>Ga0075434_100006399_pt1 | contig 10790 bp, 15 predicted proteins | sample RhiMethybrSRZTD3_FD_75298 | JGI IMG/M metagenome (GOLD analysis project Ga0075434, IMG submission 75298) | Populus rhizosphere microbial communities from Tennessee, USA - Rhizosphere MetaG P. TD hybrid SRZTD3 | ecosystem: Host-associated > Plants > Roots > Rhizosphere > Soil | place: USA...
TCATGGCCTCGTCGGAGCCGGACCCCGTGAACATCGGCAACCCGGTGGAGATGACGATCGGCGCCCTGGCCGAGCGGATCATCGTCCTGGCCGGGTCGCGGAGCCGGGTCGTGCTCCGCCCGTTGCCCGTGGACGATCCGCGCGTGCGCCAGCCCGACATCACCCGCGCCCGCACCCTGCTGGGCTGGGAGCCGCACGTCCCGCTCGACGAGGGCCTCGCGCGGACGCTGGAGTATTTCAAGAGGAAGCTGGCCGTCTAGTCACACCACCATCAACGTCGCCATCATGCCGTGCGACTCGTGCTCCATGATGTGGCAGTGGAAGACGCGGGTCCCCGTGAACCGCTGGATCATGCGGAAGCGCACGGTCTCGCCGCCGACCGTGTTGAAGGTGTCCCTCCAGGCCAGGAACGGCTCCGCAACGGTCACGCCGCCGCGCGTGCGGGAGATGACCTGGAACTGTCCGCCGTGCAGGTGGAACGGATGGTCCATGCCCGCCAGGTTCGTGACCTCCCACTCCTCCACGTCGTTCACCCGGGCGATCAGGTCCACGCGGCCGGGGTCGAACAGCTTCCCGTTGATGCCGAACATGATCGCGCCCATGGGCGCGGTGCTGGTGAAGGCGGCCTGCTGGATGGCGCGCGGGGATTCGAGCGGGCCGATGGGCCGCAGCGACGCGGGCAGCGGGCTGGAGGCGGCCGGAGACTCGGACGTGTAGGTCAGCGTGGCCACGGTGAGCTGGGCGGAGAGCCCCGGGCTCACGATCTTCTGGCGATCATAGGGCAGGGCCACGAGCAGGTGGCTGGAGCCCGCGCCCTGGTTGGCGGTGACGATGACCTCGGCCCGCTCGGCGGGGGCCAGGAACAGCTCGCCCATGGCCACCGGCGAGGCGAGCAGCCCCCCGTCGGTGCCGATCACGATGAAGGTGTGGTCCTGCAGCGCGAGCCGCAGCGGGCGCGCGCTGGTGGCGTTGACGATGCGCCAGCGCTGGCTGGACCCCGGGCGGATGCGGATGACCGGCTCCTGGCGGCCGTTCACCAGGACGTGGTTGCCCTCGCGCCCGTTCAGGTCGTCGCCGTCGGTGTTGCCGGGGATGGCGCCCGCGGAATCCAGCTTCAGGTCGGTGATGTAGAGGTGCTTCTCCGGGATGTCGCCCGGCACCGGATCGGAGGCCGACCGCACGATGATCATCCCGTTCAGGCAGCGGAAGAACTGCTCGTGCGAGACGTGGTGCGCGTGCGGATGGAACCAGTATGTCCCCGCCGTACCCGGCGGGACCGTGAACGCATAGGTGAAGCTGCCCCCGGGCGGGATCACGTCCATCGGGTTGCCGTCCATCTCCGGCGGCACCGGCAGCCCGTGCCAGTGGATGTTGCTCTCCTGCGGGAGCTGGTTGGTGAAGGTCACCCGGAAGTCGTCGCCCTCGTGGAGCTCGACGAGCGGCCCCGGCACCACGCCGTTGTACGCCCAGGCCTCGGTGTTCACGCCGGTGGCGAACTGGACGTTGGCTCGCGCGGCGGTGATCGAGGAATGGAAGGCGCCGGGCCCGCCGCTATTGGCCAGCCGCGGCAGGTCGGGCAGGTCGAGGCCCGTGGGCACCGTGCCCGGCCCGCCGCCGGGCGCGGGGTCGGTCGGCGAGCCGTCTCCGCCGCCGCCGCAACCGATCAGGGGAACGAGGAGGGGAACGCTGGCGGCCCGCTCGAGGAACTCCCTGCGCTTCACGGTGACAGTCCCTTTCCGCCACGACGCGCGCCTCCGGCTGCGATAGGGTGGCGGCGCGGATTGTAGCAAAGACGGCCGCTCCAACCGCGCAAACAACGGCCGCCCGCGATGAAGAGAGCTAGTCCGCCGTGACGCTGATCCCCAGGATCTGGCCGGGCCGGCACTGCACGTAGACCTCCATCGGCCGGCAGCACACGGGGCAGTCCTCGTAGTAGCTCTGCTCGTTGGCGGCGGTGGTGTCGACACCCACGGCCACCGCCTCGCCGCACGACGGGCAGTCCACGATCACGTCCTCGACCATGTTCGGGTCGGTCACGGCTCCGTGCCCGCGCCGCGGAAAGAGGCCATGTAGACGTAGTGGAAGGCCGAGGCCACCGTCAGCACCAGCGTGAGCACGAAGAGGACCATGACCGCGGGGAAGGAGGAGTCGAGCGCGTTCAGCAGCAGCACGACGCCCACCGTCAGGAGCTGGCTGCCCGTGCAGAGCTTGCCCAGGACGGACGGATAGAAGACGCGCCGGCCGAGGGTCAGGTTCACGATGGTCACGCTCACCAGGATGATGGCATCGCGCGACAGGGTGACCACGGTGAGCCAGACCGGGATGGGCCGGGCCAGGTCCGGGCCCCAGGTGAGGGCCACGAAGGACGCGCTCAGCAGGAGCTTGTCCGCCACGGGGTCCAGCATCGCGCCGAGCGTCGTCTGCTGCTGGCTCACCCGCGCGATGAGCCCGTCCAGCAGGTCGGTGACCCCGGCCACCACGAAGACCACGAGCGCCCACTGCAGCTTCCGCGTGAGGACCAGGATCACCAGCAGCGGGACGAGCGCCATCCGCAGGATGGTGAGCTGGTTGGCAATCGTGAAGACGGGTTGGGACATACGCAGCCCGCGGGGTATCCCGAGTGTCGCACGAAAGACGCGCGCGGAGGAGCCGCAGGGCGTGTTGCTTCGGGAGATCCGCGCACCAAGAAAAAGGGCCGCCGCGGGAAGCGGCGGCCCTTCGGCCGTCCAGGAACAGGAACGGAGAGTTACGGCTCCAGCTCGTCCTTCTTCGCGACCAGCTTGGCCACCAACTCCTTGCACGCCGCGGCCTGGGCCTCGCCGATGGCGCTGGCCTTGTAGTCGCTGGAGCTCATGGTGAAGCCGGCGCCGCCGCCGCCGCCCAGCGCGCCGACCGAGAGGCCTCCGCCCTTCTTGGAGACGCCCTCGCCTGTGGCCGCGACCACCACGTCGCCGGTCGACGTGTCGATCAGGCGGGCGCTGAGGCTGACCTCCGTCTTGGCCTTCTTCATCCCGAGCCCGCCGAGATGGTGTCCGCCGATGGCGCCGCCGCCGTAGTTCTTCTCCTCACCGCCGAACTTCGTGATGGAGCCGGCGATGATGTAGCGGACGCCCTTCACCTTCCCGATCTTCGACTGCTTGGCCGCGCTCGGATCGGCCCGGTTGCTGTGCGCGAAGTCCTGCTCGGCCAGCACGGTGTCCAGGTTCTTGCGCTCGGAGACCTTGAACACGCCGGAGTTGATCAGCTCCTCGACGACCTGGTCGGCCATGCCCTTGCCGATGTCGTAGTCGCCCCACCAGTGATAGCCGACGGTCCCGTAATCGAAGTCCTTGACCGCCACCGGGATCTTCACCGGCTTGGCGGCTTGCGCCCACGCCGACCCCGCCAGTCCGAGCACCGCGATGCCCGCGGCCAGGGTCGCGCACACTCTCCCTCTCATCTTCCACCCTCCTCCAGGTACAAGCGGGAAACTATACGGACATGCTGGAGTAACGTCAAACGGCAGGACGCCGCCCGTGGCCCAGATCACGCGGCGCTAGTGGCCCAGCCGCTTCAGCTCCTCGAACAGCTCGCGCTCGCGGGGGGCCAGCTCGTCCGGCAGTTCCACGCCCAGGGCGGCCAGCAGGTCGCCCCGGCCCCCGCCCTCCAGGCGGGGCAGGCCGTGCCCGCGCAGCCGGAAGACGCGGCCGGGCCGCGAGCCGGGCGGGATCTTGATGCCGATGGGACCGTCGAGGGTGGGGACCATGGTCTCGCCGCCGAGCACCGCGGTGGTGAGCGGCACCGTCACCGTGGCCTTGAGGTCGGCGGCCGCGCGCTCGAACGTGGGATGCGGCAGCACGCGCACGCGCAGGTAGAGGTCGCCGCGCGAGCCCGACGACCCGGCCCCCTCGCCCGCGGCGCGGACGCGCGTGCCGTCGGCCACGCCCGGCGGGATCTTGACCTCGATCTTGCGCGGCGTCCCGCTCTCGTCGTCGATGCTCACGGTGCGGGTGGTACCGCGCAGCACGTCCTCGAGGGTGAGGTCCACCGTCCCCTCGACGTCGGCGCCCCGGGCCGGCCGCTGCTGCCGCGCCCGCCCGAAGATGTCCTCGAAGCCGCCGCCGCCCGGCCCCCCCGCCGGGCCCCCGCCGGCGCGGGCCCCGCCGAACCCGCCGCCGCCGCCCCCGAAGATGGTGCGGAAGAACTCCGAGAACCCGCCCAGGTCGTCGTCCTCGAAGACGACGCGGCCGCCCCCGCCGGACCCGGGCCTTCCCGTCCCCGGCGGCGGCCGGTAGCTCGCCCAGTCCGAGCCCAGCGTGTCGTAGCGCTGGCGCTTGTCGGGGTCGGACAGGACCTCGTTGGCCTCGTTGATCTCCTTGAACCGGGCCTCGGCCTTGGCGTCGCCCTTGTTCACGTCCGGGTGGTACTTCCGCGCCAGCTTCCGGTAGGCGGCCTTGATGTCCTTGGCCGTGGCCGTCTTCGGCACGCCCAGGATCTTGTAGTAGTCCTTGTATTCCATTACCCGACCGCCGGGCGCGGCGGCACCGCCTCCTGGATCACATGATCTTCATGTTGCGGAACTTGCCCTTGGGGTCGTACTCGACCGAGCCGTCCTTCCGCTTTCCGTCCACGAAGATCAGCCACCGCGGCTCCTTGCAGAATACCCCGCGGCTCAGGTTGATGCTGCCGGCCTCCCCCTCTTCGAGGTTCAGCCGGGCCACGGCGTCCTTCATCATGACCGGCACCTGGGAGAAGTCGGCCTCGTCGATGCTGAAGCCCTTCTTGCAGGTCACGCTGAACACCTGCTGGGGCTCGGGCGCGCTGACCCCGCTGTCCTTGTTGTAGTTGTACTCGTCGTACACGTCCTTCTGCCGCGGGTCCTGGACCTCGATGGTGGCGCTGGTCGGGCTGATGGTCAGCTCCGTGACCAGGAACGGCGCGGGGATCTTGGCCTTGAAGGCGGCCACCACCGGGCTGGCGTCCTCGAGAAAGTTCGGGCCCTTGGCCTTCGGCGCGGAGAAAGCGGAACCGCCTGCGCCCGCCAGGGCCACGGCCAGGAACGAAACGACGACCTCGCTGCGCATCGATCCTCCTCTCATTTCTTGACCCTCCCCTTCAGGTCGAACTCTTCGGATTCGGTGTGGCGCTCGTCGCGGATGACGACGTGCCAGCGGACCTCGTGGTGGAGGGGTCCGCCCTTCTTCAGGGTCACGAGCGCGGGCTTGGCGTCGGGCAGCTTGTAGTGCTTCCGGACCTCCTGGATCATCCCGGGTATCAGGCCGAAGTCGATGGCCTCCAGCGGCGTGACGCTGGCGTCCAGGTCCCTCTGCGTGTATTGCCCGCGCATCGTCACCGGGACCGGCTTGGCGAACGCGCCGCCCTCGTACTTGTAGCGGTCGATGTTCTCCTTCTTGCGGGAGTCCTGCACGTCCAGGGAGGCGTGGGTGTCGTAGAGCGAGATCTCCTTGATGAGGATCGGCCCGCTGATCGCCTGCCGGAGCTGGGCGACGAGGTCGGTCGTATCTTCGAAGAGGTTCACCGTGGCAGCAGCAGCCGCCGCGGCCCGGGCGGACCCCGGGCCCGACAGCGTGGCCACCACCGCCGCGATCCAGACGCAACACGTCCGCGCGCGTGGCATGGTCTCCTCTCAATCCCTGTACTGGCTCTTCTTCTTGCCTTTCAGGTCGTACTCGACGGACCCGGTGTGGCGGGCGTCGGTGACGCCCACGTGCCAGCGCACATCGAATTGGTTGAAATCCGGGTCGCCCCTCTTGAGCGTCAACACCGTGACCTTGCCGTCGGGCATCTTCAGGCGCGTCTTGGCGTCCTCGATCATGGTGTTGATGATCGTGAAGTCGATGGACTCGAGCGGGAACATGCCGGCGTCCAGGGAGGCCTGGGTGTAGTCGCCCGACAGCTTGACCGGCTCCGGCAGCTTCAGCTTGCCGTCGCGATAGTCATAGCTGTCGAGGTTCTCCTTGCGGTTCGGGTCCTGGACGTACACGTTGGCGGAGTCCCGGTACAGCGTCATCTCGTCGATCATGACGCGCCCCTTGACGGCCTTGCGGAGCTGAGCCGTGAAGTCCGACGCGTCCGTGAACAGGTCGACGGCAGGGACCTTGGCAGAGACCTTGTCCGGCGCGGCCGACGCCCGCGCGGCGGGCGCGAGCGTGGCGAGGGCGAGAAACCAGCAGGTCAGGGACCGGCTCATTGGACGTCCTCCTTTTGGCGAGACGGCGTAGGCTGTAGCGTCCGGCCGCCGCTGTCAAGCAGCCGCGGCGCTATACTCGCGGGGTGGAGATCCGCGGGTCCTCGGCGCTCGTCACCGGCGCGGGGCGTGGGATCGGCCGGTCCATCGCCAAGGCCCTCGCCGCAGAAGGCGCGCGGGTCACGGCGGTGGCCCGCACCGAATCCGACCTCGTCTCGCTCGTCCGCGAGATCGAGGCCGCGGGCGGCCGGGCGGCCTTCCTGGCCGGCGACCTGCGCGAGCGCGCCGCGTGCGACGCGGCGGTGGCCCGGGCCGTCGAGGCCCACGGCGGCCTGCAGATCCTGGTCAACAACGCCGGCATCGGCGGCCGCGCCCCGGTCGCGGAGATGAAGGACGAGGCCTGGGACGACATCCTGGGCACCAACCTCACCGCCGTCTTCCGCCTGACCCGGGCCGCGCTTCCCCACCTCTCCCGCCAGGGCGGGCACATCTTCATGGTCTCGTCCCTGGCCGGGTCCAACGCCATCGCGGGGATGGCCGCCTACTGCGCGAGCAAGGCCGCCCTCGACCATTTCGCCCGCTGCCTGATGCTCGAGGTCCGCCACCAGGGCGTGAAGGTCACGACCCTGGCCCCGGGGTCCGTGGACACCGGCTTCGGAGGGCGCGGCGAAACGGCCCGCGAGGAGGCCGGCTGGATGCTGCGGCCCGAGGACGTGGCGGGCGCGGTGGTGGACCTCCTGCGCACGCGGGACGACGCCCACCTCAGCCGCGTCGAGATGCGTCCCTTGCGGCCCCAGCAGCGGGCGTGATCCGCATCCTCCGGCAGTCCGGGCACATCCTGTGGCGCGCCTTCATGCGCTTCCAGGACCACAACGGCCCCGACCGCGCGGCCGCCGTCGCCTACTACACGCTGCTCTCCCTGATGCCCCTGCTCATCTTCCTGATCTCCATCGGGGTGGCGGTGTTGGGCTCCTTCGACGTGGCCTACCAGGGCACGCTCTATCTCATCCGGGGCGTGGTCATCCACATGGACAAGAAGTCCATGGACGAGCTGCGGGCCTTCGTCGAGCACGCCTTGCGCTTCCGCCTGCCCGGCCTCTTCCTGCTGGCCTGGACCTCGCGGCGGATCTTCGCCTCGCTGTTCTCGGCGCTGGAGACGATCTTCGGCGTCCCCGGCCGCAACTGGGCCAAGCACAACCTGGTGGCCCTGGGCAGCGTGCTGATCACCGGCGTGGCGGTGCTGATCATGATGGCCCTGAGCATGCTGATGGCCACTTCCGAGGGCCTGCTGCTGAGGTTCCGCGAGACGGGGGCCTTCCAGAGCCTGGGCGGCGTCTTCGTCTCCACGCTGCTGCCGGTGATCGTGAGCTTCAGCTTCTTCTACGTCCTCTACCGCGTGACCCCGCGCCGGATGGTGCGGCATGGCGACGCCGTGGCGGGGGCGCTCCTGGCCACCGTGCTCTGGGAGGGCGCAAAGTCGGGCTTCTCCTACTACCTCAGGGACGTGGCGCGCTATGCCGGCGTGTACGGCGCGCTGGAAGCGATCATCGTGCTCGCCCTGTGGCTCGAGATCTCGGTCTCCATCGTGCTCATCTGCGCGGAGGTCGTGGCCATCATCATCGTGCCCGCCCGCGCCCAGCGCCGCATCCCCTTCGCCCCGCTCAAGCCGGTCGCGGCCAAGGCGGTGGACAGCAAAGAGGTCACGGGATAGACGCCCATGCCCGGCACCAGCCTGTTCGTCGGCAACCTTCCCTATTCGACGACCGAGGCGGACCTCCGCGAGCTCCTGGCCCGGGCCGGAACCGTGAGCGCCGTCCGCCTCGTCACCGACCTGGATACGAACCGCTCCCGCGGCTATGCCTTCGTGGAGATGGCCACCGCCGACGAGGCCGCCCGGGCCATCAAAGACCTGAACGGCTTCAACTTGAACGGCCGGAGCATCGTGGTCAACGAGGCCCGATCCCGAGGCGAAGGCCCCGGCGAGCGGCCCGGCAAGACCCGGCGAAAATAAGGCGAAGGATCGGACCCGACTCTACAGGGCCCGGCGTTAGGCTGCGCTCCTGTCAAGGAGGGACCCGGTGATCTGGCTCGAGGCGCTCGGCGGCATCCTTCTTCTATTGGCGAACGTCCTGGTCATCAGAGCGGTCATGGCCGCCGAGGGATCCGGCGTGGCCCCCGTCGTGCGCAAGCGGCGAGGCAAACCAGCCGACCTGCGCCGCGCCGCGTGACGGTGCTAAACTGACCGCTGCCCCGACCCTGTGGTGCAGAGGCCCAGCACGCGACCCTTTCAAGGTCGAGATCGAGGGTTCGAATCCCTCCAGGGTCGCCAGTCACCGTTACGGGCAACTATCACCCGCCGCGTTGTGAGCCCGACCTAACAGCCGACCGTAGTCCGGTTCCATGGCGTCCTCGGCCGTGAGTCGGAGGGCCGCCGATCGCAATGGTTGCGGCGTCACCCGAAGCCGTTGCGCACGGCGGAACGACCTCCGCCCCTAACCCCTTCGGCTTCATAGCGGGCGACCCACCATAGGCCTGGCACCGCCGTTGCCATTCATGGGTATCGAGGGCGTCGAGATCTCGGCCATGGGGCCGGTGACCGGCGCCAAGAAAGAGGAACACCCATGAGCACGAAGATCAACCGGTTCCTGGCCTTGATCCCGGCGGTGGCTTTCATGGCCGCGTGCAGCGGCGTTGCCCCGACCGGTCCGAGCCAGATCACGTCGAACGATTCCTATGACGCCGTCTCGGGGGAGGCCAGCGCGATGACGTCATCCTGCGTCAACCTGGGCCGCATCAGCCTCAACGTCGTGGAGCCCGCCGGCACCATCCTGTGGGTCAAGGCGACCTACCACTTCACGGGGCCCAGCCTCGGGTGTCCGGCGCCTCGCTGGACCTCGAACCGCGGCGAGATGATCGTGGACAAGACGAACCCGATGCGCGCGGGCTTCCCGCGTGAGGCCGGCGGCAAAGCGACCCTCACCGCTACCGCGCCCAACCGCGTCACCCAGTCGATCGCCGTCGACCTGGGAACCCCCCGGGCCGCGGACTCTTGCAAGGACATCTCGGGAGTTGCGGTAAAGGTCGTGCGCCAGACCATGTCGAACGACGTCTTCGTCGAGGCCGTCTATCTTCATGTCGGCCCCGTGATCGGGGTCTGCACGCTGAGCCCGGCGTGGACGGCCAGCCGCCGTGGGATCACCGTGGACCCGACCGATTCCTTCCGCGCGTACATCGCACGGCGCACCGACATCCGGACGACCGTAACCGCGACCGCGCCGAATGGACGCTCCGGCCAGGTCACCTTCTGATGTCCGTTTGCGCCCACACCAAGGGGGCGACGCAAGTCGTCCCCTTTCCCCATTGGATGAGCTACTCGCGGCCCCAGCCGGGCAGACCCCCCGAGCGGCGCAGTTCCTCTTCGAGATCGTCCAGGGCCTTCCGGGCCGCACGCAGCTCGGCGGTCTCCACCTTGACGCGCACCCTCTGCTGGACGAGGACGCCGCTCACGTAGACGACGTCGATGCGGTCTTCGTACGCGCGGGCGTCGGCCTCGGCGATGTGGGCACGCGCCTCCGCGAAGCGGGCCCGCCACTCACGCTCCAGAAGAGAGCGATCGGGCTCCGGCGAGGGCTCGGGCGACGCTGCGGGACTGGGACTGGACGCGCGGACGGCCGGCGGCGTGACGGGCGCCTTGCCTGTCCCCGACCTGGATTTCAGATCCTCCTCCGTATAGCTGGGGACCGGCGCGGCCGGCGCCTTTCTCTTCTTCTCCTGCTCCTGGCGCGCGACGCCGCCCAGGGACTGCGCATGAAGAGGGGTCGAAGCGGCGAGGCTCAGCAGCGCGCCGAGGAGGACGGCCCTCATGACGGGCCCAGTATCGCCGGATCCGCCCCGGAGCGGATCCTTCTGGCGTATCCTGGGCGTCGTGACCATCGTGACCAGGGGCCGGGAGGGAATGATGACTGAAAGAACGGGACGGGTTGGGACTCTGACCATGGCCGCGGCGCTGGCGGCGGGCTCGTGGCTGTTCGCCGGAGACCTCGAGGACGGGATCGATCTCTTCCGCCAGGGCAAGTATGCGCAGGCCGAGACGAAGCTGCGGCAGGCCGCTGGGCCGCAGGCGCAGGCCTACCTGGCCGGGGCGCTGGCCAAGCAGAAGAAGTACGGCGAGGCCGAAGGCCCGGCCAAGGCCGCGCTCGCGGCGAACCCCACGGACGATGTCGCGGTGGCCGCGCTCGGCGAATCGCTCTTCGGCCTGAAGAAGTACGACGAGGCGATCAGCCGGCTCTCCGACGCCCTGGGCCGCAACGCGGGTCTGGCCTATGCGTACTTCTGGCGCGCGCAGTCCTACGACAAGAAGGGCCAGGCCGCGCGCATGGTCGCCGACTACGAGCAGTTCCTGAAGCTGGCGCCCAAGGCGCCGGAGGCGGGAACGGTGAAGGGGCTGCTGGCCGCGCTCCGCTGACCTGTCTTCCTGGCCGGGCTTAGAAGGCCTGGCCGAAGCTGAAGAAGATCTGGTAGGCGTCCTCGCCCTCGCGGCGGCCGATCGGCACGCCGAGGTCGAGGCGCAGCAGCCCGACCGGCGAGCTCCATCGCACCCCGA
>Ga0075434_100006408_pt1 | contig 10786 bp, 8 predicted proteins | sample RhiMethybrSRZTD3_FD_75298 | JGI IMG/M metagenome (GOLD analysis project Ga0075434, IMG submission 75298) | Populus rhizosphere microbial communities from Tennessee, USA - Rhizosphere MetaG P. TD hybrid SRZTD3 | ecosystem: Host-associated > Plants > Roots > Rhizosphere > Soil | place: USA...
GGCCCTCGAGTTCTTCGATGGTCTGACCAGCGCGGCCGCACGCACAGTGTCCGCTGCCGAGAACGGCGTAATCGCCCGTTGCATACCGTATTAGCGGCATTACGGGATTGATGAACCCGGTGGCCACGATCTCCCCGCGCTGTCCAGGTGAGACCGGCACATTATTGTCGATGACTTCGACCACGCCGAACTCGGGCGCGACATGATACGTTCCGACCTCGCACTGAGCGATCAGCGCCGCCATCTCCGCGCCACCGTAGTGATCGAAAACTCGGCAACCAAACGCACGCTCCACTAAGGCACGCGTTTCGGGGAACAACGTCTCAGACGACGTAATCACGGCAGTTGGACGAATGGCGGTGATCCCGTGTCCCAGCAGATATCGCGCGATCGGCTCAATACTTGATGGGTACGTGTCTATCAGGGAGGGCCGAAAGTGGCAGAGAGCATCGACGTATGCCGGCAGTGTGTTTAAACCAATGTGATAGGAAGAGAAGAGCAGAGTATTCGCAGCTCGATTGTGCCGCCAGTACGGTGCCCTTGCCTCTTGAGGGATGAGCGGACGGCCGGCAAATGTCGCTACTCGCGCGCCATCGCGGATGCCCGCCCATTCCCTGAAGCGAGCGAAAAAAGCATAATTGCGCTGCAGAGTGGCGCTATCGCAGTAAACAGCAAGAGGTTTTCCAGTCGTGCCACCTGTATGAACTTCACTGAGACGGTGGCCTCGATAGCGTTCTGAGATAAGCATCCGGTCGGCGCGCTGAACCTCGGCCTTTGACAGCACTGGAATTGCGGCCAATTGATCGAGCGAACGAATGCTTGCGGCCTCTAATCCCCGACTGCGATAGAACGGCACATCTGCGGCAGCGGACGCTACTACCTTCGACAGCGCCCGAAGCTGATATGCCTGCATGGCGTCAGCCGATAGCCATTGCGATGTGCGCAACCACGAACGCGTTTCGCGCCCTGTCCGACCGTATCTTTGCATTCGGAGACGAATGCCATACGCCGAGATCAAGAGATTCTGAGTCCAGACTGGAGAGCGCGCGTACACGCGCATCGCGATGCTCATGACGTCGAATGCGAAGCCGGGCCCGTAATCAGATTTGGACGGGTGCCAGGGGAATGCGATCGATGGGCAATCGCGGATGCGGACCACCACTCCTAATGATGAAGGCGGGTCGCAATGCGCGGTTTAATCGACGCGCGAGTGATTGCGGATCGCGCAGCTCCGATCCTCCCACTCTTGGGACAAGCATGGGATTGGGATGCTCAGCGCTTGCACGCTGCTCCATTGTGAGGCCAACGGTCATTCCTGCCTCGCGAGCCGCCCGGACCGTTGATCGATTGTAGAGCCCATACGGGTACGCGACAACGGGGAGGACGCGTGGAAGCCGATCCCTAAGCAGTGCGAAATTTTCGCGGATCTCACCGACCTGCTCTGAATAGGGCAAGAATGGAAGAGCAGGATGCGAAAGCGTGTGCACGCCGAACTCGATCCGTCGATCGCTCGCGAGACGGTAAAGCTCTTGGAAATCCAGCGCCCGCCATATCGTTCGTCCACCATCGGACAGGCCGTGAGGCCAGCGGCCTCCGAAGTGCGCGATCACATGGCTGCGAATCCGGTCCATGGCAATTTCATCTGCAGCTGGGAAAGCAGGCAGGCCGACAGCCGATGGCGCTACGCACCAGGCCCCGCCGCGGTGAGCAAGACGTTGTCTCTCCACATCGTCCCACCAGTACGAGGCGCCTCGAGCCGCGTAGTCCGACGCGACGAACACGGTCGCTGGCAGATCGAGCGCCTGAAGAATCGGCAGTGCATGGGTTGCGACGCCTGCATACGCATCGTCGAAAGTTATGGCAACGCAACCACGTGTTGACGCTCCCGCGCGCCATCGCTCGACAAGCTCGCGCAGTGGAACGACCGTGTGGTGATCTCGGAGGTACTCGAGTTGAGCGTGCAGTCGACCGGGCGAAATATGCATCGTTGGCGAATGAGGGCTGTCGCCGACCCCGTGATATGCGACGACGCCACTCCATCCAAAGGCTCGTTCGATCAACGACCAAACGCTCACGCGGCCGTCCGTTTGGCGACAACGCCTCGCAGAGCGTCCAGCAGCATACGCGCGTCGTGCTCCCAGTTGTATTGACGGGCCACGGCAGCGCGACCATTTGCACCGCACTGTGCCCGGAATTGGGCGTCGGAAAGCTGCTCGATCGCGGCGGCGCAGTGCTCTGCGTCGGTATCCTTGAATACGAGTCCAACGCGGGCTTCGCGCACTACCCGCGCTGCCGGCTTGGCGTGCGATGTTAGTACCGCGAGTCCGCCTGCCATGTAGTCGAACAGTTTGTTCGGGATCGTCGTATTCCAGTGATCGCTTGCAACGTGTGGCACCACGCCGACATCGGCGCCCTGGAGGAGGCGGACCGCATCAGGATATGGCACGCGACCCAGAAATCGCACAGCTGATTCATCGAGGCCCAACGAGTGCGCTTGGGCCTCAAACACTGACCGCTCCCGTCCGTCTCCAACAACGCTGAGCCTGACAGAGGTTCCTGCCCGGCGAGCGTGGGCGACTGCTTCGAGCATCACGGGGATGCCGCGCGGCGCTTCCAACAGACCAAGGTAAATCAGGTCTAGCGCATCTTTGGCAGTGTGCACTTTCGGATTCAGCTCTTGCAGCCTTCTCACTGAAGGAGTATTGGAAACGATGGTGATGCGATTCGCTGCGAATCCCAAGTCTCGTAGCCTGTCCCGCGATTCCTCAACGACTACCAACACGTGATCAATGTGCGCTAGCACCCAACGTTCAACTGCCGCAGCAGCCTTGGCGTTCCGGACCAGAATATCAGTGCGGCGCTGAACGCGAAGCTCACACCGACCACGCAGCATCGCGGGGTAATTCTCCGCCATATCCAACACAACGGGAACACCAAGCATTCGTCCTGCCCAGATTGCCGTCGGCGCCAAAGGAAGATCGCGAACGAGGAGGACGTCGGCCTTGCTGTCTCGCGCCGTTCGCGTGATTGCAGAAAGCCAGCGCGGATTGAAGAATGCCGGAAACATCGACGCATCGCTAAGTCGCTTTCCCAACAACGGCCACGCTTTCAATCGATGAACATCGGCCTCGGCTAAACGCTCCCGCTCCGGACGGCGATCACGATTTCGGGCAATTAGATGGACGTCATGCCCCGCGTCGGTCAACGATCGCGTGATTTTTTCGACGCGCACGTCCCATGGGTATTCGCCGTCCCAGATCTTGCAGACACGCATTCGCCGTCACGCTCGCGATGGCGCCGATGCCGCGCCGACGCCTGGTTTGGGTATCGAGTCCAGATCGGCGATGGCCCGACCGGCTACATGGCGCCACGTAAACCGCGCAAAAGCGCGCTCGCGTCCAAGCGCTCCCATGCGCGCACATAACGCCGGATCGCGCAGTGCTGAAATGAGCGTTTTCGCTAACGTCTCAACAGACCCATCGGGGACAAGCCAACCGGTAATTCCGTGCTCAATGATTTCCGGCATCGCCCACGCGTCAGTACCGATGCACGGCAGACCTGCGCTCATTGCCTCCACAAACGCGATGCCGAACGGCTCGTACCGTGAAGGCATACAGAAAACGGAAGCACTGCTGAACAGTTCGTCGAGAAGCGCTCGTCCCGCAGGAGTTGATCGCGATAGAACTCCATGCGCAATGACTCGTGGATTAGACGATTCGACGGATGCGGGCCCGACCATGTGAAGTTCCGCCCCTGGAACTGCACGCGACACGAGCTCGAAGGCCTCCAGGAGGACCGTGCTTCCTTTCCGCAAATGATCTTTTCCCACAAACAGGATCCTCGGCGGCCCGGACGCGCAGTGCACGGCATTGGGTGGATTGTTCATGCCTGCGTATATCGTGACGATTTTTTCGGCTGGCTGCCTGAAATCGGTGCGAAAGGATTGCGCAAGCGCGTCGCTCATAACCCATATTCGGTCAGCGGCAGCGTAGACGGCCTGCTCGCGCTTTAAGGCGGCCGCGTATTCCCGCTGAGAGAGTTTGCCAGCTGCGGAAAAGGGTGCGCCGCGCTTCGAGTACGCGATGTTCGAGTCGCAGTACAGAATGTACGGAGCGCCCCCGCGCGCCGCAGCGTCAATCAGGAAAGTCGCACCTACCTGAATCACGGCGTCGTATTTGTCTTGTCGCACTGCTAACGCGCGACTAGTCCGCGCGGACCGGATAAGAAAGGGAAGCGCCCCGATGTGGTAAGTCTGGCGCCACCGCGCACGAGATGGACGATAAGAGAGCGCACCGACTAAAGCACGACGCCACGACCCGAGCTCGGCATTGTAAAGGTCTACGCCAACTCCTGCTTCTCGGACAGCCTCGACAAAACGCCGACCGGAGCCGGACCAGCAATCCGCGGTGTGTGCGTCGCCTTCCGCGACAAAAGCCACCGTGGGTGACATTTTAATGTTCGGCCCCTCTCTCACATGGTGCGCGTACACGGAAGTGCGGCGCAGAAAATGGTTGTCGAATCTAACGCCTTCTCGGAATCGGTGGCCAAACCTCAAGACCTACTTCAGCATAGGCCTGGGTGGTGGCATCGGGCGCGACGTCCCCAAGCACATCGCGCAGAATCCATCCCTTGACCAATGCCGTTGCGGCTACGATTTGAATCAGAACGTGCACTGGCGCTGAGAGCATGGCGAATCCGACGCCGCGAGCGCGCGCATAAAAACGAAACAGCGGGAAATTGGCGAAGACCAGGCAAGCCAACGCCATCAGAGCTCGAGTTGCCGGGGCGGACGATGGGACAAAGGCGGCAGCGAGGAACATTGCCCCTAGTAATGCCACGCCGGGCACTAGGGTGCGACTGAGCGTGAACACCACGTCACTCGGAGCGACCGCGTTCATTCGAGAATAACCGAGCGACCGCGCGATGAGCGTGCTCCGGGTCCATATCTCCGAGCAAATGCCGAGAGCGCTCCAGCGTCTCAGCTGCGCCGCTTGGAGCGAGGCGCTCAAAACTACACGATGTCCGCGAGCGAGCAGCCGCTCTCCTAGCTCTAGACACTCTAGACTTGCACTCGCGAAGCGCCACTCGTCGTACATTCCGGCCGCGATGAAAACCTCTCGACGCACCGCACCACATCCGGTCGGGAACTGCGCACTTTTCGACGAATACCGTTCCTCGCCGAAGCGAAGCAGGAGGTTCCAGTACTGTGAGACGAAGTTTCGCGCACCCGGTCTTTCGTGACGCGATGCGGCTACCGCGTCGACCTCTGGTCGCGCTTCGAGGATCGCCAGCATCCCAGTGAGCGTATCCGCCGGGATGACCACGTCACCGTCAACGAATGCGACCACCTCTCCGCGTGACAGCTCAACTCCGCGGTTCCGCGCGTAGGCCGGTCCACATCGCCGGAGCGGCAGCTTTACAACCGTGTCGGCGTAGCGAGCGGCGATTGCAACCGAACGGTCGCGGCTCGCGTCGTCTACTACGATAAGCTCGTAAGAATCGCGCGGGAGATCGCTCGCCCGAATCGCGGCCAACGCTTCCTCGAGCGTTGCGCCGGATTCACAAGTCGAAACGATGACTGAAAGTGGAAGAGTCCGGGACATGGGGCCGCCTGCCGGGATCTCTCGTCCTGTGGAATTCACCCCTTACGCCGGAACACCGCTGAGCAGGGTCACGATATCCCCGAGCGCCTGATTCATCGCGAGTTCGCGAAGATCTTCTGTCGGCGTCCCCGCGGGTGCGAGGAGAACCTGAAGGTCGCGAATCCTTCGTTGAAGGGCGGCGATGCCGGCCGGCTGCCCCGCGCACGCGAGGATGACATCGATCTCGTAATGGCCTTCAACCGCAAGTTGACCGCTGACCAGATCGGGGGAAACAACGTGATTGTCGGGAAGCACGACGATTAGCGATTTTCGTGGCGTGCGTCGCGGCCCGCTCGCAAAGGGTTTTTTCCCGGCGGAGTGGGCGAACCGATCATCGTGTACATAGCACGATTGAGTGCTGCCATCCTCGATGGCCAGAGTCACTGGCGATGGTGTCTCCTGAAAAAGGATTGCGTCGACTCCTGCACTCGACATCGCGATCCTCCGAGTGGTTAGCTGATGACGCCGGACTGCGAAGTCGGTCGCAGTCTCAGCGTAGACTTAGTGGAACGTTTCCGCGAACGCTCCGAGCAAAACGCATACTTCAGCAACGCATCTGCAACTTCTTATATCAGAAGCAGTTATGCCCGGCGGGTCGGCATTCGCTGCGCGAGTAGTGCTACGATAGCGTGGCGTCCTCGCTACACGCACGCGAAACGCGGACGCCGTTCACGTTTGGGCCTCCGGCCTCGGCGTAGGATCCCAGGTCGCTATCTGTGTTTGACGGATGACGGCCCACCAGGCAGTGAAACCAGCGGATAACACCGTGACAAAGAAGCCCGCAACTGCGAGCGGCTTCCATGCATTGGAGACGCCACGCCTCGTCCCAACGAATCCGGCCAAAAGACCAACGGTCAAAGTCGCGAACAGAACGCGAGCAATCGCGCTTTCAACCGCGAGGGTGCCGAGAGCCACGTACGCGATTGGAGCAATTAGATACGGAAGCCACCGACATAGCTTGTGGCTGATCAGCATCAGCGCGAAGCTGCCATAGCGCAGCGGATTCATGAGCCCGTGGTGGTAAAACAACGTGTTTAGCCCGCGCGCCATAGTACGGGCTTTGCGTCGAAACTCAGTCTTTAACTCGGCAGCGCGTGGTACAATACAAACCGCGTCGGAGACGCTCACCGAGCGATATCCCTGTTGACGGGCGATGAGCGCAGCGGCGAAATCCCAGCTCAGGGCGGGTGGCAGGGGCTTACCGTGAATGCATCGGCGGCTTGCGTAGAAACAGCCGCTCGCACCCACAATGGAGCCGACTCGCGTCTCCAGCTCGCGGACCCGCATTTCGTACCCTACATATCCCGACTCTGCGAGGGTTCCGTCGTTCTGCACAGCGCCGACGCTTACATCACGTCCCGAGGCGACACCGATGCTCGGATCCTCAAATACCCGAACGAGTTTCTTCAGGGAATCGGCCGGGACTAGAATTGTTGAATCAATATTCACCAGGATTTCGCCGTGCGACGCGGCCAGCGCCGCATTCTCCGCGGACGTTTTGCCCTTTCGCTCCGGCAAACGCAAGAGCTCGACACCTCTATTCGCGAAGGTGCGCACAACGGTGTCGGTTCCGTCGTTCGAGCCATCGGAGATGACGAGCACTTCGAGTTGATCGGGTGGATAGTCGAGAGCGAGGATGGACTGTAGCGTCGCGCTGATACTGGAAACGGCGTTGTATACGGGCACGGTGATTGTGACCGACGGCCATGACCCTGCCTCGTACGCATGCAGTCTTCTGGTTCGAATCGCGCTCACCGCCCAGAGTAGCAATGGATAGGCTATGTAGGCGTAGAGTCCGATAACGAGAGGGGCTGCCGCAATAACGACTGCGAGTCCAGACACGGAGGCGACCGAAAAGGAGTTGGCGGCTGTGGCGAGCCAGGGCGCCCGAAAAGGCGCGCCCTGCTCTCCTTCGACGAGGGCATTGGACGTGCCCGCGCGCGTCTTTGTTAACTCGTTGTGACTGCGTGTTTTCGCCTCTGCAAATGTGATTGCATGGCGAATGTCGGCTGCACTATGTTGCGGACGCGCGACGCCGGGTAGAGCGACGAAAGTACTGCGCTGTTTCGCGTAGGAAAGGCCTTGGGTCACCGAGTCGGAGGACTTCGAGTCGATCCCCGGGAAGCCATGGCAACAGCGCGCTTAGCACTGAACGGATTCGGCCGGGTCCACCTGCGGGGAGGGACAGCTCCGCGTCGCTGCGTCGCAAGCGCGCCAAGAGGTAATCCACTCCTCCCCATTCCCAACGGCTGCGGATTCCCACTTTGTACGATGCGGGGCCATAGACTTTTTGCCCCAACGCGCGGGCGACGAGCAAAGATGGGAAGTCGACGCCCGCATCGATGGCAAGTTGCAGAGATCCCCAGAATCGGCCGTTGATTTCCATGATGACCGGCACGCCGCTGGCCTCATCGAGTTTGTACTCGATCATTGCCACGCCGCGCCACCCGAAACTGTCCAGAAGCCGGCGCGAGCGGTCGATCAATGATTGGTCGACGCGAATGCTCTCTCGGTAAACGCTGACCCCGCCCGAAGGAGGTTTTTCTCGCAAGCGTCGGTGCGCGAACGTCGCCACGAGGTCACCATCCCAAAGCAGCAAAAACACGCCGACACCTGGCCCAATTACCCGCTGCTGCAGCAACAACGGATATGCAGTCAAGGGAAGCTTTGCCATCGCGCGGCGGAGGTGTTCGACGTCTTCGCAGTGGATCACCCCAAGCTTTGCCTGCCCCTCACCTTTCGGTACAACCGACCGCGACGGCTTGACTACCAGAGGAAATCGAAGTTCTGCCTCTGGGATACTGGAGAGATCAGCAGGAGCACTCAGGACGACTTGCTCGGGTACCTTCAGTCCGCAAGCAGCAGCGACTGCGAGTATTCGGTTTTTGTCAGAGACGGAACGGAACTGCTCGCGCGTAGCTGATGGAATGCATACTCCCTCGAACATACCGGTATTGGCGTACACGGCGTTCAACGACTGTTCCGTCATCGGAAGAAAAACGTCGATCTGCCATTCCCTGATCAGCGTCTGAATCGCGGCTGCAAACTCCGAAGGATTAAGAAGAGCGCACGGAACTGATCGATCGGCCAGGGCAAACCGTGAGGCGCCGGCCAGCGAACTTCCGTCTTTTGAGCAGACGTAAACTCGGTAACCGCGTCGTCCGAGTGATCGCACAGCAGCGAGACTGGAGCGTTCCTCGCCGTCACTGACGAGAACCGAGGCGCTCACGCAGATGCGATCGAGCCCGCCTCAGCCTCCGGCGAAGAAGGCAGATGGCTTGCCCAATTCGCGCGTCTGGAGCGAAAGCCGGCACCACCCACTTCGGCCGGTGCGAGACGGCGTTCGCGGCGCACCACAACTACTAGTCCGGCCACCAAAGCGCTCAGAAAATAGAGAGGCTCAGACCACGCGAAGGAGACGAAAAAGGCCGTCACGGCGAAGCCCACCTGCGCCACCGGCAAGTAAAGCGTAGAAAACCACAGGAACCGTTGATTGTGCGTACCTCTACGCCACGCTCTGGGAATCCTGCGTGAGAGCCGAAGGGGAATCACCACGTTTGCGAGTACCAGCGAAACCCACAACAACAGACCCGGAATTCCGGTTTCTGCTCCTGCTTGTACGAACGAATTGTGCGGAGCAGTCCAGCGAATGCCGTGACCTCGCGGAAGGTTCAGAGCCTTTTCGGAAATTGTCCCTTCGGCTTTCCGGAAATTATCGATACCAACTCCAAAGACGGGATAAGAGAGCATGTACCCGATGCCGCGGCGAGCGACATTGCGCCGACCGTTGACGGCGTCCCAATTGTAGTCGGCTTTGGGGTCGGCCATAATGCTGTGCATGGACTCCCAGTAACCGGCTGGCGCCACGATGGCCATCGTGAGGGTCGCGGCTCCGACAAAGATTAGGCGCCGGCCGACGGAAACTCCGGGCATCACCAGCAGTGTGATGCACACTACCAGTGCGCCGAGGAACGCGCCACGCGACTGCGTCTTGACAATCGTTGCGGCCAGAAGCCCGATGCCGACGATGGAACCGATACCTTCGAATTTATTCGCGGCACTCTGCGCGAAAAGCAAAGCCAGCGGCAAAGTCATCACCATGAACACACCGACATCATTAGCGTCATAGGTGACACCAACGGATGTTTTGGATATACCCACTACGAAAATCGACAGAAAAGCGAGAAGAATTCCCCCACATGCGAAGGACCACGTAAGGCGCCGCAGGTCCTCTACGTCACGGATGGCGACGATGATCAGCACAGTTATGGCGAGCGTTTTCGAGAAATTCTCGAGTATGAATAGGCCCGAATGACCGAGTGAAATCCCGAAAGCCGTCGAACCAACGGCGGCCGCGCTGATCGCAATCAGCAGCCGCATCGTGAGACTGCGGTTTAGGTTGGCGAGCCGGATCTCCTTGGGCTGCATCAATGCGTATCCCGCGGATATAGCGAACAACAAGACTGCTGGTCGCAGGAGGCGCAGGAGTCCAAAGTAGCCCCCGAACTTGCTCAGCGTCACGGCGATTAGCAGCATCAGGCTGAATCGCAGTGGGTCGCGGTAAAAGGGCTCTGCGGCGCGCACAGCGGGACGCTTGGGTTGCGCGCGCGAATTGTGGCGAACGTAGACTGCGTTTGTTCGGGTCACTTGGGCTCTGAGGACCTACCAGCCGCCCCGTCGGAAAATCATGACAGGGACAGTTCGGGCCATGATCATGAGATCCTCTGTCACTCCCTGACGCTCAATGTACTCGAGGTCGTAGCGCACCTTTGAGCGGACATCATCAATGCTCGTGTCATATGCCTGGTTTACCTGCGCCCACCCAGTGATACCCGGGCGTGCGCGCTGGCGCAGCGGGTATTCGGCTATGTCGTCGCAAAGCCGCGAAAAAATGCTCGGCCGCTCCGGCCTGGGGCCGACAATGTTCATGTCGCCGCGGATGACGTTGAAGAGCTGCGGCAATTCGTCAATGCGGTAACGACGCATCACACGACCAGCAGCGGTAACTCGCGAATCGCCTTTCGCCGCCCACACCGCGCCATTCTTCTCCGCGTCAACGCGCATTGTTCGAAATTTGATAATCATGAACGGACGACCGCCCAGGTCACGAGCGCGTCGATCGTACGCGCCCGTTGTCTGCAACG
>Ga0075434_100006410_pt1 | contig 10784 bp, 10 predicted proteins | sample RhiMethybrSRZTD3_FD_75298 | JGI IMG/M metagenome (GOLD analysis project Ga0075434, IMG submission 75298) | Populus rhizosphere microbial communities from Tennessee, USA - Rhizosphere MetaG P. TD hybrid SRZTD3 | ecosystem: Host-associated > Plants > Roots > Rhizosphere > Soil | place: USA...
CAGGCCTGGTTTCACCTGGCGGCGCAGGCCGACGTGCGCGTCTCGGTCGCCGACCCCGGCTTCGACGCAGACGTGAACGTGCGCGGAACGGCTGAGGTACTCGAGGCGGCCCGCACGACCGGCGCGCGGGTCGTCTTCTCGTCGACCGGCGGGGCGATCTACGGCGAGGTGGACACGATCCCGTCGCCCGAGTCGACGCCGTGCGCGGCGATGGCGCCGTACGGGGTCTCCAAGCTCTGCGGCGAGCACTACGTCGAGCTCTCCAACCGGCTGTACGGCACGAGCCACGTGATCCTGCGCTACGGCAACGTCTACGGCCCGCGCCAGGACCCCCATGGCGAGGCCGGCGTGGTCGCGATCTTCTTCGGCAAACTGGCCGCGGGCGAGACCCCGCTCGTCTTCGGCGACGGCCTCCAGACGCGCGACTACGTCTACGTCGGCGACGTCGTCCGCGCCAACCTCGCGGCGTTCGACTACGTGGGCTCCGCCGAGACCTTCAACATCGGGACGGGCGCCGAGACGAACGTGCTCGAGCTGCTCCAGGCCTGCCAGCACGCTGCCGGAACGGCGGCCACGCCCGAGCACCGGCCGGCGCGGCTGGGCGAGCTCTCCCGAAGCGCGCTCGACTGCTCGCTCGCCGAGCGAGAGCTGGGCTGGAAGGCCGAGGTGGGCTTCGCCGAGGGGCTCCAGCTGACGCTGGCCGAGCTCCGGGAGTAGCCGTGCCGGCGGATGTGCGCATCCGCGCCGCCGGGCCGGCCGACTGCGACGAGCTGCGGGCGATCGCGGTCGCCTCGAAGGCGTTCTGGGGCTACCCGGAGGAGCTCATGCGCGAGTGGGCCGACGGCCTGCGCATCTCGCAGGGGCTCCTCCAAGCGACCGAGACGGTGGTCGCCGAGATCGAGGGCCGAACGGTCGGCTGGGCGCAGCTCGTCCCGCCGGTCGACGGTGTGGCGGTGCTCGACCACCTCTGGGTCGTCCCCGGGTCGATGCGCGCCGGCATCGGCACGCGCCTCTTCCGCTGGGCCGCCGCCCGCGCGCGGGAGCTAGGTGCGAGGGCGATGGAGTGGGAGTCCGACCCCAACGCCGTGGGGTTCTACCGGCGCATGGGCGGGGACACCGTTCGCATGCAGCGCTCCGAATGGGGCCGCGACCTGCCGGTCATGGCGGTCGACGTGCACTGAGGACGCGGCCCACCGGGGTCCGTCCGACCTCTGCGCAAGACTTCCATTCCCCCGGTTCGCCCGACCCCCAAGATGTCGTGGGTCGGCGGATGGGCGACCCACCACATGTTGAGGGACGCCGCATGAACTGCCCGTACTGCGAACATGGCGAGACGAAGGTCGTGGACAGCCGCGTCGCGGGCAAGGGCGCCATCCGCCGGCGGCGCGAGTGCCTGCTGTGCGGGCAGCGGATGACGACCTTCGAGCGGGTCGAGCAGGCCCCTCTGCACGTGGTGAAGCGCGACGGCGCGCGCCAGCCGTTCGACTCGCAGAAGCTCCTGGCGGGACTCGTGCGGGCGTGCGTGAAGCGGCCGGTGCCGCTGGCCGAGATCGAGCGGGCGGCGGTGCGGATCGAGGCCGAGCTCCGAAACGGGGTCGGTGACGAGGTCGGGTCGTCGGCGATCGGCGAGGAAGCGCTGCGGGTGCTGCGCGACCTCGACCTGGTCGCCTACGTGCGGTTCGCCTCGGTGTATCGCGACTTCCAGGACGTCGAGGAGTTCGAGCGCGAGCTCGAGCTTCTGGACGACCCGCTCTCGCGAACATCTGTTCGGTAGTTCGGTAAACTTCAATCATGCGAGGAAACGAGGAGGACGGCATGGCGGCGACGGACGTGAAGCACGCGGAGACGCAGGTGGCCGAGGGCAAGGAGGACGTCCACATCGGCGTGCCGCGGTACTTCACGACGCCCGACTCGCACCCGTTCGACCTCATCGAGTGGGAGGAGCGCGACGCGCTCATCGCCGGGAAGGACGGCCCCTCGTTCGAGCAGAAGGGGGTCGAGTTCCCCGCGTTCTGGAGCCAGACCGCCACCAACATCGTCGCCCAGAAGTACTTCCGCGGGAAGCTCGCCTCGCCCGAGCGCGAGCGCTCGGTGCGCCAGATGGTCGGCCGCGTCGCCGACACCGTCACCGCCTGGGGCATCAAGGACGGCTACTTCGCCGACACCGACGAGGCCGAGACCTTCCGCGCGGAACTGACTCACCTCCTCGTCCACCAGATGGTGGCGTTCAACTCGCCGGTGTGGTTCAACGTCGGCTTCGAGGAGCACCCGCAGTGCTCGGCGTGCTTCATCCTGTCGGTCGAGGACAACATGGAGTCGATCCTCGACTGGATCCGCAAGGAGGGCCTGGTCTTCCGCGGCGGGTCGGGGTCGGGCATCAACCTGTCGAAGCTGCGCTCCTCGCAGGAGCAGCTCGCCAAGGGCGGCTACGCCTCCGGGCCGGTGTCGTTCATGCGCGGCGCCGACGCCTCGGCGGGCACGATCAAGTCGGGCGGCAAGACGCGGCGCGCGGCCAAGATGGTCGTGCTGAACGTCGACCACCCCGACATCGAGGAGTTCATCTGGTGCAAGCAGCACGAGGAGGAGAAGGCCCGCGTGCTGCAGTCGGCCGGCTACGACATGAGCCTCGACTCACCCGACTGGGCCTCGATCCAGTACCAGAACGCCAACAACTCGGTGCGCGTCACCGACGAGTTCATGCGCGCAGTGCTCGACGACAAGGAGTGGGACCTCACCGCCCGCACCGACGGCACCGTCGTCAGGACCCTCCGGGCCCGCGACCTGATGCGCCAGATCGCCGAGGCGGCGTGGAAGTGCGCCGATCCCGGCATGCACTACGACACGACGATGAACGACTGGCACACGTGCCCGGCGAGCGGCCGCATCAACGCGTCGAACCCGTGCTCGGAGTACGTGCACGTCGACAACTCGGCCTGCAACCTGGCGAGCCTCAACCTGCTCAAGTTCCGCGACCCCGAGACGGGCGAGTTCCAAGTCGAGCGGTTCGAGCGGGCCGTCGACATCATCTTCATGGCGCAGGAGATCCTGGTCGGGAACTCGAGCTATCCAACCGACGAGATCGCCGGGAACGCCCGGGCGATGCGCCAGCTCGGGCTCGGCTACGCCAACCTGGGCGCGCTGCTCATGGCCCGCGGGCTGGCCTACGACTCGGCCGAGGGGCGGGCGTATGCCGCGGCCATCACCGCCATCATGACCGGCCGCGCCTACCGCAAGTCGGCCGAGATGGCCGGCCGGGTCGGCGCGTTCGACGCCTACGAGCCCAACGCCGACGCGATGCTGCGCGTCATCCGCAAGCACCGCGCCGCGGTCGGCAACATCGACGGCGGGCTCGTGCCTGACGACATGCTGCGCTCCGCCCGTTCCTCCTGGGACGAGGCGCTCGCCATCGGCGAGGACCACGGCTACCGGAACGCCCAGGCGACGGTGCTCGCTCCGACCGGGACGATCTCGTTCATGATGGACTGCGACACGACCGGGATCGAGCCCGACTTCTCACTGGTGAAGTCCAAGCGGCTGGTCGGCGGCGGCGACATCACGATCGTGAACCAGACGGTGCCGGTCGCGCTCGCCAAGCTCGGGTACGCGCCGCACGAGATCGACCAGATCGTCGCCCACGTGAACGAGCACAACACGGTGGTCGGCGCGCCCGGCTTCAAGGGCGAGCACCTGTCCGTCTTCGACGTCGCCGTCGGCGACCGGGCCATCCACCACATGGGCCACGTCAACATGATGGCGGCGGTGCAGCCGTTCCTGAGCGGCGCGATCTCCAAGACGGTCAACGTGCCCACCGAGGTCACGGTCGACGACATCGCCGGGCTGTACATGGACGCCTGGAAGCTCGGCGTGAAGGCCATCGCGATCTACCGGGACGGGTGCAAGGTGGCTCAGCCGCTCCAGACCAAGGGCTCCGACCAGCTGCTCCAGGCCAAGCCGTCGCGGCGGATGATGCCGATCGAGCGCAACGAGATCGGGCGCAAGTTCCAGGTCGGCGAGTATGAGGGCTACATCCACGTCGGGCTCTTCCCCGAGGGCGACCCGGGCGACATCTTCGTCGATATCGCCAAGGAGGGCACGACCCTGGCCGGCCTTATGAACGCGTTCATGATCGCCGTGTCCGTCGGCATCCAGTACGGCGTGCCGCTCGAGGTCTTCGTCTCGAAGTTCGCCCACATGCGCTTCGAGCCGTCGGGCATGACGAACGACCCCGACATCCGCATCGCCAAGTCGATCCCCGACTACATCTTCCGCTGGATGGGCAAGCGCTTCCTCGACGCCGAGACGCAGTCCGAGCTCGGCATCATGAGCGCGGCCGTGCGCGAGCAGCTCGCCAACGGCAACGGCCACTCCCCGGCGGTGCCGGCGTCCGACTCCGAGCCGACGGGCACGCCCGCCCCCGGCGTCGGCCAGACGGCGCTCTTCAACGCCTGGGAGGACGCCGTCGAGTGCGCGAAGTGCGGCGGCCGCAAGATCCGCACGGGTGCCTGCTACACCTGCCGCGACTGCGGCGACAACTCGGGCTGCGGCTGAGCCTCCTCGACCCGGGCGCGCCGGAGAACGGCGCGTCCGGGTTGTCAGGTTCCCGCCACACCGCGTACGATCCGCATCGTTTCGGAAGCGACGGGGAGGCGCGATGCAACGGGCACGGGTACGGTGGACGGCGGGCGGGGTCGGATGCGCGATCGCCGTCGCGGTCTTTCTGACGGCGTTCGCCGCGCCTGCGCGTGCGGCCACCAACCCGTGCGGCAGCGTCTCCTCGCCGCCCGCGACCTACACCCACGTGGTGGTGATCATGGAGGAGAACCTCTCCTACCCCAGCGCGATCGGGAGCGCGAATGCCCCCTACCTGAACATGCTGGCCTCCGATTGCGCGCTCGCCACGAACTTCCACAACGAGACCCACGGCAGCCAGCCGAACTACATGGCGGCGACGTCCGGCTTTGCCACCGGCGTGAGCGCCCACACCACCAACCACTCCATCTACGAGCAGGTGAGCTCGTGGAACGACCTCGAGGAGTCGATGGGCGGCAACTGCGGCGTCACGGCCAAGCACTACAAGCGCGGTCACGACCCGGCCTTCTGGTACTCGCCGCTCCTCACGGCGTGCCGGCAGTTCGACGTGCCGATGGCGGCGTCCGATGCCGGGGCGACCACGATCCCGACGGCTGCCTACACGTTCATCACGCCGAACACCTGCCATGACCACCACTTCGAGACCGGCTGCTCGGGGACGTCGAAGACCAGCGTCCAGACGATGGACACGTGGCTCTCCGGGACGATCCAGGCGATCCAGGCGACGCCCGATTACCAGGCCGGCCAGACGCTCGTCTTCGTCACCTTCGACGAGGGGCAGGGCGGCTCGCCCGGCGAGAACTGCACCGACCCGGCCAACACCGACCCCTCATGCCACGTCGCGACCATCGCGGTCGCCGCCGGCGTGCACCCGGTGGCCGATCCCACCTTCTACACGCACTATTCGATGCTTCGGTCATGCGAAGAGGCGCTCGGCATCAGCGCGTTCCTGGGCAACGCCGCCACTGCAACGGACATGCGCGCGGGTATGCGGTTCTGAGGCGGAGCTCGGAAGGTCGCGGTCAGGCTGACGAGAGTCGCCTGACCATGAGCCCGGCGCAAGCGCGCTTTCTCTCCTGGGTGTCGGCGGTGCTGGTCGACATCGTCGTGCTGAACCTGTTCGTCGAGTTCGTCCACACCATCGTCATCGACTCGTTCGCCATCTCGATCCTGACGGCGGTGCTGCTGAAGCTGATGGTGGATGCGGTCAAGGGCCTCGAGCAATCCGTCTCCGCCTACTTCGCAGGGAAGGAGGGGGCTGTCTGGAAGCCGGTTCGATTCCTGGCGGTGTGGCTCATTCTGTTCCTGAGCAAGTTCGTCATCCTGGAAGCGGTGAACGTCGTGTTCGGCAACCACGTCGAACTGGGCAGCTTCATCGAGATCGTCGCAGTCATCGTGACGATGCTGGCAGCGAACGCCGCCCTCGTCGCCGTCTATCAGAACCTCGGGGCTCGCGAAATACAGCCAGGCTGAGCCGACCGGGCCGACGTGGTGCAGGTGATCGTCTACCTGACGGACATCAACGACGCCGATCCGAGCGCCGACTGACGCCGGCTAGCGACGCCGTCAGCCCCCCAGTAGGGTTGCACCGTGGACGAGGGTGAGCTCGCGGCGCTCTTGCGCGACCACGCCCCGAGGCACTCGGTACCGGGCGCAGCGCTCGGCATCCTCCACAAGGGAGTGGTGACGACGGCGTGCTACGGCGTCGCGGACGTGACGACCGGCGCGCCGGTCACCCCCGAGAGTCGCTTCAGCGCCGGGTCGCTGACCAAGTCGATGGCTGCGACGGTGATCGCGCGGCTCGCGGACGCCGCCCGGCTCGCGCTCGACGATCCCGCCGCCGCCCACGTCCCGGAGCTTCGCGGCAGCCCCTGGGGCGAGCGCGCGACGCTGCGCGATCTCCTGGCGAACCGATCGGGGCTTCCCCTCCGTGCCGGCCTGGAGTTCGGCTTCGCCGATCGGACCGAGGCTGATGACGGCGCCCTCGCTCGTCTCGTCGCGGACGCCGCCGCGGAGGCCCCGGCAGACGGCTTCTGGTCGTATTCGAACCTGGGGTGGTGCGTCCTCGGACGGGTGATCGAGACGGCGGCGGACGCCACATGGGAGGACGCCATGCGGCTCAACCTCCTCGACCCCGCCGGTATGGACGCGACCGCCTTCGCGACGGGAACGGCGCCGGTGGAGCGCGTCTCCGGCCACGACGTCACCCCGGAGGGCCCGGTCGCCGTGGAGCCGCTGGTGTCACGCGCGTACGGGCCGGCCGGCACGAGCGCCGTCGCGACCGTCGCCGACCTTCTGCGGCTCGCCCGGATGCATCTCGAGGATCCCATCCTCGCACCGCTGCGCGAGGTGCATGCCGACACGGCGATCCACGCGTGGCTGGATGCGTGGTGCCTCGGCTGGGCCCGGTTCGACTGGGACGGCGGCCCCGTGTGGGGGTGGGACGGCCTGATCGACGGCGAGCGGTCCGTCCTGCGGCTGCTGCCGCGAGAGCGGGCCGCCGTCGTTCTCCTGACCAACAGCAACACGGGGCGAGGGATGTACCGCACGCTCTTCACCGACCTGATGGACACGGCGTTCGGCATCGGCGTCCCACCGCTGCGCCGCGAGCCCGTGCCCGGCGCAGCCGGCGCGCTGTCGCGGTTCGCCGGCGTGTACGGATGGCCCGACCGTCAGGTGGCGGTAACCGCGACCACCGACGGTCTGCGGATCGCGAGCGCGGATGCGGAAGCCGAGGCCCTTCCGGTCGACCGGCGGACATTCCTCGTCGACCCGGCGGATCCGGACACTCCGACGGTGACGTTCGGAGCGTTCGACGCCGCCGACCGCCCGCGGGTGCTCTACGAGATGCTCTGGGGCCTGCCCCGCGTCGAGGGGTGAGCGTGCGCCCAAGCCGGGAAGGTGCGAGGATCGGCTCGTGCAGCTCGCGGTGAACGGCACGCGCCTGTGGTTCGACGTGGAGGGACCGGCGATCGTGGCCGACGGGCGCGAACTGCGCAGGCGGCCGACGGTCGTGCTCGTCCACGGCGGTCCCGGCGTCTATGACCACGCGTACTTCAAGCCGGACTTCGGCCGGCTCGCGTACCACGCCCAGGTGGTGTACCTCGATCTGCGCGGCCACGGGCACTCCGAGTGGGGCAGCGCCGGCGACTGGACGTTCGAGGCGTGCGCTGACGACATCCGCGCCTTCTGCGACGCGCTCGGGATCGAGCGTCCGGTCGTCCTCGGCCACTCGATGGGGGCGCCGATCGTGCTCCTCTACGGGGCACGGCATCCGGAACACGCGGCAGCGCTCGTCGTCCAGTCGGGGTTTGCGCGCTGGGATCCGCCGCGAATCGTCGAGGGCTTCCGCCGAGTCGCCGGCGACGAGGTGGCGGACATCGCCCGCCGCAGCTACGCCGGCGAGGAGGTGGCCGACGAGGAGTGGGCGCGGGTGTTCGCCGCCTTCGGCCCACGCCTGCCCGACCAGGAGCGCAAGGCGCAGACGCCGCAGAACCTCGAGCTGAACGTGCACGGAATGGAGCTCATCCGCCGGCTGGACATCGTTGAACAGCTCTCCGCTGTCGACGTGCCGACGCTCGTGTCGGTCGGCGAGCTCGACCCGGTCACGCCAATCGCCGCCGCCGAGGAGGTCGTTCGGGCGCTGCCGGACGGCATCGCAGAGCTCGACATGGTCGAAGGAGCCGGCCACTTCACGTGGCTCGACGCTCCCGAGCGCTACTGGCCGACGCTCATCGACTTCGTGGAACGCCGGTGATCGATCGCGACCGTGCCCGCGCGGCTGGCCGACCTCGCCGCGCCACTCCTCGTGTTGAGGGTCCCGCCCAGAGTCCGTCGGCTGATGCTCGCCAGCCCCGCCGGACGGCTCCTCGGCCGGCCCTTTCGCGTCCTCGCCGTGTGGGCCGGCCTGATCTACCTGTGGTTCGTCCCGTCGCTTCACCGACAGGCGATACCAGGCGGCGTCGTGCCACCTGGCCGCTCTCACCGACGACTCGGTATCACCTTCCCGGTGGCTGGGACTTCGGCATGAGCCGGACAGAGGACGGTGACGCGGCGGCGGGGATCATGACCGGCTTCGAGATGATGCTCTTCACGTTCGCGGTCTTCCTCGTCTTCATCCTGGTCGCCGTGAAGGAGGGCGATCAGGACCAGACTGGCTAGATGGTTGATCGATGGCTCCCGCGCGCCTGCGAACTGTCGCATCGCTGTGTCCTCGGCGCCCAGGACACCACGCGAGTCATCGATCAACCCCCGGCCGCGATCAGCGCCTCGATCGCCCCCTGCGGATCCTCCGTGAGCGGAGTTCCGTGATCGAGGCACAGCACGTCGAACCGCAGCTCGGCCAGCCGCTCGACGCTTCGCCGGGTCTCGGCGGGATCGTCATGGAACTCTCCCGGCACGAACGCCAGGCCGCCGGCGCCGTCGCCCATGAGGAGGTCGGAGCAGAAGAGGATGCGGGGCGCCTCCTCGCGGAGGAGGCAGTAGTGGATCGGCTCCGGCCCGGGCGTGCGGATCGCGCGCAGGCCGCCCGGCAGCACGTCCCCCTCGGCGTAGCGCCGGTCCGGCTCCTCGTCGGCCGCGGCGGCTCCCGCGGGAGCCCACACCTCGGCGCCGAGCTCGCGCCGGTAGCGCCAGGCCGACCGCTGGTGGCACTTGGCGGTGAGCACGACCGCGGTCGGGCGTGGGAGCGCCTCGAACGCTTCGGGTGCGAGCTGGATCGGGTCGACGAGGACACACCCGTCGTCGAACGCGATCGCCTGGGAGCTCGACGTCGCCCCGCCGATCGCGCTGTTTGCGATCGACCAGTGCCAGAGGCCGTCGACGACGGTCTCGGCGTGGGCTGCGATCTCGCGCGGCTCGGACATGCCGCCCAACCCTAGTATCTCCCGATGGTCGTCCACCTCGTCGACGGGACATACGAGCTCTTCCGCCAGTTCTACGGCCGCCGCCGCGGAGGCGCCGACCGCCGGTTCGGCGCGGTGATCGGCGTGCTGCACTCGGTGCTGCAGATGGCCGAGGAGGGAGCGACGCACATCGGCGTCGCCACCGACCACGTCATCGAGTCGTTCCGGAACGGCCTCTGGCCCGGGTACAAGACCGGCCTCGGCGTCGACCCGGCGCTGCGCGCCCAGTTCGCGCCGCTCGAGGAGGGGCTGGCGGCGATGGGGATCGCCGTGTGGCCAATGGTCGAGCTGGAGGCCGACGACGCGCTGGCCGCCGCGACCCGGATCGCGGCCGCCGACGACGGCGTCGACCAGGTGCGCATCTGGACGCCGGACAAGGATCTGGCGCAGTGCGTGCAGGGGAACCGCGTGGTGCAGATCGACCGCCGCGCCCAGTCGGTCCGGAACGAGAACGGGGTGTGGGAGAAGTTCGGCGTCGGCCCGGCGCTGATCCCCGACCTCCTCGCGCTCGTCGGCGACTCGGCGGACGGCTACCCGGGCATCCCGGGCATCGGTCGCGTGACGGCTGCGCGACTTGTGAACGAGCACGGCCCCATCGAGACCTTCCCGCCCGCTGTCCTCGCCGGCGAGCGCCGTGAGCTCGCGCTTCTGTTCAAGGACCTGGCGACGCTGCGCGACGAGGTCGAGCTCTACTCGACCGTCGACGACCTCCGCTGGCGCGGGCCGACCGACGCCTGGGCCGCATGCGCCGAGGCCCTCGGGGACGAGCGCCTCCTCGAGCGGGCGTCACGATGACGGCGACCCTCCGCCGCCCGGAGTCGTCGGCTCCGTCGAGGTGGGCCGCGGGCCGGCGTTTCGCAGGTTCGCGAGCTTCGACAGCGAGTCGAACCAGAACGGGGCGCCGAGCGACACGGCCGCCGACGTCAGGAAGAGCCCGAGCGCCGTCGAGACCCAGTTCGTGAAGCCGTCCGGCCAGCCGTTCCACCCCAGCGGCAGCCCGACCTGGCTCAACACGTCCACCTGCGTTGCTCCCGACGCGGCCTTGTCGGCCAGCACCTGGCGCAGGGTCTGATCCTGCCACAGGTTGTTGGCGATCCTGATCGAGTCGACATCGAGCGCCAGCGCGAACACGAGCCCGACGATCCACAACCAGACCTGGGTCCGGCGCTTGTACGCGCCGGAGAGACGCTGCATCGCCTGGTCGAACCACTGCTCTGCCTCCGTGCGGAACGCCTTGGCGTTGCTCCCCGCCTCGAACCACAGCGCCTGCATCGCCTTCTTCATCGGACC
>Ga0075434_100006414_pt1 | contig 10781 bp, 9 predicted proteins | sample RhiMethybrSRZTD3_FD_75298 | JGI IMG/M metagenome (GOLD analysis project Ga0075434, IMG submission 75298) | Populus rhizosphere microbial communities from Tennessee, USA - Rhizosphere MetaG P. TD hybrid SRZTD3 | ecosystem: Host-associated > Plants > Roots > Rhizosphere > Soil | place: USA...
TCATTCTGCCCAACAGCCGCATGCGGCAACACGTCTACGTCCATCCCGCCACGCATTCGACCAACCCGACGAGTGGACCGCCGACGGCCCCGCCCTACGGCGCCCGCCTGCGCCTGCGGGCCGACTATCCCCTCCAGAACCTGCCCAACGAGCCCGCGCGCGTGGTGGCGCGGGCGATGCAGAAGTACGGCATCCTGCTGGCGGACGGCGGCACCATCGCCCTCACCGCCCAGAGCGATCAGCTCACCGCCGCCAAGTGGAGCGGGCTGCTGGGCTCCCACGATTTACAGGCGCTCCTGGTCACGGACTTCCAGATGGTGGCCGGCGGCGAACGCTTCACCTACGCCGGGAACTGCGTGCGGACGACCCCCCTGTTCTACGACGGCTTCGAGCTCGGCGGCCTGACCAAGTGGAGTGGGAAAGTGCCGTAGGTCTTTTACGGATAGAATCGGTCCACTTGTTCGAGAAAGGAGTGGACCGGTGTCCAACGGCGACGCGCAGGGAATCGATGTCAGCCATTACCAGGGGACGGTGAATTGGCAGCAGGTGAAGGCGGCGGGGATTCAGTTCGCATTCGCCAAGGCCACGGAGGGAGTGACCTTGACCGATCCTGAATTCGCCACCAATTGGGCGGGAATGAAGGCGGCGGGAATCCTGCGTGGCGCCTACCACTTCTTCGAGCCCACCGACGACGCGGGTCAACAGGCAACGTTCTTCCTGAGCACCGTCCAGCTCGCGAGCGGCGATCTGCCGCCGGTGCTCGACGTCGAGACGGCGGCGGCAAACAGTGCCGCCCTCTGGCAGGGCGTGCAGACCTGGCTCACCCAGGTCGAAGCCGCCACCGGCCTGCGCCCCATCCTCTACCTCGATCGCACTTTTGCCGACGAGAACAACGCGCCGGCGAGCCTCGGCGCCTATCCGCTCTGGCTCGCCCAGTACGAGGTCGAGCTGCCGACGCTGCCGACGGGGTGGACCACCTGGCTCCTGTGGCAATTCTCCCAGTCCGGCACCGTCTCCGGTGTCTCTGGATCGGTCGACCTCGACGAGGTCAACGGACCGCTCGCCGGCTTGGCGGCGCTCGCCAAGGCGTAGAGGCCCCGCAGCTCTCGCGTCCTCAACTCGGAACCTTTTCGCTCCCGGATGAGTTTCTGTCGGCTACGGGAGGAGTCCAGCCGATGAGCTCATAGGGCCGTTGGAACCGCCTCGGTACGGGATCGTACGGCAAGGCCGACGTCTCCATTCCGAGACGTGTGGCAAGCTTGGCGAGGCGGCGGCGGCGGCCGGATGACAGCGCCTGCGCCTGACGGTGCGCTAGCAAGAGAAAACTGGACGGGTCCCCTCCAGAACCGTCGGGCAGAGCTCCAAGCATCGATTGGGCGAGAGGGATCACCGCTCGGACGAGCTCCAGGTCATTGGGAGGGATGACGCCTCGGCGGACAGCGAGGGCGATGACATTGAAGAACACTGGTCCGAAGGCGAGCTGTTGTGCCCAGTACGCTTGCGCCCGCGGAGATCCGGAACGAAGCTCCTCGAACATGCAGTCGAGCACCGCTTTCCAGCGTGGCAGCCAGGCCAGTACTTCGTTCACAGGAAATCCTCGATGACGAAGCGGAGGTTGTCTTGCACTACGGGATCGGCTTTGAACCGTGCCGGCAGCCGCTCGAAGGACTCAGTAAGGTCGGCTTCCGTCAGCCGGAAACGGTTAATCAGGAAGTCGACGTCGGAGATGTCCTCAGGATCGAGCCGCTTCAGCTTGCCGACGACGAGGTCGGCGGTGGGAGGTGTCTTGACGATCAGACGTAGGCCTCGGAAAACCGTATTATAGCCTCGGTCCGGAGACGGAAGTGGTAGGATCAACGTCTCCTCAGGCACAAGTTCGAGGTAATCGTGCTCCGTGAATTCTTTGTCCAACGGGTTGAAACTTAGGTCTGCTGCGGCGCAGGCCCGGCGTAGATCTGACTCGACGAACCTGGATGCTGGGAGGACGTCAATATCGAGAGTCGCTCGCTGCTCCAGCCCTTGAGCGAGCACGGCAGCTCCTCCTTGAAGGAGTAGCTCCGTCGGATGCTCGAGAGCTTGGTCGAGCTTCTCGGAAACTTGCCTCTGCTTGCTAGCGTCCATCTCGAATCTCGACCGGACCGATTGTAGTGACGGCAAGTAGGGTAGGCAAGCTCGCTGTGCCCGCTGGAGGCAGATCGTTTTCCCGACGTGGTGAAAGCGCATGCTCACCCGCGCTACGGATGCGCTGATAGACATGAGCCCCCCTTGTCAGGTTCACAGCCCCGAGGTCTAGCCTTGGTAGCCCCGCTCAAGGCTGGCGATCGACTCGATCAGGCGTTTCGCGTTCTTGGGACTGCGGATAAGGTAGGCTGTCTCTTCGAGAGATTTATAATCCTCAAGTGAGAGCATCACCACCGACGCCTGACCCCTGCGCGTGATGATCAAGGCTTCGTGACTTTCGCAGACGTGATCCATGGTCTTGGTCAGGTTTGCGCGAGCCGAGGTGCAAGAGATGGAGTCCATGGTCACTCTCCTGTTGTACAGGAAGCTGAACAACTTTTCAGGTTGGGCAGTCAAGCCTTGGGGACAAGCTCAATTTTTGGCGTATAGCTCAACGGCGAAAAGGTGTCGCAAGGGGATGAAGTCTCGGGTATTTCGGGTGATGAGAGTGTGGCCCGTGAGCTGTGCCGTTGCGGCGATTGCCGCATCAGGGAGAGAAAGCCGCGTCAGACCAACCTGTTGGCGCAGACGCCCCGCCTGCTGGGCGATAGCGCTGTCGAGAGGGATTCGTTCGAGGAGGGCCAGCAGGGCAAGATGATCCTCTTCCTCGCCTGAGCGAAGGCCTTGCCACAGCTCGATCTCCGTAACCGTCGAGAAGACACCTTGAATCTTGCCGAGAAGGACTTTTTCAACGTAGGGGGCGATGCCGGAACGGCCACAATACCAGTCGATCAGCGCGACGCTGTCAAACAACCAGCCGGGCATCGCCTAAATCCTCGTCCCGCGCTGAAAGGCCGGCACGGCTGGCGGCCAGGTATGCATCCGGATCGCGGTCTTTCCAGATCCCACGGCTCCTCCGTGCCCGCTCGGCGAGACTAGCTCGATCTTCTAATTCTATCGGTAGATCCCCAGAGACCCAGCGTGCCAGGAGGCGGCGAACCACCTCCGCGATGTCCAGGTTCTCTCGGGAGGCTTTTCCCTGCGCCCGCTCGATCAGCTCGGGTGGAAGGTCGACAGTGGTCATGGACATGGCTCAAGCTCCTGGGCACCTTCCGACAGGTCAAAGGGTTCGTCGAGGCGGATCGTTGCCCCGTCATAGTGAGCCTTGATACTTATACTCGCCATACCGAAATCCTACTTGCTTAGGGCGCCGCGGGCAAGCGGCTTACGCCGCGCCTTCCGGGCGCCCGCGCAGCAGTCGCCCCAGGACGACCAGCAGGACCAGCACCGCTCCAATCAGAGCGCCCCAGAAAATCCTCTTCTCCGTGGCCGCGGCGTCCGGCTCCGCTCCCTGGGTCGGCTCGGGCGCCAGGGTGACTTCGTGCGCGGCTTCGCCCACGAGCCGGGGGGCGAGGAGCGCGAGGTCGTAGCGCGGCGGTGGCAGGCCAGGCTGACCATAGAGGAGCTTCAGGGGAGTTCCCTTCGAGTTGAAGAAGCGCAGGCGGTACGACGGCAGAAGCAGATGGGGCGGATCGAGCGGCAGCGGCGCGTTGTCGCCCTCTTCGACCAGGAGATCGAAGCGGGTCGCTGGGCTCGACAGTAGCTCCAGAGTCAGTTGCGGCGCCGGCGTCTCCGGATCGGTGTGCCGCCAGGCGGCTTGCGCCACCGTCCGCTCTCGCTCTTGATCCTCGCCGGGCTCGCGAGCACTCGCGGCGACCTTGTCGACTTCCACGAGCCGGATCTCGCGCTCGAAGACCCGCGCCGGGGTGGCGAGAATCAGCCGCGCCGCAGGCAGCGAACGAAATGGGAGCTCGACGGAATAGCGGGAGAGGGAGGGCGGGTCTCCTTTTTTCGCCCGCCGTACCGGCGCGGGGAGGAGTAGCGACAACGGTTCGTCGAGATGCTCCAGAAGGTAGGGTACCTGGCGGTCTTGGGAGTCGGCGATGCGCAGGTCGGCAAGCCTGGGGCTGCGCGAAAGGACCGCGGCGTCGAGAAGGAGGGCGGTAAGTCCCGGCGAGCCGGCCGGGATCGTCCGCTGGTAGAGAAACGTTCCGGGATCGACCGGTGCTCCCAAGGTCGGTAAAGGGCTCGCGATGGTTTCCTTCTCGTGTGGCTGGAAATCTCGAACCTCTCCCCAGCGCGCCGTGGCCGTGCGAACCCGAGAGACCTGATCGCGCAACGATTCGAGATCGTACCGGGGAGGCGAGGCTTCGCGATCGCCGAAGCGGGCGGTCAAGGGGACGGTTCCCTCGGCTTCGAAGAAGATCCAAGGGAGCGGGGCGAGCTCCGCGGTCACCCCGGTAACCTCCAGCGGCGGGTTGTTCCCGTCATCCACGGTCAGCTCCAGGTCCGGTCCGCCTGGAAGAGCGGTCAAAGGGATGCGCAGATCGCTGGCCGATAGCCCGTCGCGCACCGCCCGTCGCAAGGTCGTTCCGCCGAGACGCACGGGGATGATGTCGGAGTTGCCGCTTGTGGAGCCCGAGGCACCCGCGGTCAGCCGTCCCTCCGTCACGATCGCGGGGCGGAGCAAAGGCCCGGCAGGCCCTCCCGGCACCTCGAGGACCAGGGCCACAACCGGCAACCGGGTCGCGGGCAAGCGAAGACGGAAGCGGCTCTTCCCCGGCTCGCTCGGCCGGCGATCGAAGCGGACCGGGACCTGAGCCGGTGGCCCCGCATCGATTGGCTGAACGAGCCGCGCCTCGACCTGGCGCGGCAGCGGCATGCGGGCGCTCGACCGGTCGTCCCAGGTGAGACGCAGATAGCGGAAGTCGCCCGCCGGGAAATCCACGTCGAGCCGGCGCAGGCCCTCCTCCGGCAGATCGAAGAGAGTTCCTTCCGGTGCCAGCAGGGTCCAGCGGCTGCGGTCTCCGCCTCCCTCCAGCCGGAAGCGCTTGAGGAATGGCGTTGGCAGGCCCGTGATCCGCACCCGGTCGAAGGTCCGGGCAGCGGTCCCGAAATCCACCTCGAAGCCGCTTTCGGTCTTGGTCGCTGCGACCGGCAGGAGCCGCCCCGGACGCCACTCCGGCGCGTGGCTCGGCGGCGCGATGACGAGGTAGGGGATCTCCCGGCCGGCGACGTCGAAGAAGCGCAGATCGGCGAGCCCGCCGCGGTAGTTACCGATCTCTCCAGCCTCGTGCCCGGGCTCGTAGACGATTGGCGCAGCGCCTCCGAGAAGGGCGACGTCGGGCTCCAGACGGTTGGGGCCGGCGGCCCCTGGAAGCACCGGGCGCTCGGAACGGAAACGCGGCACCCTGCCGTCGGCGCCCGCCAGGGCAGACGCCGCCAGCAGGCCTGCGAAGAGCGCTCTCGCCTTCACTTCGCCTCCCGGCGCGGCAGGACGTATTTCTGGATCAACACTGCCATCAGCGCCAGGCAGATACCGAGACCGGCGAAAGAGCCAACGCGATAGAGACCGCCCAACTGCGCCATGTCATGGACGAACCCCTTGAGCACCGCGACGAGGAGCAGGACGCTGCCGGCGATGCGCACCGGCTGGTTCGGACGGATGATCCCGGCGACGAAGAGGGCGATGGCGAAGAGCGCCCAGGCGAGGGTGTAGGCGAGGTCCTCGGCTAACGTCGCCTGCCCGGTGAGGAAGCTGAAAGTGAGACTCGCGCCTTTCGAGAAGAAGTCCGCGATCTCGATGTTGACGAGAAGAAACAGGAGCACCACCGCCGCGCTCGCCGCGAGAGTCGAGAGTCGTGGCAGCGGCGCGCCTTCCAGCCGATCGTCGCCGCGTGCCAGCAGCCAGGCGGCGAGGAAGAAGGCGAGGGCAGGCACGAGGTAGGTGTAAAGGTACCAGTTCCAGATCGCCAGACTGCCGCGCGGATGGTAGCCGAGAACGGCCGGGTTCACCGCCAGCCGGACGAAGACCGTGGTGATCAGGCCGGCGGTCCACCAAAGCAGTCCGCGGTGGGGGATGCGCAAGTAGAGGGCGGCGAGCGCCGCGGCGAGGAGCGCCCAACCGATGGTGATCCACTCCCGATCGAGCTGCAGGGGGATCGCTGCCGTCACGCAGGCGAGGACCGCACCGGCGACGAGGGCCAGCCGCCCCGAATCGCGTTCTACCTCGCGGGTGCCGCGCTCCATGCGCACCAACTGGGTAAGGAGAACCGCCAGGGCAACCGCCTGGGTCACCGGCAGCGCTCCGATCACTCCGGAGTACCCGCCGGTAAGCAGGGCGTGGCGGGCGAGGAAGAAGAAGCTGAGGCTCGCCAGGACCGCCGCAAGATAGGGCTGGCGCAGGCGCCGTGCCCGCTCGCCGAGGATCAGGGGGAATGCCAGATAAGGGAGATAGAGGGCACCGGCGAAGGCGAGCTCCTGCCGCCACGGGGTTCCCACCGGGAGGTCGAGCCGCCAGCAGGCGACGGCAGCCGTCGTGAACACGATCGAGAGCGGAGGGAGCCAGGGCCGGTCGGCGAGCACCGACAGCCAGAGGATGGCGATGAGGAACGCCACCTGCGCGATGACCGTGAAAGCCAGCGCCGGCGCTCCCGTCACCATGGAACCGGCGATGGCGACGGCCTGGCCGAGGAAGAGGCTGGCGATGGCGCCGGAAGCGACGTCCGCCGCCAGGTCGCCCGCGACTTCAGCGCGGTAGGCTACGCGGCGAGCCAAAGCGATCCAGAGCAATCCCAGGGCGGATAGCGCGAGCGCCGAGGCCAGGGCGACCGTAGGCCAGGGATCGTCCCGCGCCGTCAACACCCAGGCGAAGAGGATGAGATCGGAAGCGATGAGCGCCGAAAGCCACAGGGATGCCCGGCGGAGCCAGAGGGCGGCGACGCCAGCCGCGAGGTCGAGGAGGAGAAGCACCCCGAGGAACGGCCACGGCGGAATCGAAAGCTTGGGCTGCGCGGCCACGACGAAGAGGAACACGTGCCCCACCAGGGCCAGATAGTGCCCGCCGCCGAGCGCGTCGACTCCAGCCGCTTCCTGTTCCCCCTCCCGCCGCCGCATCCAGAGGTTGCCGCCGAGGGCGAGGACGGCGAAACCGGCGACCAGGAACAGAGCCGGCACGAGGCTCGCGGTGAGCGGCACCGTCGCCCACCAGACGCCGATCAGCACCCAGGACAGGAGGGTCCCGGCGAGCGCGAGGAGAGGCCGGCGCAACGTTCCGGCTTCGAGGAAGAGGCCGGCGTTCAGGATGACCAGGAGGAGCGCCAGCCCCCACAGGGCCGCCTGGGCGAGCGTGCCGGCGGCGAGGAAGAAGAGCAGGCCGAGCGACAGCAGGAGAAGGAACGCGCCGCTCCCCGCCGGCGGCAGGCGCCGGCCGAGCCGCCGGGCGAGGATCGGCACGCCAAGGTAGAAGAGGCCGAAGACGGCGTAGATGGAGATCCCCGCGAGGAGCCGCTCGGGCGATAGCGACTGAGCGGACCAGACCGCCTCGGCGGCGATGGCAAAGAACGCGGCGATCGAGAACAGCAGACCATCCTCATAGAGCAGCGCGAAGCCGGCCGCCGCCGCGAGGAGAACGAAAAGGACGGCGAACGGCGGCCCTGGAGCGGCCGCCGCAGGCTCCAGGTAGAGGAGCACGGGGAAGCTGACGAGAAGGAGAGGTCCGGCGAGCGTGCCGAGGCGGCCCTCCTCGCCGAGCGGCCGCTTAAGGCGGTTCGCGAGCCAAGGAACCGAGAGATTGAAGAGAACGAAGAGAGCGACGAAACCGAGGATCGCCGGCCAGGCCGCCGCTTTGGCAGGGTACGAGGCCGCGAACCAGAGGAGAAATACGAGGACGGACGTCCCGGCGGCGAAAGAGTGGAGCGCGCGCGGTCCGCGAAACGTCGCTACTGCGGCGAGTCCGGCCTGAAGCACGAAAAGGAAGCCGAAAAGGAGACCATAGTGTGCGCCGTAGGCCGGGACGGCGGCAAGGTAGATCCCGAAAACGAGCGGTAGAAAAGCTCCTACCAACGCCGTCCTGGCGAAGAGGTTCTTCCCTTCCTTGTCCTTCTCGTCCGTGGAGCTGCGAGCGAGAGCTGGAGCGAGGATGCCGAGGAGCGGGAAGACGAGGAAGATCCCCAGCGCCAGGGGCAGCTTCGAGGCGTCGAGGAATTTGAAGACCCACCCCCACTCGTAAAGCGTGGTGAAGGCGAGCGAGAGAATCGAAAGCAACGGCCACGACTTGCGCAGAGCCACCCAGGCGAGGCCCGCGTTCAGCAGTAACAGGTAGCCGAAGAGACCGATCGGGTGGTCCTCGCCGGTCGACAGGAGGGCCGGAGTGGCGAAGCCGCCTACAAGGCCGAGAAGGGCGATGAACAGGGCGTCGTGACGGATCGCGAGCAACACCGCCACGGCGGTGACCATGACGAGGAGGACGAAGGTGGGCGTCGCCCCGAGCAGGTGCCACAGAGTGTGGGCGGCAAAGAAAGTGGAGAAGAGAGCGACGATGCCTGCCGCTCCCAGGGCATTGGCGGTGATGGCGTAGCGACGAGCCAGACGATGCTCGCAGAGTCCCAGGAGGCCGGCGCCCATCACCAGGCCCATGGCCATACGGATCGGCGGCTTCAGCCAGCCATGGTCGACGGAGTAGCGGAGAAACATGATGGCGGTCAGGGCGAAAAGAATCCCGGCGATCCAGGAGAACAGCTTGACTCCCACCAGGCTCTCCCAATCGAAGGGCGGGCGAGGCGGTTTCGGGGGCGGTGCCAACCGAGGTGGCCGGGGAGAGATGAGCGGAACCGGCGGCGGGGGAGCCGGCGGCATGGGCCGGGCGGCCTCCGGTTGAGCCTCCAAGGGAAGCGGCGGCGGTGCCGGTATCGGCGGCGGCGATGGTAGGGGAGGCGGCGTGGGCGCGTGAGACGCTGCCTGGATCGGAGTCGGCGGGGGCTCGGTGAGGAGCGGCGGAGGGGCTGGAGCTGGAGGCCTCGCCACGAACGGTGCGGGCGCTGGAGCCTGAGCAACCGTAGTGACCGGCGGCTGGTCGGACCCGGTTTGAGCGCGGACCTTCTCCAGCACGGCGATCCGGCGCAGGAGGTCCGAGTAGCCGTTTTTCTGGGCCTGGACCAGCTCCTCCAGGTCTTTCACCCGGCGGCTGGTTACCCAGACGTAGCCAATCAGGACGCAGATGACCAGGAAGCCAAGGCCTGCCATCCGTCAAGCTCCTTCTCTCCGCGTTGACTGTGACGCGGGGTTCCGGTGGTTGGTGAGCTCACCCTATCATGGGGCCTCGTCCGGGAGCTTTCGGCGGAGACCTGGGAGGTGACCTCGACGGGTCTTGGGAGAGAGCGAGGCCCATGCCACCACCGATCGGAAACCTATCTTCTTGCAGGGCTTGAGCTTGGGGCGCAGGCTCTAGCTCGACGAAGGTCACCAGGTACAGCGGCTGTACATTGGGAGGGCATGGGATGTCGGCGGGATCACGGCTCAGCCCGTCGGCGGTTGCAGTATCTAGTCGTTGACATCGCGTCGTCCTTTAGTGTCTTCTCTGCGGACAGCCTCGCAGTTCACCAGCGCGCACCGAAAGATTTCGGCCGAGCCCTCGCTTGCCCCGCGTGAGGGGTAGGGGGCGGCTGTGCTGCGGACTGCCATTCATGGAAGGAGAGGGCGATATGACCAAGACTGTGAGCTCGAAGGCATGGCTGTTGAGGGTGTGCCTGGGCCTGGCGGCCGGAGCGTTGTTGATCGCACTGGGCGCGCGCGCCCAGGAAAAGCCGCTGACGGAGAAGATCCAGCCGTGGGTGATCGAGAACACCCGCGCCGGTGCCCAGGTGGAGTTCTTCGTCGTACTGGGGAAGGAGGCGAACCTCGCGGACGCCGCGAAGCTCAAGAGCAAGCTCAGCAAAGGGGCGTTCGTCTACCGGACGCTGTTCAAGGCCGCGCAGGAGTCGCAAAGAGCAATTCGCGCCCTGCTCGACGCCCGCGGCGTCGAATATCGCTCCTTCTACCTGGTCAACGCGATCCTGGTGAAGGGCGACCGCAACCTGGCGACGATCCTGGCCGCGCGTCCCGACGTGAAACGGATCGACGGCAACCCCGAGATGCGCCAGGCTCTGCCGGAGCCGCAGGCGCCGGAGGCCTTGGAATACAACCCGGAGTGGTCCGGCCTGATTGATCTCAAGACCGGCAAGGCCATCACGTCCGTCGAGCCGGGGATCAGCTACGTGCGCGCACCGCAGATCTGGAACCTGGGCTACACCGGGCAGGGCGTCGTCGTCGCCGGCGCCGACACGGGCTACCGCTGGACCCATGCCGCGCTCAAAAACGCCTACCGCGGCTGGAACGGCACCACCGCCAGTCATGACTACAACTGGCACGACTCGATCCACGCCGGGACCGGCCCCTGCGGCGCCAACTCCCCCGCACCGTGCGACGACCAGGGCCATGGCACCCATACCATGGGCACCATCGTCGGCCTCGACGGCGCCAACCAGATCGGCATGGCGCCGGGCGCGAAGTGGATCGGCTGCCGCAACATGAACCAGGGCGCCGGCACCCCCGCCACCTACATCGAGTGCATGGAGTTCTTCCTGGCGCCCTACCCGGTGGGCGGCACCACCAGCCAGGGCGACCCGAGCAAGGCTCCGAACGTGACGAGCAACTCCTGGACCTGCCCGACGAGCGAGGGCTGCACGACTCCGAACGTCCTGTTGACCGCGGTCGCCAACACTCGTGCGGCCGGGATCGTTATG
>Ga0075434_100006415_pt1 | contig 10779 bp, 7 predicted proteins | sample RhiMethybrSRZTD3_FD_75298 | JGI IMG/M metagenome (GOLD analysis project Ga0075434, IMG submission 75298) | Populus rhizosphere microbial communities from Tennessee, USA - Rhizosphere MetaG P. TD hybrid SRZTD3 | ecosystem: Host-associated > Plants > Roots > Rhizosphere > Soil | place: USA...
GCTGGACGAGTTGCGGCAGGCCGATTTCGCCTTCCCAATGGATGCGAAGCGGAGCACGACGCTTTCCTATCTTGCCGATGTCTGCGCGGCGCTCGAAGACGAGCGCTGCGCGCGTGCCTTGTACGATCTGCTCGAGCCCTACCGCCACATGACCGTTACGGCCGGTATCGTGACCGTCTGCTACGGATCGGCCGGCCGCTTTCTTGGAGCGCTCGCCGACGTGCTCGGCGACTGGGATCGTTCCGAAGAGCACTTCGAGGAGGCGCTACGGATGGACCGTGATATGCATGCATGGCCTTGGCTGGCACACGCGCAGCACCGATACGCGCACATGCTGCGCCGCCGCGGCCGCCATGGCGATATTACACATGCCGATGCGCTGTTGAACGAATCTCTGGCGACGGCGAGTCGCCTGAACATGACCGCTCTGCTCACGAGGCTTCGCGGTCAACTGCATTGACGTGACACCTGGTACACGGAGTATGGCCATGCCGCGGTTCATCATCGAACGAAACTTCGCCGAGCAGATCGAGTTTACCAAAGAGGGGACCAAGACAGTCGAGCTCATCAACGATGAGGAAGGAGTAAAGTGGATTCTCTCCTTTCTGAGCGCTGACAAACGCAAAACCTATTGCCTCTATGAAGCCGAGAGCGCCGACGCCATTCGAAATGCGGCGAAGCGCGCCAAGATTCCGGCCGACGTGATCATCCAGGTGGACGAGATAACGCCGGCGATTTTTGCGTGAAAAGTCCATGGTGCCAAGTCGCCTTCTGGCCTCCCAGCCGAAGCACGCGCTGGTGGTCGGTGCTCGCTGCGTCCTATTGAGCCCGGCTCTCTCTCGAAGGCGCGAGCAAAAATCAATCACTTAACAAAAAATTCCCTTCAGCGACTGGGCCTTAGCAGCACGTAGCTAGCTAGCAGCCGGCGGGCGCGCGGTGCTCCGCCTATCCGGCCGCGATGCTCGCCCAGCACACAATCCCGCTGCACACCGAACTCCAGCGGCCGAAGCCCTTGTAGATGTTCGCCGCAAGTGCCGCCTGCTGCTTGAGGGTAAGCCCGTCAGCCTTGATCTGCGGATCGGACACGTTGCGGATCGCGAGCCAGCGCGGCGCGCTCTTTCCCATATTCTTGGTGACCAGTCCTAGCACCGCGTCGCCCATCTCGGATACGTCGCCGAGGCCCTGCAGCTTGAAATGATTGTCCGACGTATCGAAGCCGAAGAAATCGGTCGTGACGACCGACTTGTTCAGGCCGCTTACCGGGACGCGCACGATCAACGGCAGCCGTGTGTTGTCCTGCGGCAATTGCTTGGCGTTCGCCTTGAACAACTGCTTCGCCTCGGCGAAGAACTTCGTCTTCGGCGCGACGCTGGTGTAATGGTCTTTGGCGAAAGGCTCGCCCTTAAACTTGGACGTGCAGTCGAAGCGCACGACCGGGCTGACGATCACGTCGCCGACCTCGAACAGCTTGCCGATGCCGCCGGCGGTGCCAGTGGTGATGATGAGGGAGGGTTTCACCTCCTCGATGATCTGCGTCCACACGTCGATGTTCGGTAGCTGCGGACCGTCCTGCGACATGTGCGAATCCGACTTGAACACCACGACCGACTTCTTGCCGATCGTGGTGGTCCAGTAGGCGCCGAGCCGGCCGGCCTGCAGCGCGGGGGCGCCTTTGCGCATCTTCTTCGAGATGGTCGCAAAGTTGTGCTTGTAGGAGACGTAGTCGTTGCGCGAGTCCTTGCCGGGCGTGAGCACGCGGGAGAGCGCGTGCCCCTCGTCTACCGTCCAGGTCACCACCAGTACGTCGGCGTGCGGCAACGGGCTGTCGCTGCCGCCCGACGGCTTCTTGCCAGTCTGCGGCGCGAGACCCTTGGGCCACGGGATGTCCACGAAGCGCGACAGGCCGGTCGCGGTCGAGAACGCAAGGAACTCGCGTCCAGCGGCCGACTCGGAGTCGAAATCGATGATCTCGCGCTGGTAGTCCTCCGGCGTCGCGTCCTTGCTTGCGGCCTCGGCGATCGCGAAGCTCGCCGCCGGCGGCGGATTGGCGATGGGATCAAAACCGAGATTCCGCTCAAACCATTTGCGATCAACGCGCATTGTCAGCCTCCTCCGCAGTGACCCCCTGGTGAAGTTATCGCGAAAGTCCAAACCACAACCATACCTGTACAAACAGCCGCGGCCGTCATGGCATGCGCCGGGCGCTTCGCGCGGAAGCTCCCGGTGATCACATTCGCCGCCCAGTTCACGTCAGCTTCGAGACAAGCTCTTTGACATTGGGCACGCCGATGCCGGTCACCATGTCGTGGCCCGGGCCGGCGTTGTAGTGCCCGTTGCTGCCCTGTGTGATGTCACGGAAGCAGGCCGTTTCCATCAGCGGATAGATCAGCGGGTTGAGGAATGGCAGGGCCGGCTTACCGGCCTTCTTGCGCGCCTCGTTGATGAGCGCGCAGAAGCCCGCCCAGATTGGAGCGCTCCAGCTAGTGCCGCCGATCTGCGTCGGCTTGCCGTGCAGCACCAGCAACGCGCCCGTGTTCGGGTCGGCGGCCGCGCTGACGTCCGGCACGAGCCGTACGTCGTCGTGGGGCATGCTGGCGCCCTTCTGCCAGGTCGGTCGCTTGAAGAACTGGCTCTTGCCGCCGCCGCCGCTGGTCCAGCCGATCTCGCTCGTGACCTCGCCAGTGGGGGAGAGCCTCAGAGTGGTGCCGCCGACCGCGACCACGCACGGATCGGTGGATTCGTATTCGGCCTGCAGCGGGCCGGTCGCGCTGTGGCCGGTGCCGTCGGGATTGGATCCCGCGTCGCCGGTCGAGACGAATACGTTGACGCCGGCGGCGGCAAGCCGCAGCAGCTTGTTGTGCTGGGTCGCGACCTCACCTTGCGGCCCGCCCAGGAAGGTCTCGCCGAGCCCGAGGCTGATCGACAGCTGACGCATGGTCGGCTGGCTCGGCAGGTCGGCCAGGATACGATCGAGCGCGAGGTCGAGGTTGACGAACTGCAGCGAGCCCGAGGCATAGATGCGGATCGTCGCATCGGGCGCGATCCCGCTCGTCCATTCGGCGTCGAGCGTCTCTTCACCTTCCTGCGGCGGCAGCGGCATGCCCGTGACGTTGATCTTCTGGATCTGCTTGATTGTCGTCTTGAGCTTGTTGCGCTTCCAGAACAGCTGGAGATCGTTGTCGGCCGGCACCGTGTCGATCAGGATCGCGATGGTCTGGCCTTTGCCGGTGACGTTGAGCCCGTCGGCGCCGTAGGCCTTGAGGATCTCGCTCACCAGGTAGGGCGGTGCATTGGCAATGTTGGGCGACGGCCCGGCAGCGGCCTTCGATTTGCTCGACGCCTTCGCGGCTGCTTTGGCGCCGCCCTTGCCGGTCGACCCGGCGACCTTCAGTTTCATGCGATTGCCGTTCTTTGGGTTGCACATGCGGAAATGCTTGTGCGCCTTGCGGAACGGCTGCAGGCCGATGATCGCGTGCACGTTCTTGGCGACGTCGGCCGGCATGCTGGGGGCATTCTGTGCGGCTGTGTAGGTCAAGCCATCCTTGGTGACGCTCACCATGTTGACGCCGAGGCTCTTCGAGATGTTGTCGACAGTCGCCTCGGCATAGATGCCGGTGTTGTCAGGCGTCACGTGGGTCACCTTATAGCCCTGGCTCTTTAGCCACGACACGAGGCCCTTCACGTCATCCGGGCGCGCCGCGTATTTCTTCGTTAGATCGCCGGGTGCGACTACCTCGCCGCGCGCGACCTTCTCTTCTAGATCGGCCTGGGCATCGTCGGGGATCGCCACCGAGAACAGCAGCGACATTTTCTCGCCGCCGTGGTCGGGTTTTGCCGCCGCCACCATCAGGCCGTGGGCGGTGGGACCTTGGCTGGGCAGCGGCGTAACGCTGTCGGAGAAAACTTTCCTGTCGCTCATTGCAAGCCTCCCGTGTCTGGGATCAGTCGGCTCTCGTGCCGCTCCTGAGGTACGATTCCGCCGACGGGTCGATCGGCCGCGCCGCCAGTGCCCGCATGCGTCACTTTCAACGGTATGGCCGTCGGCAATGCTACTACGCCGAGAACCGCAAGCATGTGAAATTCCTCACACCTGACGCGCACACCGACTCATGCAACGTCTACCCAAGCGTGTGCTCGCGAGAGGGCCCTGCAACTGTGTAACCAAATCACAAAACACCCAATCGGAAGTTGCGCGTGACGACAGCCTTGCCCCTCGCAATGACACCTAAGGAAGTTCGGAGCGACGGATCATCCAGGAAGTCAAAGATTCGCGGCCCGTCAAAATCCGAATACTGGGGAAACCGGCACTGAGCCCGAAAGAGTGCGAGGCTTCGGGTGGCCGTTTGGTATTTGATACGACCTGCGATTTCGAAATCGGGTGAGCGGGCAGTACGGCAGCCGCACTTGCATTACGGAAATAACTCAGACTGGCAGATGAATTTACTGACAGCTGCAGAATACCGTTGTTTTACACAGCTGTGGCTGACAAACGCATCCGAAACATTTGGAGTAAATAGAAGCAAGCGCACAGGATACGATCATGACGCTTCTTGAGCCTCGTGAACCGGACGATAGACCGCCCGTCCACTCTAAGGCTTTCAACAGAGAGATGGACCTGGTTTGCTTCTAGGAGCTGCAGCAGCGCTCGTAGGCGTTATTTATTTGCTGAGTTTTTGCCTAGCTTTCAGCTTTGGTCTCTCAATCGTCTCGGTCACCGCGACGGTTCCATCCCCGATTGTCGTTGTGGCCCTGATTGTTGTTGCCGTGATCATAACCGCCATGGCCCTTGCCGTAACCGACGTGCCCCATAGAGCCTGCAACCGCATTGGATGTCAGGGAGGTCGAAAGCAAGACAGTGATCACTGGAGGTGTTACAGCGGCAAATCGTCCGCAAGTTGCCAGAAACTTTCGCCGATCTTCATCCTGGTCGGTCATTTTGGTTTCTCCACGCAGTGCGCAACTAAACCGCTAGATAAACAGTGAAAGCAATTAAAGCACGCAAGTATGGTTAATTCCATCATAGCGTGACTGCCTGTTGCGTGACAACCTGTCGCAGGAAATTCTTGGCGATAGCCTACGATCGCCTACACTGTTGTTTACACCGCAGTGGCTGACAAGCTCATCAGAAACATCTGGGGCAAATAGGGCTGGATGACTCAGAAATGGCGCCCCTGCGTCCTTCTGCGGGCCGCTAGGCGAGAGACGCGGACGTAAGAAAAGCCGGTTTCGAGTGTCGGACGCTAGTTGCTTCGGTGCATACATCCCTCGACGTAGCCACGAAGTCCGCCAACAGTTGCTGGCTTAGATCTAGAGAGCCCCATGTTCATGCCCTCCTGCCTACATCTCTCGCGTTTCGCCGACAGACCCGGATGTTGTCGGCTTGCACACTCAAAGCGAAACGGCCCGGGGGGATACTGCCGGCAATCTTCGGCACGGGCGGCGGCCGAAATGGTTGGCATCATGAAGGCGAAGGCGACGAAAATTGCTTTTTTGGAAATCATAAGTGAGGCTTCTTGCGCGATGAACTTGTGTCGGTTGTGCCAATGCGTACTGTCTCGAAGGCGGTATTTGATCAACGCGAATCAATGGTGACGGTAGAATCCACTGGCCCATATCGATCGCGGGCAGCCAGTATCATCCGAGCCCAACGCCTGTCTTGCGATTGCTCGCCAACAAATTTGCTTTCATTGCGCCACGCGAGCCCGTGCATGACTGGTCTCGATTGAAGGAATGCTAGCGGTGACGTCCGACTCGGAGTCTACCACTACTGGCAGTCTTGGAGGATAGGTCTCAAATGACGAAATGATTGTATTGTGCAGCGGTGATTCAAGCGTAACCAAGGCTCGCGACGAGATTGCCGGCGTACATCCGGACAGGCAAGAACATCGTCAATTCAACAAAATAGCTAAAGCTGCTTTTGTTTCAAAGCAGGCGACTGCTCGCCGGTATTCACGTCTAAGGGCGCTGTGATCGTTTCTTGACGGATGTATCGTTCTTGGCCGCCCTAAGCGTTCGGTTGGTGACGACTTCCCGTTGCCGAGTGCCTGCATGATGGCGACGCGCGCCATCATCACTCCACCGCCGTTCTCGGCTGCCAGCAGTAGGCAAGAGATGGCGGTTTTCCAGTGCTCGTGTTTTGTCTCCGAGCTGGGAGCGCAATGATGTGGTTGCCGGCATCGCACAAGGTACGCAGCGCTTTGCCTTTGCCGAGCTCTATCGGCTCATCGAATTTTTGAGACCAGGACACACGCGATACTCGGGTACTATGCCTGAAATATAGGACACCGGGCCGAAAAGCGCGAATCTGGCCCGCTCAGCGCTACCTAAGGTACATGGCAGGCGGTGCGCACGTCCGCACCGCGATGATCGCACACCGTGCAGACCATGCGAGGCTGGCAGGTCATTGTAGGTTATCTCGTCGGCCATTTGGCTCGCGTCGAGGACGGCGTTGTGATGGCAGTCAGGGTTCGAACAGTAGACGAACAGCTTCGTGTAGCCGAGGGCGCGCTGCTCGGACAGCGGTAGCGGCTTGTCGTGCAGCAACAAGTTGGGAATGGTCCATGGCATGTTGCAAACACCGGTACACGAACCAGCTAGGGCAAGCCGCTAGAGCTTGAGGCGGCAGGACTGCGCACTAGAGGGCGAAAACGAAATTGCTCAACCGTATCGCACATCGTGACGGCGGGCAGCCCGGTCGTCGCCGTGGTGGATAGAATCGACATGCGCACTCACGTGATCCGCTAGCGCCAAGCGAACACTTGATACCGACCCGCACTGCGGGGATGATCCAGCGCAACGAGCTGATACTGTTCGCCCGCTTCGGGAGGAGATCCGCCATGCGCGAGCCAATCTACTACGGTGACTATCTGCGGCTCGATCGGCTGCTGTCTTCGCAGGAACCCGAAAGCGCCAAGATCGGCGTCAGTGCCCATGACGAGATGCTGTTCATCATCGTTCACCAGGCGTACGAGTTGTGGTTCAAGCAGATTCTGCACGAGCTCAATCGGATCGAGACGGACTTCGACACGATCCCCGTCACCGATGATGCCATCGCCCGCATTGTTCACGGGCTCAGCCGCATCCACGAAATCTTCAAGCTGCTTGTGGCCCAGCTCGATGTGCTCGAGACCATGACGCCGTTCGACTTTCTGGATTTCCGCGACCTGTTGATGCCGGCTTCCGGCTTCCAGTCGCTACAGTTCCGGTTGATCGAGACGCGGCTGGGGTTGCCGGCGGAAACGCGCATTTCGCTCGACCACAGGGCGATCGACGAGCGCCTATCCGAGCCCGACCGGATCGCCCTTCGCGCCGCCGGCACCAAGCCGTCGCTCTTTGATCTGCTCAATCGATGGCTTGCGCGCACGCCCTTTCTCGATTGGGGAGGGGAGACGTTCCGCGAGGCCTACCGGGCCGCGGTGGAAAAACATCTCGCCCGCGATGCCGAGTTGGTGCGCACCGATCCGTCAATCCCGCCGGAAAAACGCGAGCGCGAGCTCAACGGCATCGAGCGCGCCATCGAGTCTTTCTCAGCGATCTTTTCGGTATCCGAGGACAGCGGCGGCTGGCGTCTTTCGCCGCAATCGGTCCAGGCGGCCTTGTTTATCACCCTCTATCGTGACAAGCCCGCCGTGCAGCCGGCGTTCCAGCTGTTGACGGCGATCGTGGACATCGATGAAGCCATGACCCTCTGGCGTTATCGGCATGCGCTTATGGTCGAGCGCATGATCGGTTTGAAAATCGGCACAGGCGGTTCCTCTGGGTACGATTACCTGCGGACCACGGCCGAGCGACATCGCATCTTCTCTGACCTGTTCCGGTTGTCCACTTTCCTCATTCCGCGTTCCGCGGTGCCTGAGCTTCCGCCGGAGATCCGGGCGCAGATGAGCTTCGTGTACGCGTCATGACGATGCTCGATCTCACGGTTCATTTCGCAAGGTTTCGCGCGGCGGCACCTGAGCGTATCAACCTTGCGGCTCACAGCCACCATGATTGGCCGGACGTGACATTCGCTGCGCAGGAACAGTGCTGGCACGATGCGGCAAGGCTTGCTGGCGACAAATGGGATCTGGTGTTCGAGGAGCTGATCCCGCGCGTCCAGGCTGGGATCGCACGGCAACTCAGCTTGCCTGATCCATCAACCATCTCTGTCGCGCCGAACACGCACGAATTCCTGCGTCGGCTCCTATCCTGCTTTCCGGCCGATCGACCGGTTCGCATCCTGACCAGCGACGCTGAATTTCACACTGCAAGACGGCAGTTGGAACGTCTGGAAGAGGATAGGCTCGTGGCCGTGACGCGGATATCAGCCGAGCCATTTGAAAGTTTCGCCGAGCGGTTTCACGCGGCATGCGAAAGCGGCGGGCACGACCTCGTCTTTGTCAGTCAGGTCTTTTTCACCTCATCGGCGACTTCAGGAAAGCTCAGAACGCTGGTCGAAGCAGTGCGTTCGCGCGACACCTTCGTTGCAATCGACGGCTATCACGGCTTTATGGCACGTCCGACCGATCTTTCCGACATCGCCGACCGTGCCTTCTATCTTGCCGGCGGTTACAAATATGCCATGGCAGGTGAGGGGTGCTGTTTCCTGCATTGCCCGCCTGGTTATGGGCCAAGACCACGTGATACCGGCTGGTTCGCCGATTTCGGTTCGCTCGCAGCCCCGTCAGGCAAATCGGTCGGCTATCCCGAGCATGGCGGGCGCTTCCTCGGCGCAACCTTCGATCCGTCAGGACTGTACAGACTTGCCGCTGTTTTCGATTGGTTGGCCCACGAGGGCATCACCGTCGAGCAAGTCCACCTGCATGCGCAGGCCTTGATGGCGCGCTTCCTCAAAGGTATCGAGGCTGTCCACATCGAGGGACTACGCCCAACGGACTTGATCACACCATTCGGGTCCAATGCAGAGCACGGCAACTTTCTCGCCTTCTGGACGCCGCGCGCTGGAGAGATCGACGCAAAGCTTGCTAGTGCTCACGTGCATTGCGATCACCGCGGCGATCGGCTTCGCTTCGGTTTCGGGATTTGCACGAACGGAGCGGATGTTGACCAGGCCTTAGCGAGAATCGGCCGGGTGATCGCTTAGCGCTCTCAAGGCGATCAACTCGTTTTGAGTCTTTCCCGGAACACCCGGAACAAACACGAGCCTCAGAATTCGCCCGTGAGTTGGCCTTCCGTTTCGAGGCTCCCTCCTAGCCGCAAAGCCAGAAACGAGTTCTACGGCGTGCGCTGAGTCATGCGTGGCTTATTTGTACGCGTTGCTTTGCGTTCTCATCCAACATTCGTCGCAGGTCACATAACGGCATGTGACATAGAGTCGTATTGCGGCGCAGCAGGCTGTTTTTTATTGGTTGATGAAGTATCGAAGGCGTGGGTTTCCAATCACGCCGCGCGCGGATGTTCATCCGTCGCAACTCCCAGGAGATCCATTTCTATGTCAGGACTTCGCGCGCCGTCAGCCATCATTGCAGTGATGCTTGCGGCCACAGCGCCGCTGCTTGCCGCATGCGACCAACCCGATTCGGCGGTCGCTTCCACGGCCAGCCAGCCAGCCGAGCCCGACGTCAGCATCGTGGCAGTCAAGCCGCAGCCGCGCGCACTTCTACGTGAACTGCCCGGACGCATCGCGCCGATACGCGTCTCCGAAGTTCGCCCGCGCGTCTCCGGCATCGTGATCGAGCGCCTGTTTCGCCAGGGCAGCGAGGTCAAGGCCGGCGACCCGCTTTACCGCATCGATCCGCGCCCCTTTGAAGTCGAAGTGCAGGCGAATGAGGCGGCGCTGGCCAAGGCGCAGGCGGTCTATGAGCGCGCCGTGCAACAGGCGCGCCGCATGAGCTTCCTCGCCAGGGAGCGCGCGGCGCCCGAGATCGAGAACGAAAAGGCGATCGCGGCGGAGAAAGAGGCGGCGGCCGACGTTGAGGCCCGGAAGGCAGATCTCGCCCGTGCTAAACTCAGTGTCGATTATGCGACCATCCGCGCGCCGATCGACGGCATCGTCGGCGCGGCGCAGCTCAGCGAAGGTGCGTTGGTGGTGCAGAACGACACGACCGCGCTTGCGACCATTCAGCAGATCGATCCTGTCTATGCCGATTTCACCGAACCGGTCAGCGAACTGATCCGCCTGCGCCGTGCCTTCGAGAGCGGTGACCTCGAGCGCATCTCGCCGGACGCGATCAAGGTGCGGCTAATGCTCGACGACGGCACGCTGTATCCGATCCCGGGAAAGCTGCTGTTCTCCGAGGCCAAGGTCGAGGCCAATACCGCGCAGGTCACGCTGCGTGGCGAGTTCGCCAACTCCAAGCGCGAATTGCTGCCGGGCATGTATGTCCGGGTCCGGATCGAGCAGGGCATCGACAACGATGCGATTACTGTCCCCCAGCAGGCGGTGCAGCGCAATTCCGGCGGCGCCAGCGAGGTTTTCATCGTCAAGGACGACAACCGCGTCGCCCCGCAGCCGATTCGCACGGGCGCGATGCAGGACGGTCAGTGGCTCGTCACAGAGGGACTGAAGGCCGGCGACCGCGTCGTGGTCGAAGGCTTCCAAAAATTTGTGGCCGGCGACAAAGTCAAACCGCAGGTCTGGGCCGAGGCGGCCGATGCCTCCAATGACGTGGTAACGTCGCAGTCGGTATCGATCCAGCGGTAGAGGGCATGCCGAGCTTCTTCATCGACAGGCCGATCTTCGCCTGGGTTGTCGCGCTGTTCATCTGTCTCGCCGGCGCGATCTCGATCCCGCTGTTACCGGTCGCGCAATATCCGATCATTGCGCCGCCCTCGATCTCG
>Ga0075434_100006416_pt1 | contig 10778 bp, 10 predicted proteins | sample RhiMethybrSRZTD3_FD_75298 | JGI IMG/M metagenome (GOLD analysis project Ga0075434, IMG submission 75298) | Populus rhizosphere microbial communities from Tennessee, USA - Rhizosphere MetaG P. TD hybrid SRZTD3 | ecosystem: Host-associated > Plants > Roots > Rhizosphere > Soil | place: USA...
TAGTCCACCGGCTCCATCTGCTGTTCGCTGTAGAGTCCGTCTTGCCCGGCACGCAAGCTGGCATAGCTGATATCCGAGGCCAGAATTTCCAATTTCCAAGGCGGAGGAATCAGCGGCTTGGGCGATGGCATGTCAAAGGGGAGCGGATTGCGGAGATAGTAGTAGGCCAGCGCGTCGCAAATCAGGATCGCGACCGAGTATGCCTCCTGCCCCGAAGAGCAACCTGCGCTCCACACGCGTAATGTCCAGTCGCGGCGCTCCTGTTTCCTGCGAAGAATTTCTTCCAGAACCGTTTTTTGCAGCAGATCGAGTTGCGGGCGATTTCTGAAAAAACTGGTCTCGTTGACCGTGAGATTTTCGAGCAGCAGCGCAAGTTCGGCGCGGCCTTCGCGACTGGTAAGCAGGCGGTAGTAACTATAGAAAGAATCGAGCTGGCAGGCTTTCAGGCGGCGCTGAAGGCGGTCTTTGAGAAAGTGAGAGCGGCGTTCGTCGAAAAACATGCCGCATTCCTGATAGACCAGGGTCTGCAGCAGTTTGAGTTCTGCTTCGGTCAGTTGAATTTGTGCGGTGAGAGTTCCCATTCGAATGCGCGCGACGGCGCCGTTCTTTCAAGCAGCTATCTCAGAGCGGCGACAGGTTCCGCAGCCTCCTCGAGCTTCTTGAATTCGGGGCGATGCAACAGCTTGCTGATGTCCAACAAAATGATCAGGCGGCCCTTGAGTTTTCCGACGCCGGTGACATAACTAGACTCGCCATCGGCAAAAACTGAACCGGGCGATTCGATTTCCGAAGGCGGAATCTTGAGGACTTCCGAAGCGGAATTCACGATGAGCCCGACCAGCTTGCTTTCCAGTTCCACCACCAGGATGCGGCTTTTCTTGTCGGTGGTGATTTCGAGCTGGCCAAACCGTTTGCGCAGGTCGACTACGGGGATGATTTTCCCGCGCAGATTGATCACGCCTTCGATCGTTTCCTGGGCATTTGGAACCGTCGTGATTTCCGGTACGCGGACGATTTCGCGCACGGAGCCGATACGGACCCCGAACGTTTCCTCGCCGATGCGAAAACCAACGACCTGAAGTTCTTTTTCCATCAAAGGGTCTCCGACGGCTCAGGAGCGAACGAGTTCCGCATATTCGAATTCGCGCGAGTTATCTTGCTCCGCACCACGACGGCCGGATGAAAAGTCCCGCTTGGCCTTCGCTTGGACTGCACGATCGAGAACGAAGCGATCCATACCGTCGAGCAGGTTGCGAGAAAGCTTGAGCATCTGCTCTGCTGCGGCGGACAGTTCTGTGGAACTTGACGCGGACTGTTGAACAAGTTCGCGCATCTTATCCATTGCGCGGACGACGGCTTGTGCGCCGGACGCCTGCTCTTCGACGGCGGAGTTGATCTCCTGCGTAATCTCGGTGAGACGACCGGTGGCCTTGGCGATTTGTGCTGAACCAACGGACTGCTCGTTGGTGGCTGCACCGATTTCCTGCGAGAACTTGTAGACTTCGGTAACGACGTTAGAAATCTTGTGCAGAGCCGTACCCAGGTCATTGCCGAGGCTCAGACCTTCTTCTACGATCCGCGTGCTGCGATCCATGTTCTCGACCGCCTGTTTCGCCTCACGCTGGATGCTCTGGATGAGGTCGGCGATCTCCTTGGTGGATTGCGTGGACTTTTCCGCGAGCTTGCGTACTTCGTCAGCCACGACGGCAAAACCCAATCCGTGTTCGCCGGCGCGCGCGGCTTCGATGGCGGCGTTAAGCGCGAGCAGGTTGGTCTGTTCCGCCAAGTCATCAATGACCTCGATGATGCGGCCGATGTCGTCGGCGCGATGGCCGAGGACGTTGATAATTTCCGCGGAAGACTGAATGGCTTTGTTGGTGCGGTTGAGGCCGTCGGTTGTCTTTTCCATCGTCTGAATACCGACGACGACTTCTTCACGCGAGCGGTTCGCGATGTCGAGCAGGACCTTCGCCGTGTCGGCAACGCGCTGAATCGAAGTGACCATCTGGTCGATGGAGGCTGAGGTTTCCGCAACGCTCGAAGCCTGCACCTGGGTATTCTTGACGACGTTCTGCACGTTGATGCTCATCTCGTGCATGGTGCTAGTAACTTCTTCGATGGCGGACGACGCCTGGACGCTGACCTTTGCCGACTCGTCGGCGGCCCCGGCTACTTGATTGGAACCAGCTGAAACCTGTCCAGCGGAATCGCGTGTCGTGCGAACAATTTCCTGTAAGCCGTGTGACATGCGCAGGAAGGCGTTGCCGAGTGTGTCGCGCTTGGAGCGCGGCACAACTTCGACGGTGAGGTCACCTTCGGCCACGGCCATGGACACGCCGGCCATTTCCTTCAAGTACGCGACGAGATTGTTGAAGGTGGTGGCGAGAGCGCCGATTTCGTCGTTGCGGTGGATGTCAATGTTCTGGTTCAGATCGCCGGAGTCGCCAATTTCGCGCGCTACCGTGATCAGGTGGGTCAAAGGTTGCGTGATGGATTTTGCAGTGAGGTAGGCCACGACGGCACCGAGCACGATGGCGAGTAGTGTAAAAACAACGCTGACGCCTGAGCTCCAGTTGCTGGTCTTTTCCGCCGACATTGAGGCTGCGTCGGAGGTCTTCTTGATATCCCCTCTGGTCTGTTCCAGAACTGCCGACGACTTCGTCAGCCAGGAAGCCGGATCCTTCTGTAAATAGAAGATCTGCAGGTCAGAAACCGTGGCGTCTCCGGAGTCCACTTGATGACGTTTCGCAAGCAGCGGTTTGGCGAAGTTGTCGGACCAGCTCGCTTCGGTGCTTTCCACCTGAATCAGCGCGGTGCGCACAAGGTCCGAAGCTGACTGTGCCTCGCCGCGCTTAAGCAGATCGACTAAGTCAGTGGCGCCCTTGTTGACCTTCTCCTCGTCGCGCGGATCACCGCTCAGGAGAAAATTGTTAAGGGCGAGCCGGTTGTGCATGATCTGGACCCGCACGTCTTCAATCGTGCTGAGACTATCCTGCGCGGCCTTTGAATCCGCCCGCGACGACCCAGCGCGGAGCGCCGCATAGCTATTCACCAGAAACACGACCGTCAGGATGGCCAGCACCAGGCCGAATCCCGCGTAAAGCTTCTTGCCTATACTCATTGCGAAAAACCTCGCTTCCCCTCAAACAGCCCGTGCACGGGCAGTCATTTCAAACGGCTTGCGGCTAATTATTCCCGCGAAAATCAAATTCGACGATTTGTGTGGTTTCTTCCGGCGCGGGAAAGAACTTCCATTCCTTCACGGCGTCCTGGCACGATTGAACCAGCAACGGATGACCGCCGATTACGCGCGAGCTGCGCACGTGCCCGTCCGGCGTGATGATCACTTCGATTTTGACCTTTCCCGAAACGCTCATACGGCGCGCCAACTCCGGATATGTCGGCGTAATCTTGGTCTTGACCTTGCGCTTGGCATCGTCGGTATTCGACTGCTGCGCAGTTGCACCTGACGCGAGTAGGGCCACAGCCACTACCGACATCGCCAGCTGGGTCCAGCGGGATCTCATTGCGAATTCCTCCTCAGTTTCGGAAACTACCCCGCGATAGGAAAGGCACGTGGGATGCCAGCGCTGGCGCAGCTCAGTCGGGCGCTCGAATGTTCGGCCAATCTGGAGAAGCCTGCTGAAAAGATGGAACTTACTGGCAATTCCGAATTTTGTTTTTTGCTCGCAGCGAAGGTCAATTTGTCTCACCTCCGGCAAATCCGCGACGTGCAGGTCTCACGCTGAGACGCAGCACCCTGTCCTGTTGGCCAGGAGCGTGGCGGGATGAACAACCCTGTTTCGTTCTGCGATTGACTCACAATGAGATTGCCGTTTAGCGTGGGAAGTGTGTGGATTTGTTCATCTTGAGACGGCACCTCCACGCCTCAGGCCTTGAGACAACGAAAAACCAAATCGCCCGCTAGACTGGCTCGAGCCGCCGCGGAGCCTGGCAGGAGTCGTCAAACGTCTCCCAGGGCTGCCGATTTCATTGAACTCGCTACCGAAGCGGCCAGTTTTCGCGAGCTACCCGACTTTCTGAAGAATTTTTCCAGGCGAGCCACGCAGATTCTGTCCGCCGGGTGGTGTGGCGTGGCGGTTTTCAGTGGCGGTCGTTCCGAACTTCACAGCGCGGTGCCGGCATTTCAGGCCGGTCTCGACGAGACTGCACTTCTGCTGCGATCGGCCGAAGCCCTGCGTCAAAAGGGGCCGGTGATGACCGGTCTTATCCCGTCGTCGGAACCAAAGGATGCGAAACTTTTGATACTTCCGGTCCGCGCCAGCACCGGCGATGCACTTGGCACCATTTGTGTTCACCACGCTCCTCTAGAAGCGCTAAAACGCGAGCCAAAACTGCTGCGAGCCTTGGCAAATCACGCTGCCGTATCTTTGGAAAGTTTCCTACGTTTCTCGCAACTCGAACGTTCCAAGCGCCAGTGGGTGCAGGACATCGACGCGATCACCGATTACATCGTGGTTCATGATCGCTCCTGGAGAATCGTACGCACCAACCGTTCGCTCGCCGACTATCTGGGCAGGCCACCGGCCGAGTTGGTTGGCGAACCTGTCAGCGGACTGCGCCAAGTCGCACCGGGAGAGGCGGATCTTCCCTGCCCGTTTTGCTTGAACGCCGGGCTCGATCGGGAAGAGCACATCGTCACCTCCGGTGAGCGGATTTACCTGGTTTCGACGTCGCGGGCCAGTGGCGCTACCGAAGAGGACACGCGAACCATCCACGTCCTGAAAGACATCACCGACCGTCGCGAAGCGGAGCGCCGCTATCGGGAACTCTATGACAGCATCCAGGAAGGCTTGTTCTTCGCGACTCCCGACGGCCGCTTCCTAGACGTGAACGACGCAATGGTGCGCATGCTGGGTTATTCCTCTCGCGAAGAGTTGCTGCGCGACGATGTAGGGTCTTTCTTGTACCCGGAACCTGGCGCACGCGCACGCCTGCTTGCCGCCATGCGAAAGACCGGCGTCTTGCGCAACCACGAGGAAACTCTTCGCCGTAAGGATGGCCGACTCCTACATACGCTGCAGAACATAACGGCCGTCCGTGATTCGCACGGCAAGATCAGGCAGTTTCGTGGGCTGATGCTCGATGTTACTGAGCAAAAAATGTTCCAGGCACAGCTGCAACGGCAACGCGACTTCAATCAAAAAATTCTGAACGCCACACAGAGCATGATCATGGTGCTCGACACCGCCGGTCTGATCAGCTACGCCAATCGGCGTTGTTATGAAGCCGGATACAAACAGGATGAAATCATCGGCCGCCGGCTGGTGGATCTCGTAGATTCGGGGCAGCGCCAGGATTTCGAGTCGGCGCTGGAAACGACGGCGCACGGCCAGCAAGTCGAAAATCTCGAACTCCGAGCCAAACGGAGTGACGGAACCCTCGGTTATTTCTCGATCAGCCTTAGCCCCATGCGCGATGAGCAGGACACCGTGAACAGCGTGGTGGTCGTCATGACCGACATCACGGACGCGGCTCTCATGCAGGCAAAACTCGCGCACGCCGAGCGCATGGCTACGATTGGCCGCTTGGTTGCGGGCGTCGCTCACGAAGTGAACAATCCGCTTGCGGCGATCCTGGGCTTTACCGACCTACTACTCGAGAATCCACAGGTTCCCGAGAACGCCCGCGAAGATCTTCAGATCATCCTGCAGGAAACTCAAAGGACAAAGGACATCGTTCAGGATTTACTTAGTTTCGCGCGGCAACGTCCGGTGAAACGAGAGCTTGCGCATATCAACACGGTGCTAAGGCAAACCACCAAACTGCGGAGCTACGACTTCGTGAGTCACGGCGTGGAAGTGATCGAAGACTATGACGACAACCTGCCCGCCGTGATGGGAGACGCGCAGCAGCTCCAGCAAGTCTTTCTCAACCTGCTGAACAACGCTTACGACGCTGCGGAGGAGTCGGGCCGCCGCGGGAAGATTCATTTGCAGACGCGCCAACGGGAAGACTGGGTCGAAGTGACCATTCGCGATAACGGAACCGGCATAAACGACGTCGAGCGCATCTTTGATCCCTTCTACACCACAAAACAAACTGGCAAAGGGACCGGGCTTGGCCTGAGCATTTGCTACGGGATCGTGCGCGCGCATGGTGGTGAAATTCAGTGCTGGAACAACGCCGACTCACAAGGCAGCACATTCTCGATCCGGGTTCCCGTGGCGGCACAAAATGCCACTGCATCAGCCCAGCAGGCGGGCAGGTGATGTCGTCATGAAAACTCTGGCCGATCCGATCCTGCTCATCGAAGACGAACCTTCAGTTACAGCGTTCGTCCGTGCCGCGCTTGAACGCCGGGGCTACACTGTGATTCCTGCTGCCTCCGGCGCCGAGGGACTCGCGCGTCTTGCCGAGACCAGTTTCGGTGGGGTCATTTCCGATATTCGAATGCCCGGCGCGGTCAACGGCGCTGAAGTTCACGATTGGATCCGCGCGCATCGGCCCGAACTGCAAGAGCGTGTGATCCTCATCAGCGGCGATACTGCAAACGGCAAGACTCAGGCGCTTCTGGCTGGCAGCGGGATTCCGTGCATCGAAAAGCCTTTTCGCGTTCAGCAACTCATCTCAGTTGTAGAGAGTACATTCGGGAAACCATGAGCGACTCCTTAAGAGTTCGTCTGTTAGTGGTGGATGATGAGCAAAGCATCCGCAAGCTGTGCATGACGATTGGTAGCTCGCTCGGTTATTCCTGTGCCGAAGCGGAAAGCGCGGAGGTCGCACTGTCCCGCGTGGAACAGGAAGCGCCTGATCTGATTCTGACCGACCTAAAGCTTCCCACGCAGTCCGGCGTAGAACTTTTGCGGCAGGCAAAGTCACTCTTCCCGCGAACGGAAATTGCCATTATGACCGGCCACGGTTCGATCGAGTCCGCTGTAGATGCCATGAAGCTTGGCGCCTACGACTACATCGAAAAGCCGTTTCGCGTCGAGAAACTGCGCCTTCTTCTCCAGCGCATGGCTGAAAAAGTCCGCCTGGTCAGCGAAAACGAATTTCTTCGAGAGCGCGTAAACACCGAAGACAACCTTGATGGCATCGTCGGCGCATCCGCCAACATTCAAGATGTCCTGCGTATGATTTCTCGCCTTAAAGACACGCGAACCCCAGTGCTGATCGCAGGCGAAAGTGGCACGGGCAAGGAACTTGTCGCGCGGGCCATTCATTTCCGTGGCGCTATGGCGCAAACGCCGTTTATCGCAGTGGACTGCGGTTCGCTGGTCCCGACGCTTATGGAAAGCGAACTCTTCGGGTACGAAAAGGGTGCGTTTACTGGAGCAATGAAATCAAAGGCGGGCCTGTTCCAGGCTGCCAACGGCGGCACAATCTTCCTTGACGAAATCGGCGAACTGCCGCTCGAAATGCAGGCCAAGCTGCTGCGCGTTTTGCAGGAACGCGAAGTTCGCCCGGTTGGCAGCAACGCCCCGATCAATGTGGATGTGCGAGTCATCGCCGCCACCAATCGCGACCTGGAAACAGCCTACCGCGAAGGCACCTTCCGCAAGGACTTGTATTTCCGCCTTAACGTGGTCACAGTGCATCTGCCGGCACTACGCGAACGCCGTTCCGACATTCCCATGCTGGTTCATCATTTTCTGAACCGCTACGCGCCCGGCGGCAATTTGCAGGTTACCCCCGCGGCGATGAAAAGCCTCCTCCAATATGAGTGGCCCGGCAATGTTCGCGAACTGGAAAACTGTGTGGCGCGTGCCGTAGCACTCGGCGACCGCCAGATTATCGATGTTGCCGACCTGCCGCCTGCGATCCGCACCGAAACCGGAGAATCGTCGCAACGAGTCGCGGTTGAGAACAATTCCCTTTCCACCACGGCGCTTGCGGACATGGAGCGCATGACGATCCTTAAGGTCTTTGAGCAAGCCCACGGCGACAAAGCACTCGCAGGCCGCATGCTCGGCATTAGCCGCGCTACGTTGTATCGTAAGCTGAAGCGCTACAACATTTCTCTCCGACCTGGACCTGGAGAAGTCGTCTCAACCTCAAACTAGCCGACCGCTTAAGCTGCAAACCGTCTCGCGCATTGCCATCGCTTCAGAAATTCGTGAGACGGCGAGCGTGTCATGCTGAGACTCTGAGCCTGCCAAGTACCTGTGGAAATTTCTAAGCCATTTGTTTTGAGAGCTTTCAACTCGTTCCAGGTTGCGCTTCTTTTGGTTCCCTTCGTGCATGTTTCTTCGCTGCTCGGTGTGTGCCCTCGAACTTTGGCGGAAGGCGTGAGCGTTGCACTCAACTCTTGTGGAAACGGAACTGGGCGGCACGGCGCAACTGGCCCGCTTTTTTCCAGACGTGCAGCCGGTCGGTCTGCCCGCGTTATTGAAGCTGTTGCGGCCAGGCTCCGTGGGCGTTCGCGAAGTAGTTGTAGTTGAGTTCGGCGGAGCGGAAAAAGCCATTTTCACTTCGGCACTGCCTCTCGAATTTGAGGATCGCGTCCAGCTGGAGGACGACCGAGGACATGGAATGGAAGCGAAGGTCATCGCCGTTCAGTATCAGCAGGAAAAAACTGCAGTCGCCGTACAAATCCTCAACGGACCGTTTTCCTGGATGAAGAGGCCGTGAACAATACACTGACCACTCTTAAGTTGCCGGGCGCGGTGAAGGGTGAGATCGCTCGCCAGGAACAGTGGGAAGAATTGCGTTCGGTCTTCCCCATTTATCTTGCACTAGCTCGCCACCTGCGGTTCGAGATTCCTTTTGGTCCTGAGCGCCGCAATCTCCCAGTGAAGGGAGACGCCGAGCTCTCGGCCGAAATCCAGAATTGGGTCAACTCGATGGACCAGCGTGTTTTGGTCCACCAGCTGCGCCATCTGCTGCAGATGACCACATTGAACGCCAGCGAAAGCGGCCTACGTGCCCTCATCATGCGCCATCTGCGCAAGACCGCCAAGAACAATACCGACCGCGACAAAATTGACTTCCTCCTTGTCCAGTATTTTGCGCTGTGCGCTCCTCCGAAGATCTATCACAAGCAGATTGATCTTGCTGACGCTGCGCAAGTCATGCGGCCGGTTCTGGGCGAAACAGAAGCGACCCCGCTGGCATGGTGCGAACCGCTCGAAAAAATGATCGAGTCTCTTCGCGCGTTTCGAAGCCTGCGGGATTTGCTGAAGACGAACTTCATCGAGCAGGGCCGCCGTGTCAAAGAATCCGCCGGCGGCATGTTTTACGACCCGTCTGCCCTTCTAGCGTTCATCCGCTTCAATTTTCTCCTTCGTCGCACACTCATCGAACTGATGCACGCTGACCTCATCGCGATCCGCTCCGGTCTGGCCCAGCTTGAAGCGAACGGCATTCGCTTCATGGACGGACAGCAGGGCGGCTTCTCCGCGAACGAATCTACCAGCAGACTCCGGCAAGCGGCTGAAGACTGGAAACAGCCTTTCCAGAAGGAATACACGGAGAGAACCGTCAATCAGGCCTTCGAAAAGCTGCTCGGTCTCCGCGCCGATGTGGAACGCGCTCTCGACAAACTTTCGCCTCGACAGACTGCCGAGCGCGCAACTGTATCCGAAACGAGTGCACTTTCTCGAGCCCCTCAATCGCCGACGCGGTCGCACTCAACGGATGCGCCGAAAGCTTCGCCAAAGACTGAAAGTCCGGCTGCACTGGATTTCGAAGGTTGCATGGAACAGATCTGGGAGCAGTTGATCGCGGCTCCTCCGTCTCGCGGCCGCTCGATGTCAACGATTCGTCTCGGGTCCGCCCGTATCTTGATGTCTTCGTGGGAGGTTGCCGCGTTCGTTAGCGAAGACGGTCCTTCCGCCGAAGATTTGCGCCGCGCTGTCGTGGCCAGGGCATTGGTAACCGCTGCCACTGAATCCGCGCGGGGAACCGGCAACGCTACTGTCCTGGACCGTGCCCTTACGGTCGCTCGGGTGGAAGTCACACGTTTGCTGGAGCAAGTTGACGCCGCCAAGCAGGCCAAAGACACCGAAGCCGCCGTCAATCTCGGCATTAGCGCCAAGCGCTTGGTTTCCGCGATTGATGAGGCGGAGCAGCTCTAGACGCGGAACAAACGATTTTTGCCTGAACACGGACTTCCGGAGCGTCCTACCCTTGCAAACCAGCAGCATCCTAATTCTCACTGACGACAGCGAGTTCGCGCGCTTGCTCAGTTCCTGCTGGCGAGCCGAACGCCGTTCGCCAAAACTCACGGTCCTTGAGAGCCACGCCTCGAAGGCGCTCGATTGGGAGGATTACGACCTGATCGTGATCGGTCCCGCCATAGACACGAACATTTCAGGCATTCTTGGGGCGCTTCCGCCCGCTGTCGCTGCAATTTTCTGCACGCCGTCCGACTCGCGCGAAATCCACCAGCTGCGTTCGCGCTATCCAAATCTTCTTCACGTTCCGCTCCGGGACGAATGGACAAAAACTCTTGTGCTTGTCGCAAGTGAATCGCTACGGAGAGCAGCCGCCGTGCGCGACGCTCGTCACGCCATGTCGCGCGCCGCACAAAGCGAACGAGATGCAATTCTCGGCCGCTACATGCTCGAAATGAAACACACCGTCAACAACGCTCTGACCTCCATCCTCGGCAATGCCGAACTGCTTTTGCTCGAGCCCGGCCAACTCAGCGCGCAATCGCTTCAGCAGGTTAAAACCGTTCATCAGATGAGCCTCCGAATTCATGAAGTTATGCAGCGTTTCTCATCGCTGGCCAGCGAGATTCGCGACGCTGAGACTGCATCTCAGGCTGAGACGCAAGATGCCGCAGCCAGCATTCCAGTGCGTTCTTAACA
>Ga0075434_100006420_pt1 | contig 10775 bp, 11 predicted proteins | sample RhiMethybrSRZTD3_FD_75298 | JGI IMG/M metagenome (GOLD analysis project Ga0075434, IMG submission 75298) | Populus rhizosphere microbial communities from Tennessee, USA - Rhizosphere MetaG P. TD hybrid SRZTD3 | ecosystem: Host-associated > Plants > Roots > Rhizosphere > Soil | place: USA...
AGCGCGCGCGTGGCCACCCGGCTCCTTTTCTTCGGCGACTGGTACGCCGGTACTTCCTCCCAGGGTGGTCATGGCACCCCCAATTTCGGAACGGCGTTCGCGCTCGCCGAGGGCGTGGATTTCAACACCTGGCTCGACCGCGCCTACGTCGCGCTGGAAGGGGCCGGGACACCGCACCGGATCCGCGCGACGCTCGCGCACTCGTGGATCCGGTGGGGTCCCGGGGTCACGGGGACGCTCGGGGTTTCCGACGCCGCTCCGGCGCTCGATCGGCTCGGATTCGACATCGCCATCCTGCGCGACGTCGAGATCTCGTGGTTCGTCGCGAGCCTGGATCCGGTGGAGCAAAGTTACGACGCGGCACATCGCCTGAGCGTCCGGCTCGGGGACCGACTGGAGCTTGGAGTCACCGAGGAAGCACGCTTCGACGGGACCGATCAGATCTTCTATTACTTCATTCCCGCCTTCCCCTACACCTTCATCGAGAAGCGCGTGGACGCGTTCACCGCGGGCGTGGATAGCACGAACAAGTTCATCAAGAACAACGTCATGGCATCCGCCGATTTCAGCCTGAAAATGGGACGCGGGCTGCGCTGGTACGGCGAGCTCCTTGTCGACGATTACTCGATCTCCTCCACGTTCAAGCCCAAGCAGATCGGCTGGCAGACGGGCCTCCATGGGGCACGCGCGCTCGATGGACGGCGGATCGTATCCGCGCGGGCCGAGTACACGCGAATCTACAATTTCGTGTACACGGTCTGGCACGGCCACGACTTCGAGTTCGCGGGACGGCCGCTCGGATATGTGCTCGGGCCGGATGCCGAGCAGGCATGGGGGGAAGTCCGGCTGGATTGGAATGTGCCGTGGACCACGACGATTCAGGTCGCGCGCGTTCAGAAAGGTGAGGGAGCCATCGGTCAGCCCTGGATTCCTTCGTCGGGAGAGGTCGACAATGTGCCTCTTTCGGGCATCGTGGAGCGAACGTGGAGCGGAAGTGCGGGCGTGGCGTTCCGGCCGGAGGCGGGCTTGTCGCTCGAGGGACGTGTCGGTTACGCGGACGTGAAAAACGCCGGGCACGTCGGTGGCGTGGGCTTGAGCCACCTCACCGGCTCGATCGAGCTTCGCGCGAGGTGGTGAGGCTCAGTCCCGGTTGGAGCCGACCGTCGCCGCGGCCCTGAGGACCCCCAGTTCTTTCATCCGCTCCTGGGCGCCCGCCGCCGCATTGTGGAAATCCGGATGCGCGAGGGCCCAAGCGACGTAACCGCGCACCACATCGCCAAGACTTTCCTCGGGGAGCCAGCCGTGAGCCTTGATCCGGGATACATCCGAGCGGATGTGTCTCGTGTCGCCGACTCGATAGAGTCCGGTCACTCGCGGCTCGCAGGCGACGCCGGCAACCCGCGCGACAAGCTCCGCCAGCTCGAGCACGGAGACCGAGCGATCTCCTCCCACGTTGAACGACCCGCCATGCATCCCGGCCCGCTCCAGCGGGAGGAGCGTGGCGCGAACAACGTCGCGGACGCCGACGTAGTCCCGCAGCTGTTCCCCATCCTCGTAAATGAGCGGCTGAACGCCGGAGCCAAGCTGCACGGTGAAATTGCGCAGGGCGCCCGAATAGGCGTTTCGAAAGGACTGGCGCGGGCCCTGGACGATCGAATAGCGGAATGAGACGCTTGGAATCTTGTAGCGCGCGCCGAGCTTCACAGCGATTTCGTCCTGGTCGCGTTTGGACAACCCGTACGGGTTGTGCGGGTTCATGACCGCTTCGCCCGTCCACAGGGCTTCGAGCCGGCCCCCGCACCGCGGACACATGTGGTTCCATTCGGCTTGCTCGAGCTGCTCCTCGGACCGCGGGCCAGGATAGAAGTCTCCATCACTGCCGCACCGGTGTCGCCCTTCCCCGTAGACCGCCTGGGAGGAAGCGACGACGACCAGCTCCACGCCCCGATGCTCGGAAACGATCAGCTCGTAGAGGAGCGCCGTGGAAGCGGCATTCGTCGTGAAGAAGGTGCTGAAATCGGGGAGGTAGTCCTGGTAGGCGGCCATGTGAAACACGTACCGCACGTCCCGGAGCGCCTGCCGCATGCATTCCGGGTCGCGAACGTCGCCGCGGATGAACTCCGCGTCCGCGGGGACGTAGTCGGGGACGCGGCCGTCATGGACCGGAGGCGTCAGAAGGTCGAGGATCCGGACGTCGATGCCGCGCGCGATCAGCCCGTCGACCAGATGGGAGCCGATGAACCCCGCGCCGCCGGTGACCAGAGCCTTCGCCACCCTAGTACGCTCCTTTCGAGCGGACAACCGCCGCGCCCGTCGCGAGCAGGATCTTGAGGTCGAGCCAGGTGGTCCAGTGCTCGATGTATTCGATATCGAGACGGACCCACTCGCTGAAATCCCGGATATCCGATCTGCCGGACACCTGCCACAAGCAGGTGATCCCGGGCTTCACGGCAAGTTTGCGGCGCTGCCAGGGCTCGAATTTCTCCCATTCGGTCTGGAGCGGCGGGCGGGGCCCTACGAGGCTCATATCCCCTTGGAGCACGCTCCAGAGCTGCGGCAGCTCGTCGAGGCTGAAACGACGAAGCACGCGCCCGATCCCTGTCACGCGCGGGTCGTGACGCATCTTGAACACCGGCCCTGCCATCTCGTTCAGGGACTCCAACCCATCCCGGCGCGCCTCCGCTTCAGGAACCATGGTACGGAACTTATATCCTGTGAAGTAGCGACCCCGCAGGCCCACGACCCTCCATCGATACAGGACCGGACTTCCCGATCTCAAACGAATCGCGATCGCGATGGATGCCAGGATCGGACTCAGGAGGGCGAGCCCGAGAGCGGCGCCCGTGAGGTCGAGGCACCGTTTGAGGACGAGCTGGGCGCGGATGGCGAAGGTCGCGTAGCGCCGCGGTAGCCTAAAAGGATCCTCCGCCCGGTCGCGCGGCCGAGATTCGGCAATCGCCGGCGCGTCTTGAGCCGCGGACGACGTACCTGTCACCGCACCATTTCCTCCACCGCACCGTTCGTGACGAGATGCTCCCTCATCGCGCGTTGCACGTAGCTGGTGAGAACATGCTCCAGGACCAGGTGTGCAGACTCGACCCAGCCGCAATCTTCGCTGGACACGATGACGGCGTGGTCCACCATCGGCGCGGCGCGCCCGCCACCTCGTCCGAGGAGCGCCACCGTGGTGAGATTCATCTCTCTTGCCACCGCCAGCGCTTCGAGCAGGTTGGGTGACGATCCACTTACCGAAAACAGGACGAGCGCATCGCCCGGCGTCGCCAGAAGGCGGAGCTGTTCGGCGAACACGCTGTCGAATGAAAGATCGTTCCCCCATGCTGTCAGCAGGGCCGTATTGTCACTCAGCGAGATCGCGCGGGTGCCGCGGCCTTCGATCCTCGTCGCCTTTTGAAGGTCGCACGCAAAATGATTCGCCGTGCTCGCGCTCCCACCATTCCCTGCGATGAAGATCGTCCCGCCGCGGAACCGCACCTCGGCGAGAGCCTGACCTGCCCTGGCCACCGCTGCCGTATCCACTGATTCGATCGCCCTACGCGCACCCGCCAGCCACTCCTCCACCTCGTCGTACATCATCAGCGTGGTCCCTCCCCCGTCGCCTCGGCTGGGACGCCCTCGAAGACGTCTTCCCAGCTCGTGGCTTCTGGAATTTGGGATACCCCCTCGAGCACGACCGCTTTCGCGCCTTCCGCTTTCCAGCGCGCGAGCAGGCTCCTCCGACCCATGGAACGGCGAACCAACTCCCTTCCTGTCTGAAGCAGAATTTGCAGATCCAGCGTAAGGGTGCAGTTCCGGACATAGTAGAGATCGAGCGCGACCCTCTCCTCGACGGCATCCTCCGCCTCCCGAAGCCGCCAGAGACCCGTGAGCCCTGAGCGCACCGCGAAGAGATTCGCGCGCCACCGCTCGTGCGCCGGCAGCTCCTCCATGCGTATCGGCCGGGGCCCGACGAGACTCAGATCCTGGCAGAGCACATTCCAGAGGGCCGGGAGTCGAGCCAGAACCGGCGATCCGGTGAGCCCGGCATGCACCCCGGCGAGACGAAACGGACGTCCGCAAGTCCCGAGCACGGACTGAAACTCAAACATCCGCGAGTGGAGGGTCCACGCCTTGATCCTCCAGTAGGCAAAGAGCGGTGCTAAGGCCAGGAGCATCGCTCCTGCGACCGTTTGATCGAGGAATCTCTTGGTCGCCGCGTTGAGGCCGGAGAGCCGGTTCCGGTTCAGACTGAGCATGGGGACATAAGCCACATGGCTCAGCTCGGCAGACGTGGTCAGGAGGTCGTAGAAGGTAGCGGAAATCCTTCCCTCGACCGGTGAGTCGGGACGGGTGACAAGCTCCGCGAGCTGGCGCTGACTTTCCCAGGCCAGGGCGCCCAGGATGATCACGACCTCGTCGGCCTTGAGCTCGCGGGCCTTGATCGACGCCGAGCTCGGGTGACCCACGACGGCGAGCCCCGGCAGGACCTCCGTCCCAGGACGCTCGTAGTCATCCAGAAATCCGACAACCACCGTTCCGTGACGCAGCGGATCGTGCAGTTGCTGAGCAACCGCGATTCCCTGCTGGTTCGCGCCGGCGATGAGAACTCGGCGGATCAGCGCGCCCCCCTTGCGCCAGTGCAGCGCGACCCTTCGCCAGATCAATCGCGAGATGAAGAGCGCAAGAATGCTCCCGCTCCAGCAGCCGACGAGCCATCCCCGCGACGCAGGCAGTGGACTCCCCACGAAATGGCTGAGAACGGTCATGGTGACGGCGCCGTAGGTCACCGCTGTGACGAGCGGCGGATAGACGCGGTGTCCACCCATCAGGGCACTTCTCCGGTACGTACCCTGCTGCCATGCGAGCGCGAGCGTCACGAGAAACCCGTCCAAGCCGAGCACAACGCATGCGGTCAGCATCGGCGAATTCCGCAGCAGCTCGGGAAACCCGAACCTCAGGGCGGCCGCTGCGGCATACGCGGTCACGATCGCGATCGCGTCGGTTGCGATGATTCCTAGGCGGAGACTGCGCCAGTCCCGATCCATCTTCCCTCAGGGTAGGAAAGCCCCGGAACATGCGGCACCGAGTTTACGAGCACCTGGGCGCCGCCATCGTCGAGGTGGAACGCCATGCGTGCCAGACCGAATCGCCCGAGCGCGCGGGTGACGCGGTCCTGCGACTCCGGTTCACAGAAGAGGAGCAGGAAGCCGCCGCCCCCCGCTCCCGTGATCTTGCCCCCCATCGCGCCCGCATCGAGCGCGATCTGGTAGAGGCGATCGAGGCGGTCATTGCTGACCCCATCGGCCAGCCGCTTCTTCCGCTGCCAGGACCGATGGAGGATCTCGCCGATCCCGCCCAGTTTGCCGGACTCAAGCGCTTCCCGCATCGCGAACGCGTCCCCCTTGATTCCGTGAAGGTCGTTCGTGACCGAAGAATTCCGATCGCTCGAAGAGCGCCGCTGCGAATCCAGGATGGTCGCGGCGTTTCGCGATGCGCCCGTGTAGAAAAGCATCAGGCTGCGCTCGAGCCGGTCGCGGATGGCGAGCGACAGTTGAATGGGGGTGACCGTGGTCCCCTCCGGCCCGAACTCGATCCAGTTCAGACCGCCGAACGAAGCCGCGAACTGGTCCTGGAGGCCGATGGGCCGCCCCTCCTTCACGATTTCGATGTAGGAAGCCAGCTCGGCGATTTCCTGCTTGGTCGCGCGCCTCTGGCAGAGCGTGGCCAGGGCCTTGACAAGCGCGACCGCGACGGTGCTGGAGCTACCGAGCCCAGTTCCGGGGGGAATCTCGCTGGCCGTGAAGACCGAGAGCCCTCGCGCGACTCCGAACTCACTCACAATCGATTTGAGGTATGCAAGATCGCCTTCGCCGTAGCCCACCTCCTCCACGTCCACACGCTCGAAGGTCCGAAAGTCGGAAGAAGTAATTTGTACCACGTCATCGATCGTTCGGCTCAGGAAAACGTAGAAGTATTTATTGATTGTCGCGCTCACGACCGCACCGCCGAAGCGCGAGTAATACGCTTCCAGGTCCGTACCGCCGCCCGCGAACGAGACCCGGAGCGGGGCGCGCGCGATCAGCATGGACTGGCACCCAGGGAATCAGACGCCAGATCCAGCTCTGCCCCTACTGGCTGGTGGCTGGGGATCCGGGTGACCCCACGCGATGCCACATCGATCTTCATGCACGAAAGATTGGGTACTGGAAGCCGCTTGTAGGCGGCGAGATCAAGGCCGAGAACGGTGAGCGCAAACACTCGGATGACCGCGACGTGGGTAACAAGAAGGACCGGTTCCGTCTGCGAGGCTGCGTCGGCCAGGACCGGCTCGACTCGGATCGCCAGCTGCGAGAGTGTCTCGCGCCCGGAAAGCTGGAGAAGATCCGGACGCGTATTCCAGAGTCGGAATTCGAGCGGGTACCGTTCCCCTATCTCATCCTCGGTTAGACCCTCCCACGGACCGAGGAGCATCTCGTCCAGGCGTGCATCGTCGAGAAGCGGAATCTCGAGGGCGTTTGAAAGAATCTCGGCGGTTTCGCGAGCGCGGGCAATCCGGCTCGTCCAGACCGCGCTCAGTCCGGCATCCCGGAGCCCAAGGGCCATGCGGCTCGATTCCCGGCCGCCCTCTGAGGTAAGAGGCTCCGGCTCTCTTCCAGCGTACCGGCCGCGAAGATTGGAGGCAGTCTGACCATGCCGGACGACGTAAACGGGCGTCGCGGGAACGCGGTGCGAGGCCTTAAAGGCTGCGGCCTTCTCTATGGTGGACAGCTTGCTGTCGAAATCGTTCAGCGGTCTAACCTCCGTGTCAGACGCCGGGTCAGGCTATCGGAACTACCAGCAAACGCGCCGCCTCATCGGGTGAATATGACGTTGTCGAAATCGCCTTCAAATCCGAGCTCATCGAAGAGGATCGCGAGCGTGTTAATCGGATATCGCACGAATCTTCCTCTCCGCATCACCCAATAGCTAGACCAGATGCTCTCGGCAATATCGCAGAACTGATTCTCGCCCATGCCCGACCGCCTGATGCCGTAAGGCCAAATCTCCGACACTACCGGGGCGCCCCCTGATAGAAGCTTCCTAGCTCCCAGGAAGACATACCCTTCATGGCCCTGCACATCAATCCATATGACTGCGATATTCTGCGTAAATTGCTTGGGCACGTCCGATAGCAGATCACATAGGTTGCCGGTTTGAACGGTCATGACACGCCTGCCGGATTCCTGGAATAGGTCCGGTACACCGTAGTCGCCGTTCGTGCGAACTCGGTGGTCACCGTCGTTCGCGTCGCTGACCTCAAACAGGATATCGCCTTTTTGATGTGAGGCAGCAGCCGGCAAACAGATAACCCTACCATCGAGGGAGTTCTGGCTTACATTGTGTTTTAGTAGGGCGAAGTTCCGTGGCTCTGGCTCGATCGCAATTGCCCTCTCCAGCTCGCCCAAACGAAGCATCCCTATCGAGGTCACCCCGTTGTTGGCTCCGACGTCCAGAACGGTACCCTCACCCTTCGGAGGGCATAGCTCCATGCTCCTCAGGAAAGTCATCGCCTTTAACATTAGATCCAACTCGTGTTCCCTATAGCAGTAGAGAGACCGGCCCGGGCTCTCATTCGGACCAAGTAATACTGTAAATATGCCTTGTTTGGTCGACACAGTAACCGACTTGCGAAACTTTGCGTTGATCCCCCAGCAAAACCGCCTGAACTTTATACGTAATGCACCAACAGCCAATTCTCTCACTCTCGGGGGACGAACTTGCTTGGTCTGCCCTCGCAACGTCACTGGTCTAACCTCCGTGTCAGACGCCGGGTCAGGCTATCGGCACTTCATGCACTCAGATCTTCATCGCCGAAACGAAGTAATAGAATCCAAGCCAGTCCGCCAGCCAGGACCCGTCCAACCGCTTGCATAATGCGGCAACTCGCCTGTTGATGCCGTACTCATTTCGATGCAGGAACGCGATCCGCTTCGAGAAAAGCTTCCGCGGTAGGAATATGCCGGCAGGAGAGACGCGGACGTCCCGAAGAGCCCGGAACCCGGACATGAATCGCTCAATCTCCCTCCGGCTAAAACAGCGCTCGAATATCTCATCGCCCCCAGCACTGTCGCCGATCCCATCCAGAGCCCGAAGGAGCGAGAACTTACGGGGGACGATGTCCGAGTAGAACACGCCGCCCGGGCGCAAGACGCGTAACATCTCGGAGAGGATGGGCTCGGGATCCGCGAAATGCTCCAGCAACCCGGTGCTCGCGACGAGATCGTAGGCACCGTCCGGAAATGGAAGCTTGTGACAATCCCCGCGGATCCAAACCGCGCGCAAGGCATCGGCCTTGAAACGCTCTCTTGCCAATTCGAGGGCAGACGAAGTGAAGTCGATGCCCGTCGTCTTCCACCCGAGCCGAGCAAGCATGGCGAGCAACCGGGCTGAGCCGCATCCGACTTCCAAGGCCGAACCACCCTCGACGGGGATTATCGGTCGGAGGTAGCTGAACTTGACTTCATCCAGAACGTCCCAGACAGATCCCCTCCGGAGACTTTCGCTGACCTTGTCCTTCCGCCATTTGCTATCCCAGCTCGCGGGTTCGTTCGGGAGAACGCGCATCGCCCCCATTACAACCGCTCCGCCGCAGCCACCAAGCTCATGCCGTGGTCACCGAACCACGGTAGCCGGCGCATGAATTGCAGATGCCTTGCCGCGGCGAACTGAACGGACAGGCTCCCCACGTACGGGTTAATAATCCGTATTTCCCTCACGGCGTACTCTGCCCGTGCCAGATGCTCGCCGAGTTCGGTTCTCGAGAAAATGCGCCTATGCGTCGGATCCGCGAACCACTCCTGGTGTGGAAACCCGAGGTTCGGGGTCACGATCACCAAGAGGCCCCCGGGCCGGAGAACGCGCCGCCACTCGGAAAGAACTCCATTCGTGTCCTCAAAATGCTCGATCAGATGCTGCGCGACCACCTTGTCGAACGTAGCGGCCGAAAACGGCAGCGCGCATGCATCTCCCTGAAGAGCTCTCGTTCGGTGCCCGCTTTGGCGCACAAGCTCGACGGACGTGCGCAACCAATCCACGCCCACGACCTCTCGAGGACCGAAGGCCGCGAGGTGTGACAAGAGCGCGCCGCCGCCGCAACCCACATCCAAGATTCGATCGCAGGGTCGTGGGTCGAGCAAGGTTGTGACTGCCTTTATCTCCGCGGAGAGGGTCGGGCTGCTTTGGCGCCTGGCGTAGTACTGCGCGTCGTAGTTCGAGACGCTCGTTGTCGCTCGGGTCACTCCCTCACCGCCTCGGCTACCGCGCCTGTTCCGGCCTCAACGCCCGCTTCATCCCGTCGATCCATGACCGACAACCCGTCGACTTGTGGTCGCGCTGTCGAGAGCGATCGGAGAACCTCGAGGTAGCGCGACGTCACGCTGTCCCAGTCATACACGCCATGGATCCTGGTGCGAGCTACTTCACGGTATTGTCGGGCCAGACCGGCATCCGCATCTACTTTCGACAGGACCTCTCGCAGGCTGTTCCGCTGCCAGAAGAGTCCGTACCGACCTTCGCTAAGCATCTCTCGACTGAACGGCGTATCGAGCGCCAGGACGCAACACGAGTTCGCGAGCGCCTCCAGCATCGTCGGGTTCGTCCCGCCCACCGAGTGGCCATGAATATACGCATAGGAATGACGATAGAACGCGTAGAGAACGTCCGGATCCGCTATGAAGCCCACGAAACGTACGCGCGGGTCCTTCACTTCCCGGATTTCTCTTTCGTACGGTGAGTCGTAGAAATTCCCTCCGAGAACGACGAGGGTCCTGCTCGTCTGCGCACGAAGGAACTCGCGGATCACGAAGAGCGGGTTGTTTTCCGGAACGAATCTCGTGACGAGCAAGTAGTACGATCCCGGCTTGATCCCATAGGGCTCCAAAAGTGAGTCACTGATGTGGTCGACCAGCCGAGCTCCGTAAGGGATGAACTGCCCCGATCTCCCATAGCGCTCACGGTAAACTCTCTGTATTTCTACAGCGTCGGCGATCAGTTCATTTGCGTGACGCGCACTGAGGCGCGCTCCAAGCTCAAATACCCGCCGCGCGAGCCAGCCCCATTTCCCTCTCTGCCACTCCAAGCCGTCGAGGTGCATCAGCACGCGACATCCCGCGCTCCTGATCGCGGGGATTAGAAGGCCGAGGCCCGTATTGAACAGAACGATTGCGTCCGTCCTGGAGCGCAGCGCGTCCCGGACGCTGAGCACGCCGTTCGTTAGGGTTCCGAAATTCTTGCTTTCGATCCCTCCTACGTAGCGCAGGTGGACGCCGTTGACGTTTTCTGCAAGCGCGCCGCTCCCGTATAAGTGGCGTCTGCAATAGATCGTGACGTCGCAGCCAGCCGCCGCTAGACGTGGTCCAAGCTCCGTCACGGCGGTCTCGAACCCTCCAAACACATGGGTGCCCCAGTTCATTCCCTTTGTACCGATGAACGCGATCTTCATCGGAGCACCGTTCGCATCACGCGTTTCACGGGCAGCCCCCTGAATTGCCCCAGCATCGTCTGCGCTCGCTCATCCCAGGAGAACCCAGATTCGGGCAGCCCAGTCAGCGTGGGCCCGGTCTCGATCGACTTCAGAATGGCGAGTGCAAAACCCTCGGGAGAGTGCGCGATGGTCACAAAGGCAGACAACGCTGGTGCTCCGTTTCCTGTTGTTGACACCGTCGGTCTTCCCGCTGCTGCGTACTCATAAAGCTTGATGCCATCGCCGCCGCTATCCTTCTCGCACGGCACATAGGGTG
>Ga0075434_100006424_pt1 | contig 10768 bp, 15 predicted proteins | sample RhiMethybrSRZTD3_FD_75298 | JGI IMG/M metagenome (GOLD analysis project Ga0075434, IMG submission 75298) | Populus rhizosphere microbial communities from Tennessee, USA - Rhizosphere MetaG P. TD hybrid SRZTD3 | ecosystem: Host-associated > Plants > Roots > Rhizosphere > Soil | place: USA...
TCGTCGGCGTCGGCAACATCTACGCGAGCGAGAGCCTGTTCCGCGCAGGGATCGATCCGCGCTCGCGTGCCGGGAAGATTTCGCTGCAGAAATACGAAAAGCTGGTTGCGGCGATCAAGGTGACGCTGCGCGCGGCGATCAAGGCGGGCGGATCGAGCCTGCGCGATTTCGTCGGCAGCGACGGCGCGTCGGGTTATTTCCAGAACCGCGTGCTGGTCTACGACCGCGGCGGGATGCCTTGCCGGCGCTGCCGCACGCCGATCAAGCGCATCGTCCAGGGAGCGCGCGCGACGTACTTCTGTGCGAGCTGCCAGCGCTAGGTCTTCGCTTTTTTCTTCAGCGCCTTTTCGACCAGCGGATGCACGAACTGCGACACGTCGCCGCCCAGCGCCGCGATCTCGCGCACCAGCGTCGCGGAGATGAACATGTGCTGCTCCGAAGGCGTGAGGAAGATCGTCTCCATCTCGGGATAGAGGTTGCGATTCATCCCCGCGAGCTGGAACTCGTACTCGAAGTCCGAAACGGCACGCAAGCCGCGCAGCACCACCCGCGCGCCCTGCTTGCGCACGAACTCGGTCAGCAGGCTGGAGAAACCCGTGATCTCCACGTTCTTCAGGTCGCCGAGGACCTCGCGCGCCATGGCAAGGCGCTCTTCCAGCGTGAAGAACGGCCGCTTCGCCTTGCTATCGGCGATGGCGAGCACCACCCTGTCGAACAGCGTCGCGGCGCGGCGCACCAGATCCTCGTGGCCGCGGGTCAGCGGGTCAAACGTTCCGGGATAGACCGCCTTGATCATCGCTTCTCCATTGGAAGAGCTGATAGCTCACCTGGCCGGCGCGGGCGCGCTTCACTTCCTGCCACGCCGGGCCCGGATCGAAGGGCTCGTTCGATTCCACGTACACGCGCATTCCATTCGTGCCTTTGAGATGGCGGAACACTACAGGCAGCGCATTCTGCCTGAAGGGTGGGTCGAGGAAAACCACGTCGAAGCGCTCGCCCAGGCGCGCCAGGTATTGGAGGGCGTCGCCGCGCACCACCTCGACCGTTTTCGTTCCGACCTCCTCGCGAAAGTTCTCGAGCGAGCGGCAGAGCGCGGCGTCTTTCTCGACCAGCACCACGCGCGCGGCGCCGCGCGAGGCCGCCTCGAAGCCGAGCGCGCCGCTGCCGGCGAAAAGATCCAGGCACGCCAGGCCGTCGAGCCGCTGGCCGAGCCAGTTGAACAGCGTTTCACGCACGCGGTCCGGCGTGGGACGCAGGTCCTCTTTTTGCGCCACCGGGATGCGTCGGCCGCGGTATTCCCCGGCGATAATGCGCACCTTGCCTCTGGGATTCACTGACCCATGGTAGCAGCGCCCTCCTGGGCCGCGCGCCTCAAGGCCGGCCTCGCGCGCACGCGCGAGGTGCTGAACACGCCGGTCAGCGAGCTCTTCACGCGCCGGCGCGTGGACGAGGCGCTCTATGAGGAGCTCGAGACCGCCCTGCTGCAGGCCGATTGCGGCGTCGCCGCCACGCGGCGGCTGCTCGACAGCGTGCGCAAGGCGAGGCCCGAAGACGGCGCGGCGCTGAAGGCGGCGCTGCGCGACGCGCTCACCGAGCTGCTGCGGCCACTGCAGAAGCCGCTCGACGCGGCGCGCGCCAAACCGCTGGTCATCATGGTCGCCGGCGTCAACGGCTCGGGCAAGACGACGTCGATCGGCAAGCTCGCGCACTGGCTGCAGCTGCAGAAGAAGAGCATCCTGCTCGCCGCCGGCGACACCTTCCGCGCCGCGGCGCGCGAGCAGCTCGTCGTCTGGGGCGAGCGCAACAGCGTGCCGGTCATCGCGCAGGCTTCCGGCGACCCCGGCGCAGTGGTGTTCGACGCCATTGCCGCTGCCCGCGCTCGCGGCATCGACGTGGTGATCGCCGACACCGCCGGCCGGCTGCCGACCCAGCTGCACCTCATGGAGGAAATCCGCAAGGTGAAGCGCGTCGCCGCCAAGGCGCTCGACGGCGCGCCGCACGAGGTGCTGCTCGTGCTCGACGCCAACACCGGCCAGAACTCCCTCGCGCAGGTGAAGGCGTTCGACGACGCGCTCGGCCTCACTGGCCTCATCCTCACCAAGCTCGATGGCACGGCGAAGGGCGGCGCCGCCTGCGCGATCGCCGCCGAGCGGCCGGTGCCGCTGCTGTTCGTCGGCGTCGGCGAAGACGTCGACGACCTGCGACCGTTCGTCGCGCGCGATTTCGCGGAGGCGCTGGTTGGTTAGCTTCTCCGCAGTCGCCAAGCGCTTCCCGGGCGGTAAAAGCGCCCTGGAGAACGTGAGTTTCGCGCTGGAAGCGGGAGAGATGGCGTTCCTCACCGGCCGCTCGGGCGCGGGCAAGTCGACACTCCTCAAGCTCATCCCGGCGATCGAGCGTCCGACCTCGGGCGCGGTGATCGTCAACGGGCAGAACGTCGGCGCGCTGAAGCGCGGCGCGGTGCCGTACCTGCGACGCAACATCGGCCTCGTCTTCCAGGACCAGAAGCTCCTTTACGACCGCAGCGCATACGAGAACGTGATGCTGCCCCTCGCCTTCTCCGGCCAGCCGCCGCAGGAAGCGGCGAAGCGCGTGCGAGCGGCGCTCGACAAGGTCGGGCTGCTCGCGCGGGAGAAAGCGAATCCGATCGAGCTGTCGGGCGGCGAGCAGCAGCGCCTCGCCATCGCCCGCGCGGTGGTGAACCGCCCGGCGATCCTCGTCGCCGACGAGCCGACGGCGAACCTCGACGCCGAGTCGGCGGCGAAAGTGCTGGACATCTTCGTCGCCTTCAATCAGGTCGGCGTCACCGTGCTGATCGCGACGCACGACCAGACGCTGGTCGCGAGATTCAGCAAGAAGGTCCTGCGCCTCGAGGCAGGGAGGATCCTCTGACCGCGTGGCTGCGCCAGCATCGCCAGGCGTTTCGCAGTGCCCTGCGGCGACTCGGCCTGCTGAACGCCCTGGTCATCGGCGTCGCCGTTTCGCTGCCTGCGGGCGGCTATGCGCTACTCGAGAGCCTGCGCGCGCTCGCCGGGCGCGCCACGCTCGAGCCGCAGATCTCGCTCTTCCTGCGCCCGGACGTGAAGCGCACCGACGCCGAGGCGCTCGGCCGGACGCTGCGCGCCGACCGGCGTGTGGCCGGCGTGCGCTTCATCCCCCGCGAGGACGCGCTGAAGCAGCTCGCCACCGTCGAGGGCATGGGCGACGTGGTCGCCTCCCTTGGCCGCAATCCCCTGCCCGACGCGTTCGTCGTCACCTCGAGCGAGAAAGCGCTCGAGCCGCTGGCGGCCGACTTGGCGAAGCTGCCGGGTGTGGCCCATGTGCAGGCCGACAGCACGTGGGCCGGGCGCCTTGCCGCGCTCGAGCGCCTCGGGCGCCTGGGCCTCGGGCTGCTCGCGGCCCTGCTCGGCGCGGGCCTTGTCGCGGTGACGTTCAACACGATCCGCCTGCAGATCCTCACGCAGCGCGAGGAAATCGAGGTTTCCAAGCTGATCGGCGCGACCGACGGCTTCATCCGGCGGCCGTTCTACTACCTCGGCCTGCTGCAGGGTGCAGGCGGCGGCGCGTTCGCGCTCGCCATCGTTGCCGTCCTGCTCGCGGTGCTGAACAGCGAGGTGCGCTCGCTCGCCGAGTCGTACGGATCCGGGTTTCGCTTCTCGTTTCTGTCAGCGCCCGGCGCGGCGGGGGTGCTGCTCGTCGCCGGCGGCCTGGGCTGGCTGGGCGCTCACCTGTCGGTGAGCCGCCACCTGCGCAATATCGAGCCGCGCTGAGGCGCCGCGTCGCGCCGCGCGTTCCAGAAGCCGAGCGCTCCGCCGGCGAGGAGAGCCGCGGCGATGCCGACCTCGTAGCCGGTGGTCCGGCGCGATTGCCGCGCAGGCGCCTCGATCCGGATCACCGGCTGCGGCGCCTCGGGTGGCGCGGAGATCAGCTCTTCCACCGGCGGCGGCCGTAGCTCCCGGCGTCGCGAACCGAGCTCGTGCGCGTAGACCCAGGTGAATTCCGCGCCGAAGAGAAAGATCTGCGCCGAGTAGTAGACCCAGACCATGAAGATCACCACCGAGCCAAAGGCGCCGAAGCTCGAGCCGATGCTGCTCTTGCCGAGGTAGAGCCCGATCAGGAACTTGCCGACGGTGAAGAGCGCGGCGGTGGCCGCGGCGCCGACCCAGACGTCGTGCCATTCGACCCTGGCGCGCGGCATGATCTTGTAGATCAGGGCGAAGACCGCCGTCAGCATGCCGAAGCTCACGGCGAGATCGAGCCCATGAGCCACGATCGCCCAGCCGCCGAAGAACGGCGCCCACCACTTGCCGAGCGTCGCGAGAACGGCGCTCAGGACGAGCGACACGGAGATGACGAACGCCATGGCGAACACCATGCCCATCGAGAGCAGGTTGGCGCGCAGCCAGCTCCAGATGCCGCTTTCGCGCGGCGAGCGTTGCGTCCGCCAGATGCGGTCGAGGGCGGCCTGCAGCTGGCCGAAGACGCCGGACGCGCCGAACAGGAGCACGAACGCGCTGATCGCTGCGGCGAGGCCACCGGTCTTGGGGCGATTGGCGTGGTTGAGCATCTCCGCGATCGCCGCCGCGCCGTTGTCGCCCATCAGCGCGGAAAGCTGGCCGAAGACCGCGCCGCGAACCGCGTCCGCGCCGAAGAAGATCCCGGCCACGGCGATGACGATCACGATCAGCGGGGCCGTGGAGAAGAGCGCGTAGTAAGCGAGCGCGGCCCCCATCGCCTGCGCATGGTCCCCGGACCAGGAACTTGCGGTCTCCTTGAGGAGCCGAAGAGCGGTACGGGGCGGAATGAGCTTCACGCTTCGCACGGCAGCAATTTCAATACCTTGAATGTAAGTACATGCTTACGTTAACCGGGAACCAAGACCGGTCTTAGCACTCTAATGTTCCGAGTGCTAAACTCAGCCGAGGAGACCTAGCCATGCAAGCGACGTTGCCTCTACCCGTACCGATGCCGGCGGGAAGTCTGGAGGCGTACATCCAGACGGTTAACCGCTTTCCGATCCTCAGCGCCGAGGAAGAGCGCTCGCTCGCCCGGCGCCTGCGCGACGAGAACGATCTCGAAGCCGCGCGCCAGCTGGTGGTCTCGCACCTGCGGCTGGTGGTTGCCGTCGCCCGCGGCTATCTCGGCTACGGGCTGCCGCACGCCGACCTGATCCAGGAAGGCAACATCGGCCTGATGAAGGCGGTGAAGCGCTTCGACCCTGAGCGCGGCGTGCGCCTGGTCTCGTTCGCGATCCACTGGATCAAGGCCGAGATGCACGAATACATCCTGCGCAACTGGCGGCTGGTGAAGGTGGCCACCACCAAGGCGCAGCGCAAGCTGTTCTTCAACCTGCGCTCGATGAAGAACGGCCTCGCGCCGCTCACCAGCGGTGACGTGAAGCACATCGCCGCCGAGCTCAGGGTGAAGCCCGAGGAAGTGACCGAGATGGAGACCCGTCTCGCCGGGCACGAGATGGCGTTCGAGCCCGAGCAGGACGACGAGGACGGCTTCGCGCCGGTGCACTACCTCGCCGACGAGCAGTCGGAGCCGACGCGGGTGCTCGAGGCCGAGCAGTCGGAACGGCTGCGCGTCGAAGGCCTGCAAAAAGCGCTCGGCAGCCTCGACCCGCGCAGCCGGCGCATCATCGAGGCGCGTTGGCTGAAGGAGAGGGACGCCGCCACCCTCCACGACCTCGCCGCCGAGTACAACGTCTCGGCCGAGCGCATCCGCCAGATCGAGGCCAAGGCGCTGGAGAAGATGCGCAAGGCCTACGGCGCGCTGCTCTAGCCGGTTTCCTTCAGCAAAGTCCTGAGGTCGGGCGCAAGATCCTGACCGATGCGGTCGTGCCGGACCAGAAGACGTAGCCGGCCCTGCGGATCAAGCACGTAGGCCTGGGCGCTGTGGTCGATGGTGTAGGTCTCGCCCTGCTTGCGCTTCTCGTAGAAGATCTTGAAGTCCTTCGCCACGCGCTGCGTCGCCGCCTCGTCGCCGCGCAGGGCGATGAAGCGCGGATCGAACGCGCCGACGTAATCGGCGAGCGCCTTGCCGGTGTCACGCTCCGGATCGAGCGTGACGAACAGCACCTGCACCCGTTCCGCCTCCGGCCCGAGGGTTTTCAGCGCCGCAGCCATCTCGGCGAGCGTCGTCGGGCAGACATCGGGGCAGCGGGTGAAGCCGAAGAACAGCACCACCGCCTTGCCGCGGAAATCCTCGAGATGCCGCGCCTTGCCCCGCGTGTCGGCGAGCTCCAGCGCCTTGCCGTAGGGCGCGCCGCTGATGTCGGTGCTCTTGAACTTCGGTCCGCCGTCACAGCCGGCGACCAGGGCCAAAACTGCGGCCGCGGCGAGCAGCCACCTACAGGTAGTGGTCAACGAGGAGCGCGGTGAAGAGAGCCGCAAGATAGACGATCGAATAGCGGAAGGTGCGCTGCGCGAGGCGATCGCTGTAGGCGACGTACAGGCGCAGCGCGTAGGCGACGAACAGCCCGCCGAGCACTACCGCGCCGGCGAGGTAGGCGATGCCGCTCATGCCGATGGCGAACGGCAGCAGCGAGACGGCGAACAGGATCAGCGTATAGAGCAGGACCTGCAGCCGGGTGTAGGGCTTGCCGTGCGTCACGGGAAGCATCGGCACCCCGGCGCGCGCGTAATCCTCGGTGCGGTACAGCGCGAGCGCCCAGAAATGCGGCGGCGTCCAGGCGAAGATGATCAGGAACAGCACCGAGGCCTCGGCGCTCATCTGTCCCGTGACGGCCGCCCAGCCGAGCACCGGCGGCATCGCGCCGGAGGCGCCGCCGATCACGATGTTCTGCGGCGTCGCCGGCTTCAGGATCATGGTGTAGACGACGGCGTAGCCGACGAAGGTCGCGAGCGTGAGCCACAGCGTGAGCACGTTCACGAACTGGTAGAGGAGCCACAGGCCCGCGCCGCCGAGCACCGCGGCGAAGGCCAGCGTCTGCGCGGCGGTGATCTCGCCGCGGACGAGCGGCCGCCAGGCGGTGCGCTTCATCGTCGCATCGATCTTCTGCTCGACCAGGCAATTGATCGCCGCGGCGGCGCCGGCCACGAGCGCAATGCCGGCCGTGCCGGCCAGCAGGATCTGCAGCGGCACCGCGCCCGGCGTCGCGAGCAGCATGCCGATCACCGCGGTGAAAACGATGAGCGATACCACGCGCGGCTTGGTGAGCGAGGAAAACGCTCGCAGGCGCTGCGCAAGGCCGACGGGAAGGGCTTCGCTGTTCAAGGACGCAAACCGCGGAAAGAAAAAAAGTTTAGCACGACGAGCGAAGCGAGCAGAAGAGCGGCGCCCGCGTTGTGCGCGGCGGCGAGCGGGAGCGGCAGGCCGAACGCCACGTTCGCAACGCCGAGGGAGAACTGCAGGGCGATCAGCAGCGCGATACCGATGGCGAGGGGTCTCATCAGGAAAAATGCTTTGAGGCAAGCCCAGCCGACGGCGGCGACAACGCCCAGGGCGAACACGCGGTGCGTCCAGTGAATCGCGGTCAGCGCCTGCGCGGGCAGCCGCTCGCCGGCGGCGGTCTGCCCGAGCTCGCGAAAGACGTGGAAGGCATGGTGGAAATCCATCGGCGGCAGCGCCGCGCCGAGGCAGAGGGGCAGATCCGGGCAGGCGAGCGCCGCGTAGTTCGCGCTCACCCAGCCGCCGAGGGCGATTTGCACCGCGACCGTCGCCAGCGCAGCCGCCGCCGGCAGCCTCAACCCGCGCATCTCGGGCGAGGCGGCGTGCGAGCCGAGCGAGAGAAAAAGCCACAGCAGGAGCGCGAGCGTCGTCATGCCGCCGAGAAGGTGCGCCGCGACGATCGCCGGCCGCAGGAGCAGCGTCACCGTCCACATGCCGAGCGTCGCCTGGAAGACGACGAGCAGCACCAGCGCCGCGGCGAGCGCGATCCCTTGCCGCCGCCGCCAGGCGGAGACGAGCAGCGCGACGATGAGCAGGCCGAGAGCGCCGGCAAGGTAGCGGTGCGCCATCTCCTTCCAGGCGCGGCCGCGTGCGTCGCCGCCGAGGTGATCTCCAGGCACGGCCTGCCCGTAGCACAGCGGCCAGTCGGGGCAGCCGAGTCCGGCGTCCGATAGCCGGACGTACGCGCCGAGCACGATCACGCAGAACGCGACGAGCAGCGTGGCGAGCGCGAGGCGGCGGTGCGCGCTCATCCGCTTGCCGCCACCTTCATCAGGCGCTGCAGGTCCTTCAGCATCCTCGAGGGGTCACCGTCGCGGGGCCAGCGCAGCATGAGGTTACCGAACGGATCGACGAGATAGAGGTGGTCCGCCGGCGCTCCCGCAAATGCGTCCAGCTCCGGCGCGCGCTCGACCCGAGTGCCCTCGATCGCCTGCAGCAGCTCGGCGCGCGGCTTGGCGTCGTCGCTGACGAGCCACAGCCGCTCGACGCGGTCCATGTCCTTGCCCTGCGCGCGCCGCAGCTGGCGCAGGTAGTAGAGCTTGCGCTCGCACCGCGCGTCGCAGCGCGCGGCGTCGACCATGACGAGCAGCCACTTGCCGCGCAGCTTCTCGAACGGCGGCCCGGCGAGCGGCCGCGGCGGCAGCAGCTCGCCGTAGTTCGACGAGGAGCCCACGTCCCACTTGAAGTAGTAGGCGAGCGTGCCCATCACCAGCGGCGCGGCGCAAACCAGACCGATGAGAAGAACCTTATTTCTCATTTTTCCTGAAAGACAACACCACCAGGATGGCCAGCGCGAGCGCGGCGAGCGAGTACCACTGCAGCGCATAGGAGCGATGCATGTCGACGCCGAGGTCGGGCCGCGGCCACTCGCGCAGCAGCCCGTCGCCGCTGTCGGAGTGCTGCTCGACGACGAAGGGATGGAGCGCGAGCCCGGTCTCCCTGGCGAACCCGGCGATCTCGAGGTTCTGGCGGATGCGCGATTTCGAGTCCTCGCCCAGGCGCAGCGCGCGCGGCAGCCGCTCGAGCGCGACGCCTTCGATGCGTACGCGGCCCTCCGGTGCCGGAGGCTCCTTCGCGCCGCGCTCGAACCAGCCGCGATCGACCAGAACGTAGGTCGCGTCCTCGAGCCGCAGCGGCGTGACGACTTCGTAGCCGACGCGGTGATTGCGGATCTTGTTGTCGAGGAGCACCGTGAGCTCCGGGCGGAAGACGCCGCGCAGCGCGACGCGCTTCTTCTCGAGCTCCGCCGCAGCGGCACGCTTCTCTTCGGCGCGCCCGCTCTGCCAGTTGCCGAGCGCGATGCCCGCCGCGCACGCCGCAGCGGCGAGCGCGAGCGCCCAGAGCCGCGGGCGGAAAGAGTATCCTGCAAGCATGCGCTATGTGGTGATCGGCGTGTTCGTGCTGATCTGCGCGAGTCTCTTCTCGGCCGCGCTGTTCATGTTCCGCGACCGCAGCGGCTCGACGCGCATGGTGAAGGCCCTCGCGATCCGCGTGGGCCTTTCCATCGGCCTGTTCCTTTTCCTGATGCTCGGCTACTACTTCGGTCTCTTCAAAGACCGGCTATAGCCAATAAACGAAGATAAACAGACCCAGCCACACCACGTCCACGAAGTGCCAGTACCAGGCCACGCCCTCGAAACCGAAGTGATGGTCGGGCTTGAAGTGGCCGCGGATGCAGCGGAACAGGATCACCGTCAGCATCAGCGCGCCGCAGGTGACGTGGAAGCCGTGGAAGCCGGTCAGCATGAAGAACGTCGAGCCGTAGGCGCCGGTGGTGAGCTTGAGGTTGAGCTCGCTGTAGGCATGGCCGTATTCATAGGCCTGCAGGGAGAGGAACAGCGCACCCAGCAGGATGGTCAAACTTAGCCAGAGTATGAGCTGCTTGCGATTGTTCTCCTTCAGCGCCCAGTGCGCGATGGTCACGGTGACGCCGGAGCTGAGCAGCAGCAGCGTATTGATCGCCGGGATGCCCCACGCGGCCATCGGCGTGAACGCCTCGGTGAAAGCGGGACCGGCGGAAGGCCACTTGCTGGTGAAGCCCGGCCAGAGCAGCGCGTTGTGCTCGATCGACGACAGGTCCGGCACCGAGTACTGGCGCACCCACCACAGCGCGCCGAAGAAGGCGCCGAAGAACATCACCTCGGAGAAGATGAACCAGCTCATCCCCCAGCGGAAGGAGAGATCCTCCCACTGGCCGTACTTGCCGCCCTCGGACTCGCGGATCACGTCGCCGAACCAGCGCACCATCATGTAGACGAGCACCATCAGGCCGGCGGCGATCGAGACGAAGCCGCCGCTGTGGCCGTTGAACACGAACACCGCGCCCAGCGCCATCAGGAACAGCGCGCTCGAGCCCATGATCGGCCAGGGCATCGGCTGCGGTACCGCGTAGTGGCTGCGAGCGCTGTGGTCCATTTTCAGGTTCTCCCTTAGCTGGTGACGATGCGAACGATCGTCACCAGGGTAAATATAAACACTGCGACCAGCACGATTGCGGCGATGATCACGTGCACCGGGTTGAGCTTCGCGCTCTCCGCCGCGTTGCGGCGGCGGATCCCGACCGCGCCCCAGAGAACCGTCTTGACCGTGTCGATCACGACTTGCCTCCGCGGCCCGCGACCTCGAAGAACGTGTACGAGAGGGAGATCGTGCCGACGTCGCGCGGCAGCTTCGGGTCGACGACGAACGTCACCGGCATGCGGCGGGTCTCGCCGGGGCCGAGGGTCTGCTGCTGGAAGCAGAAGCACTCGACCTTGTGGAAATACTCGCCGGCGGCCGCCGGGCCGTAGCTCGGCACCGCCTGCCCGGTGACGGCGCTCGCGCGCACGTTGATCACCTCGTACTCGACGGTCGC
>Ga0075434_100006425_pt1 | contig 10768 bp, 6 predicted proteins | sample RhiMethybrSRZTD3_FD_75298 | JGI IMG/M metagenome (GOLD analysis project Ga0075434, IMG submission 75298) | Populus rhizosphere microbial communities from Tennessee, USA - Rhizosphere MetaG P. TD hybrid SRZTD3 | ecosystem: Host-associated > Plants > Roots > Rhizosphere > Soil | place: USA...
ACCAGCCGGGCGACGACGTGCGGACGATCGACTGGAACGTCACCGCCCGCATGGGCACGCCGTTCATCAAGAAGTACGTCGAGGAGCGGGACCTCACCGTTTTCCTGGTGGTGGACGTCTCGGGCAGCCTCTCTTTCGGCTCGCGGGCGATCCTGAAGCGGGAGCTGTCGGCGGAGATCGCGGCCCTGCTCTCCTTCGCGGCGCTGCGCAACCAGGACCGGGTGGGCGCCGCCCTGATCAGCGACCGGCTGGAGCTCTTCCTGGAACCGCGGCGGCGGCGTACGCACGTGCTGCGGCTGGTGCGGGAGATCCTCGACCGCCCGGCGCACGGCGGCACGGACCTCGAGCGCGGCCTCGAAGGCGTGCTCGCCGCGCTGAAACGGCGAAGCGTCCTCTTCTTCATCTCTGATTTTCTGGGTCCGCCTCCGGTGCGCGCCTTGAAAGCGGCCGCCGCCCGGCACGACCTGATCGTCGTGGAGATCGTCGATCCCCGCGATCAGGAGATCCCCGCCGTGGGACCCGTCGTGCTGCGCGACGCCGAGACCGGGCGGACCGCCCTGGTCACCGGCCGTCGCTCCGCCCGCCGGCACGCCGAGCAGCGACACTGGGAGCGCGGCGAATTCCTCAAGCTCACACGCCGTCTCGGCGTCGACCGGCTGGAGCTGCGGACGGACCGGCCGTACATCAATACGCTGCTGGCGTTTTTCGAGCAGCGGAAGAAGAGGTTGCGGCGGTGAGACCCCTCATCACCCCGGCCCTCTTCTCCCATCGCCCTCCCCCCAACCGGGAGAAGAGGGAGAAGACCCTCATCACCCCGACCCTCTTCTCCCGCCCCCTCCCACCCCCCACACCGGGAGAAGAGGGAGCCAAGCAAGTAAGAGACTCGCATTGCCTTCCCCCTCTCCCGGTGTGGGGGGTTGGGCGGGGGCGGGAGAGGGGGCCAGGGGGTGAGGGTCCGCCCCAAAGGGGCGTCCTTTTTCTTCTCCTCCTCTTGGTCCTGGCGGCCACCCCCGCCCTCGCGCAGCCGTCGCCCGTCACCGTCTCGCTGGCGCCCAACGGCATCACGGTCGGCGATCCGGCGCGGGCGGTCGTCTCGGTGACGGCGCGGACGGCTGACCTCGCCGGCGAGCCGCGGTTTCCCATCTGGGGGCCGGCGTGGGGCGAGGCTGAGATCATCGAAAAGGATGCGCCGCTCAAGACCGGCGAGCGGGACGGCGTCGGCACCTGGCAGCAGACGCTGACGCTGCGGGCGTTTCGGACCGGCAGCGTGCCCCTGCCGCCGGTGGCCGTGGAGGTTCCAGTCAAGCAGGGGATTTTGAAGTTCCAGACTCCAGCCGGCCTGGCGCTCGCCGTGCGCTCGGTGATTCCGCCCGAGGAGAAGAATCCCGTTCCGAAGCCGCCGGCGGCGATGCGGCCGCTGGCGATCGGCGCGCGCTTCTGGTGGACGCTGGGCGCTCTTTCGGCCCTCGCTCTGGCCGGACTCTGGCTGCTGCGGCGCCGCCCCAAGACGGCAGGCGCGGGCGCAGGCGAGATCCCTGTGCTGCCGCCCTTCGAGGAGCTCGCGACCGAGCTCGACCGCCTGGCCGCCGAGCCCTCCATGCTGGCACTCCACATCCGCCTGAGCCTGGCGTTGCGGCGCTACCTGGGCCGGCGTCTTCCCTTCCCCGCCGTCGAGAGCACCACCTCCGAGATTCAGCGCCAGCTGCTCTTCCGCCGCCTGCCCGGGCCCGTCGCACGCCCCGCGGTGGAGCTGCTGCGGGGCTGCGATCTGGTGAAGTTCGCTCGCCAGGACGTGGACCCGCAACGGGGCCAGGAGCGGCTGGCGACGGCCCGCCGGCTGGCCGGAGATCTCGAGGTCCACCTGGCACCCCGCGAGCCCGAAGCGCTGGTGGGAAAGCTGGAGGCGGCGGGATGACTCGCCTCTTCCCTCACCTCGCGAGCCCCTGGTGGCTGCTGCTGCTGCTGGCGCTTCCCGTGCTGGCGTGGCTGCACCATTCGCCGGGGCGGCGAGGCAACCTCGGGGCGCTCACCTACAGCCGGCTGCCCGCCGGAGCCGGCCGCGGCCTGTGGCGGGGCGCCTGGCGACTCCACCTGCCGTTCTACGCCCGCCTGGCGGCCCTGACCTGCCTGGCCCTGGCGCTCGCCCGGCCGCAGCTCGGCTACGCCTGGGAGGAGAGCCTCACCGAGGGGATCGACATCGAGATCGTGCTCGACATCTCGGGCAGCATGGGGGCCGAGGACTTCCAGCCCAGCGACCGCCTGACCGTGGCCAAACAAGTGGTCAAGGAGTTCATCGCCGGCCGGCCGGGCGACCGCATCGGCATCGTCGTCTTCTCCGGCGGCGCGCTCACCCGGGCGCCGCTGACCACCGACCGCGAGATGCTGACGATGCTCGTCGACTCGGTGCAGCTCAACACGCTGCCGGACGGCACGGCCATCGGCGTGGCGCTCGCCAGCGGCGCGGCGCGGCTCCGGGACAGCGCCGCCAAGACCAAGGTCATGGTGCTGGTCACCGACGGCGCCAACAACGCCGGCGCCATCGATCCGGCGTCCGCCGCGGCCCTGTGCAAGGGGCTGGGGATCAAGGTCTACACCATCGGCGTGGGCGCGGCCGGCCGGGTGCCGGTGCCGGTGCCGACCCAGGACCCGGTGACCGGCAAGATCGTGACCCGGAAGGTGATGATGGACGTGCCCGTCGACGAGGCGCTGCTGCGCCAGATCGCCGCGCGCACGGGCGGGCAGTTCTACCGCGCCACCGACACCCAGGGCCTGCAGCGCATCTTCCACGAGATCGACCGGCTGGAGAAGACGCCGATCCAGGTCAAGCGCTACGTCCGCTACCAGGAGGCGTTTCCGGCGCTGGCGTGGGCGGGGCTCGCCTTCCTCCTCTTGCCGCTGGCCGCCGCCGGCCTGGAGGTCACGGCCGAGCCATGACCTTCGGCGCCCCCATCCTCCTCTGGCTCGCGCTGCTGGCCCCGGCGGCGGCGGCTCTGAGCCTCTGGCTGTGGCGCCGGCGATTCGCCGCCGACGCCGCCTGGGCGACGCGCGGGCTCTGGGACCGCCTGCTGCCCGGCTTTTCCCCGCGCCGCACCGCCCTCTCGGTGCTCTGGCTGGCGGTGACGGTGCTCGGCGTGTCGCTGGCGCTGGCCCGGCCGCGCTGGGGCGCCGGCGAGCAGAAGGTGGAGCGTAAGGGCGTAGACGTGGTGTTCCTGATCGATTCCTCCCTCTCCATGGGCGCCCGCGACGTGCCGCCGTCGCGCCTCTACGTCGCCAAGTCGCTGGTGCGCCGCATGGCGCGGGCGATGCCCGGCAACCGGGTGGGGCTGGTGCAGACCGAGGGCGACGGCGTCATGCTCTCCCCCCTCACGCTCGACGGCGCGGTGCTCGACCTGCTGCTCGACACCATCGATCCGGGCTCGATGCCGACGCCGGGCACGGAGCTCGCCAGCGGCGTGGAAACGGCGCTGCGCACCTTCGGCCAGGGGAGCGAAAAGCACCGCGTGCTGGTGGTGCTCTCCGACGGCGAGGACTGGGGCGGCGGCCTCGACGACGAGACGGCCAAGCTGAAGGAAGCGGGCGTGGTTGCCTACACCCTCGGCATCGGAACGGTCAACGGCGCACCGGTGCCCATTCCCGGCTCCCCGAGCGAAACCAAGCGGGACGGCGAGGGCAACGTCGTCATCACTCAACTCCACCCGGAGGTGATGGCGAAGCTCGCCCGGGCGACCGGAGGCTCCTATCTGCAAGTCGCCAGCGCCGCCGCCGATCCCGCGCCCCTGCTGCGGAAGATCGACCGCATGGAGAAGCGGACGTTCGAGAGCCAGAGCCTGAGCACGTTGGAGGAACGCTTCCAGTGGCCTCTCGGCCTGGCCGCGGTGGCGTTGGTGCTGCATTTGGGGCTGGGGCCATTCGCGAGAAACAAGAAAGGGACAGCAGGGACAGCAGGGACAACAGGAAGGACGGCGGTCCTTGCACGTTCGACGGTGCTGCCCACGCTGGTTTTGCTGGCTCTTCCTTCTCTCCCCTGGGAGAAGCTGGTGCCGGACTGGGCGGAGCGCTGGCTGTACAACCCCCGGGAACGGGTGGAGCGGTCGTTGGCGGCCCAGAAACAAGGCAAGCCGCGAGAGGCCGTGGAGCCGGCGAACACGGCGCTGCGCTTGGCGCCGGACGATCCGCTCGTCCAATATGACGCCGGCACGGCCCGCCTGGGCGCCGGCCGCGGGCGCCAGGCGGTGACGCCGCTGGAGAAGGCGGCGAAGGCCGCGGGCCGCGAGCTCGCCCCTGCCGCTCACTACAACCTGGGAGGCGCCCGGTTCGCCGCCGGCGACGCCGCCGGCGCGGCCGAGGCCTTCAAACAGGCCCTGCGTCTGCAACCGGACAACCAGGACGCCAAGTACAACCTCGAGCTGGCGCTACGCGAGGAGCAGAAGCAGAAAATGGGCGGCCAGGGCAGTCCCAAGGGCTCGCGAGGCAACCGCTCGCCCAATCAAGACCCGTCGGACCAGCCGGGCAAGGGACGTCCCGATCCGAACCAGAAGCCGCAGAACGGCGAGCAAGGCAAGCAGCCGCAGCAGCAGGGCGGCAAGAAGCAGGACCAGCAGGGCCAGGGAGGACAGCTCCCGCAGTTTCGCAACCAGCCGGAGATGAGCGCCCAGGAGGCCTCCTCAGTGCTCTCGGCGGTGGAGAACCTGGAGCGCCAGCAGCGCCGCGACCAGGCGGCCCGCCGCGCCAAGCAGCACGCCGCGAAAGGGAAGGACTGGTGATCGGAGTGCTTGGAGATCGCCTCGCACCTCGGAGACGCCCCACGGGGTTCCCCGTAGGGCGTCTCTACATTGGGATGATCTCTGTCGCCCTGCTCCTGGCGTTCGTCCCCCCTGCCTTTGCCGGCGAGGTCGAGGTCAAGGCCACGCTGGAGCCCGCCGTCATCGGCATCGATCAGACCGCGACTTTCACCATCGAGGTGCGCGGCGAAGGCGTCTCCAGCCTCCGCTTCAGGCCCAGCCTGCAGCTCGACAACCTGGAGGCTGCCGGCGATCCTTCGCAGTTCGAGGACATGCGCTGGGCCAACGGCCACTTCACCCGCACTTTCCGTCTCTCCTGGCAGCTCCGTCCCCAAGGGCTCGGCAAAGCGGGCGTCCACAACGTCGTCGTGCAGATCCAAGACAAGCAGATGCAGCTCCCGGACCGCGAGATCCGCGTCCAGAAGGAGCCCACGCCGCAGGCGCCGTCGCTACGCAACCGCGACGACGAGGACGATCCTTTCAAGCAGTTCTTCGGCCACACGCCGATTCCCCATTGGCGCTCGGAGCAGCCGCAGCAGCCGGCCGTCTTCCTGCGCGCCGACATGCAGCCGCAGCAGCCGGTGCCGGGGCAGCAGGTCCTCTACACGATTTATCTCTTCACCCGCGAGGACATCGCCAACATCGCGCCCGCCGGCCTGCCGGCGTTCAAGGGCTTCTGGGTGCAGGACATTCCCGTCCCGCAGCACCCGCCCATGGAGATGGTTGCATTCGAGGGCAAGCGCTACGGCCGGGTGGCGCTGATCCAGAAAGCGCTGTTCCCCCTGCGCGCCGGCGCCTTCGCCATCGAGGGAGCGACCCTCGACTTGACGGTGGAGCACTACGACCGGAGCTTCTTCTTCGGCCCCGCCGTCTCCCGTCCCGAAACCGTGCGACTGCACACCGAGGGGCAGACGCTCAACGTCCAGCCCCTGCCGCCCGCGCCGCCCGGATTCACCGGCGCCGTCGGGCAGCTCGCGCTCACCGCCCGGTTGGAGCCGCAGCAGCTCCGGCTCGGGGAAGCCGCGACGCTCACCGTGCAACTTGGGGGCACAGGGTATCTCCAAGGGCTGCCGGAACCGGCGTTGACGGCGCCCCCCGGGGTGACCCTCTATCCGCCGCAGCGCGAGGGGAAGGACGAGGTCGCCGGCACCACCGTGCGGGGCCGGCGCTCCTGGAGCTACGTCGTGGTCCCCGGCCGCACGGGCAGCTACCGGCTCGAGGCGCCCCGCGTCCCCTATTTCGATCCCGTCTCCCGCGAGTACCGAACGGCCACGGCGCCGGCCCTGGAGCTGACGGCCCTGCCGCGGCCCACCGTCGGCCCCATCGGGGCAATCGGAGCGATGGGAAGGAGCGAGCCCCATCCCGTCCACACCGCGGCGCTCGACACCAAGAACCTGAGCGGCCGGCAATGGGCTCGCCTGTTGCCCTGGTTCATCGCCCTCCCCTCGGGGCTGGCCCTGGTGTTCCTCCTTCTCCGCCGGCGCTCGTTTGGCGATCCTGCCGCCAAGGGTCCTGCGGCGGCGCGGCTGGAGCAGGCGTTGACCGAGGTCGCGGCGGAGCGGCCTCGCCAGGTGGCGGCGCACCTCGAGGAGGCCTGGCGCGACTTCCTGGCGGAGCGCTGGGGCGTCCCCCGCTCGACGCCGGCCCCGAAGTGGAGCGCGGTGCTGGCACGGTACAGGGTGGATGGGGCGAGCCTCGCCGAGCTCGACTCGCTGCTCGACGAGCTCGATTATCTCCGCCACGCGCCGCAGCTCTCGACCACGGACACTCTACGGACCGAGGCCCTCTGCCGCTGCCGCCGTTTGTTGCGCCGCCTGCAATAGAGCAAGACTCCTCAGAGCGCGCCCCCGCCCAAGACCCTCATCACCCCGACCCTCTTCTCCCGCCCCCTCCCAACCCCCCTCACCGGGAGAAGAGGGAGACCTGCGAGGCGGCTCCAACCGGGTTCCCCTCTCCCGGTGTGGGGGGTTGGGAGGGGGCGGGAGAGGGGCAGGGGTGAGGGTCTTGGGCGGGGGAGCTCTGAGGCGGCAAAGTGGAGCGCCTATGGAGTCAGGGACTGAGAGTCCGGTTTCGTTGGACCGCAACTTCTGCTATCGTAGGGCGCGTCGGCTCTCACAAATGCGCAGTGTTGAAGGGATTAGCGATGGATTTTCGAGGCGCCGTCGATGGCTGGTGACGTGGGTGACGCCGTACTTCAGGCCAGCATGACCGACGAGGAATCTCTTCGTACGCCAGACGCCTATCACTCCCTGGAGCCCGTGCAACTCGAGCGCTTCCTGGAGCGGCGCCGGGCCAATCCCAACTTCCCGCTGGAGCTGAGTCTCGCCGAGAACCTGGTGGAGGTACTGCGCCGGGCCAATAGCTTCGTGCCCTCGGCCGCCGGCTCGATCCTCCTTGACGATCCGGCGGGCAAGAAGGACGACCGGCGGAAGAACACCCTCACCTTTATCGCCGCTTTCGGCGACAAGTCGTCCTGCCTGGTGGGCCAGGTCATCCCCGCCGACCAGGGGATCGCCGGCCGCGTCTACATGACGGGAGAGACCTACTCCACTCCCTACGCCCCCGGCGACCGCTTCTTCTACCGGGCGATGGACGAGCAGACCCGGTACCAGACGGAGTCGCTGGTGGCCATCCCCATCCGCATCGAGCAGGAGGTGTGCGGCGTCCTCGAGCTGATCAACCGCCGGGACGCTCCGGGCTACAGCCAGGAGGACCTGAACCTGCTGGAGATCTTCGCCGGCTACATCTCGATCTCCATCCAGAACGTGCTCGACGGCCGGCAGGCGCAGGAGATCGCCAAGCGCGACAACCTGACGGGTCTCTACAACGACCGCTACCTGCATATCGCCCTGTCGAACACCATTCGCCGCTGCCGGGCCGAGGACCTCGACCTGTCGCTGCTGTTCCTCGACCTCGATTTCTTCAAGCACGTCAACGACACGCATGGCCACCTGTCCGGCAGCCAGGTGCTGCGCGAGGTCGGGCATCTGCTGCGCCGCAAGGTGGCGCCGCTCGGGGGCATTCCTGCCCGCTACGGCGGCGACGAGTTCGTGCTGCTGCTGCCCGGCTATGAGCTCGACGGGGCCATCGACGTGGCCGAGGACCTGCGGGCGGAGATCGTGAGCACGACCTTCTGCACCACCCCGGGAGACATCCAACCGGAGCCGCTGAATCTGAAGGGCATCACCTGCTCCATCGGCATCGCGACGCTGCGGCTGCACCTGGAGCCCGAGCTCGCGCTCGAAGCCAGCAAGAGCACCCTGCTGCGCCTGGCCGACGCCGCCATGTACGTGGCGAAGGAGACCGGCCGCAACAAGACCGCCCTCGCCGGTCAGCCTGTGCGTCGGCGCTCCGGCGGGTCCGCCGAAGCCGCGCGTTGACCCCTCGGTTTGTTCCCCGGTTTGACCCCTATTATTGGCGGATGCTAGGATGCGCCGGCTTCCCTGCTGGGACGCCCATCGCCAGAGATTCGCATCCCGGCCAACCCCTGACCCCCCGCACGGGATTATTCAAGGGATCAATTCAAGGGATCAATCGATCCGCGAGCGACTCGCCGGAGAGAGCCGCGCGACGGAGGCGCGTCAACCATGAGCAAAAAACACCAGGTCGTGATCGCCGGAGCCGGCAGAATGGGCAGTGCCACCGGTCTCCTGCTGCGGGAGCTGGGAGACTTCGAGGTCGACCTCTTCATCGGGGATTCAAGCCCTGAACGGACGCAGACGACGGCGGCCTGGATCCGCGAGGGCTCGCAGCGGCCGGGAGAGGTCCACGCCTTCCATCTGCCGCCCGCGGGGACCAGCGCCGAGCTCGAAAGCGTCCTCGCCGGGGCGGACATCCTCCTCGACTGTCTGCCGGGCAAGGAGGCGCCGCGGATGGCGCGGCTCGCCCGCAGGCACGAGATCCATTACGCCAACCTCACGGAGCACGTCAAAGAGACCGAGGAGATCCTGGAGATCGCCGACGGCGCCAAGCAGGGCTTTCTCCTCCAGACGGGGCTGGCGCCGGGCTACATCGACGTCCTCGGACATCATCTTTTCCAGGGCTTCTGCCGCGAGCACGGCGTGGACTCCGTGGAATCTCTGCAGATGCGCGTCGGCGCCCTCACCACCACCGTTCGGCCCCCTCACTTCTACGGCTTCACCTGGAGCTCCGTCGGCGTCGCCACCGAGTACGTCGAGCCCGCTACCGTGCTGCGCGACCACCGGCGCACCATCCGGCCGTCGCTGGCGGATCGGGCCACGATAGTCCTCAACGGCGTCATCTACGAAGAGGCTCTCACCTCGGGCGGCGCGGCGGATCTCCCCATCGCCTTGGCCGGCAAGGTCCGCCACCTCGACTACAAGACCCTGCGCTATCCGGGCCACTACTCGTGGGTCGAGCAGCTCCTGGAGAACGCACCCGCCGGCGTGGACCTCACGAGCTACCTGCTGCAAAAGATGGAAGAGGCCGTCCCCTTCGTCGACGACGACCTGGTGGTGACCTACGCGGCGGTCGAGGGCCGCGATTCCCAGGGAGTGCTTCGGCGGGTGGAGAGCACGCACCTGATCCGCCCTTGCCAGGTAGGAGCCCGTAAGCTCAAGGCCATCCAGGGGACCACCGCCGCCGGTCTCGCGGAATCGGCCCGTTTCCTGCTCACCGAGGACGTCCAGGGCGTCTGCCTGCAGAGCCAGATCGACCCGGCCCATTTCATGGCCGGCCCCTTCGTATCTGAGATCTATCACCGCTAAGGCGTCACCTAAAACGCCCTCCGCAGAGGACGCGCTTTCAAATTGTGGAAAATCGCCGGTTCCAGCGGTGAGAATTTCGCATGGCTCTCTCCGTGGAAGAGCGAAGAAATTTTTCAACTCGCTGATTCCACGTCACTTACCTGGACTGCACAAAGAATTGTTCAAAGAGCGCAAACCTCGGTGGCACCGAGCGTTCGTCCTCCTGGGAGGCGGGATTCCCACAGGGTTTTCAACAGGTGTTGTGGAGATCCGTGGCGTCCAGGAAAGACGCTCACGGCCTGAGCAGGAGCTGCTCACGGAGTGACCGCCGGCGGCACGGAACCGCGGCGAAAGCGAGCGCGGAGGTCCCCGGCGCTGCGGCCGCCGGAGGCAGATTGACGTGGGCCAAGACCTCGCTTCGGACTTGAACCAGGCGCCAGCGAGCCGGCCACTGGCGACGGCGGAAGACGGGGAGCGAGATCGTTTCCGCTTCGGCGGTATCGATGACCAGCGGCAGCCAGTCCACAGACTCCGGCTTCGATCCCGGCGGCGGTACCCTAGTGACTGCCGCGATCATCGACTGCTTCCAACCCGCATCCACCCCGGGCCAGGCCTCGATCTCCTTCAGCGTGCGGCCCAGCAACGGCGGGTGACGCTGCCAGAAAATGGCCGCCGCCAGTCGCGGCTCGGCGAGCAGGGCGTGCGCGCCGTACGCAGCCGCTGCCGCTCCTCCCGGCTTGTTGAGCATCTGATAGAAAGGAGGAATTGGGTTGAACGGATCAAGTCTGCAGGCCTTGTCCAAGGCGTCGCCGGCCCAGGGCCGCTGCGCCGAATAGCCAAGAATTCCGGCGACCATCCAGAGAGAGGGCACGGCGCGTCCCTTCCCGGCGCCGCGCAGCGCGAGCTCCGCGGAGGCCGACGGATTGGCTCCGGCACGGCGGCTCAACAGCATGGCGAGCCGCGTGGGGTAGAGGGGGAAGTCGCGGTCGAGCCGGATCGCCTCGACCAGCTCGGCTTCGGCTCTTGGACTGTCCGCCGCGATGTCCGCGGCAGCGGCCCGGTCGTAGTGCCAATGAGCACGCTCCAGCGGGAGAAGAGCGAAAAGGACGACCACCGCGTAGCCCCACACCGGCCACGGCGACTCGCGCCTCGCCTTGCCCCGCCCGCTCCCTGCCAGGGCCGCGCCGGCCGCCACCACGGCGGCCACCGGGAGCGCGGTCACGGCGAGAGCGCCGCTGCCGAGCGCGGCAACGGCGCCGCCTCCCAACCCCAGGAGCCCGG
>Ga0075434_100006427_pt1 | contig 10767 bp, 10 predicted proteins | sample RhiMethybrSRZTD3_FD_75298 | JGI IMG/M metagenome (GOLD analysis project Ga0075434, IMG submission 75298) | Populus rhizosphere microbial communities from Tennessee, USA - Rhizosphere MetaG P. TD hybrid SRZTD3 | ecosystem: Host-associated > Plants > Roots > Rhizosphere > Soil | place: USA...
GAGCGCCTAGACAGGGAGATGATAACGAAGGGAGCCAAGGGCCAGTTTCGAGAACCCCGGCTCCTGCCCTAGTCTCCTTTCAGTCGCTCGTCCGCTTGTCCCTCTCTTTGCGCCACGGGCTTACAACCCAGGAATCCGGTTTCAGGCGAGCGTGAATGTTGCGGAGTTCCTGAAGATCCGGCCCGATGACCTCCTGCGGAATGCAGGTCCACCAGTTCACGTCACACGCGGCATACAGCTCCGCCGCATGCTTGCACCCGATCTGCATGTCTAAGGTGAGGATCTGCTCCTGAGAGGGTAGGTGGATCAGGTGGTGTCCGTGGGTGTGAGTGCTGTAGATGGCGAAGGGACCGGCGACAAGCCCCGACACGGCGACCGCATAGAGCCGGTCAATCATCCCCTTGGGCTCGAATACCGCGAAGTCTCGCCGCTTCCATGTGAGAGGCGTAGGTATGCGCGGCATTAGGACACCGTCCCGCCCTGCCAGGAATTCAGCTCGACTTCCAGGCGGTCCGCCAGCGCTCCCAGGTCCCGGGCGACGTTGGCGCCGATCGTCGCAAGGTGCGATTCCTCGGGCTCGGCGACGGAGTCCGGGCCGGTGTTTTCCGCGAGCGAGCCCTGGACGTGGCGCAGGTCCGCGACCGTCGCGCGCAAGCTCGCCCGGAAGATCCCCTCCCGCTGTACGGGCCAGTCTTCCCAGGCCCCCAGGACAAGCTCATGGAGAAGCTTGCCAAACGCCCGGAGAGTGATGTTGGCGCGGGGATCGGAGACGCACAGCAGGAAGGACTCCCGGAAGGTCGGGAAGTCCTCCCAGCGGTCGGGATCGATCCGCGGGGGGAGCGCGGGGGCCGGAGGAGGGAATTCATCCGGCGGCGTGCCGGCAGACGGGAATGGGGCAAAGAAGCTCGGCGGGAGGGGCGGTGTAGACTGCGGAGTTAGCTCGGGCATGGGTCTAGGCTCCTGCTCGGGTCAGGTCCCGGTGCGGGCTGTCTTCCCGCCCGGGGCCGCTTGCCGTCTATGGTGGGGGAGAATTCCCCCCGGCAAGTCTAGGGCATAGGATGCAATATGTCCACAATATGCCTAATGTAGGTTCTCTAGGCGATGTATCCTCGTACGGTGCCACGCCCCCGGAAGGACGAAAGCGCCGAGCGAAAGCCCGCGACGACTCGCGGATTGATTCGGGAAGTTGGCTACCTCCATGCCGATGAATCGGCAGCGCTCGCCAAGCATGCGGAGCTGAAGCGGGTAAGCAAGGCCGAGATCATCCGGCGGGCCTTGCGGGCCTATCTGGGTATCGAGGATTGACCGGGTGCACTGGCGGCACAGTCGGGAAGCGCCATAGGTGCAAAGATACTCTGGGCGCTGCTGTAGAGAATTACCCCCTCCACTGACTACCGGGGTAGTATCTGTTTCCTAAACTCTTGGTCGGGGGTTCGAGTCCTCCCAGCCGCACCACCTTCGAATCCCAATGCCGGCTCAGGCGGTCACGGGCGCCTTGCTCTCGATCTTCGTGTTGATGCCCCGCGCGAAGCGCCAGATCTGGTCGGCTCCCCGGTGCAGGATCGAGATCGCCCAGCCCTTGGCGACTCTCGGCTCACCGCCGGCGATGGGGGTTGCGATGATCTCGTCCTTGGCCCGGAGGAACGCCCAGTCTCCCGACACGAGGATCTCCTGGACTTCGAAGAGCGGCTCGATCCGGAACGCCGAGAAGCCCGCGAGCAGCGGTGACAGGGATGCGCGGCCCTGCATCGGTGGAAATCCGGGCGCCAGGAAGACGCAGTCCTCGGTGACCAGCTCGAGGAGAGCCGCGTGATTGCCGGCTCGCGTCAAGGCATCCCACTCTTCCACCAGGGCGAGGATCGCCGCGACGTCCTCCTGCGGGCCGCTGTAGGTCGGTTCTGCCCTCGTCATGATGGGAGATGATAGCGGGTCTTGGAGCGTGCTCGATGCCTCATCGTGCCTGGCAGAGGTGAGGTGATGCGTGCCCGAGGCCTCGCCGGACCTGACTGATGAGGCAACGTGCCTGATCGTTGCTTCATCGCGCATCACCGAGGCTCCGTCGCGCAGGGCCAATGAAACAAAGTGCTTACGCGATGCCCCAACGTGCGTGACCGGTACGCCAAAGGGCATGGTCGATGCTCCGTCGCGCATGAACGCTGCGGTGAAGCGCGTGAAGCTTGCGGCGAAGCGCGTGCAGCATGCGGTAAAGTGCCTGCACGTCGCGGTAAATTGTTTGCACGACGCGGCGAAACGCTTGCATGTTGCGGCGAAGTGCTTGCAGCACGCGGCGAAATGATTGCACAATGCCACGAAGTGCTGGCGTGATACCGCAAAGAGCGTGCATGTTGCTGCAAAGTGCTTGCACGATGCGACGAAGCGCATGCGCGATGTGCCATCGCGCCTGCATGATGCTCCGTCACGCATGCGTGGCGCCCCATCGTGCATGCATGATGTCCCACCGTGCATGCATGACGTTCCATCGTGCACGCATCGCGCTCCATCGTGCATGCATGACGCGCCACCATGCATGCATGACGTTCCATCGTGCATGCATCGCGCTCCATCGCGCATGCGTGATGCTCCATCGTGCACGCGCGATTCTCCGTCACGCATGCACGACGATCCGAAGTGCGTGCACGTTGCGGCACAGTGCATGCGCGAAGCCCCATCGCGCATGACCGATGAGCCATCGCGTAGGACCGATGCGCCGAAGTGCTTGCGCGAAGGCCCATCGCGCATGCACGACGCTCCGGCGTGCGTGACCAACGCGCCATCAGAATTGCTCTATCTGAAGCCCCGATTCTTCTGACCAGATCCGCGACAATGCCGCGGCTTTGTCTGGCGGTAGCGGCGGACCGTTCCGGGTCCATTTGCGGACGATCTCCATAGACTAGTGCCGGCGGACGAGTTGCTCGAAGTCGGCGGCTGGCACGTCCTCTTTGAGGTAGTAGTGGTTGAGGAGCGTCAGCGCGGCTTCGGAGCAGGTGTCGTTCACCTCGAGGAGATTCTCCAGAAGCTCGCGAGGGCCTGGCCGGTGGGCGAGCGCTCCCGTGCACCGCCGCTGGCGCAAGAGATCAAGCAGCAGGTCCGTGGCCCCCTGGGAACGCCGGCGTTCCGCCGGCCGGTTCGCCGCTGAGCGGACCTCCGCGGGTCCGGGGGTAGTGGTGACAAACTGCCTGCGACTTGGGATGAATTGCCGAACCTTAGAATCCGGCGTATGATCCCAAAACCCGAAGAATGAGAGAGATGCACAAGTCCGAAAGACCGGGTGAGCTTCGCGAGTCGCTAGGGTCTCAGAGCAGAAGAGCGGAGAACTTCCAGGAGAGGTTGACCGCCAAGCGGTACTCTGTTGATAACCTCTGACTGGACGGCCCTGAAGCATTAACTCCCTCTGTGAACTGAGATCAAGTGGAGCGACATCGATAGTGGACCAGGCTACCCAACTCGCTGCCGAGGATACCGCTACGTGACCACCGATCGCAGCGCCGAATACCTCACCGGCCTAGTCCGCGAGCTTTGCAAGCTGCCGCACGAGACCGAGTGGGTGGAGTTCAAGGCAAACAACGCCGACCCACAGGAGATCGGCGAGTATCTGTCTGCGTTGGCTAATGCAGCGGCGCTCAACGGCAAGGCCTTTGCGTATCTGGTATGGGGCGTCGAAGACCAGACCCATCGGGTGATCGGCACGAGCTTCCGCCCTGCCACCACCAAGAAAGGCAACGAACCGCTGGAGACCTGGCTGCTTCGACTGCTCACGCCCAAGATCCACTTCCGCTTCCATGAGCTGACCGTGGATGGCATGCCGGTGGCGCTGCTGGAGATCGGTCGGGCGTTCCGCCATCCGGTGCGCTTTCAGGGCGAGGAGCTCATCCGTATCGGAGCCGCGAAGAGACTCTTGAAGGAGGCTCCTGACCGCGAACGAGCTCTGTGGAGAATCTTCGACAAGACGCCCTTCGAACATCTGGTCGCCGTCGAACGCGCAGGCGCGGACGAGGTGGTGCGTTTGCTGGACTATCCAGCCTACTTCGATCTGCTCGAACAAACCTTGCCGACTGATCGAGACGGCATCCTCAAGGCTCTGACCAATGACGGCCTGATTTATCCCTGCGAGGCGGGTGGTTGGGATATCACCAATCTGGGGGCCATCCTGTTTGCCAAGCGACTGCAGGACTTTCGTTCTCTCCAGCGCAAAGCCATGCGGGTCATCCAATATCGCGGTGTGGGACGCACCGAAACCTTGCGGGAGCGGGAAGGTGGGAAAGGATACGCCAGTGGTTTTGCCGGATTGATCGGCTTCATCAACGGCCTTCTGCCGGCCAATGAGGTCATCGGGCAGGCGCTGCGCACGACGGCGGCAATGTATCCGGAGCTTGCGGTGCGCGAGTTGGTCGCGAACGCCCTCATCCATCAGGATTTCTTCGTTACCGGCGCAGGGCCCATGGTGGAGATTTTCTCGGATCGCATCGAGATCACCAACCCCGGCGAACCGCTGGTGGATACCCGGCGCTTCGTAGACACGCCTCCCAAGTCGCGCAACGAGACGCTCGCCTCGTTGATGCGGCGTTTCCGCGTCTGCGAGGAACGTGGCAGTGGGATCGACAAGGTTGTCTTCCAGATCGAGTTGTTCCAACTGCCTGCGCCATTGTTCGAGACGCCGGAGGGGTTCACAAGGGCGGTTCTATTTGCGCACAAGCCGCTCGCAGCCATGAACCGAGCGGACCGGGTCAGGGCCTGCTACATGCATGCGTGCCTGCGCTATGTCATGCGACAGTCCGTGACCAATACGTCGATACGGGAGCGGTTCGGCATCGAGGAGAAGAACGCGGCCTTGGCCTCGCGTCTGCTCAACGAAGCTATCGAAGATGAGATGATCGTCGTGCGCGATCCGAGCGTGGGGACGAGGAGCAGGAGCTATCTGCCGTACTGGGCTGCGTCCAGCCAAGGCGGTCCAGCGGTGGTTGCTTGATGGATGAGCTTCCGGCGGCAGGCCTTTGCATCAAATGGCGCCATAAGGCTCTTTTTTTCAATGGGTTACAGAGCTGCCGATTGCTTGATGGTTGTTTGATGGGATCGGTCGTTTTGCTCTCACCACGCAAGCCAGCGCCGCAGCAGCGATCGGATCGCCGGCGTCAACCGCGTGCGGCTGTAGGCGTCCGCTGCTTTCTTGATCGCTTCTGCCTGGGTCGGATAGGCGTGGATGACGCGGGCCAGGGTGCGCAGGCCGATTCCTGCGACCATCGCCAGGGTGATCTCGTTGATCATCTCGCCGGCATGACGGGCGACGATCGTCGCGCCGAGAATGCGGTCCGTTCTCTCCTTGACGTGGATCTTCACGAAGCCTGCTTCCTCGCCGTCGGCGATCGCGCGATCCACGTCGTGCATCGGGATGGTGAAGGTCTTCACCGGAATGTCCCGTTCGCGCGCCTCCCACACATAAAGGCCGACGTGGGCGATCTCCGGATCAGTGTAGGTGCACCACGGAACGGTCAGCGCGCTCAGGCGCCGGCGGCCGAGGAACAGCGCGTTCTGGACCACGATGCGCGCCGACTCGTCGGCGGTGTGGGTGAACTTGTGCTCCAGGCAGGCATCGCCGGCGGCGTAGATGCGCGGATTGCTGGTGCGCAGGAAATCGTCGACCCGGATGCCGGTGGTGGCGTCGTAGTCGACACCCGCGGCCTCCAGGTTCAGCCCCGTGACGATTGGAATCCGGCCGGTGCCGGTGAGGATGGCATCGACCGCTACCGTGCTCTCATAGCCCGCGCTGACCAGATCGACGAGCTTCTGGCCGTCTTCCACGCGCACGTTGACGGCCGTGGTGTTCAGCCGCACGTCGATGCCGTCGCGCGCGAAAGCATCCGAGAGGATCTGCGCGGCGTCGCGTTCTTCCCTGGGCAGGAAGGTCGGATTGTTCTGCGCGATGATGGTCTGGGCCCCGAAGCGGCCGAACGCCTGCGCCAGCTCGCAACCGAGCGGGCCGCCGCCGATGACCAGCAGCCGGCGCGGCAGCGCGGTCAGGTCGAAGACGTTCTCGTTGGTCAGATAGCCGGCCTCGGCGAGGCCGGGAATCGAGGGCGTGTCCGGCCGCGCGCCGGTGGCGATCAGGGCCTTCTTGAAGCGCAGCTTCGCGCCGTCCACCGTCAGCACGTCGGCGCCGGTGAAGCTCGCCTCGCCGAAGAACACGTCGACGCCAGCCGCGCTCAGCCGGCGCGCCGAGTCGGCCAGGCTGATGCGGGCGCGAATCCCGCGCATGCGCTGCATCACCGCGGGAAAATCGACGCGGATTTCGGCCGGGACCTGCGCGCCATACCCTTCGGCATTGCGCATCTCGGCGTACAGACGCGACGTGCGGAGAATCGCCTTCGACGGCACGCAGCCGACGTTGAGGCAGTCGCCGCCGAGCCGGCTGCGCTCGATCAACGCCACTTTCGCGCCGAGTGCCGCCGCGGCGTGCGCCGCGACCAGGCCCGCCGTGCCGGCGCCGATCACCGCCAGGTTGTAGGTTGCCGCGGGCACGGGATTGCGCCAATCGGAGGGGTGCACATTGTCCAGCCATTGGCGCTCGTGCGCGTCCTCCAGGAGGTTTGCGGATGGGACTTTGCTCTGTTGCATCGTAGAGGATCCGTCCACGTGAACCTGCCGGTTACAGCCAGCCGCCGCGGAATCCGGCGCGCCGCAAGCCGGCCACGATATAGGGGCAGTCGCGCATCAGCCGCCAGATCAGTTGGCTGCGGTAGTTTTCGATCATCATCGTTACGATGCCCTGGTCGAGCCCGAAGTGGCCGGCTGAAACCCAGGCCCGCCCGCCGGTGCCGGCGAGGGTCGGATTGAAACTGCTCGCGTACCGTCCTTCCGACAGCATCTCGGGATAGAGTCGAGCCATGTTGCGCACGGCGCCCAAGGCAAGCTCGGGCGCGAACGGCAGCGACGCCAGTGGCGCCCAGCCGGCGAGGGTTCCGTCATCGGGCCCGTACGGCACGCCCCGCGCGGCATAGCCGAACAAAGGGCGCCGCTCGTTGGACAGCTCCGGCACGGCATGGCTCGGACCGTCGCAGGCGGTGAGGCCCCAGGAGTTTTCGCCGTAACCGGCAAAGCCGAGCGGATTACGCCGCGCGTACTCGCGCTGCACCAGCACCGCGCGCCGGCTGTTGTCGAAATAGTCGCAGCGCTTCTCGCGCATGAAGCGATCCTGGATGCCGCGAAAGTCGATCCATGCGTGCGAGAACTGGTGCACGAACAGGGGCCCGGCATACAGGAAATCGTGACCGTATAGATTCTCCCATTGATAGGTCGCGGTCCAGGTATGGTAACCGTCGCCCTCAATCGGGAACGTTGGCGAGCCCAATGCCAGCACATACAGCAGGATGGCTTCGCTGTAGCCCTCCCAGTCGTAGTGCAGGAACCCGCATTCGGGTTTCCAGCCGTGGCTGATGGTCGTGCCGCCGTCCTGCGCCCAATGCCAGTCCATGCGGCGGTACAGGGCATCGACGAGCTCGCGCAGCTCGATTTCGTCCGCGGTCTGCGCGTTGAAGTACATGCCAGCGGTGAGCGCGCCGGCGATCAGCAGGGCGGTGTCGATCAGCGACAGCTCCGAGCGCCAGACGCGGGCACCGGTGTGGATGTCGAGAAAGTGGTAGTAGAAACCCCTGGTTCCGGTCGCCTCCGGACTGCCGCTCTGGTCGCTGTCGCGGAAGAACCGCAGCGTCAGGAGGATGCGTTCGACCGCGGCGGCCCGTGCCATCCAGCCGCGCTCCACCGCCACAGGATAGACCGCCAACGCGAAGCCGATCACCGCGATGCTGGCCGGCGAATTCTCGCGCGAGGTGTCGGCCACGAGCCCGTTGGCCGGATTCACGGCCTCCACGAAGTAGCCGAACGCGGCGCGCTGGAGCCGGTCCAGCAGCACATCGTCGTCGGCGTGGGACGTGTCAATCACATTCCTATCTTACCTGCGGCAGCGGCGGTGTAGGCCTCCAGGCATTCAGGGGAGAAGTCGGCAGGCGGCGCGACTTGAACCTCATCCTCGCGAACTCTTACTTGCCGGAGAAAGTCGCAATACCCAGAGTGGCCTTTCCCGTCGCGACCGCGATCGGCGGAACTATGCTGATGGCCAATCGCGGAAAGTCACAGAAGTCGCAATACCCAGAGTGGCCTTTCCTGTCGCGACGTCGGAGGGCCTTGTCAGGTGTCGGCAAGCTGTCCTTCGTCGCAATACCCAGAGTGGCCTTTCCCGTCGCGACGAAAGTGTGAAGGCTGGGATCTCGATGTCTGACCTGGCAGAAGTCGCAATACCCAGAGTGGCCTTTCCCGTCGCGACCGTGTCGGTCCGGAGGACACCCTGTATCAAGAAAGTCGCAATACCCAGAGTGGCCTTTCCCGTCGCGACGCCGTCGTCGAGAATCGGTTGGTGGTGCGTATTGCTGCAGAGTCGCAATACCCAGAATGGCCTTTCCCGTCGCGACGGCAGTCTCCAGAGGGTTGTCATCAATTGCAACGGGCAGAAGTCGCAATACCCAGAGTGGCCTTTCCCGTCGCGACACAAGGGAAGCGCCGAGACCCCGGATCTCACCAAGTCGCAATACCCAGAGTGGCCTTTCCCGTCGCGACACAATGGTGGAAAGTGTTTCAAATTGCCAAAGCCGAGTCGCAATACCCAGAGTGGCCTTTCCCGTCGCGACAGCGCCCTTCGGAAACCTTTGAATCGCCTGGACTTGCGGACCGCTCTCCGGGGGAGGCCCTCCAGAGAGCCTTCGTGGACTCTCCTGAGCCCCTTTTCGTCCTCTCGGCGCGGCCGTAAGTCCCTTTGGAAGAGTGTACTTGCAGAGCTTCCGGGGCACGACTTTCACGTTTCTTTCGCCTCCTCGGCGATATCTATTCTATTTTCAATGAGTTGGGCTGAATTCAGGGTTGTCACCCCGATAGGACGCTTCCTCCCCCGGAAGAAGCCCCCCTTTCCTAAGCTCGCGGCTCAGTATAAACCGCTGCACCAGAATCCAGGGCCTTCCCAGATCTCTTTCGGGACACGAGGACTCCCCCGGAATCGGGTTTCTGGTGTCCTCCCAGTATAGACTTGCCAGACTGCCATACCTACTAAGAGAAGAATGCTCATGCGTCGCTATTTCCCATGCCCGTAGTGACTCCCCTCGTCCTCACTTGGTGGTCAGTGGGACTAACGCCCGCCCAGAGCTGGATCTCCGAGGCCCGCCGCTCGCGCGATTTGCGCGTGGGATCGCGGCTGCTGGCCTGGATGATGGGGCGGCTGCTCACTCATCTCCAGAGCCAGGGCGCGGAAATCCTGCTTCCTGCGGTCGACGAGAAGGCTCTCGCGTCGTTGTCCGGCAAATTCCTGGAGGCTTTGAAGTCCGGCAGCACGGCGGTGACCAACCATGCGACGGTCATGACCTGGTTCCCAATTGGCTTCTCGGCTTCAGGGCCCGTTCAGCTCAAGAAATCTGAAGGCGTCTTCCAGTACCTTCACGACGATCTTGGCTTCGACAAGTCTCTCACCGGCAACGACCTTGCCTCGTAAACGCCCGCTGAGCTGAAAGAGGGCATCCTGCTGTCGCCCCTTCGGGGCTGCATGCGTGGGGTCCGATTCGTCGCCAGACTAGCCAAACATACGTGGCGATATCCGGACGAAATCGAAACGACTCAATCCACACAGCCCCGAAGGGGCGAAAGCATGAAGCCTGGGGCGTGAGCCCCAGGAAAATCCCCCCAACGTTCCACAAAGCCCCGAAGGGGCGAAAGCAGTCCGCCACCTACTCATCTCGCGCCGCCTCGGTCGAGCCGGAGCTAAATATCTCGCTACCGAGCCCTGCCGCAATATCCACAGTGGCCTTTCCCGTCGCGACGCGCGCGACCTCTTCGACGAGGTGCTCGCTACCCTGCCCGAAGAGTCGCAATACCCACAGTGGCCTTTCCCGTCGCGACCAGTGCTATCAGAACTGCGATACAGATTATCCATAAAGTCGCAATACCCACAGTGGCCTTTCCCGTCGCGACCCAAGGAAAAGTCCGACCCGGCGGTAGTGGAGGATTTGGTCGCAATACCCACAGTGGCCTTTCCCGTCGCGACGCAGCCTTTGACTCGCTCACTGCCGCCTGGAACGAAGAAAGGGTCGCAATACCCACAGTGGCCTTTCCCGTCGCGACAGACGTGGAAGGCGATCTTGCGAGAATCCTAGGCAACGCAGAGTCGCAATACCCACAGTGGCCTTTCCCGTCGCGACATCATCCTCACCGTCCTGATCGTTGTCGGAGCCGTTGCGCTCGTGTCGCAATACCCACAGTGGCCTTTCCCGTCGCGACGTTGGTATTCCCCAGGGGGCCGTAACCTCGACCTCTCAAAGAGTCGCAATACCCACAGTGGCCTTTCCCGTCGCGACCCGGTCGCAGTCGGACGGGTACAAGTCGCCGTTTTCGACTTGGTCGCAATACCCAACAGTGGCCTTTCCCGTCGCGACTCGATTCCAAGCTCGCAAACAAGAACTCGCCTCTCTGAGAGTCGCAATACCCACAGTGGCCTTTCCCGTCGCGACGCCTGCCCCACTCGCCGATCACGAGATAACAAGGATTGGAGAAAGTCGCAATACCCACAGTGGCCTTTCCCGTCGCGACTATGTTCTCGGCGGCTATCGTGGGTGGTAGTCAGGAGAAGTCGCAATACCCACAGTGGCCTTTCCCGTCGCGACTTGGGGGAAATTGCGCGAGACCTCGACAAGTTCCGAGAAGTCGCAATACCCACAGTGGCCTTTCCCGTCGCGACTT
>Ga0075434_100006428_pt1 | contig 10766 bp, 6 predicted proteins | sample RhiMethybrSRZTD3_FD_75298 | JGI IMG/M metagenome (GOLD analysis project Ga0075434, IMG submission 75298) | Populus rhizosphere microbial communities from Tennessee, USA - Rhizosphere MetaG P. TD hybrid SRZTD3 | ecosystem: Host-associated > Plants > Roots > Rhizosphere > Soil | place: USA...
CCGTCGACGCCGTCGTTGAACGTCAGCGTCACGTACGAGAGCCCGAAGAGGGACAGATTCCGCAGCCGGCCGAGACCCGGCGTGCCGTTCAGCGCGCGCTCGAGCGGCAGACCGATCTGGCGCTCGACCTCCTCCGACGGCTGGCCGGGAAAGAGCGTGATGACGTTCACCTGCGTGTCGGTCGGGTCCGGGAACGCCTCGACCGTCAGATTGCGGAACGAGACCCAGCCCCAGGCCGCGACGACGAACGTGACGAACATCACGGCGGCGCGGTTGCGAAGCGAGAACGAAACGATCCGCTCGAACATGTCCCCCCCGTTTCCGCGTCGGCTCAGCGCGCGGCGAATCTCGCGCGCGCGGCGATCAAGGCGGAGATCCTCGGTGCAAACCGGTCGATCACGACACTGAACACCTCGTACATCACCGGGAGCAGCACGAGCGTCAGCGCACACGCGGAGAGCGTCCCGAAGACGATCACGACGGCGAGCGGGCGCTGCGTCTCCGACCCGATGCCGTGGCTCATCGCCGCCGGCGCGAGCCCGAGCGCCGCGAGGGTCGCCGTCATGAGCACCGGCCGAAGACGCTCCCGGCTGCCCCTGACGATCGCCTCGCCGACCGGCGCGCCCCGCGTCCGCCGGTCGGCGATCGCGCTCATCACGAGAACCCCGTTGAGCGACGCCTGGCCGATCAGCGCGATGAAGCCGACCGCCGCGGCCACCGACAGCGGCATCCCCGCCACGTAGAGGCCGAACACGCCGCCCACGAGCGCGAACGGCACGTTCAGCAGCGTCAGCACCGCGAGCGAGAACGAGTCGAACGCCTTGAAGAGCAGGAGGAGCGTGATCGCGAGCGCAACGGGCACGACGACGCGGAGACGTGCCATCGCGCGCTCCTTGTTCTCGAACTCACCGCCCCACTCGATGGTCATGCCCGGCCCGGGCGGAGCTTCCCGCTCGACGAGGGCCCGGGCCTCGTCCACGAACCCGCCCATGTCGCGGCCGCGGACGTTCATCCGGATACCGATGTAGCGCCGCCCGTTCTCGCGGTTGATCGACGCGCGACCCCAGGTCTGGTCGACCCGTGCGAGCGACTCGAGGGGGACCGTGATCCCGCCCTCGACGGGGACGCGCAGGTTGCGGATCTTCTCGACGTCGTCACGCGCGTCCTTCGGCAACCGGATGACGACGTCGAACTTCCGCTCGCCCTCCCAGTAGTCCGCCACCCGCTCGCCCGAGAGCGCCGTCTGGACGACGTGCTGGAAGTCCGCGAGGTCCATGCCGTAGCGCGCGAGCATCGGCCGGTCGGGCTCGATCGAGATCGAGAGCACCGCGGCGCTCTTCACGATGCTCAGATCGGCGACTCCCGGAACCCGGGAGATGACGCTTTTCGCCTTCTCCGCCTGCGCCTGGAGCGCCACGAGGTCGTCACCGAAGAGCTTCACGGCGATCTGGCCCTGCTGGCCGCTGATGCTCTCGTTCACGTTGTCGCGGATCGGCTGCGAGAAGTTCACCTCGATCCCCGGCACCTCCCGGAGCGAGCGGTCGACCGCGGCGATCACGTCGGAGAGCGTGCGGGTCTCCTTCGGCCACTGGTCGCGAGGCCGCAGCCGCACGAACACCTCGAGGTTGTTCGCGAGCTTCGCGTCGGTGCCGTCCTCCGGTCGGCCGAGCTGCGAGATGACCGATTCGACCTGCGGATTTCCCGCGATGATCTTCAGTATCCGCGGCGCGAGTTCGCGTCCCTCGGACAGCGACGCGTTGGATGGCAGCGTGAACGTCAGCCAGAGGGCGCCCTCGTTCAGCTCGGGAAGGAACTCCGACCCGAGCCGCGGCAGCATCCAGCACGCGACGGCGAGCATGAGCGCGGCCCCGGCGAGCGGGACGAGCGGCTTCCGCAGCGCGAACGCCAGCGACGGCTCGTAGGCCCTGGCCGCCCAGCGGAGAAGCGGGGACTGCCGGTGCGCGACCGGTCGGGGGTAGACGAACGAGGCGAGCACGGGAACGAGCGTCACCGAGAAGAGGAGCGCGCCGGCGAGCGCGGCGACCACCGTGTTCGCCATGGGCGCGAAGATGCGTCCCTCCACGCGCTCGAGCATGAAGATCGGCAGGTACGCGGCGATGATGATGAGCAGCGCGAACACCGTGGGACGGACGACGGCGCGTGTCGCGCGCCGGATGCGCTCCTCGACGGACTGGATCCCCGGCCCGGGCGCGAGGTACGTGAGAATGCTCTCCATGATCACGACGCCGCCGTCGACGATCACGCCGAAGTCGACCGCCCCCATGGAGAGGAGGTTGGCGCTCATCCCGCGCGCCTCGAGGTAGATGAACGCGGTGAGGAGCGAGAGCGGAATGAGGACGGCCACGACGAGCGCGGCGCGCAGGTCGAGCAGGAACGCGAAGAGCACGCACGTCACGAGGAGGCCGCCCACGAGGAGGTTGTGCCCGACGGTCTTCAGCGTGGTCCCGACCAGCTCGGTCCGGTCGTAGACGGGAGCGACCCGCACCGGGTCGGACATCGTCGCGGCCGTTTCGCTCGCGAGCCGCGCGTCGATCTGCTGGACCGCGGCGCGGACGCGCTCGAGCACGACGGACGGGTTCTCGCCGCGCCGCATGAGGACGATGCCTTCCACGGCGTCCGTGTCGTCCCCGTGGCCGACGACGCCCTGCCGCGGCGCCCAGCCTTCGGAAACGGACGCGACGTCCTTCAGGAAGATCGGGGTGCCGTCGTGCGAGGCGACGCGGACGTTCTCGAGGTCGCCGACGCTCCGGAAGAGGCCCTCGCTGCGGATGACGAGCTGCTCGGAGCCGCGCTCGAGGACTCCGCCCGACGCGTTCACGCTGCCCTTCCGGATGGCGGACTCGAGATCGTCGAGCTGGAGCCCGAAGAACGCGAGCTTCGCCGGGTCGGGCTGCACGTGGATCTCCTTCAGCAGCCCGCCGTAGCTCACGACGTCGGCCACGCCGTTCACGCGGAGGAGCATGGGGCGCACGACCCAGTCCTGGAGCGTCCGGAGCTTCATCGGGTCGCCGCCCGCGCCGGTGAGCGTGTAGCGGTACACCTCGCCGATCGGCGTCGCGTAGGGGCCGAGCGCCGGCGTGACGTCGGGAGGCAGCTCGGCGTCGCGCAGGCGCTCGAGAACCTGCTGCCGTGCCCAGAGCCCGTCGACGCCGTCCTCGAACGTCAGGGTGATGAACGACAGGCCGAAGAGGGACAGGTTCCGGAACTGCGAGAGCCGCGGTGTGCCGTTCAGTGCCCGCTCGAGCGGGAGACCGAGCTGGCGCTCCACCTCCTCGGCGGGCTGCCCCGGGTAGAGCGTGATCACCTGGACCTGGGTGTCGGTCGGGTCCGGGAACGCCTCGATCGCGAGGTTCCGGAAGGCGAACCATCCCCACACCACGACGACGAGCGTGAAGAACACGACCGCGGCCCGGTTTCGCAACGAGAACGCGACGATGTGGTCGAACACCCGGCCGCCCGCCTATTGCGCCAGGCTCATCGCGTTCAGGAGGAGGATCGCGCCCTTCGCGACGTAGCGGTTCCCGCGCTCGAGCCCGCGTCGGATCTCGACCTCCGCATCGCGCTGCCGGCCGAGCGTGACGGGGACGCGCGCGAGCCGGCCCTTGTCCTGCACGACGAACATCACCGACTCGTTCCCGTCCGTCACGACCGCCTCCGCCGGCACCCGGACGTGGGTCGGCGCGCGGTCCGTCTCGACGGTCACCTCGACGAAGGCGTTCGGACGGAGACGACCGTCCTCGTTGGCCGCGCGGACGCGGACCTCGATCGTCCGCCGCTTCGGGTCGACGACCTCGGAGACGTGCTCGATCGTGCCCGCACGCGTGAGATCGCCGGTCGGCGTCTGGATCGTCACGGGCGTGCCGATCGCGAGCTCGGCGGCGTCGTGCTCCTGGACGTCCGCGATGACGAGGATCTCTCCCAGATCGGAGATGCGGAGGAGCGGCGTCTCGCGGTCCGGGCTCACCTCCTCGCTCGCATAGACGTCGAGCTCGACGATCGTTCCGGGCTGGGGGCTCGTCACCCAGAAGAGGTTGTCGCCGGCGGCGTCGACGCGCAGACTCTGCCGCTTCGCGAGCGCGGCGCTCAGCGTAACCTCCGCCTCGTGCAGGTCGGCTTCCGCCGCGAGGAGCTCCTTCTCCGCCACGATCTTCATGCCGAGGAGCTCGCGCGTGCGGTCCGCGAGACGCGTCTTCACGCGCACGTCGCTCCGGGCGGTCTCGACCTCGCGATCGAGATCGGCGAACGCCCCGCTCCGGACGGAGAAGAGCCGGTCGCCCGCCTTCACGCGGTCGCCGAGCCGCACCTCGACGCGCTCGACGCGGCCCGCGAGCGGCGCACCCACCGAGGCGCTGCGCTTCTCGTCGAACGTGACCCGCCCGGGCGCCGGCAGCGGGGGAAGCGCGGGGCCCTCGGCCGCGACAGCGAGCTCGATGTAGCGCCACTGCGGCGCGCCCGCCGGCAGCGTGATCGAATCGCGCTCGACGGTCGGCGCCGGCGGGGTCGCGAGGTCATTCACCGCGCGGCGGTGCAGGAGCCACCAGGCGAGGACGGCCGCGACGACGAGAAGGACCGCCACCGGCCACCGGACGAGCGGACGGTCGGGGCGCGCCGTCACGTCCGGTCGCGGCTCCGGCCGCGATGACGCCACCGTGTGTCGCACGTGACCCGCCTTCCCTACAGCGAGACACCGACCTGGTTCAGGAGCAGCAAGGCTCCCTTCGCGACGTAGCGAGTCCCCGGCTCGAGCCCGGCACGGAGCTCGAGCTGCCCGTCGCGTTCGCGCCCGGGCAACACGCGCACCGACCGGATCCCGTCATGATCGTCCGCGACGAACACGACGGAGCGCTGCCCGTCCTTCACCACCGCTTCGGCCGGAACGCGGACGCGCTTCGCGCTCGAATCGGGCTCGAGGCGGACCTGTACGAGCGCGTTCGGATGGAGGAGGCCGGCCGCGTTCTCGGCGCGGATGCGGGCGACGACCGTGCGGCGCTCGAGGTCCACCAGCTCCGAGATGTTCTCGATCGTCCCGCGCTGCGTGACGTCCGTGCCGCTCGCCTGGATGGCGACGGGCGTGCCGACCGCGACGTCGTAGGCGTCGCGCTCCTGGATGTCCGCCAGCACGAGCACCTCTCCCAGGTCGGAGATGCGTACGAGCGACGCGGCCCGCTCGGGTGTGACCTCCTGGCTCGCGAAGACGTCGTGCTCGACGATCGTCCCGTCCCGCGGCGCGGTCACCCAGAAGCGATTCTCGCCATCGATCTGCACCTGCAGGCTCTCGCGCTTCGACTCCGCGGCCTTGAGCGCGAGCTCCGCCTCGCGCGACTCGGCGGCGGCGGCGAGGTAGTCCTTCTCCGCGATGGCCTTCAGCGACGCGAGCTCCCGCGCGCGCCCGGCGAGCCGTCGCTTCACGGTGGCCTCGCTGCGCGCCGTCTCGAGCTCGCGGGCGAGATCCGCGAGCGCGCCGCTCCGCACGGAGAAGAGCCGGTCGCCGGCCTTCACCGAATCGCCGAGCCGTACCGCGACCTCGTCGATCTGGCCCGGGAGCGGAACGCCGACGGAGGCCGTGTGGGCCTCGTCGAAGGCGACGCGACCGGGCGCGGGCGCCGGCGACAGCGCCGGGGCCTCCGTCGCCACCGCGAGCTCGATGTAGCGCGACTTGAGCGCGCCGGACGCGAGGCCGTCGCCGTCCCCGCCGGCCGTCGAGGCGAGCGGGGCTTCCCTCGCACCGCCCGTCCGGGGCTCGTGCAGCAACCAGCCGACGGCGAGGACCGTCACGAGGGCGACGCCGATCGCGATCTTGGACATGACCTTCCTCTATCCTCCTGGTTAGGACGACGAGCCGAGCGCTCGTGGGAGCGGCGGCCCCGCGGCGGCGTTGCGTGCGGACGCGGACGATATCTGGAACGCCTGCAGGTCGAGGTCCGCCGAGTCGAGCAGGAGCTCGCCGAGCGTGCGGCGCGCGAGGAGGAGATCCTGCAGCGACGACCCGCCGCGCTGCACGGCGGAGTCGAGCGTGCGGACGAGCGAGCGCGCGAGCGGGATGCTGCGGTCGCGGAGGACGCCACGCTGCTTCTCGACGTCCGCCGATTGCGACGCGAGCTGCGAGGCGTCGCGCGTGGCTTGTGCACGGAGGAGCGCACGCGTGCGGTTCGCGACCTGGAGGTTCGCGGCCGCCTCGATGGCGTCGCCCTGGCCGCGGTCGAACACGGGCAGCGGGACGCTCACGCCGAGAAGGAAGCTGTTCCGCTGATTCCCCGCCGCGACGAACTGGTCGTAGACGTAGCCGGCGCGGAGCGTCGGGTCGGGGATGCGCTTGTTGTGCGCGAGCTCGAGCGACGCGCGCGCGCTCTCGGCCTGGGCGCTCAGCGCACGCAGGTCGGGGCGCTCGTCGACCTCGCCCGTCGCCGCGGGGATCGCCTGGCGCTCGGACAGGAAGCCCGCGGCGCGATCGCGATCCGCGAACGGCTCGCACGGTACGCCGACAAGCCGCGAGCACTCGAGGAGCGCCTGGGCGAGCTTCCGTCTCTCGTCGGCCAGGTTGGCGACGAACTTCTCCTCCTCGAGCCGGGCCCGGTCGACGTCGAGACCGGCCGCGTCGCCGCGCTTGGCGCGCTCGCCCTGGATGTCCTTCAGGCGCGCCGCGTCGGCCGCGAGATCGGAGAGCGCGCCGACGCGGACCTCGGCGGCCGCGACCTCCGCGATGCGATCCAAGAGGTCGAAGTAGTGCTCGCGCAGCAGCTCGGACGCGTCGAGCTCCACCGCCGTGAAGCCGTTCCGCGCCGCGCGCTGACGCGGACCGCGCTTGGCGATCTCCACCAGGGAGGACAGCGAGACGGCATAGTTGGGCACGTGCGTGAGGGGGTCATCGAGACCCGCAGGGTTGGACGTGCCGACCGGGATCGTATTCCAGGAAAGGTCCAGGTTCGGGTTGGGCAGCACGAGCGAGCGGCGCACGTCGGCCTGCGCCGCGCCGAGCCGGGTGCGCACCTGCGAGAGATCCGGCGACCGGTTCCAGAGGAGCTCCGCGAGCGCGTCGGGGGTCGGCAGCGCGGCGAGATTCAACGCGGGCGCCTCCTCGCCGAGCACGGGCGAGCACCGAAGGAGCGCGAGGACGAGCACGAAACCGGCGCGGTGCATCAGGCGGGAGGCTTCGCAACTGCCATGCCGCGAGCGAGGCGGGCGCATGTGCCCGCCATCGCTCGGCTCGCGAGGGGGCGTCCGACCCGCCGGTTCAAAGAATTTTCACATCCCGCACGCGCCGATTGAAGTTTCTTGCGGTGCGGGTTCGAACCCGCAGCCTGCTATTCCTCGATCCGCTTGAGGAACGTCGGGTACGAGAGGCCGAGCGCCCGAGCCGCCTCGACGCGGCGTCCCCCGAGCTGTGCGAGGACGTGACGGGCGTACCGCTTCTCGAGCTCTTCCGCCGTGATCGGCGGGCCGTTCACCTCGAACGGCCCGGCACCCCCGCCCGGCGCCGCGGCAGCCGGGCCCCCGAGCACGTCGAGCGCGAGGTCCGGGCCGTGCTCGAGCACGAGCGCGCGCTCGAGCACGTTCCGCAGCTCGCGGACGTTCCCGGGGAACGAGTACGCGAGGAGTCGCGCGCGCCCTTCCGGACCGAGCCTCGCCTGACGCCGCCCGAGCTCGCGCGCCAGCTCGGCGAGGATGCCCTCGGCGAGCGGCAGGATGTCCTCCTTCCGCTCACGCAGCGGCGGGACGCTGATCCGGAACACCGCCAGCCGGAACCAGAGGTCCTGGCGGAACTCGCCGCGGCCGATCCGCTCTTCGAGCTCGCGATTCGTCGCCGCCACGACGCGCGCCGTGCTCGTCTGCTCGTTCGACCCGCCGAGCCGGCGGAAGCGTCCCGAGTCGAGGAACGTGAGCAGCTTCGCCTGGAGCTCGAGCGGCAGGTCCGCGATCTCGTCGAGGAAGAGCGTGCCGCCGCTCGCGATCTCGACCAGGCCGCGGCGCGCCGCGCGCGCGTCGGTGAACGCGCCCTTCTCGTGTCCGAAGAGCTCGCTCTCGACGACCGCCTCGGGCAACGCAGCGCAGTTCACGTGGACGAACGGCGCGGACTCGCCGGCGGAACGGTCGTGCACGTAGCGGGCGAGGACCTCCTTCCCCACCCCGGTCTCGCCGAGGAAGAGGATCGCGCTCCGGGGAGCGGCGGCGATGCGGTCGAGCGTGGCGAGGACGTCGCGCATGACCGGCGACGTCGGTCGGATGAGCCGGTGGTGCGCGGAGAGCTCCGCCTCGGCATGGCGCAGCCGATCGCGGAGGCGAACCTCGTCGAGCGATCGACGCGCCCGCAGCATGAGGTCGCCGAGGTCCACCGGCTTCGTCACGTAGTCGGCGGCACCCGCGCGGATCGCTTCCACCGCGCTCGCGACGTCGCCGTGCGCGGTCACCATGATGACGACGGACGCCGGGACGCTCGCGCGCAGCTCGGCGACGAAGGCGAGGCCGTCACCGTCCGGCAGGCGGCGGTCGAGGATCACCAGGTCCGGCGCGGCGGCGGCGACGGCGAGCCGCGCCTCGTGCAGCGAGTGCGCCACCGTCACGCCGAAGCCCTCGCGTCGGAGCGCGACCGCCGCGAGCGAGGCGAAGCCGCGGTCGTCGTCGACGAGGAGCGTGTCCTGGCTCATGTCGCCGGCTCGTCGGTGCGCAGCCGGACCGTGAACCGGCTGCCCGCGGCGGTGCGCTCGAAGACGAGCGTACCGCCCTCCTCGTCGATGGCCCGCTTCGCCATGCAGAGACCGAGGCCGATCCCGCGCGGCTTCGACGTCGTGAACGGCTCGAAGAGATGCGTCTCGACCTCGGACGGAGGACCGCCGGCATTGTCCTCGATCGCGACGAAGGCGTGGCCGTCGTCCCGCCCGGCGCTCAGATGCACGGCCGGGGCGGCGACCCTGCCGAGATCCTTCGCCGTGACGGCCGCCTCGATGGCGTTCCGGACGAGGTTGTCGAGCGCGGTCACGACGAGGAGCGGATCGCAGCGGACCGCGATCGGCGTCTCGAGCGCCGTGGTCACCTTCACCTCGTCGAACTCCGGCAACACGCGCAGACGGTCGAGGCTCTCGCGGGCGAGCTCGTCGAGCCGGGTCTCCACGCGCTGCGCGGTGGCGGGCTTGCCGAACTGGAGGAGCGACGTCGCGAGATGCGCGAGCCGATCCACCTGGGCGTCGACGCCGCGCGCGAGGTCGGCGTCGCCCGACCCGTTCAGCGCCGTCGCGGCCTTGAGGCCGTTCAGCGAGTTCTTCACCTCGTGTGCGATCAGCGAGGCGGCGGTGCCGAGCGCGGCCATCTTCTCCTGCTCCGCCGCGCGCGCCTCGACCTGCAGGTAGGCCCGGTAGATGCGCCGGAAGAACACGAAGAAGAAGACGATCGTCGCGAGCTGGAGGACGCCGATGAAGCCGAGCTGCACGAGGAGACGCCGGCGCGTCGGCGCGATCACGTGCTGGCTGTCCGCCGCGACGACGAGGGTAAACCCGGTCGTCCCGATCGGCACGGCGGCGGCCAGGTGCTCGCGCCCGCCGAGCACCGCCTGGCCGCCGTCCGGCAGCACGAGGAGCTCGTGGAGGAAGCGGCGCCGGTCGAGCTGCCGCACCCAGGGCGGCGGCTGCGTCGGCACCACCGGATTCCCGTCCGCATCGAAGATGAGCAGCGTGAGATCGGGGTCGCCCTCGCGCCGCTCCGGGAGGAGCCCCGATGCCGCGTCGGAGAACCCCGCGAGCACGCCCGTGACCTCACCGGCGCGCTCGATCGGCACGCCGACGACGAAGATGCCGGGGCGGCCTCTCACCGCGTCGAACACCGGCGTCCCCCGGGCGAGGAGGTCCTGGAACCAGCGCTGGCTCCGGAGTCCGCGCTCGTTCGCGAGCATGTCTGCCGGCTCCGTCCAGACGGGCGAGCCGTCGACGCCGAGGACGGCCACGCCGACGCGGAAGAGGACCGATCCGTGATGCGTCAGGTCGAGGACGGCCTGCTCCGGGGCCGTCGAATCGTCGAAGAGGTCGATCTCCGGACGCTTCGCGAGGCGCTCGAGGTCGGCTCGCAGCAGCTCGAAGTGCATGCGCAGCCCCCGGGCATAGACGTCGGCCTCGCGTGCGACGCGGGCCTGGAGCTGATCGCGGATGACGGCGACGTCGGCGCGGAAGTTGAGGAGCGGCCCGAGCACCGCGACGGCACCCACGAGGAAGAGGCCGACCAGGACGGAGCGCGCGAAGCGGCGATCCGCCGCGCGAAAGGTGGCAACGGGACGGGCGGGTGTCCTGGTCGGGGCCACGGGACTGCCTGCTTCAACTTCCAGCCCGAGATCGCGGGGGAAGTAAAGCGGCGGCCCGGGACCCGGCCTCGGCGCGGCCTACTTCTTCACGCCCTCGACGTCGATCGTCACGTCGATGTCGTTGCCCACGACCACGCCGCCGCCGTCGAGCGCCTTGCTCCACGTGATCCCGAAGTCGCGCCGGTCTATCCGGGTCGTGGCCGACGCACCGGCGCGGAGCCCCCCGCGCGGGTCCTTCATCGCCGGGCTCGGTCCCTCGACGTGCAGCACGACCTCGCGCGTCACGCCGTGCAGCGTGAGGTCGCCCGTCACGTCGTAGCGGCCGTCGCCCGTCTTCGTGATCTTCTTCGAGCGGAACGTCATCGTCGAGTACTTCGCGACGTCGAGGAAGTCGGGGCTGCGGAGGTGCTCGTCGCGCTTCGCCTCGCGCGTGTCGATCGAGCTCGTGTCGATCGTCGCCTCG
>Ga0075434_100006433_pt1 | contig 10763 bp, 10 predicted proteins | sample RhiMethybrSRZTD3_FD_75298 | JGI IMG/M metagenome (GOLD analysis project Ga0075434, IMG submission 75298) | Populus rhizosphere microbial communities from Tennessee, USA - Rhizosphere MetaG P. TD hybrid SRZTD3 | ecosystem: Host-associated > Plants > Roots > Rhizosphere > Soil | place: USA...
GCGCTGCCACAGCGCCTCGGGCAGGAGTTTGTCGGCCAGGGCGGTCATGAGCGGGGATCATCACACAACCCATCCCGACTCAACGCCATCACCCGACCAGGTTCCGGAATGTCCTTTAAGAACGCATCCCTTGGCCCCTGACGCTCACGAGCGACCTGGGGAAACGGCGGTCCGCACAGCGCTGAGCCCTCGATACCTGATAAGGATGAGGCCGCTGGTTCAAGTCCAGCCAGGCCCACCACACCGGGGTTGAGCTGCGGAAACGCTCACCCGGTGGTCTCGTTCAATCGCGGCTGCTCCGGTGAATCGCCTGCGCACAGCGGTCTCAGAACACATCCCCTGAACAGCACCCGGTCCCTTGGACAGATTCGTGGCCTATCCCTTGGCAGGCGCTAGGGCCTGCGCCCGACGCCACACGCCAAATCAACCTCGCCAACAAGGCCGGACGGGCTGGGCTCGGGACGCCACCGTGGGGGAGAGACAACGCCGGGTTCCACCAGCTCAAGACCATCAAAGAAGCGAGCGATCCGCTCACGGCTGCGCAGGTGGTAGGTCGGGTTGGCGGATTGGTTCCAGATGCGCGCCGCCTCCACCACCTCCTGGCTGGTGTCGGTGCCGTCATTCATCGTCAAGTAGCTCCCCGAGCGCACGCCGCTCAGGAGCCGTTTGACGATCGACTGGGCCTGCTCATCGTCGGGGATGTGGCCCAGGATCCCGTTCAGCATGATCGCGATCGGCTGGGTGAAGTCCAGTGTCCGGGCCGCTTGCTGCAGGATCGTGTCGGGGTCGCGCAGGTCGGCGTCGATATAGGCGGTGGCGCCCTCGGGGGTGCTGGTGAGCAGGGCGCGGGCGTGGACCAGCACGATGGGGTCGTTGTCGACATAGACGATGCGGCACTCCGGCGCCACCGCCTGGGCGACCTCGTGGGTGTTGTTGGCCGTGGGCAGGCCGGTGCCGATGTCCAGGAACTGACGGATGCCCGCCGCACCGGCCAGATACCGGACCGCGCGGACCAGGAAGGCCCGGGAGGCACGAGCGTTCTCGACGATCGCCGGGAAGGCCTCGAGAATCTGGTCGCCGACCTCGCGGTCGACGTCGAAGTTGTCCTTGCCGCCCAGCCAGTAGTTCCAGATCCGGGCCGTCTGCGGCACGTCGGTGTTGACCTCGTACGGTACCTGGCTGGCGGTGGCCGAGTTGTCTGCCACGGGATCCTCACCTGCTTTGGTTGCGGGCGGCCGCTGATGCCACCACACGGCCTAGCCTCACGTCGGCCACGCCACCATGTCAACGTCGGCTGAAGGTGAGGTAGGCGCCGTCGACACGCCACCCTCCTCGGCTGCGGCCAAGCGAGCCGGGACCTCCACCGTTCCGGCAGACCAGAGCAGCCATGATCGTTGGACTCGTCGTGGGCTACGACAACCCACATGACCGCCGTGAACCGTGCCAGTTCCACATCCAGTCCGGCTACTTACCCGACCATCACCAAACCAGACAACCCCGCACTATGCCGAGGCCCTGGCGGTTCCGAGGCTGACGATTCAAGCATTCGGGAGGGCCACGCCCGTCCGAGCGTCTCACACCTCCAGCCCGGTCTTGCTCCTGATCGTGGCCAGCGTGTTGTGGACGGCGCGCCCACCAGCGCGGCCGGTGTTGGGGGCTGAGGCGACGATGGCCGAACCGGCTGGCCCGATGACCTTCAGATGCCCGCTCGCGGTGCGCTCCACCTGCCCTCCCGCCCGCTGCACCGCAGCGACGATCTCCTTGGCTTCCTTGGAGCGCCAGCGTTTCGGGGTTGCTTGCTTCTTCAGCGCCATAACCAGGTGACCTTCAGCGTCCCGAGGACCCTCCTCACGGTGCCCATCGTGGACAGCGCACCCTCCGCCCGCAAGCCTCCACGCCACCGCGCAGCGCCCCAGAGCGACACCGAGGTACAGCGGGCACCGCCGGTAGATCTTCGCGCTCGGTCCGCGCTGGGTCCGTGTCACAACGGTCCAGGACGGGCATGGGCGGTCACCACCAGTCACTAACGGTTCGGACGAACCCCAGGTCGCGGGCCTTTCAGCTCAAGCAGCTGGGATAACGCAGACGGGAGATTCAGATTGTGGTCCCGAGGGTCAGATGCTCTGACCGGGGCTTATGGTGGGTGCACCGACTCGACGAACAACCAGACCGATCCCGGCTGGCCCACGGGAGCGTCATACAAGCAAGGGATCGAACACGAATCCCTGCGAGGTCAGTTCGATCCGAGCCGGCGGCGGCGAGGCAGCCAGCTTCTCGATGGTCCGGAGCAGCCGCCGTCGCGACAGATAGCCGACGACCGACGGCACGATGGCCTTGGCCAGTCGCACCACGAACCAGGCGGTGCCAACAGTGACGCTACCGGCACTGGCGACGGCGAAGAGGTCAACAAGCTTGATGGGAGCCGATAGGAACATGGGTGCTCCTCCAACCCGCGGCCTGTACGACCGGTACAAGGACTCAATCTCCAGACCGAAGCTCCTTGTAGGGAGCGGCCGGCCGCGCACGAAGACCCCTCAGGGGAGTCCGTAGTACGCTGCGCGGACACAACGTTGACTCATCGCGCGGCCGCGAGGCAAGCACGTTGACGCTACGGTTTCGTCCTACGGTGTGGCCCGGCGTTCCCGTGCCCGTACCACCGGTTCTCCGGATCCACGGGGTGGAGCGCGACGGGCAGTGGCTCCTGCCCAACCTGGATCTGTCCCGCCCGACGGTCCTGGCGTACCTGCCGCCCGAGGTCTACCTCCGGCAGTTCCGAGACACACCGGCCGACGACCTCGACGCGCTCACAGAGCTGTGCAAGCTCGGATGGATCGTGCTCCTCCACCAGCCGCCCTACCGCGACATTCCGGTGAAGAGCGACGAGGCATGGAAGCACTCATTGGCCGATTTGGAGACGACGCTCTGGCCCGCCCAGCGTCTCTGGGTCGGCGACGAAGCTGAGCGCGATGCGGTCTCTCAGCGCCACATCAGCGACGCCGACCTCGGCCCTCCGGTGCACGCCGCCGAGGTCGCCTGGCGCGTGCGGGCCGTGCAACGCGCGACGGACCACCTGCTCGCCTACCTCGACGGCGAGCCGGTCGCCCCGGCCTGGCGAGACTGTGAGGACGACCTCGACGCCTGGCGGAGCTTCATCCAGTTCACCGGCGCAGCGCTGCGCGACTTGCACGTGCGTGTCGAGCTGGAGCCGATCGGGCGGTCGCAGCCGCCTGACGAAACGAGTCTCTACAGTGCGGCCATGCTCCAGCTCGTCAACGACCTGGCGGCCAACGAGACGGTGCGGACCTGCGCCAACGAGCCCTGCGGTCGGCCGTTCGTGCGCCAGCTCGGCCGATCGACCTACGGCGGCCATCGCAGGATCGGGACGCGCTACTGCTCCAATACCTGCGCCCGGGCGCAATACCAGCGTGAGAAGCGACGCCGCGATAGGACGGCGAGGGAGGCCGCGAGCATCGGACAATCCGGGTTCCAGAAAGCTGAAGAACCCAATAGGCGAGCAAGAGCGTGAGCCCTACACACCTGCGGCCGGAGTGCGTCGACGGTCGAGGTAGCCGCCCCGGCGGCGCTCGTAGGCCTCGGGCCGGAGCTGGCGCTCAAGCTGCATGAGGCTCCAGACCTTCGTGCCGTCCACGCGGATGTAGGGCTCGACCTGGGTGGCCAGCTTGCGGACGGTGGCCAGATCGACGCCAAGTAGCTCGGCGCATCGTTCCAGCGGCGCCGCGATCGGCCGGCCCAGGTCCGGGTCGTGCCAAGTCCCCACTGACCTAACGTATCGAACACAAGTTCGACAGCGAATCGAGAACGCTGCGTAGTCCGACGGGGCCGCTCACAGCCGGGTGGGCCGCACTGGGGCCGCAACTCGGCGGAACCTGGCGGACAGCAAAGGACAGCACGAGACAACAAACCTAGAGGTCAGCGCCCGTTTCGAGCCATCGACCTGGGTCACAAAACTACTGGACTGGGCTTTCACACAGCAGAAGTCACAGGCTGGTGAGACATTGCTCTGCGTTGTTCAAGGCCGCCCTCGGCCGGCGATACGCGACGGTCGCGGGGAAGCGACCTCATCCAGCGCCGCGGGGAAGGCCGACGCCTGCGGTGACCGCCGACGCCGTCCTCACCGGCCAAGCGTTACGATTCCCTTGCCACGCAGGCATAGTGGAAGAGGTGGCATCCCACGCTCAGGCGCCCGGCCGACGCTAGATCAGAGCGACTCCGCCGCTACTGGGACAGGCAGGCCCCCAGGTACGACAAGCAGGTCGCCTTCTTCGAGCGCTGGTTGGTTGGGGACGGCCGCCAATGGGTCTGCTCGCAGGCCACCGGCGACGTCCTTGAGGTGGCCATCGGCACCGGCCGCAACCTCCCCTTCTACCCAGAAGGCATCCGCCTGACCGGGACCGACTTCAGCCCCGCCATGCTGGAGCTGGCCCGACGCCAAGCCGACCAGCTGGGCCACCGGGTGGACCTGCGCCTCGGCGACGCCCAGGCGCTGGAGCTGCCCGATGCCTCCTTCGACACGGTGGTCTGCACGCTGTCGCTGTGCGCCATCCCCGACGAGCGGTGCGCGGTGGCCGAGATGAAGCGGGTCCTGCGCCCAGGCGGCCGGCTGCTGCTGTTGGACCACGTGGCCGGCTTGCCGCGGTGGTTGCGGGCCATCCAGCGGCTGCTGGAGCTGGTCATGCGGCCGGCCACAGGAGAACACCAGCTGCGGCGCCCGCTGCTGCAGGTGCGGGCCGAGGGCTTGGAGGTCGAACGGCGGGAGCGGTCCAAGCTCGGGATGGTGGAGCGGCTGGCCGCCCGCAAGCCCTCTGAGGAGGTCGGGGGGCCGAGAACCGTCTTACCGTGAGGTCCGTGCCGCATGGTGAGCCGGCGGGCATCGGCGGGCACGAGCGGACCCGACGGGTTTGGAAGAACCGCAGGTCAGCGCCGAAGACTGGGCTGTCACCCAGGAACCGACCGCCATCCGACCGTTGGCCAGGCGGACAGCCTCGCGTGCAGCCACGTGGTCGCCTGACCCAGCCGCCGCATGCCACCATCCCCTCGGCACCAGTCTCTACAGGGCGCCGCGGGCGGCATGACGCAAGGAGGTCGGCACCTGTGATTGCGGCATACATCCTGGTCCAGACCGAGGTCGGTAAGGCGGCCCAGGTCGCCAAGGACATCGTCGAGATCAAGGGCGTGCAGCAGGCCGAGGATGTGACCGGACCCTACGACGTGATCGTTCGCGCTGAAGCGCGCAACCTCGATGAGCTGGGCAAGCTGGTGGTCGCGCGCGTGCAGACGGTCGACGGCATCACCAGGACGCTCACCTGTCCGGTGGTGCGCCTGTAGAGCTGCTCGACCACCTTCTGGTGTACGGCCGACAGCAGCAGTGACAGCAACATGAGCGGATCGCGGCGGTCTGCGGCGAGCGGCTGCGCCGGAGGCGCTCAGGTCAAAGACGCCTACGAACCGCGCTGAACACCGAAAACAGAGTTTGGAGATCGGGGTGGGTAACGGCCGGCCAGACCCCGCGTTACCGCCTCTGGGTGGTCGGAACCTGCCGGGCGGGGGTGGTTGTGGCCACGGCGGTGGTGCTGGGCACCGTCGTGGCTGGCACGGTCGTGGTGGGAACGCCGACCGGCGCTGTCGTGGTCGACACCGACCCCGGTAGCGAGGTGGTGGGCGTGCCCGGCGCCCGGGTTGCCGGCGGGGTCGACCCCCGCTGTCCACTGGCGACCACGCCGATGGAGGTGCTCGCGCCCGGCCGCGGCCGGTTCCCGAACAGGCTGGCCAGCGGCTGCCCGGCCACCGCCTCGACCGCCGTGATGGCACCAACCGCGATCACAAAGACGACCGCCGCCGCCACCGCGACCCGCTGCCACCGGATCGGCCGGGCAGCCGGCTGGTCGGTGTCGGCGTCGCCACCCGCCCGACGGACCAGCACCCGCCGCATCCGTCCGTGAGCCAACGTCAGCGAGTGGGAGTACAGGGCGGTGGCCACCGCCACAAAGATGCTGGTGAGGGCCGCGCCGGTCAGGGTTCCTTCGACCCCGATACGCGATGCGACCACGGCACCGCTGACGGCGGCCAGCCCGCCAGCCAGCAGCCTGGAAACGCGTAGCTCCTCCATACCTCACCTGATGTTCGAGTGGGATGGCGGCGTTGCCAGGGTTGGGCCACAGGGCCGGGCCCGGATGTCGATCCAGCCACCGCCCGACGGCAGTCCCACCCTAGCGACGAAGCCCGAGATCGCGCCAGATACCCCGAGACTCGGGAGACAACCCCGCATCCTTGGATGCCGGCAGAGTGGCACCGATCCGCTCATGGCCGCCTGGCGAAGGTTGGCTGCACGAACCTCGGAAACGCAGCACCAGAGCTCGGGGTAGCTCCGAAGTTCACCTGCCTGGTCCTGCATAGGGGCATTTACGACCGGTGTCCTATGGACTTCGCGCAGGCTACCCGTGGGAGGGTGCTGCTTGTTCGAGCGTCCACCGGCGACCTGGTTTCGGGGGGAGGGGGGAGCCATGAGACTGCGGCGGTTGGCCTGGGGTGCGCTGCTGGCCCGCAGGAGACCGTCATGAGATCCAGCATCCGCGCAGCGGTCGTGGGCGTCGTGGTCGTCGCCGCGCTAGCGGCAGCCGGTCGACCGATCGGCTGGGCCTTACCGCGTCCGGCTATTGGGCGTAATGCTGTCGAGTACAGGCGGCGACGCGGGGTGTCGAAGCGTCGCCACGGGCTGCGGCGAAGAGGAGGTCATCGCGTTATGAGATCCAGCTTCAGGCTGCCGTTGGCCAAATGGCTGGTACCACCCATTGGCGGCGCCATCGCCCTTGTCGCCGCCTCAGCGCTAGCGCTGGCCAGCACCGTGACGGCCGGCGCTGTCGTCCGCGTGCCGGACAATCCGCTCGGCGGAAGCGCAACCTGCGCGGCCCTGGTCGCACAGCAGACCGCCCTCGGCAGCAGGAACTTCCCTGACGCCGAGGTCGAACCGTATGTCGCCGTCAACCCCACCAACCCGATGCACCTGATCGGCACCGTCCAGCAGGACCGCTGGAACGACGGCGGCGCCAACGGCCTGACCAACGTGGTGTCCAACGATGGCGGCGCGTCCTGGTCGTTGGCCGCCGGCCAGCCGCAGTTCACGATTTGTGCCGGGGCTCCGTCGGGCTCGCCCGGGTTCTTCAACCGGGCCACCGATCCTTGGGTGAGCTTCTCTGCCGACGGGCAGGTGGCCTATTCGATCAGCGACTCGTTCAACGCCAACGGGCCGGGATTCGGCGGCGCCAGCGCGATCATCGTCAGCCGTTCGACCGACGGCGGCAACCATTGGCAGACACCGGTCACCGCACGGCTCGACCCCTCGGTGACGGTCCTCAACGACAAGGAGTCGATAACCGGCGACCCGCTGATCGCAGCCAACGCCTACGCCGTCTGGGATCAGCTCGTAGCACCAGCGGTGAACGCCAACCCCAGCGCGACGCTGCACGCCTTCGCCTTTCGTGGGCCAACGCTGTTTTCACGGACCACCGACAAGGGCGTGACCTGGAGCCAGGGCCGGGTCATTTTCGACCCCGGCCAGAACGACCAGACGATCGGCAACCAGATCGTCGTGCCCACAACCGGGCCCGCCAGGGGGGTGCTGATCGACGGCATGAGCCTGATCACCAACCAGGGGGGCAAGTGCCCGTTCAAGTCGCAGGGAAAGTGCGGCAAGGGCTCTACCTTTACCGCCGCGGTGATCCGGTCGACGGACGCCGGCAGCACCTGGTCGGACGCCATCCCGATCGACGTGCAGCAGGTCGCCTCGGTTAGCATCGCCGGCCAGCCTGTGCGCTCGAGCGACTTTCTCCCTGAGTTCGCCGCCAACCCCCTCAACGGAAACATCTACGCGGTCTGGCAGGACGCCCGCTTCAGCCCGACCGGCACCTCCAAGATCGCCTTGTCCCAGTCGACCGATGGCGGGCTGACCTGGAGCCCGGTGATTCGGATCGACCAGTCGCCGGGCGACACGCCGGCCTTCGTGCCCCAGATCCATGTCGCGTCGGATGGCACGATCGGACTGTTCTACTACGACCTCGAGAACGCGACCGCGGCCCAGCCGGGGCTGGCCGACGCTTTCCTCGCCCACTGTCACTCGGCTACCAGCGACTGCTCCAACCCGGCCAGCTGGGCTGCCGGCGGCGAGACGAGGCTGAACACGAGCGGGTCGTTCGACTTCACCACGGCCCCAGTGGCTAGAGGGTTCTTCCTCGGCGACTACGCCGGCCTTACCTCGTCGGGCACAACCTTCAAGGCCTTCTTCGGCATGTCCCAGCCCATCGCCACCGCCGGCCGGTCCGACACCTTCTCCAATAGCGCCCACTAGCGCTCACAGCCCTCTCCCTCCCCCTTCCAAGGGGAGGGAGAGGGCCGGCGGGCGCAGGCGTCCGCAGCGGCATTCGAACGACAATCGAATTGCCGAAGCAACAATGCGTGACCCTTCAGGGGCCGGGGCCCAGCCCGATCAGCGAGCGATATGAGTGTCGCTACCCGCAGGTCCGGGGGCATGCAGCCGAGCCCCACCCTGTTCTCTCACCAGAGGCCGCTCAGATCGACGCTACGGGCCGAGGGCGGACTACCCTGGAGCCGGCGCCTGGGCCGCTCGCGCGTGCGGCATCGCCGTGATCCGGATCGGGTGGCCCGCGCCACCTTGGCAGTCCTCCCTACACTGCTAGCCGCGTGGCCAGACGCGGCCCGCCGCCGCATCCAACAGGCAGTTGACCGCCGCCTGGTTGCCATCACCATGGCCACGAGCAGGCTGCATGACCTTGGGGCACACCTGGGGCAGGCTGCACCGGACAGCAGCGGTCACCAGCGGGCCGCCGCGGACAGTTCAACCCCGGCGTTGACGTGCACCAACCCTTGGGACCAGGCGCATAAGGGTAGGCGTCTTTGATTCACTGCGATGATCCTGTTGGTGGCTGCGGCCCGGGTCTGACCCGTTCTTTCACTGGCCTTGTGCCTTCGCCGTGGTCTGTCGACTCGGCGCCGCGGCCACTCTCAGGCAATGCCAACCGAGCGAGCGTGACTAACAGGAGCCTGTGCAGCCAGACTCGTCGCAGTGCTGTCCGCCCGCTCGGCCGGCAGGAGCCATCGGCCCTGTCAGGAAGGGAGACGGCCATCACCACCATCGCACAGTCGGAGCCGATCAGGGTCACGGTCGGGGTCGACACCCACGGCGATGTCCACGTCGCCTACGCCACCGACCAGCTCGGCCGCCACCTGGCCACGACGCGGATCGCGACCACGCCGAGGGGCTATCGGGCGTTGCTGGACTGGGCCCGTGGACTCGGCCAGGTGGCAGCGTTCGGGGTGGAAGGGACCGGCTGCTATGGGGCCGGGCTGGCTCGCTTCCTGGGCGCCCAGGGCCAGGTGGTGGTTGAGGTCAACCGGCCGGACCGCCAAGCCCGCCGCCGGCGGGGCAAGTCTGACCCGGTCGATGCCGAGGCCGCTGCCCGAGCGGTGTTGGCCGGCCAGGCGACCGCTATCCCAAGACCGGTGACAGCATGGTCGAGATGGTGCGGTGCCTGCGGGTGGCCAGAGCCACGGCGATGAAGGCCCGCCCCAGGCCGCCAATGCGCTGCGGGCGCTGCTGGTCACCGCCCCTGTGGAGCTGCGTGAGCAGCTGCGCGACCTTGACCCCAGCAAGCTTGCCGCCACGGCGGCGCGGCTGCGCCCAGGGGCGATCGTGACGCCGACCGCGGCGACCAAGCTAGCGCTGCGCACCGTGGCCGAGCGGCAGTTGGCGCTCACCGCCGAGCTCACCACGCTGGATGCCGAACTGGACCGGGTTACCGCCCGGGCGGCACCGGCGTTGCGGGAGCTGTGCGGGGTCGGCGCTGAGGTCGCTGGAGCGCTGCTGGTGACCGCCGGCGGTGACCCAGCCCGGCTGCGCTCGGATGCGGCCTTCTCGATGCTGTGCGGGGCCTCACCGATCGAGGCCTCCTCGGGCAAGACCACCCGGCACCGGCTGAACCGAGGCGGTGACCGCCAGGCCAACACGGCCCTGTATCGCATCGTGGTGGTGCGGCTGCGCTGGCACGAGCCGACCCGCAAGTACATGGCTCGCCGCACCACCCAGGGCCTCTCCAAGAAGGAGATCATCCGCTGTTTCATTGGTCGAGTATCGGTGCTGTGGCCCGGAGCCCCGGGTCATGGCTCCTCGGGAGGCGTCAGGGGACGGCCCCGTTGCTTTGCCGCTAGACGGCCAGTTTCAGTCTTGCCGCCCCTGGCGCTCCGAGGCCCTGGAGACCGGCGTTAGGGACCTGCCCCGTCGAGGGCCGAACAATGAAGAACCGGCGCAAGGGCCTCACCCACCTGCGGAGCCATCACTGACTCCACAAGGGAGGCCAGATGTTCGTTGGCTGGGACTGGGCGAGCACTACCCATGACGTGACCGTGCTGAACGACGCCGGCGCGGTGGTTGACCGCTGGGCGTTCCGGCACACCGAGCAGGACCTGGTCGCGGCGCTGGACCGCCTGGCACGGCTGGCGGAGCCGGCCGCGCTGCCGGTCATCATCGAGCGCGCCAGTGGGCTGGTCGTGGAGCGCTTGCTGGCTGCCGGTCACCCAGTGGTGCCGGTGCACCCCACCGCGTTCTGGGCCGCCCGTCCGCGCTGGGGCGCGTCGGGAGCGAAGTCCGATCCTGGCGACAGCGACAAGCTTGCTGACTACCTGCGTACCGATGGGCACCGGCTGCGCCGGCTGGACCCACCCGACCTGGGCCT
>Ga0075434_100006437_pt1 | contig 10760 bp, 9 predicted proteins | sample RhiMethybrSRZTD3_FD_75298 | JGI IMG/M metagenome (GOLD analysis project Ga0075434, IMG submission 75298) | Populus rhizosphere microbial communities from Tennessee, USA - Rhizosphere MetaG P. TD hybrid SRZTD3 | ecosystem: Host-associated > Plants > Roots > Rhizosphere > Soil | place: USA...
TAGTCTTGCCTCCCGCATGATGCCGCGGGCCACGAGCGTGTCGATCGCAGCCTGGTCGGCCGGGCGAATCCAGATGGCGAAACGGTCTTCGCCGACCTCGCGTGCAAGCTCGGCGGTCGCCCCGGTGGCGACGAGGCGCCCCCGATGCAGCACGCCGACGCGGTCACACAGCTCGAACGCCTCTTCCGCGTTATGCGTCGCAAGCAGCACGGTGCACCCCTGCGCGAGGGCGACGTCCTCACGGAGGAACTGCCGAAACGAGCGGGCCGATATCGGATCGAGGCTGCGCGTCGGCTCGTCGAGCAGCAACACATTCGGCCGGGCGAGGAGCGTGCGCGCGACAAGCAACCGCTGCTTCATGCCTGACGAGAATCCGGTGACGAGGCGGTCAGCCGCCTCGACGAGATTGACCAGCGCCAGCAACTCGTCGATGCGGCGTGACGCCTCCACACCTCGCAGCCCGTGAAGCGCGGCAAAGAGCCGCATGTTCTCGCGAGCCGAAAGCCGCCAGTGGAGACTTCGCTCGTCGGCGATGACCGGGGCGAGGACTTCCCTAACGCGGCTCGGCGATTTCACGACGTCGTGACCGCTGACGACCGCGAGCCCTGCATCCGGCGTGACGAGCGTCGCGAGGATCTTGAACAGCGTGGTCTTGCCGGCGCCGTTCTCTCCCAGCAGTCCGAAGAACTCACCGGCCCGCACCTCGCACGAGACGTCGGACAATGCACGCACCGACTCGCGCGGCTTTCCGGTCAGTGCGGCTCCCCAGCTGCGCTGCTTGTTGAACGACTTGGTGAGCCCGCGCAGTACGACGGTGTTGCTGCTCGAGACGTCTCGTGCGGTGAAGGCGATGGCGCCAGGCGCCGCCATGGTTGGGTGCTCGATCACGACGCGGCGCCGGCGGTACCCGCCGCCGAATGCCACGCACGTATCTGGTCGACGACCTCCGGCAATCGCGAAAAATCGCGCGCGACCTGAAGTCGATACACCGGGATCGTTCGCACGATGTCACTGGCGCGAACGAACAGGTTCATCGACTCCGACCCGCCAATCGCAGTTCCAGCACGGTGATGCCGAAGCAGCGTCCCGACCGCCGCGGTGCCTCGTACCCGAATCCGCTCGACCGGTGGTACGTGGGGTCCGGCGGGTACAGGGGCGAGCTCATACACTGCGCAGAGCGGAAGCCGGCGCATCTCGACCTGGTCGGGTGGAAGCTCGTTCACGTGATACTTGTTCGTCACCGGATGCGTTTGCCCGCTCGCGTACCGGAGGTGCGACGCGGAATCGTGGAGAAGACGCACGGCGGGCATCGATGGCCACGCCGTGACGGGAACACGCGGATCGACGGGCAGCATGTCGTCCGTGATCAACGTTGCTCCCGCGGCGCACAACGCCGTTGCCAGGGTAGACTTGCCCGCGCCCTTGTTCGCGAGAAAGGCGGCGGCTGACCCGTCGATGCCGACGGCGCTTCCGTGCAAGCAGAGTAGCCCCTGCAGATGAAGCGCCACGGAGAAGACGCCGCCTAACAGATCGGCGCGGACCAACTCCATGGCCGACGTCCTGCCCGGTGTCCAGGCGATGACCTGGCCTCGCTCGCCGATGTCGAATGTGCCGGTATCGTCGAAATCGAGCCGGAACCCGTCCGGCAGCTTGCTGCAACGAACACGGATCTCGGCGTCGACACGGTCGTCGCCGAGGTATACGCCGTCCGATGGGGGCCCGACGGCACGGTGAAAGAACCAGTCAGGCTCGACGCCTTCAACAGGCGGAAGCTCAGGAAGCGGGATCTCCGAGCGGAGACAGCCGCCGAAAATGGCGTGATCTCTCACGTGAGAGACGCCTGTGACTGCGGAATTGTGAAGGGGGAGATGACGAAGGCAGGGCCAACGTGCCGGCGGGGGAGGCTTTTGCCTCCCCCGCTGGCAGAGCGTTAGCCGATCTGCGAGTACCGATGATACGGGTTACCACCGTCGCCGGGGTTAAAATCGCCACCGGCGAGGGTGACCTCGCGGAACGTGCCCAAACGCTCGAGTTTGGGTGCTTGGTACATCCGTACCCTCCCTTGAGAGGTGTTTCCGGGAATTCCCGGCAAAGTACGGCCGACGTGGCCGTAGGTGCAAGCCTGCGGCAGGGCCGGACGCAGTGAGAGATCCCCACTGCCCCGGTCACTGCACGAACCCTGCCGCTGGCACTCTGATCCGTTCAGTGTTCGTTCCGTTCGCTTCTGCCCTCGCGATACGGGCCCTAAGCCACAATTCGGTTTGGAAGGCGACGAACAGATGTCCACCACCACCCGCTCCGTGAGTCTTGTATTCGCGCCACGCTTGTTGCATCGCCGCACCATCGACCACCCCGCGCTCGGCGAGGATCGATGTGGAAAACACGTCGCTGACCAGACCGTCGGGATCGCTCCGGAACGAGCGCGCGAAATAGCCCGTCAGGACGCCCGTTTTGGCCGGACGAGGCGCGAGGACGGTCGCGGGGAGCACCTCGCGGGCAGCATGCCGGAGGAGGTGCTTCACGGCGCCGCCAGACGCGCGCTCCTGACGCGGCCGCCGGAGCGCGAACTCCACGAGCCGTCGATCGAGCAGCGGCGCCCGAAGCTCCACGCCGTGCGCGAGGGCGAGCGCGGAAAACCCGGCGAGCACCCTCGGAACCGTTGGGTTTCCTAACGAACGGCGCGTCTCCGCCGCGGCCTGGCCTCCCCCACCCGACGCAAGCACGCCTTCAGCCGCTGCCTGCCGTTCGTTGAGCGCGTTTCGCGCAACGAAATCGCTGTCGAGCCACGCCGGGAACGTGATGCTCGGGCTCGACCGGCCACGCCGCGCTCGCGCGCGCTCCGAAAGCGCCGGCCGGGCCACGGAGCTCCACAGCGCACGGACCCCCGCGCCGCCGAAGGCACGCCACTCCCGGCGGAGCTCACCCCAGCGCCGGCTCGTGAACAGGTCGCGAAGGAACACGGTAGACACCGCGAACAGCTGATCGCCCCCATCACCGTAGAGCGCGACGTGCGAGCGCTGTCGCGCAGTCGCGCCTAACAAGGCACGCAGCCAGTTCTCGAACGCGTGCTGGAACGGAATGTCGGCGCGCGCTGCATGCACACCCGCGTTCGCCAGCAACGGTACATCATCGATCGAAAGCCACGTTGGTCGCGCCGCCCAGAACGCCGTGATCTCGTCGATCAGCTCATCCTCGCGCGCGGGATCGCCGACTGGATAGCTGAAGGAGATGGGGGCGAGACGCGACAGCCCCGCCTTGTCGAGGGCGGCATTGCCGACGCCGAACATCACGGGCGAGTCGTAGCCACCACTGAGCCAGATGGTCGTTGGTCCGGTGACGGCGCGTCGCTCGGTGATTGCCCGTCCGAGCAGGTGGCTCAACTCCTCACTGGCCGCATCGAACGATTGCGCCGTGGCGCTCTCGTCGATCTCGAGGCGCCAGTGCGGCGACACGCGGACCGGCCCCGATTCGTCGAGGATGAGCGAGTGTGCAGCGGGAAGCGCCCGCACCGCGCGATACGGTGTCCCTCCGTGGCCGGCCAGACTGACACCGACCAACTCGGCTAGCGCCACGTCATCGAAATCACGCGGGCACGTCGGGTGCGCGACGATGGCGGTGACGAGCGATGACACGACCAACCCACCATCGATCTCCGCGTAATACAACGGGCGGCGCCCCATGAAATCACGCGCCGCGAAGGTGCGACGACGCGCGTGATCGCGGACCACGAACGCGTAGTCGCCCTCGAGGTGCCGCGGGCAGTCGGGTCCCCATGCACGATACGCTGAGGCGATGAGATGGGCCGGTGTTCGTCCCGTGAGCCGCACGTTCGCCGCGCCAAGCGCGCGAACGAGATCCTCGCGATAATACAGCGCCGCATCGACCGCGACGCTCAAATCGCCATCGTTCACGAGCAGCGACGGACCCGAGAATTCGTCAGCGAGCTCCCAGTCGAACCGCGAAACGGCGATCAGCGAGTCGTTGCTGCGCCACACCTCGTAACGGTCGCCGCGCGGAGCGATCGCGGCGAGTGCCCGCACGACACTCGACTCTGCGAGCAATCGCCGAGATGGGTCGATCACTGCAACGAAGCCACTCACCGGAGCGCGTCGATTCGGAAGGTGGGACGCGTAACAGGTCGACTCATCGAAATGCGCAGGGGGACGGATGTCGAGGCACGAACATGCTGACGCCGAGCGATTGCAGCGTACATGCCGCGCGGCACCTGCCGACGTGAGCTGGCTCGTCTGCCTAACTCGGCACAGCATGCCACGTTGTGGCAACCGCTACGCTAGCTCATGGTCACGCCGCTGGCGAGAGTTGCGTCACGTCGACACAACCGTTGACGCCGCGCAATAGCACTACCACCTCCCGGAAATTCCTAGCGGATTTTCACGGGTTCGTCCCGCGGGCTCACGTACGCCCGAACGTCTAGGCGCGGGGTCGAAGCAGGGCTTTGATGTACCCCGGCGACGCCAGGAGCCGTCGCACGCGCTCTCGCTTCGGCAGGATGCGGGCAGCGTCGTGCCGATTGCTTGGGATCACGAACTCAGACTCCTCATCCCATGGCCGCACTTCGCCGTGTCCGCTCCACGAGGGCATCACCGCGAGCTCCCATAACACGTGTTCGAGCGTGACCGAAGGACACGCGAACTGCACCGGAAAAAGGTTCCGCAGGAAGTGACGCTCGATCGCCTGAAGGACATAGGGGCTGCGTGGAGGGCGCAGCTGGTTCACGACGTCCGATGGCGCCGCGACGCCGGCGGTGACTTCGGCGAGACGCAGCGTCCAGTAACAGGCTGTCGCGCCGCGACTGGCCCGCGCGGCAGTGACGAACTCCGCCCAATCGAGTGACCCGGCGGAAAGGACGTCGATGTCCCGGATCGTCCTCCACACGCCGAAGCGGGCCTGGTGCGACCAGAGAAAGTGCAGGCACGCGTGCAGCAGCGAGTGCACGGGGTCCGGCGCAAAGGCGTCGGGGAACGCGGTGCCTAACGGGCGAGCACCGGCCCACAGATCGCGCGCGTCGAACGCGAACGGGTGGCGCTCGGGAAAGAGTGCCGTGTGAATCTCGAGCTGGAGGTCCGGCGACGTGCTGTCGCGCAGCGGCGGGAGGTGGTGATGCCGATCGTACACCGCTTCCGGGATCCCGCCGACGATCTCGCACCAACCGGTGCCGAGCATAACGCGGCGCGCGAGATGCGCGTTGCTGGGATCGACCAGCACGTCGATGTCGAACATCGGGCGCTGCCGAACCCCTCCGTACGTCGTGTGCGCGAGTGCCGCGCCTTTGAGCAGCATCACGCGAACACCGGCCCCGTGCAGCGCACGCAGCGACTCCCGCAGGCGAGCGTCCAGGTGAAGCATCGCAAAATCGGAGACGAGCGCCAGCCGCCGCATCTGGTCGAGCACGTCGGTCGGCATCGTTTCGCCCACGATATCGCGCATCCGCGGATAGATCACCGGGATGGCGCGCTCGAGTTGCGCCAGGCCAAGAAAGCGGCGCCAATCGATGCCACACTGCGCGAGGCGCCAGATGGCGGCGTCGTTCGCGGCGCCGCCGGCGGTCAGTAGCAGCAGCTCCTCGTCGGCCGGGATCGCAGGCAGCCGGCGCGTCTCGACCGCGGCGGGCGCCTGCGCCACGACACTGTCAGTCGGTGCAGCCGCGGCGCTCATGCGGACGCTCCCGAGGCCCGACATCGGACAGCCGACGGACTCATTGCGCGCCTCCCGCGTGACAGAGCGCGACGATGGTGCGCCCGGCCGGGAGCCTGACCCCATGACGGACCGCGTGACCCTCGAGACGAAGCCACGCACGCTTTGCCACTGCCGTCCACGACGCGCCCCCATTGCTCGTGCCGAGAATTCCGTGGTAATCGTTGGCCTGGACGCGACGCGCACGGAGCTCGCGTGGAATCTCCGCGAGCCCAAGTAGCGCGTTGACACGACTCAGGCGTCTCACAACGAATCCCGTGGCGGTCAGCTTGTCACGAAGCTCACGAGGCTCGTAGCGGTGGAACTGATACTCGTGATCGTCTGCCGTCGCGGGAAAGCTCTGCGCGTTCGTCCTGATGAACAACCAGCCACCCAGCTTGAGCACGCGCCGCATCTCTCCAAGGGCAATCAGGTCACCGCCACCGAGCGGCACGTGCTGCAGGACATCCAGCGAGATGACAACGTCCGCGGTCGCCGAAGGATATGGCAGGGCCAGTGCTGACGCCTGGGTGATCTCGAAGCCTGAACGCGTCGCCGCGGCCACGGCGTCGGCTGAGATGTCGCATCCGAGCGTGCGCCAGGAGCCGAATCGCTGGCTGAACCAGGAGAGGGTCTGACCCGAGCCGCACCCCACGTCGAGGATGGTGCCCGCCTCGGGCAGTTGGACATCGTTCAGCAGCATCGCGGCGACGTCCCGCATCGCGGCGTTCCACCAGCTCCCCGCTTCGAGCTCGCGCATCCGCGCGTAGTACTCGGGTGTGAATATCCGAGGCGCGGTCAAGCGGCCACCCCGCTGGCTTCGAGCAGAGGCGCCGTCAACCGAAGCGCACTCCTAACGAGTGGGATTCGCCGCGCACGTTCGTAGCCATCGGCCGCCCACGTCGCGCCGCCGAGCCGAGCACGCTCGGTCGGGAGCAGAGGCGCCGCGTCGACTCGCACGGAGCGAAAGCCCGCAGCTTTCATCCCGCTGCGCAGCTCGCGCGACGAGAGGGGGTGATGGTGTTCGTATCCCTGTCCCCCGCGCAAGCGCACGTACCGGTCCGCAAGGGCTCGCGGCACGAAGCCGACGCCCCAGACGTTGACGTGAGGCTCGCGGAGGAGCGTGAACCGGTTCACCGTACGAAGGCGGACATCGCCATTCCGAGACAACACTCGCCGCGCTTCACCGAGCGCCCGGTTCGCGTTCGAGCAATGCTCGAGTGTCCCGACCGAGACGACCCGGGAGAATGTCGCATCGGCAAACGGAAGGTGCTCGGCGTTGCAGCAAATGAAATCGGCCGTAACGCCAGCCAGCTCGGCGCGACGGCGCGCGACGACGAGCCACCGCAGGGCGACGTCGATTCCGGTGGCGCGAATCCCCTGCTCCGCGATGGCACATGCGAGGTCGCCGGTGCCGGTCCCGACATCCAGCCAGATGCCTGATGGGCGGCGTCCGGCCGCGTCCAGGCGGTCCATCCACTCGCGCGACCGCTCCTCGGACGTAATGACGTGACGCACGAACCGTGCGGCCTGGTCTTCCGCCGTCCCGGGCGTCATCGACCAGTACGTGCGCACCATCGCCTCGAGTGAGGCCCCGCGCGACATTTCCGCGAGGCGCCGGGCTTTCTCCCGGTCATCCTCGAACCCGATCCACGGGTCGGGGGCAAGCCGAAAGTCCGCGATGCCTAACACGACGGGATAGGTTGCGCGGCAGCGCTCGCAGTCGAAGGCGTCAGCGCGGGCATCGAGCCCACCGTGGCAGCGCGGGCACACGACACCTAACGACAGCCGGGGCGCGGGCACCGACGCGACCGTCACTGCTGCTGCCCGGTCTCGGGTTTCTTCGTCGGCACGGGCGGCCACATCTCGACGCCGACTTCCGCGTACGCCTGTGTCGTGGCGTCGGGCATGGGATCGCCGAACAGGTGATGAAGCGCCCAGCCGTACAACACAGCGAACCCGTTGTTGAGATAATACAGCGTGTGAAGCGGGAGCACGGCGATCGCAAACAACAAGCCCCTCGTCCGCATGAAGAACCCGTACAGGCTCTTGTTGAGAACGAGCACCAATGCGAACGTCACGCCCGCCCACGGCACGGGCGCCCAGGAGTGCCAGATCGCCCCTCCGAGCACGAGCAGGAGCGACACCCATACGAGCGCCGTGTTCAGCTTTTCCACCGTTCGCAGGTTGAGCGTTCGCGACTTCGTCGCAAGCCCCTGCTGAATGAGCATGCGCGTCCAGGGGACGCCACGGTCGCGGAAGTCACCCGTGACGAAACCGCGCAGTGTCCACCGCTTGAGATGCGTGCACTGGATCTCGGGACGCAGCAGGATGCGGTGGCCGAGCGCGCGTACCCGGTGTCCGAGCTCCACGTCCTCGATCTGTGGGCGCGGGTACGACCACTCGTCGTAGCGGCCCGCCTCGACGAACACTTCACGACGAATTGCGCCACATCCGCCCCAGAACGTCTCCGCTTCGCCAGCGCTCTGCGAGTGAACGAAATGGTGCAGGAGGTTGCGGTATTGAGAGACCAGCTGCGGCGCTTCCGGCTGCGTATCGTACGCACCGAACACGGCGCTCACGTCGGGGTCGTTCGCGAACACGGCGGTGAATCGTCTGAGCGTGTCCGTGTGCACGCACACGTCGGAATCGACGAACACCACGATCTCGCCGCGCGCGACCTCCACGCCGCGGTTGCGGGCGTACGCGGGGCCGCGCGGTCGATCGGGCAATCGCACCACGGCGTCCGCAAACTCGGCGGCAATCAGCGCCGTGGCATCAGTGCTCGCGTCGTCGACGATGACGAGCTCCCAGGAACCCGGCGGCATCTCGCTCGCACGGAGGGCGCTCAGGCAGCGCGGCAGCACGCGCGCGCCCTGGTAGACGGGAACGATGACCGACATGAACGGCGTCGTCGCGTTCATCAATCCCCCGTCAGGTCGCGCAGTCGTCGCCGGACGAGGCGGGCGCCCGCGCGCAATCTCAGCCGATACCGGAATCTCGCTGTCCCCCATCGTTCGAGCTGGCCAGCCTCCCGTAGGTAAAACATGTCGATGCGCGGCAACAGGGCGCGCGACTCGTTCGCCGAGACGGATCGCATCTCGGTCGTGCACCCCCAGGCGAACCGCGTCGCGACGATGCCAACGGCCGCGGCACTCATCGAGCCGTACGGGTACGCGAATACCGCTGGCGTATAACCGATCTCGTTCCTGATGCGCTCTGAACCGCCGACGATCTCGTCATGCAGACGCGCGTTCGTGAGCCGCGCCAGGTTCGCGTGAGTCCTGGTGTGTGCTCCGATCTCGACATGTTGTTCGCGAAGGTGCCCAAGCGCACTCCAGCCGAGCAGCGGCATCTCCGGCACACCGCGGTCCGTGCGACCCGGCCACCGATTCGTTCGCCCGACAGCGTCGGTGACGACGAACAGCGTGGACGGCATCCCGTGCTCGGCAAGCAGCGGTGCGGCAATGTCGCCGAAGCTCACGAAGCCATCGTCGAACGTGAGGGCAACGGCGTTCGCGTCGCTGGGCATGTGCATGAGCGTGTCGAGCGTCACGACGCGGACCTCGCTCCGGGCGAGCCATGCGATCTGATTCCGGAACACTTCCTCCGAGATCGAGATCGTGGATCCCGATTCGTCGACGGAGTGGTAGGTGAGAATCGCGCGCATGTAGTCCTAGATCGCCGCGACGGCGTGGGCGGCCGATGTGGCGGGCGATCGACGCGCGGTCGTCCGCTCGACGATCTCAAGATACCGCGGAATGATCGCTTCCTCCGACCAGGTGGTCTCATAGGCGCGGCGACCCGCCGCACCCAGCCGGTCGCGATACGCTCGGTCGGACGCAAAACGCTCCAGCACTCGGCGGAGGCCGGCAACGTCGTCGAAGAGCTCTCCACCGCCGGCGTGCGTCACGATCTCCGGAAACGGGCCAATCCGCCTCGCGACGACCGGAGTTGCCTGTCGAAAGGCTTCGACGAGCGTATTGCCGAACGTCTCGAAGCAGACCGACGGAGCGATGTGCGCGACAGCGTGTCGGTAAAGACGCGAGAGCCGCTCGGGTCCGAGATGGCCGAGGAACCGAACGCGCGGCGAGTCGCCAGCGAGCTCCCGCAGAACCGGCTCATGCGAGCCCGCACCGGCGATCAGCAGGTCGGCGGGCGCATCCGGATTTCGGAACAGCGGCACGACGTCATCCAGCCCCTTGATCCGCTCGAGGCGACCGGCGTAGAAGAAATACGGGCGCGGGTGCGGGCTCGCCGACGGATCGTCCGTCGAGTTGGCATCCGAATCGAATACGATCGGCGGAAGCACTTCCATGTCCCGCGGGAACCCGAACTCGCGATGCTTGGTCCGACTGAACTCACTCAGCGCGATGAAGGTGTCGACGTCGTGCAGTGATCGCTCGAGGAAGCCGCTGCTCCGCCAGAGTTGTGGCGGCCGCCCATAGCGGAGGGTGCACCGGAAGCACTCGCGACCCGTGCAGGGCTCCCGGCGATGCCGCCACAGCACATGGGTGGGGCACACGAGCCAGTGCTCGTGCGCCGTGTACATGGTGACCGAGTCGCGGGCGAGCGCGAACAGGCCCGGGCCACCCACCAGGGAGACGTTGTGAAAGTGCACGACGTCGAAATGGCGCGCGGCGAGCAAACGCTCGATCTCTGGACCGTGCACGACCGGTCGCCCGAACTGGTGCGTCAGCAGCACCGACATCATGCCCAGCGCGCTTCGCAGCGTGACGACCTCTACCCCGTCGTCGACCCGCGTCGCGTCCGGCACGGGATGGCCTAACGAGGTGTAGGCATCGGCATCGTGGACGACGGTGACCTCGTGTCCCGCGCGAACGAGCGCGCGCGACAGGCGCTGGACCGTGATGCCATCGCCGCCGTAGCTGTAGGGCGGGTAGAACGTCGAGAACATGCAGAACCGGAGGGCGCCGGTCATGCCGTCGCCTCACGGAGCGCATCGAGCGCAGCCTTCGCACTCGATGTCCAGCTCAGGGCCCGCGCGCGCTCGAGCGCGCGTGCCGCGAGCGCGCGGCGGTGTGACTCGTTGGTCGCGAGGCAGC
>Ga0075434_100006438_pt1 | contig 10759 bp, 6 predicted proteins | sample RhiMethybrSRZTD3_FD_75298 | JGI IMG/M metagenome (GOLD analysis project Ga0075434, IMG submission 75298) | Populus rhizosphere microbial communities from Tennessee, USA - Rhizosphere MetaG P. TD hybrid SRZTD3 | ecosystem: Host-associated > Plants > Roots > Rhizosphere > Soil | place: USA...
GTTGATCGCCGTCAGCGCGTCCAGCGCGACAGGGGGCTGTTGATTTCCGCTCAGCTCGCATCTCGTCAGTTCTACCCCGACTGTTCCAGGAGGCACACGTCATGCAACCGATGCAGGTGCCGCAATCGATATGGAGGCAGAACTGATGAGACTACTGACCACACGAATCATGAGCGCCTGCGCGGCGTTGCTGCTGGGCGCCACGCTCACGGCCGCGCAGGGCGTCGACAACAGCCGCACGACGATCATTACGTTCAGCGCGCCCGTGGCGCTGCCCGGTGTAACGCTGCCGGCCGGCAGCTATATGTTCAAGCTGGCCGACTCGCAGACCAACCGGAACATCGTCCAGGTGTTCGACAAGGACCGCTCGAAGATCTTTGCGACGATCCTCGCGATCCCCGCGCAGCGCAACAAGCCCGCGGACGAGACCGTGATCACGTTCAAGGAAGCGCCAGCGAGTGCCGCTCCGGCGGTTCAGTACTGGTTCTATCCCGGTGAGACAACGGGACAGGAATTCGCGTACCCGAAACGTCAGGCGATGGAAATCGCCAACGCCGCGCATACTTCGGTGCTGTCGGTCGACATGGACAACGACAAGTACGACGCGTCCAAGGGCGGCGACATTTCGCGCGTAGAACCGGGCGCCGACATGGCGCAGACCAGCAAGCCGAGCGACACGGCGGCGCAGGCCGCGCAGCCTGCCGCAACTCCCGAGACGCCGGCGGCGCAGCCCGCGCAGCCTGCTGCGACTCCTGAGACCCCGGCGGCGGTGAAGAGTCAGAATCCGCCCGCTGCGGCGCCTGTCGAGACGCCGAGCGCCAAGCCCGAACAGCCGCAGGCTCCGGCGGCCCAGGCGCCGAGCACTCCGGAGCATCAGCCGGTCGGCACGAGCGGAAAGCTGCCGCACACGGCGAGTCCGCTTCCGTTGATCGGATTCGCGGGCCTGCTCGCGCTGCTCGGAGCGGCTGGCGTTCGCGCGGTGCGAAAGGCAACGGTGTAGAGTCCCAGAGACGACTGACGAAGGCAGGCATGCCGAACAGCGCGTTGCGGAGAATTGCCATCACGCTGTCGATGTGCCTGCCTGTCTTCGTCGCTGCGTCCGGCCGTCAGGCGCAGTCCCCGCAGGAGCCCCCGCACAAGATCTTTTCGTCGAAATCGGAAGTCGTCATGGTGCACGTGACCGTCCGCGACACCAAATCACGTCTGGTCCCTGCTCTGCCACGGGAGGCGTTCACCGTCTTCGAGAACGCGCAGCCGCAGACGGTCACGTACTTCGACGACGAGGATCGTCCGGTCACAGTCGGCCTGGTCGTCGACTCGAGCGGCAGCATGCAGCGGAAGCGCGACGACGTGATTGCCGCCGGCCTCGCCTTCGCCAAATCGAGCCATCCGAAGGACGAGATGTTCACGGTGAACTTCAACGAACAGGTGTGGATGGGACTGCCTCCGTCGGTGCCATTTACGACGGACTTCGAGGAGCTGCGGCGGGCGCTGCTGCGCTCGGGAGCGCGCGGTCAAACCGCGCTCTTCGACGCGATCAAGGCCGCGCTCGCGCACCTCGAGCAGGGTCACGAAGAAAAAAAGGTGTTGATTGTCGTGAGCGACGGCGGCGACAACGCGAGCAGGACGACGTTCGCCGACGTGCTCGAGATGGCGCTGCGGATGGACGCGGTCGTCTACGCGCTTGGCGTGTACGACGAGTATGCGCGCGATGCAAAGCCGGAACTGCTGAAGAAGCTCTCTGAGTCGACCGGCGGCGCCGCGTTCTTCCCGAAGGATCCATCCGAGACGACGCAGATCCTCGAGAAGATTGCGGCGGAAGTCCGAAGCGGCTACACGCTGGGGTACGTGCCGCCGCCTGGCAGCGGCTATCGCGCCATTCGCGTCGAAGTACATCCGGCGGATCGCAGAAAGCTGACGGTCCGCGCGCGATCCGGTTACGTCGCCGGGAGCACCAGTGCGGCGCGTTGAGATCGCGGCGTTGCGAACCGCGGCCGCGCCGGCCCTTCCTCGGCGGTCGGCGTTGATCGGCTTGGAACGCCTTCTCGTCGCGATCGGAATCGTCCTATCCGGCTGGTACGCGCTCGCGCAGCTGCAGATTGCCTACGACCAGGCGATGGCATCCCGCGAGTTGGAAGCGATCACGATCCCGCTGCCGGCGGCCCGCGTCCCGGTCCGGCTTGCGACAGGCGCCGTCGTCGGCCGCGTCGAAATACCGCGCGTCGGCGTGTCGGCCGTGGTGCGTGAGGGGGACGACACCGGCACGCTGCGGCGGGCGGTCGGCCACATTCCCGGTACCGCGCTTCCGGGAGACAGCGGCAACGCCGCGCTCGCCGGTCACCGTGATACGTTTTTCCGCGGCTTACGCAACATCCGCAACGGCGACGAGATCGTCGTCACGTTGCCTGCCGGCGGCGCTCATTACGTCGTGCGGAGCACGCGCATTGTCGATCCATCGGACGTGTCGGTGCTTGCCCCAACGTCCGGATCGACGCTGACGCTGGTCACCTGCTATCCGTTCAACTACCTCGGCGCCGCGCCCCGCCGCTTCATCGTGCACGCGGAGAGAGCGGAGCAGAGCGGAGGCAACGGAGAAAAGCGTTAACCACGGAGGAACGGAGGCAACGGAGGATTCGTTTCGAGAGAAGAGCTTTCAGATTCAGCTTTTTGGAATATTCGCGTGACGCTCGACGACTTCAAGCGCAGCACCTCCACCGATCGGCCGCCGGCCAGCCTCTCTCGCCAGTTGCTCGCGCTCTGGCACGACGCGCGCGGAGACTGGACCGCCGCGCACGAGACGGCGCAGGAGATCAAGGATGTGACCGGCTCCTGGATCCATGCCTACCTGCATCGCAAGGAAGGGGATCTCGGGAATGCCGGCTACTGGTACAACCGCGCGGGCAAACCGGAGTGCCGCACATCGTTGGACGCCGAGTGGGAGGAGATCGCCGCCGCTCTGCTCGGCGCGGCGGGCGAATGATGAATGATGAATGATGAAATGCAGAACATTAAGTAAAGAACTTCATCATTCAACATTCATCATTCATCATTATTCGTAACGCAGCGCGATGATTGGGTCGACCTTGCTTGCGCGGCGGGCGGGGATCCAGACGGCCAGCAGCGCGACGAGCGTCAGCAGCGCGGGTACGCCCCCGAAGACGAGCGGGTCGCGCGGCGTCACGCCGTAGAGGAACGTCGCGATCAGCTTCGACAACCAGAACGCCGCCGCGACGCCGACGATGACGCCGGCGATTGCCAGCCGCATGCCCTGGAAGACCACCATGTTCTTGACCTGTCCGCCCTGCGCGCCGAGCGCGAGGCGGATGCCGATCTCCTGCGTGCGCTGCTCGACCGAGTACGCCATCAGGCCGTAGATGCCGATCGCGGCGAGCACCAGCGCAGACACGCCGAATACGGACATCAGCCACATGTTGAAGCGCTCGCGCGAAGTCGACAGCGAGACGACCTCCCCCATCGAATGCACGTCGGTCACCGGCAGGCCGGTCGCCTGGCGCAGCTGTTCCTGAGCGGGCCCGCTCACCAGATGCGGATCGCCATGCGTGCGGACGACCCACGCCATGGGCGTCAGCCGCACGTTCAGCGCGTTGGCGAGATCCGGCACCTGCGCCTGCGGAATGAACATCGTCGGATTCGGATCGTTGTTCAGGCCGCCGTCCCGGGTGTCGCCGACGATGCCGATGATCTGCCGCTCGGGCTCGTCTGCGAACTCCCGCATGATGCCGCGGCCGATGATCAGGCGCTCGTTCAGCGGATCGCCCTTCGGCCAGAACTGCTTCGCCATCGCCTCGTTGATGACCACCACGCCTGGCGCGTGGCTGTCGTCGTGCTCGGTAAAGGATCGGCCTCGCTTGACTGGGATCTTGAACACGTCGAAATAGCCCGGCGAGATCGTCATCCAGCTGCCCCCGCCGTCGAACGGTCCGTCGGACTTGCGTCCGACGATCTTGAAGGGCAGGCCGTAGCCCCCCTGCAGCGGAACGCAGCATGTGGCGCTCGCAACCTCGACGCCGGGGACGGCCCGGAGCCGCTCGACGCCGTCCCGCACGAGTTGCGCGACGCCTTCCGCCTTCTGGAACCGCGGGCCCGCCAGCGACATCCTCATTGTCAGCACGTGGGACGCGTCGAAGCCGGGATCGACGTGCGCGAGCGCGACGGCCGTGCGGATCAGCAGCGCGGATCCGATGAGCAGTACAAGTGCCAGCGCGACTTCGGTGACGACCAGCATCGAACGCGCCTTGTTCTGCCTGAAGCCGGTTCCCGATCGGCCGGCGCTTTCCTTGAGCGTCGTGGTGAGGTCCGTCTTCGAGCTTTGCAGCGCCGGAATGAGGCCGAAGAGAATCCCCGTGCCCAGCGCCACGCCAACCGTGAACGCGACCACGCGCCAGTCGAGGCCGACGGACGCCCCGTCTTCGCCGACACGCGGCAGATCGGCCGTGTTGATCGCGAGCAGCGCGCGAATGCCCAGCATGCCGAAGAGCAGGCCAAGCGTGCCGCCAGCAGCGGACAGCACGACGCTCTCGGTGAGCAGTTGACGGATGATGCGGCCGCGCGAGCCGCCGATCGCGGCCCTCACCGCAATCTCCCGCCTGCGGCCGGTCGCTCGCGCCAGCAGCAGGTTCGCCACGTTCGCGCACGCGATCAGGAGCACGAAGCTGACGGCGCCCGCGAGGACGAGGAGCGAGTTCCTGACGTTGCGGACGAGCATCTCCCGCACCGGCATCACGGTGAACCCCGCGTTGGGTTGCAGCGCAGCCGGGAATTTCCGGCGGTATTCGGCGGCCGAGAGCTGCAGCTTCGACTTCGCCTGGTCCAAGGTGACGCCAGGTCTCAGATGGCCCGCGGCCTGGAAATAGTGCCCCTGATCCTTCGTGTTGGGATCGAGCTGAAACGGCACCCACACCTGCGGCGGAGGACCGAACTCCTCGAAGTGGAACTCACCGAGCACGCCGACGATCGTGTGCGGGTCGCCGCCGAGCGAGATCGTCCGGCCGATGACATTGGGATCGTTGTTGAAGCGGCTTGCCCACAGCCGTGAGCTCAACACCGCGACTTTCGGCCCGTCGGGCCGGTCCTCGTCCGCCGTGAAGGTCCGTCCGAGCGCAACCGGCGCGCCGAACAGCTTGAAGAATTCCCAGGTCACCTGGCCGGAACGCAGCTGCTCGGGAAAGTTGCCACCGGTGTAGTTGAGGACGCCGAAACGATAGGCGGCAACGTCCTGGACGACATCGGACTGTTCGCGGTAGTGCTGGAACTTCGCCGGGGATGCTGCGGGGAAACCACCTTGCGGGCCGGTGTTCATGAACACCACCAGACGGTCGGGATCGGGCAGCGACACGGGGCGGAGCAGCACTGCGTCGACGACCGAAAAGATTGCCGCGTTCACGCCAATGCCCAGCGTCAATGCCGCGACCGCCGCGAACGTGAACGCCGGACTCTTCGCGAACATCCGCAGGGAGTGCTTCAGATCTCTGATGAACGATTCAACCATGGGAGTTTAGACGGCGGACGAGGCGGTTTCGTTGTTCACCTTCGGTGGAGCTTCGGATCAGTTCACAGCAATTTGATTGGGAATCTCGCCAAGCTCGTAGTATCGGTGAGTGATCCCGTCGTCCTTGACCGTCACGACGCGAATGCCGGACTTCGCGTCGCCGAGCGGCTTTCCCACCGGGCCGGTTGTGATCATCTCGATGTCACCGTCGCGCGCGATCGAGTTGCGGTGATAGTGACCGGAGAACAAGTACTTCACGCCGGCCGATCGGAAGAGCTCGAGGAACATCCCCCGCCTGATCTTCGGAATGTTGAAATACTGGTCTTCTTCACCTGAATCCTTCAGGAACCACGGATGGTGCTGAAAGATGACGATGTGCGGCGCGCCGGACTGACGGGCCTTCGTGAGCTCGGTGCGCAGCCACTGCTCCTGCTCCGACGCGAGGGCGCCAGTATTGTCAGGCGAGTGGATGATGCTGGAGTCGAGCACGATTCCATATAGCGTCGAGTGGCGGAATGAATAGTGGTCCGCTCCGAACTGCTTTATGTAGGCCGCAACCGACTCGGGCGTTGGCACGTTCTCCACGTCGTGATTCCCCGCGACGTTGTAAAGCGGAATCGACCGATCGAGCTTCGCCGCGATGCGCCGGTACTCCGCAATCTGAGCCGCGTCCCCCGGTTTGTTGACGAGGTCGCCCGTCACGATCAGAAAGGCCGGACGCAGGCGGTTCGCAGTGGCGATCGCGAATTCGAAGTTCGCGGTCTCCTCCGCGAAATCCTTGTTGTCGGTGAACATCCCGAACTGGGGATCGCTGAACTGGAGAAAGAAGAACGCTGACGAGCGCTGCCAGATGCGATCGGCGAAGTCCGCGAACCGCGCCCAGTCGTAGGTAGTCAGGTTGTGCGTCCCGCGGCGCACGTGATACGCCCGCCGGCCGGAGACCAGCGGCTGCCCGAGTCCCGGCATGTCGGCGGCGCCGATCGAGGGATCGCCCCAGAGGGCGAACACCGGCGATGAGGCCGCGAGCGAGAGGAATTCTCCGCGCGGATCGGACCACAGGTCTTCGTCCGCGCTGGCGACGTACACGGCGCGCGGCGCCATGAGCCCGATCAGCATGTGCTGATCGACCGGCAGATCGGTCTCGCGGCCCGCGAACGACTTGTAGCGATCCGCAAACCAGTGCGGGAAGGTCGTCGTGATGCGGCCAAGCGTCTCGCCGAAGTTGCGCCGGGTCAGCGCGGCGCCTCCCTCGCCGGATTCATTGGAGATGACGAGCGCGAAGCGTTCGTCCTCGGCACCCGCCCAGAGCGCGGCCTTTCCGCCGCGTGAATGGCCGACGACCGCGACGTGCTTCGCATCGACCCGCGGGTCGGTCTCGAAGTAGTCCATGGCGCGGCTCGCGCCCCAGGCCCACGCGGCGAGCGCGCTCCACGCGTCCGGCGCACGCGGCTTCGAAGAATCGTCGAGCACCGACATGATCCCGTCGCGGAACTTGTCCTTGTCGTCAGGCGCCAGCTCGCCGACCTGCAGCGCAGCGATCCCGTAGCCGCGCGCGATCATCTCTTCCGCCGGCCAGAACCCGGACTTCTCCTTGCGCGTGGGATCGGTGTTCGTCGCAGGACGGTTGTTGAGGAGCAGGAACAGCGGCGCAGGACGGCGCGCGTTGGGAACGAAGAGCGTCAGCTCGAAGCGGTGCTGACGCGTCCCGCGAATCGTCGTGATGGCTATGCGGCGGAGCGTCGCGGCGCCGGACATGGCCGCCGGATCTTCCGCGATGACGTCGAACCGACTCTGACGGGGCGTTGGTGGGACCCGTCCGTAGACGTTCGCGCGAAACGACTCGAGGACGTCACCTCGTCGCTTGCGCCACTCGTCAGTGGTGCGTATTCGTCCGCGTGCCGTGGCGAGTGCGTCCGGAAGCGTGTAGGATCCGACGCTCGCCTCGTCGTAGTTGAACCCCGCCTGCTGCTGCGACGTGCGCCGGACCACCTCGGGGTTCGCGTGCCATCCGTTCCCTTGCGCGATGACCGCGACTGGAAGCGCAACGAGCAGAGCCCGGATACGGTTCATTTCGGATCCAGCTTCCTCCCCGCGTCCAGGTTGTCGAAGTTGAGGATCGTGTTGAAGACGAGCGGATAGCTGCCAATCGTCTCGCCGCGGTAGATTGGGTTGTTCGCGAACAGCACGACGTGCCCCTTCCCGACCGGCACGTCGACGACGACGGGCCGCTGCGCGATGTCGCTGCCCCCTTCGAGCAGTCCGGAGACGAGCAGCGAATTCTGCGCGTCGAAGCGTACGGCGACGCGTGGACGGAACCGCGGCGGGATGAGCGTGGCGGGATTCCGCTTCAACTGTTCGTCGGTCGGCAGCGCGTATTGCCACGCCTGCACCTGCTGCGGTTCGGGAGCGGGCGAGAGGTTCGTCCCCTCGTCGGCCGGGCGTCCCTGGACGACGTCGGGGTCATCCGGCGTTCCGCGACCTGTCGGCCGGCCGCCAGGCCCGCCGCCCCGGCCCCCTCCACTGCCGCCGGCGAATCCGCCGGCTCCGCGGCCGCCGCCGCCGACGTTCGCGCTGACGCTGTAGCTCTCGCCGCCGTCGCTGTACATCGCAAGGTTGTCCGGCACTCCGTAGACGATGGGGCTGGTTTCGTCGACGATCCGGGTGCGCAGCAGTGAGCCGACGACGCGCGATCCGGTGCCCGGGCGATTGAGGCTGACGCCGTACGAGAAGTTGTTGCTGATGGCGAATTCCGCGCTGCTGTTCGAGGCGAGGAACACGCCGCCCGCGTTGATGAACTGACGCAGGTGCATCAGCCCTTCGAGCCCCATGCCGATGCGTGTGTCTTCCGTCTGCGCCCACGTGCCGACGTTCGGGGTCTCGGGCGAATTGCGGTACGGGATCGGGGTCAGCCACATCGGAACGCCCTCGACCGCGCCCTGATTGCCGCCCGGGCCGAACACGATCACGTCGTACTTCGCGCGCAGATCCGCGGTGTTCCGCACGGTCTCGGGATCGATGTAGTCGAACGGGATCCCGTTCACGTCGAACGCCTGCCGCCACCACCCTTCCGTCTGCGTGTTCGTCCACTGGTGGAGGATCGCGACGCGGGCCGCGCGCGCCGGGTGGAGCTTCACCGACGGGACGGCGGCGATCGCGTGCGCCTTCAGTCCCAGCGCGTCGACCGCCTTGTCGAGATCCGCGTGCGCCACGCTGCGAATCACGAACGACCCGCGCGTGAACTTCGTGCCACCTGATTCGAACGGCTCCTCCGCGACCTGGATGTCAGCGTCCTTCAATCGATAGCGCAGCGCGATGAGCGCGTTGTCGCCGTTGTGGCTGATGGCGAAGATGCCGGATGCGCCGTCCGATCCGGATCCGGTTGCCGACGACACTCCGCTGGCCGCCTTGATGTCCCCCTTCACCGGCTGCATCGGCGCGTCCAGCACGTTCGTGTCCGTCACGCGCACCGCCTGAACGCCGAACCCTTCTGGGAAGGTCCACCCCGTATCGTCGTAGGGGCGCGTCTGCGGATCGTTCGGCGCCCAATACTGATAATCGAGCAGCGCATCGGCGATGCGCGAGTACGGCTGATCCATCCGGACAATGTAGCTGCCGGCCGGGAACTCCCGAGGCACCTGTCGGGGCTGGGAGCCGCGCTGCGTCGGAGCCCCTTCCTGCGGCTGTGCGCCGCGCGGGCCCTCGGGACCCTGATCCTCGCGATCCGCCTGGACCTGCGCAGCACCCTGCGCACCCTGGACACCTTGTGCACCCTGGACACCTTGTGCACCTCTCCCGCGACCCCCGCCCGTCCCAGGCGCCGGCCGGACCGGAACGTTGACCGTGAACGCAGCCGTCGCGCGTGAGATCTCGACCGCCTGCTTCTGCAGCACCCGCAGCAGCTCCGCCTGCGAGCCGAGCCGCGGATCGCTCGCCGGGAACACATAGGCGGCCGGTCCTTCGACCTTCGCCTTCAGAATCGACCGTTTGCTCTTGTCGTAGAAGTTGCGCAGGAAGTACAGCCGGTTGGTCGCAAAGTAGTTGAGCGAGACGAGCAGGCCCGTCTGCTCGTAGTTGTTGTTGTTGCGCAGCGACCATCGCACGCGCCCGATCGGCGGGTTCTGCCGGAACCACGTGCGCGCGGTTTCGGCCGGCGTCAGCGTCCGCTCCTCGGTGTCCGCGCTGCCGCTGTTGCCGAACGTCTCATACAGCCGGCTGATGCCGTTGTGTGTGGCCGCCATGAACATCAGGTAGCCCGGGGACCACGTGTCGAACGTCCCCCAGGCGTAGACGCCGGGCATCCCCATGCGCGTCATCTCGTTGACGTTGTTCCAGCCGATCAGATGCCACTCGTTGGTGAGGATGGGATCGAGCCAGGCGTTGTACGGTCCGTTTCCTATGGTGTTGTCGTACAGGAACGAGCCCGACTCGTGCAGGTCGTGCAGCACCTGCGCCTTCCAGTCCAGATACGTGTTCAGCACGTTCTGCGACAGCTTCAGCGTCAGCGCCATCGCATCGCGATTGTTGTCGTGCGCGACGTAGTGTCCCCAGTACACGGGGCTCATCGGCGTGTCTTTCGGATGCTTCTTCCGCCATTCGTACACGTCGACCACGCGATCGCGACCGTCCGGCTCGACCACAGGCGTGATGAGCGTGATCACGTGTTCGCGGATGTTGCGGACATAGAGGCTGTCGTCCACCGCGAGGCGGTAGGCGAGCTCCATCAGCGCGGTCGGCGCGCCCGCTTCCGTCGAGTGGATGGTCCCGGTGATGTAATACACGGGCGCCGCGCGTCTCGCGATCGTGTCCGCGACGTCATCGTCCATCTTGATCGCGCGCGGATCGGCGAGCTTCGCCAGATCGGCGCGATTCCCGTCGAGCTTCGCGAGCAGCGCTTCCGATGCGACCGCAACCGCGAGCATCTCACGCCCTTCCTCGGACGTGCCGATCGAGTACACCTTCACGCGCGGCGTGGATTTCGCGAGCAGCCGCATGTACTCGTAGACCTCTGTGGTGTAGGGGAGCTTCCCCTCGGCACCCGCGATGTCGCCGAGAACCGCCTTCGGCGTCGGCACGGTCTTCGACGCCGGCAGGTAGTCGACGAGCGGCGACAGGAAGAACGTTTCGGTGGTGTACTGCTTGATCTTCTTCGTGTAGTCCTCGTCTAGCGGCTGGTTCGGATCGCGCCCCGGCTTCGCGGTCGCGAGATCGTTCTCGGTGGGCCCCTTCTTCGATTTCGGCGCGCCCTGCCCC
>Ga0075434_100006442_pt1 | contig 10758 bp, 10 predicted proteins | sample RhiMethybrSRZTD3_FD_75298 | JGI IMG/M metagenome (GOLD analysis project Ga0075434, IMG submission 75298) | Populus rhizosphere microbial communities from Tennessee, USA - Rhizosphere MetaG P. TD hybrid SRZTD3 | ecosystem: Host-associated > Plants > Roots > Rhizosphere > Soil | place: USA...
CGATCGCGGCGGTGCGCCGCTTCACGCCGCCCCGGCGCCTGCTGGCGGTGGCCAAGCACCCCTTCCAGCGCGAGCAGGCGCGGCGGCTGGGCGCCGACGTGCTGGTCGCGCCGGACGAGGTGTTCCAGCGCGTCCGATTCGCCACGCGGGCCAGGCGCCTGGACGGGATGGACCGGCCGCTCCTGCTGGGCGGCGCCGACGTCACGTTCGAGTGCACCGGCACCGCCCGCGGCATCAACGAGGCGACGCGCTTCACGCGGGGAGGGGGCCGGGTGGTCGCGGTCGGCATGCCCGGCGAGGAGAAGGTGGACTGGGGGCCGATCTGGCAGCGCGAGCTCACCGTGATGGGCGCGTACGCCTACGGCACCGAGGCGGGAGGCCGCCGGACGTTCGACCTGGCCCTGGAGGCGGCGCCCGACCTGGCGCTGGAGCAGCTCACGGGCCCGCTGTTCGGCCTCACCGACTACCGCGAGGCGATCGCGTACGCGCTGGAGGCCGGCCGGCTGAGCGCCGTGAAGGTCGCCTTCGACCTGCGAGATCTGAGAGTTTGAGAGGCTGACCGCATTGGAGAAATCCCCAGGTGGCCGGAAGCGTGGGCTCCGCCCCGTGTATGAGTTGATCTTCCCCACTCACCGGGAGTCGGCTTCAGGCGCAGAGCGCTGCGCCGAAGGCGCCCCCAGCGTCCCGGACAGGAGGAGGGTTTTGGAAGGGGGGACGAAGTCCCCCCTTGCTGCGTGATGGGCCGACCCGGAGCCGTCATCGAAGTCGACCGCAACACGCCGCCGACGCTGTTCCACTACGGCGAGGGGGTGCGGCTGGAGAAGCTGCCGCTGGGCTCGCGCGTCATCTACGCGCCGGACCCGATCCCGCCGATCGCCCATCCGGAGCGGGCGATCCGGCGCGCGCTGGCCCACCCGCTGGAGGACGACCCGCTCAAGGCGCTCCTGCGGCCGGGCATGCGCCTGACGATCGCGTTCGACGACCTCTCGCTGCCGCTGCCGCCGATGGCCCAGCCCGACGTGCGCCAGCTCGTGCTGGAGGAGGTGATCGAGCTGGCCGCCGCGGCGGGCGTCGAGGACGTCCACCTGATCGCGGCCAACTCGCTGCACCGGCGGATGACCGAGGACGAGATCCGGCACATCGTCGGCGACCGGATCTTCAGCACGTTCCACCCGGACCGGCTGTACAACCACGACGCCGAGGATCCCGAGGGCAACGTGCTGATCGGGACCACGTCCCAGGGCGAGGAGGTCACGCTCAGCCGCCGGGCCGCCGAGTCGGACCTGCTGGTGTACGTGAACCTGACGTTCGTGCCGATGGACGGCGGCCACAAGTCGCTGGCGACCGGCCTGGGCAGCTACCGCAGCGTGCGCGCCCACCACACGGTGAACACGCTGCTCCACTCGCGCTCCTACATGAACCCACCCGACTCGGCGCTGCACCACTCCTGCATCCGGCAGGGGCAGCTGATCGAGGACACGGTGCGGTGCTTCCACATCGAGACCAGCGTCAACAACCACAGCTTCCCGGCCATCGCCAACTTCATGCAGAAGCGGGAGACCGACTGGACGCCGGCCGACCAGGCCGCGTTCCTGGCCGTCAAGCAGCTGACCGACCTGGCCCCGGCCGACGTGAAGCGGGCGGTGTTCCACTCGATGCGCGCGCCGTACGGGCTGACGTCCGTGCAGGCGGGCCAGGTGGAGGTCGTGCACGACCGCATCCTGGAGACGGTGCGCCGCCAGATGCTGGTCGAGGTCGAGGGCCAGACGGACATCGTGACGCTGGGGATCCCGTACCTCGGCCCGTACAACGTCAACGCCATCCTCAACCCGGTGCTGGTCGTGTGCATGGGCCTCGGCTACCTGTTCAACCTGTACCGTGGCCGGCCGGTCGTCCGCGAGGGCGGGGTGGTCATCCTGGCCCACCCGTGCCGGAACGAGTTCGACTCCGTGCAGCACCCGAGCTACATCGACTTCTACGACGAGGTGCTGTCCGACACGCTGAACCCGGCCGAGATCGAGGAGCGGTACGAGACGTGCTTCGCCGAGGACCCGTGGTACCGGCAGCTGTACCGCAAGTCGCACGCGTACCACGGCGTCCACCCGTTCTACGCCTGGTACTGGGCGGCCCACGCGATGCAGCACGTGGGCGACGTGATCGTCGTCGGCGGCGAGCGGGAGACGGTGCACCACCTCGGCTTCAAGTGCGCGACGACGCTGGAGGACGCGCTGGAGATGGCCGAGCAGACCGTGGGCCGGTACCCGAGCGTGACGCACCTGCGGCTGCCGCCGCTGTTCGTGGCGGACGTCCGGTGAGCCTGCCGCGCGACATCCGCACCGTGCGCGCCGGCTGGCGGTGGGGCGGCGTGCGGCCGGCCAGCTGGCCGGATCCCGTGCCCGGCATCCCCGAGCCCGCGAGCAACCTGGACTGGGCCAGGCAGGAGCCGATCCGGGGCCTGCGCTGGCTGGTCCAGCGCGGCCTGTCGATCCCGTTCACGCAGGCGATGACCGGCCTCCTCGTCGACGGCGAGGGCTGGCTTCGCGAGCAGGACCGGCCGGCGCTGCTGGTGTCCAACCACGTCAGCCACGCGGACACGCCGATCCTGCTGGCGGCGCTGCCCGACCGCGCGCGCGAGCGCACCGTCGTGGCGGCCGCCACCGACTACTGGTACGACCGGCCCTGGCTGGGCCGGCTGGTCAGCCTGTGGCTGAACACGTTCCCGTTCTCCCGGACGGGCGGCGCGCAGGCGGTGCTGCACAGCTCCAGCCAGCTGCTGAAGTCGGGCTGGAACCTCCTGATCTACGCGGAGGGGTCGCGCTCGCCGGACGGACGCCTGCAGCCCTTCCTGCCCGGCGTTGGGCACCTGGCCGCGGAGACGCGCAGCCCGGTGGTGCCGATGCACGTGCGGGGCACGCATCGGGTGATGCCCAAGGGCCGCCGGTTCTTCCTGCCCGCCCCGGTGGAGGTCCGCATCGGCAAGCCGATGTCGCCGCACCCCGGCGAGGGCTCGCGCGTCTTCACGCAGCGCGTCGAGGACGCCGTGCGCGAGCTGGGCCAGGGAACGGACGAGCCCCGGGTGGTCGGGAGCTGGATCGAGCGCTGGCACGCCTCGGCACCGCGATCGCGCGCTTCTCGCTGACTCCTGGCGTGTGACTCCCTCCCCCGGTGGGGGGAGGGTCGGGGTGGGTCCGCCTGCAGATGGCGAACCGGGCCGGCCAGTCCGGTGGGCGCATGGTTCGCCGTCGCGTGGTGCGCCGTCTAGACTGGATGCGAGGAGGCGCTGACATCGAGCCCGACACCGAGGCCGCCGCGCCGGAGCTGATCCCCCTGTTCCCGCTGCACACCGTCCTCTTCCCGGGAGCCGTGCTGCCGCTGAACATCTTCGAGGAGCGGTACCGGGTGCTGGTTCGCGAGCGTCTGGAGTTCGGCGTCGTGCTGATCCGCCAGGGCAGCGAGGTCGGCGAGGGCCGGGCCGAGGACCTGTACGGGGTGGGCACGCTCGCGCGCCTGGAGCGGGTCGAGGCGCTGGAGGACGGCCGGTTCTCGGTGCTGGCCAGGGGGCTGCGCCGGTTCCGCCTGCGGTCGCTGGAGCCGGGCCGGCCCTACCCGATGGGCCGGGTGGAGGCGTTCCCCGACCCGGTGGGGCGGGCTCGCCCGCGGCTGGTGGCGCTGCTGGAGCGCTACCTGAGCGCCCACGGCGTGCAGGTCACGCCCCAGCTGTCGCCCGAGATGGGCCGGAGCGCGGTGTGGCTGGTCGGCTCGGTGCTCCAGGTCGAGCCGGCGCGGCGCCAGGAGCTGCTGGAGACCGGCGACCCCGACCTGGCCGAGGCGATGCTGACCGAGGAGCTGGCCAAGGTGGCCGGCCTGGGCCGCCTGGGCTCGTTCCAGCCCAAGCCACCGTCCGCGAACTAGCAGGGCCGCGACAAAAGCGCGAAACGATTTGCCTCTTTGGCGCGTATGTACGGCAGGGCATGGTCACCGCAACGACGGCCGAGCTGCTGGAGCGATCACTCGCGGGAGATCGGCTCGCGTTCGAGCGCCTCTTCCGCCCACTCTATGACGACGGCTTCCGGCTCGCCGCCGCCATGCTGTCGGACTCGTCGCTGGCCGAGGACGCCGTGCAGGAGGCGCTGCTCAAAGCCTGGCGCAAGCTCCACACGTTCCGCGAGGGCTCCAACGTGCGTCCCTGGTTCCTGACCATCGTCGCCAACCAGTGCCGCTCGCTCCGGCGCGGCCGCTGGTGGTCGGTCAGCCGGGTCGCCGACGTCGAGATCGCGATGGCCGACCCAGCCGCGGCGGACCGCCTCGACCTGGAGGCGGCGCTGCGCCGGCTCCCGCAGCGCGTCCGTCTCCCGCTGGTGCTGCGCTACTACATGGACATGTCGTTCGAGGAGATCGCCGACGTCATCGGCGGATCGCCCGCCGCCGCGAAGTCGAGCACCCACCGGGCGCTGGTACGGCTGCGCCACGAGTGCGGGCAGGGGGTGGGGGACAGCTGACCATGCAGAGACCGCAGATGGGCGAGGCCGAGCTGCGCGAGGCGTTCCACGCCGCGTTCGACGGCGCCAGGCCCCGGCCCGACGCGCCCGACCGCGCCTTTGAGGCGGTGGCCGCCGCCGGGTCCCGCGACGGCATGGTGGGCCGCCGGCTGGCCGGCGCCGTCGCCATCGCGCTGGCCGTGCTCCTGATCGCCGTGCTGCAGCTCCAGCGCGGCGGGCTGCTCGTCCCCCGCCCGACCGCGGCGCCGGTCCAGACCGCCGTGAAGCCGGTGGGCCAGCAGCCCGCCACCCCGCCTCGCCCGACGCCCGCGCCGGGCCCGGCCGTGAACCGCGCCTATCCCGAGATGGTGGCGGCGGACAGCCCGCAGGTCGCGCTCGCCGGTTGGGGCCGGACCGGCCAGGTGGCACTCACCGTCGACGGCGGCGCCACGTGGACGACCATGCGGCCGGCGGCCGCGTCCGGGACGTCGATCCTGGACCTCCAGTGGGTGGACGACGACAGGGCGTTCGTGTCCACGAGCGCCGGCCTCTACACGTTCCAGCGTTCGACGGGCGGGTGGACCCGGGTCACGTCCCGGCCGGACCTGGTCCGCATCGACATGCGCGGCCCGGACAACGGGTTCATGCTGACCGCCGCCGGTGACGTGCTGCAGACGGTCGACGGCGGCCAGACCCTGACCGCCCGCGACGTCGGCATCCGCCCGGTCACCTGGATCCAGTGGGTCTCGGCGGCGAAGGTGTGGGCCGCCGGGCCCCAGGGCGTCGTCGCCAGCGGCGACGGCGGCGGCACGTGGGCCCGGCAGCTGAGCTTTCCCACGGACGCCCGCAACGGCGCGATCGGCCTGGCCCAGGTCGGCTTCCGCGACGAGGCGAACGGCTTCGCCCTGTTCGACGTCGCCGGATCGCAGGCCTATGCCGTGTACCACACCGCCGACGGCGGCGCGACGTGGAAGGCGTCGAGCTGCTCATGCGGCCGGACGACGGTCCCGGACTGGCTGGCGCGGGACGCCCGGCCCGGCCTGCCCGCCGTGCCGCACGGCGCGCTGCTGGTGACCGGCGCCTCGCAGGCGATGCTGGTCAGCAACGACGCCGCGGGCGCGACGACCTCGATCTGCGCGACCGACGACGCGGGCGACACGTGGGCGTGCCGGCCGGTGCCGTTCGTCGTCAGCAGCGGCGCGCTGGTCGCCAGGGGCCGCACCCTGATGCTGGCCGCGGACACCGCGTCTGGCCCGGTGCTGTCCGTCAGCGCGGACGGCGGCGCCACCTGGACGACGCGCGCCGCCTGACCGCCCGCGGCGCCCCGCGCGACAATCAACCGGTGTCGCGTGTCGCCCTGCTGCTGACGACGATGGACGGCGCCTACGCGCGGCTGCGCGGGCGACTGGACGGGCTGACGGACGAGGAGTTCGCCTGGGAGCCGGTCCCGGGCTGCTGGACGATCTTTCGGGATGAGTCCGGCCGCTGGCGTTACAGCTACGCCGTCCCCGACCCGCGGCCCGCGCCCGTCACCACGATCGGGTGGCAGCTGGTGCACGTCGCCACCTCGAAGCTCATGTACCACGAGCACGCGTACGGCGCGGCGCGGCTGACCTGGCCCGAGGTGGAGGTCCCGCACACAGCGGCCGGCGCGATCGCGCTGCTGGAGCGGGGCCATGCGCTGCTCCGCGCCGACCTTGCCGGCCTCGCGGACGCGGACCTGGACGAGCCGCGCCGCACCAACTGGGGCGAGACGTGGCCGGCGTGGCGGATCTTCACCGTGATGGTCGACCACGACGCGCTGCACGCCGGCGCGATCGGGTGCCTGCGCGACCTCCACGTCTGGACCCGCAGAATCGAGCCATGACGTACTCGATCGTCGCGCGCGACCCCGAGACCGGCGAGCTGGGGGTGGCAGTGCAGTCGCACTACTTCCAGGTCGGGCCGGTGGTGCCGTGGGGCGAGGCCGGCGTCGGCGCCGTGGCCACGCAGTCCGCGGTCAACGTCGCGTACGGCCCGGCCGGCGTCGAGCTGATGCGGCTGGGCTACGACCCCGCGGGCGCGCTGGACGCCGTCCTGGCCGGCGATCCCGACCGCGACGGCCGCCAGTGCGCGATGGTCGACGCGCGCGGCCGGGTGGCGGCGTACACCGGCCCGCGGGCCATCGCGGAGGCCGGCCATCGCACGGGCGACGGCTACAGCGCCCAGGCCAACCTGATGGAGCGGGCGACCGTGTGGGACGCGATGGCGGCCGCCTTCGAAGCGGCGGAGGGGCCGCTGGCCGAGCGGATGCTCGGCGCCCTGGACGCCGCGGAGGCCGAGGGCGGCGACGTCCGCGGGCGGCAGTCCGCGGCGATGGTGGTGTTCTCGGGCCAGCCCACCGGGCGGCTCTGGGAGGACCGGACCATCGACCTGCGCGTCGAGGACCACCCGGACCCGGTGACCGAGCTGCGGCGGCTGCTTCGCTACCGCCGCGCCTACCAGGCCGCGGCGGCCGGCGGCGGCGCCGCGCACCGCCGGGCGATCGAGATCGCGCCAGAGGTCGTCCAGCTGCGCTTCTTCGCCGGCCTGGTGCTGGCCGGGGAGGGGGAGTGGGACGAGGCGCTGGCGCTGCTCCGGGAGGCGATCGAGGCCGAGCCGCGGTGGGAGATCACGCTGCCGCGTCTGGTGCCCGCGGGGCGGCTCAGTCCCGAGCTGGCGGCCGAGGTCGCGGCGCGGCTGCGCCCCCCTCCCTCGTAGGCCGCCGCCGCAGGCGGCGGGCGGCCCAGCGGATCGGGTCGAACCACTCGTCCGCCATCCGCTCCTTCAGCGGGATGATCGCGTTGTCGGTGATGTGGATGTGCTCCGGGCACACCTCCGTGCAGCACTTCGTGATGTTGCACATCCCCACGCCCGCCTCGGCCCTGACCAGCGGCCGGCGGTCGAGCGTGTCCTTCGGGTGCATCTCCAGGCTCGCGATGCGGATCATCGTCCTGGGTCCCCAGAACGCGTCCTTGCGGTCGTGGTCGCGCAGCACGTGGCACACGTTCTGGCACAGGAAGCACTCGATGCACTTGCGGAACTCGGCGACGCGGTCGACGTCCTCCTGCTGCATCCGCCACGGGGTCGAGCTCTCCGCGTCCTCGCGGCTCGGGGTGAACGGCGCCACCCGCCGGTTGACCTCGTAGTTCCAGCTGACGTCCGTCACCAGGTCGCGGATGACCGGAAACGTCCGCATCGGGCGGACGGTCAGCCGCTCGCCGTAGTCCGACACCGGGCTCTTGCACATCAGGCGGGGGAACCCGTCGATCTCCGCCGAGCACGAGCCACACTTGGCCGCCTTGCAGTTCCAGCGCACCGCCAGGTCGGGCGCCATGTTGGCCTGGATCCACAGCACCGCGTCCAGCACCACCATGCCCTCGCGCACCGGCACGGAGTACGTCACCAGCTCGCCGCCGCCGGCGTCCCCCCGCCAGATGCTGACGTCGACCCTCGTCACCACCGTCAGGACATCTCCTCGGGCGTGTACCGCTGGAAGGATTGGCTGATCACCTCGGTCAGGTCGTACGGGACCGGCTCGTTCTCCACCTGCGTCACGGCCATCCCGCCCTCCGACCGCTGGACGACCAGGTTGACCTGCGCCAGCCGCGCGTCCAGCTTCGGGTGGTCGCTGCGCGCGTGCGCGCCCCGGCTCTCCCGCCGCTCCAGCGCGCAGCGGAACAGCGCCTCGGCGTTGACCAGCATAGAGCGCAGGTCCTGCGCGGTGTGCCAGCCGGGGTTGAACGCCCGGCCCACCGGGCCGCCCGTGCCGCACCGCTCGGCCCGGTCCCGCAGCTCCAGCACCTTCTCCAGGCCCTCCCGCAGCGTCGCCTCGTCCCGGATGATCGGCGCGTGCCGCGTGCACGCGTCCTGCAGCTCGCCCTGGAGCTGGTACGGGCTCTCGCCGTGCGGGCGGGTCAGCGGCCCGACCAGGCGCTCGACGACGTCGCCCACCTGCGCCGCGTCGACGTCCGCCGGCCCGTGGTCCGCGGCGAACGCGGCCGCCGCCTCCCCCGCCCGCTTCCCGAAGACCAGCAGGTCCGACAGCGAGTTGCCGCCCAGCCGGTTGGCGCCGTGCAGGCCGCTGGCCACCTCGCCGGCCGCGAACAGGCCGGGCACCGTGCTCGCGCCGGTGTCGGCGTTGACGCGCACGCCGCCCATGAAGTAGTGGATGGTTGGCGCCACCTCCATCGGCTCCTTCGTGATGTCCACGCGGGCGAGCTTCAGGAACTGCTCGTGCATCGACGGCAGCTTGCGCCGGATGTAGTCGGCGCTCCGGTGCGTGATGTCCAGGTACGCGCCGCCGTGCGGCGTGCCCCGGCCGGCGAGCACCTCGGCGTTGATCGCCCTGGCCACCACGTCGCGCGACGACAGCTCCATCCGGTCGTGGTCGTAGCGCTCCATGAAGCGCTCGCCGTCCTTGTTGCGGAGCACGCCGCCCTCGCCGCGCACGCCCTCCGTCACCAGGATGCCGCGCACGCCGGGCGGCCACACCATGCCGGTCGGGTGGAACTGCACCATCTCGCAGTCCTGGAGCTGCGCGCCGATCTCGTAGGCGAGCGCGGTGCCGTCGCCGGTGCACTCCCAGGAGTTGGAGGTGATGCGGTAGATGCGGCCGGCGCCGCCCGTCGCGAGCAGCACCGCCCGCGCCCGGTAGACCACCAGCGCGCCGTCGGCGCGGCGGTAGGCCACCGCCCCGACGACGCGGTCCTCGCGCGTGAGCAGACCGGCGACCGTCACCTCCATGTGCACGTCGACGCGCTCGGTGTGCACCAGCCGGTCCTGAAGGCTGCGGATCAGCTCCAGGCCCGTCCGGTCGCCGATGTGGGCGAGCCGCGGGTAGGTGTGCGCGCCGAACGGGCGCTGGTGGATGTGGCCGGTGGCGGTCCGGTCGAACACCGCGCCCCAGCGCTCCAGCTCCAGCACGCGGTCGGGCGCCTCGCGGGCGTGGATCAGCGCCATGCGCCAGCTGCTGAGCAGCTTGCCGCCCTTCATCGTGTCGGCGAAGTGCGCCTCCCAGCTGTCCAGGTGGGCGACGTTGGCCAGCGCCGCCGCCATGCCCCCCTCGGCCATCACCGTGTGCGCCTTGCCCAGCAGCGACTTGCACACGACGAGGACGCGGGCGCCGGCGCCCGCCGCGGCGATGGCGCCGCGCATGCCGGCGCCGCCCGCGCCGATGACCAGCACGTCCGTGTCCACCGTCTCGTGTGGCGCCGCGTCCATCGTCAGCTCCAGGGGCCGCGCGGGATGGCGCCGAGGATGAGCAGGCGGATGTACAGGTCGACGCCCCAGACCGTGAACATGCTGACCCAGGCCCATGCGCCGTGCCCGACGTTGAGCACGGTCACGCCGCGCCACAGCCGGTACCGCGAGCGGTGGCAGCTGAAGCAGTCCATGCCGCCGCCGGCCAGGTGCCGGAACGCGTGGCAGCCGAACGTGTAGCCGGACAGGGCGACCACGTTGACGAGCAGCAGCGCGTTGCCGATCCCGACGTGGAGCGCGCCCTGGAACCAGAACGCCGCGAACACGTCGTACCACAGGACCACGACCTGGGCGGCGGCCAGGTAGAACGCGAACCGGTGGAGGTTGTTGTAGACGAACAGCCGCGTCTCTCCGCGATACGTGCCGCGGCGCGGCTCGCCGACCGCGCACGAGCGCGGGTGCCACAGGTAGCTGCGGAAGATCGCCTTCCGGTAGTAGTAGCAGGTGGCGCGGAACGCCAGCGGGATCCAGAAGATCCAGATGCCGGCCGGGATCGCGAACCCCGCGATCGCGACGTGGATCTCGGGCGACGTGAACGGGCTGAGGTAGGGCCCGTAGCGGCCGTCGGGGAAGAACAGGACGACCCACGCCGCGTACAGGCTGAAGGTCGTGAGGAAGACCACGACGCACGTCGGGTACAGCCAGTTGGGCAGGGAGCTGTACGGGTTGCGAACGGTCCTCGCGCCCGCCGGCGGCTGCGTCGCTGCCACGAATCTGAGGGTACGCCGGCGCCGGGATCGGCCGCACCGGGCGCGGTCCGGCCGTGCCGCCGGGCGGCCCCTGTCAGGCCCACTTCACAGGCGTTTGTCCCATTGACGGCCTGTTCGCGCGGGTGAAAGATGCTCGCTGTCGCGTCGGCTTTTGCTGCGGGGGTGTCGCGCCGGGTGATCGAACAGGCGGACAGGCGCCTGACGGAATGGGTGAGCACGGTGGCCGGTCCGGACGTTCGCGTCGTGCTCACCGCGCCGTCCGACGAGCACCAGGGCACGGGCGTGAGCCT
>Ga0075434_100006443_pt1 | contig 10757 bp, 7 predicted proteins | sample RhiMethybrSRZTD3_FD_75298 | JGI IMG/M metagenome (GOLD analysis project Ga0075434, IMG submission 75298) | Populus rhizosphere microbial communities from Tennessee, USA - Rhizosphere MetaG P. TD hybrid SRZTD3 | ecosystem: Host-associated > Plants > Roots > Rhizosphere > Soil | place: USA...
GGTGCCATCCGCGAGGACGATGCTCATCCCATCGGTATCCCGACGAAGGACCGGGGCCACCGGGGTCAGGTCTTGCGCATCCGCAGCCGCCAACACCGCGCTGACCGTCGGGTAAGCGGAGACGGACTGCAGGACAGCACGCGTCGGCGGCATGAGTATCCGCTCGCCTCGCTCGCCCTCGGCTAATGCGGCTCGCACCGGGAACCATCCGGCGGTCGACGACTCGCTCGTGAGATCGGCCGGCGTGGCCCCGTCCGGCAAGGCGGCCACGAAGAACCTCGTGTCGTAACGCCGCACCTCGCCGACCGGGGTAATCCACCGGGTCCATGGATGCAAGAGACCGGGCGCCACGGACAGTCCCCGGTCGCGAAGGAGATCACCGAACCGAATACGTCCAGCCTCCACATCCGCCGCGAGGGTTCCCACGTCGAGAACGCCCGACGGCGGATCGGTCAGCAGCACGCCGGCCTCCTCGAACGTCTCGCGGACGGCCGCTCCGACGAGCGCTCGCGCCACAAGCGCGTCGCACCCGAGACGCAGGGCGAGACCGTCTGGTGGCCGACCCGACCAAGGCAACTCGGAATCCGCCGCATCGACCCGGCCGCCCGGGAAGACGGTGGTGCCCGCTGCGAAGACCATCTGGTCGACTCGAGTGAGCAGCCACACGTCAACGCCCGCGGTGCCGTCGCGCAGAAGCACAACGGTCGCGGCATCCCGAATCGGGACCGGATCGGTCACCGAATCTCCACTACGAGCTCGACCTCGACCGGAGCGTCCATCGGTAGCACCGCCACACCAACCGCTGACCGAGCGTGTGCGCCTAGATCACCGAATACCTCGTGCAGCAGGTCGCTCGCGCCGTTGATGATGGCGGGCTGGTCGGTGAAATCCGGCGTCGAAGCCACGAAGCCGACGACCTTCACGACACGCGCAACGGCTGGCAAGCCGACCAGAGCATGCACGGCCGCCAGCGCGTTCAGCGCGCAAATCCGCGCCTGATGGGCGGCAACTTCCGGCGTGACGTCGGAGCCAACCTTGCCCCGGACCGTCAGTTTTCCGTCGACGAGCGGAAGTTGCCCGGCCGTGTAGACGAAGGATCCGCTCCGTACCGCTGGCTGATACGACGCCGCCGGTGGCGCCACCGGAGGCAACTCAAGGCCGAGCTCGGCGAGCCGGTCGAGCGGCGACTCCGAGGGCAGAACCATGACAGCACCCTAGGGCGTATCCCGCCGTCCTCGCTCGTCGCGAGCGGCGGAGACCCTGGGCGGCAACGGCGGGCTGGCGCGGCGAGCGTCGGACGACCTCCTACGCTGAATGGATGGCGACCGTTGCGCGCGCGGCCGCGCCACCCACCGTCGCCGGCATTCCAGCTGCTGCTCGACTACACGTGGTCACGGGTAAGGGGGGCACTGGCAAGACCACCGTGGCGGCAGCCCTCGCCATGGCCCTGTCCGTGGGCGGGCGGCGCACGCTGGTGGTGGAGGTGGAGGGCCGGCAAGGGCTTGCCCAGATCTTCGATGTGCCCGCTCTTTCCTACCAGGAATCTCGGCTCGCGACGACGGAGGGCGGCGGCGAGGTGCTGGGCCTCTCGGTGGACGCGGAACAGGCGCTGCTGGAGTACCTGGACATGTTCTACAGCTTGAAGCGGTCGGCGCGGGCGCTCCGGCGAATGGGAGCGATCGATTTCGTCACGACTCTGGCGCCGGGTCTTCGCGACATCCTGATCACCGGCAAGCTCAAGGAGGCGGTGGTCCGAACCCGAGATGGGCGGCCGCAATACGACGCAGTCGTGCTCGATGCGCCGCCGACCGGGCGGATCCGGCTATTCCTGGACTCAACCAAGGAGGTCGTCAAACTCACCAAGTTCGGGCCAATCCATCGGCAGAGCACAGGCGTGATCAAGCTGTTGCACAGCTCGCAGACGGCCGTGCACATCGTGACACTGCTCGAGGAGATGCCCGTCCAGGAGACCATCGATGCAGCCCATGACCTCGCCGCCGCCGATTATCGGTTGGGTGCGGTCGTGGTGAATCGGATGCGTCCGGCGCTGGTTCAACGCGAGCAGGTGGCGGGAGACGGCAGGGTCGATGTGGCGTCACTGAAAGCCGGCCTCAAGATGGCGGGCGTAGCCACTGCCTTGGCCGACCCGCTCGCTCGTGAGATGAGCGAATATGCCGCTTGGCAGCGCGAGCAGGCGGACATTGCGGATCGGCTGGACTCGATCACGGCGCCGCGGATCACGCTGCCCGACCTGGCCCCACCGGTCGACCTCGGCGAGCTCACGGAACTCGCGGGCTACTTCCTCGCGGGTGACGTCCAGTGACATCTCGCGCACCCGTGCCGGCGCGAATCCTAGACATGGACTCGCTCATCCTGGACCGCTCCACACGCATCGTCGTCACCTGTGGCAGCGGAGGGGTCGGCAAGACGACGACGGCGGCGGCGATGGCACTGCGGGCCGCTGAGGCCGGACGCCGGACAGTAGTGCTCACCATCGACCCTGCTCGCCGGCTCGCCCAGGCGATGGGACTCACCGAACTCGACAACACGCCGCGGCCGGTCAAGGACATCGACGAGAGCTCCGGGGGCGCGCTGCACGCCATGATGCTCGACATGAAGCGGACATTCGATGACGTCGTGTCCGCGCACTCCACGCCGGACCGGGCCGAGGAGATCTTCGCCAACCCGTTCTACCAGGCGCTGTCGTCATCCTTTGCCGGAACTCAGGAATACATGGCGATGGAGAAGCTCTCTCAATTGTCCGAATCCGACGAGTGGGATCTCATCGTCGTCGACACTCCGCCATCCCGCTCGGCGTTGGATTTTCTCGACGCCCCTGAGCGACTTGGCCGATTCCTCGACGGGCGCATGATTAAGCTGCTTACGGCGCCGGCTCGTGCCGGCGGCCGCGCTTACCTCAAGGTCGTTACCGTCGGTTTCTCGGTATTTTCCAAGATCCTCTCCAAGATCCTCGGCGGGGAGCTGCTCTCCGACGTGTCGGCGTTCGTGGCCGCGCTCGAGACGATGTTCGGCGGCTTCCGGCAACGGGCCGAGCACACCTACGAGCTGCTCAAGGCGCCGGGCACCGCATTCGTGGTCGTGGCCGTACCGGAGCCGGATGCCTTGCGGGAAGCGTCATTTTTCGTTGCTCGCCTCCGAGACGATCACATGCCGCTGGCCGGGCTGGTGGTGAATCGAGTGCATCACACCGTCGATGACCTCGCCGGTATCGCGGCATTTACGGCGTCGCGGGCTGAGGCGGCGGCGGATTCCCTTGCCGAGAAGCGGCAGCGGCAACGCGGCGGAACGGCGGGTGACTCGGCGCGGGCGGCCGCGGCCGCGCTGGCCGAGACCGCGCTGCGGGTTCACGTCGAGCAGGCGACAGCGGCCGACCACGATGTCCGGATGACGAGGCGGTTCGTGGCGGCACACCCGGATGTCGCGGTGGTGTCGGTCCCCGCCCTGCCGACCGACGTCCACGACCTCGACGGGCTGCGCGAGATCGGTAGATTGCTCGCGTCATGAAACACCCAAACCGGCCCACTGACGTCCCTACCGTATTCTGAGTCCCCGTGGCCAGCTCCCCCGCTCGTCCCAACCGCGCGCTCACGATCGCGAAGTTGATCGGCATCGTTGCCGCTATGGGCCTGCTGGCCGCCGGGGTGCTGCTTCCGTACGTCGGCGGCCTGGGACTGGCGGCCAATCACGAGGCCAGCAAGTTCCTCGACCAGCCGTGCAATCTCGTCGAGACCCCGCCGCCGCAGAAGACGATCCTGTACGCGAGCGACAATCACACGGTAATCGCCGAGCTGTTCCAAGAGGACCGGCAACCGGTCCCGCTCAGCCAGGTGCCGACCTACCTCCAGCAGGCGCTGATCGCCACCGAGGACCGCCGCTTCTACTCACACCACGGTGTCGACATGCGAGGCCTGCTGCGTTCGGCGTTCTCGACCGGGAGCGGCAACACGCAGGGCGGCTCCACGCTCACGATGCAATACGTCAAGCAGGTGCGGTACTACCAGGCCAAGACGGACGCCGAGAAACAGGCGGCGATCGATCAGAACCTCAACCGCAAGATCGAAGACGCCAAGTGCGCGATGGACATCGAGAAGCGCGAATCCAAGGCGCAGATCCTGCAGAACTATTTGAACATCGCGTTCTTCGGCGAGAACTCGTACAGCATTCAGACCGCTGCGCAGACGTTCTTCGGCAAGGACGTCCACGAGCTGACGCTGCCTGAGGCGGCCCTGCTCGTCGGCGCCGTGCGCGCGCCGGCACAGTACGACGCGTTCGATAACCCGGCTGCCGCGCGCCAGCGGCGCAACGAGGTCATCCAGAACATGGCCGACGTCGGCGACATCACTCCCGCTCAGGCCGCGGTGTACAAGGCGACGCCGGTGAAGCTCGCCACGGAGACGGCGCCACCGGTCCGTCGGGGTTGCTTCAACGCCAACCCCGAGATCAAGAACGTGGGCTTCTTCTGCCAGTACGTGACGAATTGGCTGACGTCAACGGGCGGGCTGTCCGACACCGAGCTGAACACCGGCGGCCTGCGGATTGTGACGACCCTCGATAAGGATATTCAAAACGCAGCGCAAACGGGCTTGTGGACCGCCATGTCACCCAGCTCGCCGGCCACCGCGATCTCGCCCCAGGTCGAGCCGAGCTCCGGCAACGTCCTCGCCATGGTCACCAACAAGATCTACGGGCCCACCCCAGACGGCAGGCACTCGTCCGCGAACTTGTTCACGGACGCGAGCGCAAACGCAGCCTCGACTTACAAATACTTCAGCCTGATAGCGGCGTTGAAGGCCGGTGTCGATCCGGACTCGTTCACGCTCCAGACCGCGAATCCCTACCTCGCGACCGGGTGCGGCGCCTCCACGGCGATCCAGAATGACAACGACAGCATCCCGAGCGTCGACAATCTGCGTGACGCCACCGTCCGGTCGAGCAACACCTACTTCATCGCCCTCGAGGAGAAGCTGTTCCAGGGCTGTGACCTCTCGCCGATTGTGGGTACGGCGCAGAGCCTCGGGATAACGACACTGAACCAGCAGGTGGGGAACGACCCGAGCCAGACGCTTGCTCGCCGGATCATCACCCAGCGCCAGTTCGGCTTCACCATCGGAACATACGCGACCAGCCCCGTGCAGCTGGCGGGAGCGTACGCGACGATCGCCAACGACGGCATGTTCTGCCCGCCCGCCCCGGTGCTGTCGATCAAGGATGAGACCGGCCGGACCTTGCCCGTCCCGCGCAAGCCGTGCGCGCGTCAGATGACGCCCCAGGTGGCCCGCGCGGCCGTGAATGTCCTGATCGGCGACTCGACGGGGGCCGGTACCGCCGCGAGCGCGTATCAGGCCTACTACGGCGCCGGCGGCAGTCAGGTCGCCGGCAAGACCGGCACCCAGAACGCTGCCTCGCCGACCACGGACAACGCCGCGATCTGGTATGTGGGCGTGACGCCCGGCCTCACCGGCGTCATGGCGGTATACAACCCGCAGAGCCCGAGCGGCTCGCTGAAGGGCGTGCCGGGTGCGGCAGATGGCCAAGCGCAGGGCGTCAATGCGGCGGCGTTGTGGTTGGATGCCGTCCAATCGTCGCTGCTCAAGCAACCGTGGCAGTGGCCGGGCGTCAACGATGTCCCTGATTCCATTCCGGTCACCCAAGTGACGAACATGCCGCTCGACCAGGCCACTGCCGCCCTGACCGCGCAGGGCTTCAAAGTCGCCAACTTCGGGCAGACCTATCCAGGTGTGCGGTGTGGTTCCGCGGCGCCGTACGACACCGTCGCGTACTACTCACCGAAGGTGGCCGTACCGGGCACCACGATCACGGTCTGCATGAGCAACGGCCAGCAGCCGTACGCGCCGCCCCCTCCGCCTCCGCCACCGTCGCCCCGCCCGAGGGCCAGCCAGCCGGCTCAGCAGCCGCAACCACCTGCGCCAGCACCGCAGCCTCAGCCACGCCCGCGGCGCACCCGGCCCCCAGGGCCGGGATAGTCAGCTGGCCGGGCGGGCGGCGTTAGCTGGACAACTGTCGGCGCACCTCGTTGCTGACCCGACGGCCGTCCGCCCGGCCAGCTACCCGCGGTTGCACCAGCTTCATGACGGCACCGAGCTGCCTGGGTTCGGTCGCGCCGGCCTCGAGCACAGCAGCTCGCACGAGCTCGGCCAGTTCCGCATCGTCGAGCTGCTTGGGGAGATAGTCCTCAAGCAGCGCGCCTTCGGCCCGCTCCCGGTCGGCCCGCTCCGCCCGACCGGCCTGGTCAAAGGCTTCCGCTGCCTCCCGCCGTTTCCTCGTCTCCCTCGTGATGACGCGTTGCACCTCGTCGTCGGACAGCTCGCGAGCCTGCGCGCCGGCGACTTCCTCCGTGGTGATCGCCGCCAAGGTCATACGTAGCGTCGCGGTGCGAAGCTGATCACGCGACTTCATGGCCTGGTTGAGATCGGACTGTAGACGCGCCTTCAGCTCCGGCATGGCCTCACGGTAGCGAGGCTCACAGTCGCCCGGCGCCTCGAGCCGGGTGTCCCCGCTCGCCCGTAGGCTCGTAGGCATGTCTCGAACGCTCCGCACCGCCGCTGGTGTCGCTGGTCTTGGGGCGGCGACGCTCGCGTACGGCGTGCTTGTCGAGCGCAACGCTTTCACCGTTCGCCAGTTCGACGTACCCGTGCTGCAACCAGGTTCCGCACCGCTGCGCATTTTGCATATCTCCGACCTGCACATCACCCCGAATCAGCGCCGTAAGCACCAATTCGTTCGCGATTTGGCCGAGTTACGCCCCGACCTCGTGGTCAACACGGGCGACACGATCTCGCACGCGAGGGCGATTCCGGCCATCATGCGTTCGCTGGACCCGCTGTTCGCATTCCCGGGGGTGTTCGTCCCCGGCAACAACGACTACTACGTTCCGCGACTGAAGAACCCATTTCGATACTTCGTCCGCCGGCACGAACGCATTCGCGGCCCGCGCCTGCCCTGGGCCGAGCTCGCGGGCGCGATGGAAGCATCTGGCTGGCTTGACCTCACCCACGTTCGGGCTGTTGTGAAAGCGGGTGACGTCGAAGTCGCGCTCGCTGGAACGGACGACTCACACCTCAAACGGGCCCGCTATTCGCTGATCGCCGGCCCGGCCGAACCGGCCGCGGCCGTTCGGATCGGAGTGACCCACTCCCCCGAGCCGGCACTGCTCCGATCGTTCGCACGCGACGGCTACGAGCTGGTACTCGCCGGACATACGCACGGCGGGCAGGTCCGGGTCCCGTTCGGCCCAGCGATCGTCACTAACTGCGGCATCGACGTGCGTCGTGCGCGCTGGCTGCACAAATGGGACGACCGGACGTGGTTCCACGTGAGCGCCGGCCTCGGTACCGGGCCCTATTCGCCCTTGCGGATCGCCTGCCGGCCGGAGGCCACGTTGCTGACCCTCGTGGCCCGCTGACCGTAACCAGCATCGGCCGCCGACCGCTGCCGTCGTTTACGTGCGTCGGACTGCCCTCGGCTATGCTGTCTCGGTTGCTCTGGGCACCTGATCCAGGGCAGCGGGGTGTAGCGCAGCTTGGTAGCGCGCTTCGTTCGGGACGAAGAGGCCGTGGGTTCAAATCCCGCCACCCCGACCAATGTTTCTGGGCGCCTCGGCGGTGCCGGCCTGCTCACCGAAGGCGAAGACAGCAGCAAAAGTACAGCACTAGCGACGAGCGTCGATCACGAAGTACCACCGGCGATCGGTGCTTGCGCGCCGCTATGAGCCAACGGTGCTGTTCCTGTCCTCTTAGAGCGTGTTTGAGAAGTTTTTGGTTCCCGCGCACCAGAGCGGTTCAGTCCGCCAAGGCCGCCAACCATGACATGGTTAATCGGCTGAACAGCGCAAACAACTGGAAGTCGGCACCTCAGGACGATTACTGGACCACGATGGGATCGACAGGCCGTCCCCGTGCCGAGCACCAGTGGCACATGCCTCATGATTACGACGTACGCGCGGAAGCCCAAAACTCCTGCGAACCGGCGCCCGCCTGAATATCGAAATTAACGAACGGTCGCGAAAGAGGTTGCGGTCTAACCTTGTTCGTGCTCGAAATCCCGCGGCTCGCGTGAAACTAAGACGCCACGCCATGGTCCGACCGCCGGCCCGTCGCATTCCCAACGGCGAGCGGAAGTCCAAGAGGTAGCGCCTCGCATTGGATCTGTCGCCAGCCACTCGGCTGAGGCGATGTCTTGCGGGGACGGCGAGGATAGTGACACGGTTCGGGCGGAAGTTCTGCCGAGAACCAAGCAGTTGGAGGTGGCGGCCGCCGATGGGATTCAGGGGTTATGAGCTTGTTCCTACTGCTGATGGAGTGGTGGCGCGGATCCGGGTTCGGGGAAACGCGGTCCTCACCACGCCGTTGATTAACAAGGGGACGGCGTTCACGGAGGACGAGCGGGCAGCGCTTGGTCTGATTGGTTTGCTGCCGACAGGTGCGTCGACGATGGAAGCTCAACTCCAACGGCTTTACGCCTTGTATGTGCGGCAGCCGAACGATCTCGAAAAGTACGTGTTCCTTGCGAATCTACGGTCCCGAAACGAGGTGCTGTTCTACCGCCTGCTCACGGACCACATCAACGAAATGCTCCCGGTCGTGTACACACCGACCGTGGGGCAAGCGATCCAACGGTACAGCCAGGAGTACCGGCGCCCGCGCGGCGTATACCTGTCGATAGAGCACCCCGAGCACATCGAAGAGTCATTCCACAACTATGGGCTCGGTGCTGATGACGTAGACCTGATCGTAGCAACCGATTCGGAAGGGATACTCGGGATTGGCGACTGGGGAGTTGGCGGCATCGAGATAGCAGTGGGGAAAATGCATCTCTATATTGCTGCGGCAGGCACTCACCCTCGCCGGGTTATCCCGGTCGTTCTGGACGTTGGTACGGACAACCTCGACCTCCTGAATGATCCACTTTACCTGGGCAATCGCCATGCACGGGTTCGCGGTGAACGCTACGACGAGTTCGTAGACAGATTCGTTACGGCGGTGAGCCAGCTGTTCCCGCACGCCCTGCTGCATTGGGAGGACCTCGGCCCGGCCAACGCCACCCGGATCCTCGAGCGCTACGCGAATCAGATTTGCACCTTCAACGATGACATGCAGGGCACTGCCGCAGTGGTGTTGGCGGCAGTCTTGTCGGGGGTACGGCTTGCCGGAACGCCGCTGACCGAGCAGCGAATTGTTATCCACGGCGCCGGTACCGCAGGCGTGGGCATCGCGGACCTGCTTCGCAGTGTGATGATCGACGAGGGAAGCAGCGAGGAGGAAGCCCGCTCCAGGTTCTACCTGCTGGCCAGCCGTGGCCTGCTCATCGACGACGATGCCGCTCAAATTCGCGACTTTCAGCGTCCTTACGCTCATCCTTCCGCGGAGGTCTCCGACTGGCAGCGGACCGGAAAAGACGGCGGCATTGTGCTGGAGGAGGTTGTCCGGCAGGTGCGACCCACCATCCTCATCGGCACCTCGACGCAGGCTGGGGCGTTCAACGAGGCTGTCGTAACCTCGATGGCCGCCGGTGCCGAGCGTCCGATCATCCTGCCGCTGTCGAACCCCACCGTGTTGAGCGAAGCCGATCCGAGCGATCTGATTCGCTGGACGAGCGGCCGGGCACTCATTGCCACAGGCAGTCCATTCCCGCCAGTGCAGCACGACGGTCGGACCTATCAGATCGCCCAGGCCAACAATGCGCTGATCTTCCCTGGACTCGGCTTAGGCGTCACCGTAGTACGAGCCCAACGGGTCACCACAACAATGCTGACGGCGGCTGCCCGCGCGCTCGCCCACCTATGCGACAACACGTCCGCCGAGGCCGGGCTGCTGCCCCCAGTCAACAACTTGCGACCAATCTCAGCTGCCGTGGCCCTCGAAGTGGCGCACGCGGCGTACGAACTAGGACTAGCTCGCATCCCCCTCACGAACCCGACGCAACAGGTGTCCCAGGCGATGTGGCGTCCGGAATACCCCCTGATCGAGGCCATATAACGTCGATGGTTATCCGAGTACGAAGACCTCTTAGCCCCTGGGTGATCACCAATCCGTCGGCACGTGCCGATTGAAAATGGGCCAATCCAGTAGCGGGCGAGCTCCTGGATCGTCGCCAGCTGCACGCCCTGCGATCGATCGGCGACAAGATCCGTCGAAGGCCGCGTGTCGCGGCGATGCACCGCCGGAGGTCGGCGATCGCGTCGTCCGACGTCTCGACCCGGAACGGACGGATTTCAGTTCTGTTGGCCGTAAGGCTTTACCTCCCTGAATTGACGACCGACGGCTGGACGAGTCGGCTCCGGCCGGATGTCGAGCGCGCCTTCATCCCGGCGACTGGATGCGACTGGTTAGCTGCGATGCCTCTCCGCCTTCAAATTTGATCTAGTGATCACGACTCGGTGTTCAGTTCTGCGCCGCCGACGTTCCGTCCCGGTAGGGAGCCAGGAACGCGGCCAGCGCGACCAGCAGCTCATCGGGAGCCTGCTCGGCTACCCAGTGGCCGCAGCCTGGAATCACCAGGGTCTGCACGTCGTCGGCGGTGAGCTTCATCGTGTTCGCGACGCCTTCACCGGAGCTTTCCGCTCCGCCGATGGCCAGCACCGGAAGGGTCAGCCGCCGGGTCTTGCGCTGCTCGTTCTGCGCAATGCTGGTGGGCAGGGCACGGTAGAACCCGAAGCTGCCGCGAAGATGGTCGGGGTCGGCGGCGAGGGTGTCGATGTAGTACCTGACCGTGTCGCG
>Ga0075434_100006444_pt1 | contig 10757 bp, 9 predicted proteins | sample RhiMethybrSRZTD3_FD_75298 | JGI IMG/M metagenome (GOLD analysis project Ga0075434, IMG submission 75298) | Populus rhizosphere microbial communities from Tennessee, USA - Rhizosphere MetaG P. TD hybrid SRZTD3 | ecosystem: Host-associated > Plants > Roots > Rhizosphere > Soil | place: USA...
GCTCTAGTAATGCATCTGCAAATTCTGGAGATACGAGAGGCTAGTGATTTCCAGAGCGCTTTTCGGGCCGCAAACCAGGGGGGCGCGCGGGCGCTCATTCTCTTGCCGGCCCCTATCATGGCTACTCAGGCAAAACAGATTGCGGAGTTGGCGTTGAAAAATAATCTACCCGCGATTTCCCCTGTTAGCGAGTTTCCAAACGCGGGTGGGCTCATGTCCTACGGGGCGAATTTGGCGGATCTGTACCGGCGCGCAGCCACCTACGTGGACAGAATTCTGAAGGGAGCCAATCCCACCGACCTTCCCGTCGAGCAGCCAACGAAGTTTGAGCTGATCATCAACTTGAAAGCCGCCAAGCAAATCGGCCTCACAATTCCGCCAAATGTGCTGGCGAGGGCGGATAGGGTGATCCGGTAATGCAGAATAGTTTGTTCTGTATAACGGCAGGACAGTTGCATTGATACCCAATAATGAGCGCCGATTATTAGGAGGCCCTACAGTGCAAAGAAATAAAAGCGTCAATCATAAATTGCAATCACTCGGCACGTACTTTTGGTTGTTTGCCCTGTTTGCCTGTTCCTGTTCCTCAATACAGTTTGGATCGGGAAAAAATCAGCCCAGGTTTGAGTTTGGACTAATCGGCGATTTACCCTACAGTGCCGAGGACGAGACAAAATTTCCGAATTTGATTGAGGATATGAACAAGGCCGACCTAGCCTTCGTGGTGCATGATGGTGACTTTGAAGCCGACTTCAGGGGCTACAAAGATGGGTTCCTTCCATGTAGTGATGAGACGTTTTCTGACAGAAGGAATCTGGCGCAAAGCTTTAAACATCCTTTTATTATCACGCCTGGAGATAACGATTGGACCGACTGCCATTACGTTAAATCGGCAAAATTCGACCCACTCGAAAGGCTTGCAAAATTCCGACAGCTATTTTTTTCGAGCGACCAAAGTCTCGGTCAACAAACATTGACTGTGACTCGTCAAAGCCGCGATCCCAAATATTCCAGGTTCCTCGAAAATCTACGTTGGACCTACGGAGACATATTGTTCGTAACACTTCATCTGGTGGGTAGCGGTAACAATTTTGGTCGTACAAAAGAAATGGATAGTGAAACGGTCGAGCGAGATGCCGCTGATTTAGCGTGGCTGTCGGAGAGTTTTGAGTTTGCAAAACAAAGCTGGAATAAAGCCATTATGATCATCACTCAGGCCAACCCTGGTTTTCAAAACAGCTGGCCAGAAGCGCGATTCCGAAGATACGTGCTGAACTCGCCAATTAAGCTACCAGAGAAGAAGACCAAAACTGCGTACGATGAGTTTATCCGTTCGCTTGAAACCGAAACGCTACAGTTTTCCGGCCCAGTAGCCCTGGTTCATGACGATAGCCACATTTTCAGGATCGATAAGCCGCTACTTAGCTCGAAGACAGGTCGGGTGATTGAGAATTTCACGCGAGTTGAAACCTTTGGCACGCCTGACGTTCATTGGGTGCGGGTGATTGCCGACCTAAATGATCCAAGTATATTTACGTTTAAGCCAGAAATCGTCACGAAAAACGTAGTAGATCGACATGGCGAAATAAGAGACTGATACTCCGACATCGCACTTTGACCCGCTATTCTCGTTTGCTAGTGTTTTTTGGCAACGGATTGAGAAATTTCGATTCAGCACGAGAGTTCTTTTGCGAATTTTCCTTCTGCGCTTTGCTCCGGATCACAATCAACGCCAGGCGATAAGCACAACGAGTACAGCGCCCGTTCACGGCTTGGAGCGGCACATTGCGCCCCGGCTGACGAATGACAATGCCGACATAACCGATGCAGCGGGGGCATGCTCTAGCCAGATAGCGGGCCATCGAATCAATGCCTTCCGTCCGTCCTATATAACTCACGGTAGCCATCGAGAATTGCTCGAATGTTCCGAGATATTCTCGCTCATTCAAAATCCAAAGCGCGTTCGACATTCTGGCAGCTTCAAAATATCGCTTTAGGAAAACCATTATCGCCTGCTCTTCGTCGCTAAGTTGATCGCTGATTGTCACGGCTCCCCTCTGATCGTGAGCGCCCATCTATGCCAATTAGGGAAAACACCAGCCTCTGAACCGATGAACCTCATTTGGCTTAAATCTTACAACGGCAACTGCGGCGTCTTCGGTTCCTTGGGCAAAGCCCGCCGAACGCAATCTGGGGAGTCGTGTTCGGGCGAATTGACGAGCGTCGAGACCTCATAGGCTTCGACTTCCTCGGACAAAACGGGTTGCATTACAAGGGAGAGTATTAGGTCGTCCCTAATCGATTCTTCAAGCCACTGCTTGCCCATATCTCTGCGGTACATGACGGGCATCCGATTGTGAATCCGGCGCAGGAGCGCGTTGGCGTGACTCGTTATAATCGTGAAAGTATATAGCGGTTTTCCAGTCTCCCGATCTATCCAACAATCCCACAGCCCAGGAAATGCAAAAGGCTCACGGGTCCTGAACTGAATCCACATCGAAGCAAATTTGCTACTCTGTAGTCGAACCGACACACTAGTTGCGCATCTCATTAGCTCAACAGTTCCGCCATATCCGATTATCCAATCCTTTCAATGAACTACGCGGACGTTCCGCTCTCGGAAACGGTGGCCTAAAGTTTGCGTTTGCAATCATAAGGCCTCGACTAGATACGATTTCAGCATCACGTACGTCCTTGCGCGGCCGTAGTAAAAAGTAACGCTTGTTTCTCGTCTGTTTTGCGGTGGAATGGGATGCGAGGGGCAACCGGGCGAAGGTATAAAGTTGGGGACGCGCTGCGGCTGGGCAGGTCTCTGAGAGAGGTAAAGAAACAAGCAGTACCCTTGTTTGTGGCGAACGGTGGGCGATATTGTGTCGCTTGCCAGCAGAATCGTGATGAATGAAGGCTAACTATGAGTAAAAGGACGACCTTTGGCCTGGGGCTGGCGATTTTCATTCTGGCGCTGGTTCAGATAGCCGAGGCTCAACAGACAAAGAAAGTTCCCAAAATAGCTGTTCTGCGACCCATGGCCTCTTCCGATTTCCTTACAGAGGCATTCCGGCAAGGGCTGCGGCAACTCGGGTACATTGAAGGACGGAACATTAGTATTGATTATCGGTTCACAGCGGGCCAAGAACATCGCCTGCCCGAGATCGCCGCTGAACTAGCGCAACCAAACGTTGATGTGATTGTTGTTAGCTCCACACCCGCCGCGCGGGCTGTACTGGCGGCAACTAAGACCGTGCCAATCGTCTTCGTGGCGGTCAGCGATCCAGTGGTGAGCGGACTGGTTTCCAGCCTGGCCCGGCCAGGAGGGAATGTTACCGGACTAACTACTGAGCCAACTCCGGAACTAAGCGGTAAACGACTTGCGATTCTTAAGGAAGTCGTTCCGGGAGCCTCGCGCATAGTCGCCCTCAACAATCCCGCGAATCCAGCTACCGCGATTGTCTCGAAGGAGATAAATAATGCAGCGCAGAAATTAGGATTAAACATTCATTTTTTAGATGTACAGAATGCCACCGAGATCGAGAGCGCATTCGAAGCAGTTCCTAAGTTGCGTGCCAACGCTCTCCTCGTACTGGTGGATCCTTTGTTCATTATTCACAGAAAGAGGATAGTGGATCTCACTGCAAAAAGCGCTTTGCCAGCTGTGTTTCCGTGGAAAGAGTTTGTGGATGCCGGAGGCTTAATGTCTTATGGTCCTAGCTTGGCAGAGTTGTGGCAGCGTGCCACGATTTATGTGGACAAAATCCTAAGAGGCGCAAAGCCAGCGGACCTGCCAGTGGAGCGACCCCAGAAGATCGCGTTCGTCATCAATCTAAACACTGCGAAGCAGATCGGCCTCACGATCCCACCGAACGTGGTGGTGCGTGCGGACACAGTGATTAAGTGAGAAGTGGCGATCTATTCGCGTGTCGGTTTTTGCGACAGTTTCCGCATCCTTCATTTCTTCAATCACATCTAGGTGAGTCGGGTTCATATGGGAGCGCTACTACAGCGACCGTTCACGGCTTGGAGCGGCACATTGCTTGCCTGAACGATGGCTTTTCGAGCAGGGTTTCAGATTGAGCGTTAATCATCCGCTGACCCATGCTCGGATCGGGTGCCCGGGACGGCACCAGTCCCCACTTCATCAGCTTAGCTTCATTCCGACCGTTACTTCGGATGATCACCGGCACTTCCTGCGATGGCGCGATGTTGTAGCGCGTTTGGAAGGCGAAATCGCCGTGGTGATGCCACACGGCTTTGATGTCTCGATATGAGGCTCGAAGCGTCCGCACATGCCGTAGTCACCTAACCAAGAGTTCCGAAGATTTCAACCGTTCAGAATTCTGAGAAGACCAGTTTCAGGCTTTGAATGCCTCAGAGTTTTACCGCAACCCGCCAATGTCTGACGGCATGTCATGGATTGCTCCCAGTTTTTTCCGCAATCGTCCTCTGGGTTTCCACATAGGGCGGGCTTGCTCCCTGGCATAGGGCTGTGTCGCAATCCGCGAATACCGAAGTCCAGGAAGGCAGGTTTAATGGACAGACCTTATACTCATCGGTTTAAATTTTCAGGAATACTCCGTTCGATTGCGCATCGATGCCTCCAATTCTGCCTTTTGTTTCTTCCGCTAATCTTCGCCTCCACTGCTTTCGGAGCGCAGGTCTTATGGGTGCCGGACAATTATCCTGCCATTCAAGCTGCCATCAACGCAGCCGCCACAGATGATGTGATTTATGTCAGGCCTGGAACCTACTTCGAGAACATCAATTTTTCTGGGAAATCCGTAAGCGTGATAAGCGAGCAGGGGTCTGCGGTGACCACAATCGATGGCGGTCAGCACGATTCCGTAGTTACATTCACCGGCGGTGAACACGGTACACTGGCCGGATTCACCATCCGCAATGGAAGATCGGGCTTCGACACACCAGGGTTCGGCGACGGTGGCGGCATCAGAATCGCCAATAGTGCGCGACCCGTCATTCTCCAGAATGTTATTACCGGCAATCGGGCTTGCTCTGGGGTTGGTATCTCCTCCAGATCTTCCTCGCCGGATATTCGCGAAAACGTGATTACCGGAAATACCCAGTTCGGTTGTAGCGGTGGCGTCGGCGGTGGCGGAATTAGCGTAACGGAGATGAAGGTCAGTTCCTATTTACCCAAATCGTCGGCAACACCATTACGGATAATAGCCTCAATTCTGCCAGCGGCGCGGGCATTTCGCTTTTCGCGGCTGGTGGTGCCGAAATCCGGGGAAACATTATTGCTAACAACTCGGCGACGGGACTGTCGCCTTGCGCTCAAGGTGGTGGTATTTGGGTCGTCAATTCATCGGGTGCGAAAATCGTTGAGAATGTCATCACCGGCAACAGCGCCGGGTGCGGCGGAGGGATTTATTGGTCAACTCCTTTCGATGCTCCAGGCCCAAAATTGTTTAACAATACCATTGTTGATAACGATGCGGCGCTCGGAGCCGGAATTTACGCCAGTGGAGACAATCAGCAGGTTACGATCACCAACAATATTATCGTCGAGTCAGATACGCAGACGGCACTGTACTGCACAAATCTGCGAATCGCGCTTATACCATTGATCAGCTTTAACAATGTCTTTGCGTCGCAAGGGAATCCGTATGGCGATCAGTGCAGCAATCAGACTGGTATAAACGGCAATATTTCAGCAGACCCGCTATTCGTGAACCCCACAAGCCAAGACTATCGCCTGCAGCCTGGTTCTCCATCGATAGATACTGGCGACAACGGCGCATCAGGTCCCTTTTACAATATTGATATTCTGGGTAACCCGAGATTCGTGGACGGAAATGGCGATGGCATTGTTGTAATCGATATGGGTGCTTACGAGTTGGGTGAACAGCTCCCGCTGGCCAACGCGGGGCCAGATCAAACCGTTTCGTGTGATTCGACCTGCAAAGCAGCCGTAACCCTAGACGGCCGAGGCTCGTCCGATCCAGATGGCGATGCATTGACATATAGTTGGACGGGATCTTTCGGTACGGCCTCAGGCGCTACCTCGATGGTGATACTACCGAAAGGCCAACACCAAATTACTTTGACGGTTAACGATGGTAAGGGAGGCGTTTTATCAGACACGGTTTTGATCACAGTCGCTGATCGTGCCGCACCATCGATCGTGGGCGTTACTGCATCGCCTAGCATTTTGCTACAAGCAAACCATCAAATGGTGCCCGTTATCGTGAGCGTGTCGGCGACTGACAATTGTGACCCATCGGTCGCCTGCAGAATCACCTCGGTTACAAGCAATGAGCCGATCAGTGGAACAGGGAATGGTGACAAAAGTCCCGACTGGGTGATTACTGGACCACTCACTGTGAGCCTTCGAGCCGAACGTGCACCAAAAGGAAACGGCCGAATATATACAATCAACATCGAGTGCGTTGATGCTTCTGGAAACCGCTCAACGAGCTACGTGCAGGTCACTGTTCCCAAGTAAGAAATATGGTGCTGGCATGCCAAAGGACTTGTTGAAAGCGCGGATAGCGCGGTGACGGAGCGCGATTTTTAGTGAAGCCGTTTCAGAACGGCTAGATAACTGGCCCGCTCACCACTTAACTGGGTTTTGAACTCATCAGTACGTGATGATGCCCTTGGCGATCAGCAACTTCGCCAGCGCGTCGGTCGTCGCCAGCGTACTCACCACAAGTTCTTCCAGCGTCACTTTATCGCTTTTTATTTCGTCCGTTATTGTCGCTCCAATCAGGCATTTTCGAAGCACGGTTTCAAAATGGATTCCGCCCGCTCCTGTAGGACTGCTGCTATTGAATCAAGACCCAGTTCTAAAACCTTTAGTCTTGCATGTACGTTTTTCTTCGAGATACCTGCTTTGCCGGCAATTTCCTGCACTGTAAGACGCGACCGAGCGAGAGCGATTATTTCCTCGTCTGAAACTTTGCGATTTGCGTTTGGGCGCAGTCCTCTCGCCGGTGGGATGGATAGTCCAATTTTTCGCAGGCGATCAAAACAGTCATGAACAGAGCTAACTTTCATATCCAAAACTGCCGCGATCTCACTAGCCCAAAGCCCTTTCTCTCTAAGCAATAAAATACGCCGGTCCCGGTCGGTAATTTTAGTTTTTGTTATCAGCACGGCCGTCGCACGTCGGGTTATGTTTTTCTTTTTTGGTTTGCGAAGTCGTAGGCCGACTGCAATTCTGTTTCGCGCCGCGTCAATTTTTGCCAGTCGTTGTTCTGGCCGATTATGGTGAACGACGACCGCGACGTGCTTTAAGTGCTTTGCGAAGCGCATGAGGCGGACTATACGCGGCTAAATTCATCGCTAGGGCCGGCTCAGTCCTCTCAACGCAATTCCTGCAACAAGCGGAGTGGTCCGGTTATAGCCCCACTTGGCCTTATACTCGTCATCGGTCAGGTGATGTTTGCCAAGGTGTCGTGTAACGACTTGAACGTGAGGCCGCATTCGAGGCACATGACATGATCGTTTTGGCAGGCTTCCCGAATATGAGAACGGTAATAGAGTAAAGTCGCGCTTTCGGTGCCGGTTATTCTCCCGTGCTGCCATCGGTTTCGAGGCATAAATCCGACGCACCTTAGCACAGTTGCGGATAAGAGTCTTGCCCGTTAAGTTAGTCTGTTGTCATGATCACGAAAGGACTCTCTACAGCGAAGCGCATCGAGCCGCGCTTTTATCGAACCGATGTATGCTTCCGCCGTTCGGGACCTCCCTGATAGCGATGCCTGGACGTGCGAGGCCAAGCTTGACGGCTACCGCTGCCTCGTAGCCAAGCGCCAGGGTAGCGTCGTCCTTTGGTCCCGACGCGCCACGCTATTCACAGCCAGGTTCCCCACGATTGCCAATGCTTGCGAAAAGCTCCCGCCCGACACACTTATCGACGGGGAAGTCATCGCAATTGACGAGAGCGGTCGAGCATCTTTCAACGCTCTACAGCACAGCCGACCAAATGCTCACATTCAGCTCTATGCCTTCGACGTGCTGGTCCACCGGGGCCGAAGCGTGCTCCGGTTGCCGCTGGAGAAACGGCGGGAGCTTTTGACCGATGCACTGCGCAAAGTCGAGTACCCGGTTCTGCTCTCGACGCATTTTGACTGTAAGCCAGCGGATCTGATCCGTGCAGCAAAAGAGCTGGAGTTCGAGGGCGTCATAGCAAAGCGCAAAGGCTCCTTCTATGAACCAGGTGAACGCAACGGCACTTGGCTAAAGTACAAGATCAATCGCTCGCAGGAGTTCGTCATCGGCGGCTATACCTTGGGTACCAACCCATTCGACGCCTTGATCGTCGGTTGCTACGACGGTCCCAACCTGAAGTTTGTCGCGAAGGTGCGAAACGGCTTTGTGCCTATGCTGCGGCGTGAAGTGTTCGAGAGATTCGCTGGCCTGCGAACCGACCAGTGACCTTTTAGTAATTTGCCAGAGAAGCGTCGCACAATGTGGGCACTCACAGCGTAGGAGATGAAAGAGTGTCGGTGGCTAAAGTCGCAGCTTGTCGCACAGATCGAGTTCACCGAATGGACGCCGGATGGGCACCTGCGACACGCGCGCTTTGCCGGGTTACGCAGTGACAAGGAGCCGTGAAAAATTATCAGAGAAGAGTACTTCTAGTTGCCTCTATTCTGTTGCCGCTCTCGGAGATAGCGTAGGATTTACGCCTGCCGAAACAGCGTCGTTGTCAAAACTTAGCGAAAGCTGTGAGACCGACCTATTGGGAGTGGCCTTAACCGGCATTTGAGGTTTTTTCTGCATATAAGAGTGGATATCCATTCGTGCCGCCTTCTCTAGGAACAGATTGTTCCACTCCTCCACTGCTCTGATTTTCTCCTCGACCTGTCGCTTCTGTGCTTTCGGATCGAGGATCGCTTTTACAAGCGCAAATTGAAGTCCCACGTCACGCTGTACCGTCATAAGGCCCCTCCAGTCGAAACGAAATCACACGAAGTGAATCGATCAGATTGTCAGCCAGTCTCGGCTGATTTTCGGAATAATTTTAGGGCAGAGTTCCTCGGCTATGTGGAGCAGCATGACTGGCTCGTCTTTACTGCAGAGGACTTGGATTTTGCGTTCAACACAACCATCGGAGCTGTCCTGATCAAAACAGCCGTTTACGAGAACCTCATACGCGCGCGGCGATGGATTAAGCCTTTTCCAAAAACAAATCGTGCTGGGCGAGCGGAATGGTCAGAATGACATAATACATCGCGCGAACCCGTGCAAGCCGCTTCGTTTTATCGGCTGATTGGCTAATCGTCCTTGCGTTTGGATCTAATGCCACTGCTGGAACGTTCCTCTAGCCTGATGCACTCAGCGCAGATGCGGTCAGCCTGATCTGGCCGTAGAAATCGAATTTGAATAGAGCCAAGCGCGGGCCAGTGTGGACATTCGCTGTGAAAGTGCCATTCCGAATCTAGCGTGCCTTTGCGCCGTCGATAAACCATCTAAACCTCGCTTCTTATAGATCATTGCCGGTCCAGCATTTTGTTCTTGTTGTGCATACAGACTCGGCTGAATGTCGCTGTGAGCAACAGGCGTGCCTGGCTCAATGTCAGTTCGAAACGGTTATCGCGCCCTATTACGTGTATCATTTGTGGAAATTGCGAAAAACGCTGTGGCTGATTACCGAAATTGATAATGCGCCCCCGCACCGTAAAGCTCGGTGCATTAGTTACAACGAAAAATCAGGACCGAAAACAGAAGCAGACGATCTGCGGTTCGTAAACTTAGCGAAGAGTAGCGCTTGATTTAAGTTACCCCGGTGTTGTAGTGACGCTTCTCGTGAATATAACCGATTTGACACTCCAGCAACTAAGATGAGCCGCCTCGATCAAAAGAGAAACTCGATGATCTAAACAAAGAGCTTCGCAGGTTGCTCGATGGCGCGATGAGAACGAGCTAGGCAAAGAAAGAAGCGCACCATGAGCGCGGCGATGAGAAGAAAATAGCCTCTGCGCGATCCAGTGATTAGAACCTTCCCTTGCGATCATGGACTACGCGAAGATAGAACCGTTTTCAATGGAATATCGATCCAAAGGGTATGGGGACAAATGGCATTTCTGTCAGATGTAAGTGCTAAGATTTAATCTGACAATCAGGTAAGGTTCTCGTTATCGTAAAGATCAGCTTTAAGGCTGAAGAAAGGTAGCGAGAAGAATGACAACGGCAGATAAGGTGATCAAGATTAAGGTGGGGTTATTGGAACTGGGCAAGCAACTGGGCAACGTGTCCAAGGCGTGTCGGGTGATGGGCTACAGCCGAGATAGTTTTTATCGATTCAAAGAACTCTACGAGAGCGGCGGGGAAGTGGCGCTGCAGGAGATCTCGCGCAGCAAACCGAACTTAAGAAACCGGATCGGCGATGAGGTCGAAGATGCGGTGGTGAAGCTAGCGATTGCGGAGCCGGCGTGGGGGCAAGTGTGGGTGGCCAATGAGCTTAAGAAAAAGGGGGTAACGATCTCAGCGGCCGGGGTGCGTTGCGTTTGGCTGCGTCACGATCTGGAGAGGATAAAAAAGCGCCTCAAAGCATTGGAGAGCAAGAGTTTGCAGGAAGGATTGATTTTAACCGAAGCGCAGGTGGTGGCTTTGGAGAGAGCCAAACAGGACAAAGAAGCGCACGGGAAGTTCGAGAGCGAATGTCCGGGATACTGCGGCGCTCAGGACACCTTTTATGTCGGGACTCTCAAGGGGGTGGGACCAATCTATCAACAGACGTTTATCGATACCTACAGCAAGGTGGCTTTTGCCAAGCTCTATGATCGCAAGAC
>Ga0075434_100006445_pt1 | contig 10757 bp, 9 predicted proteins | sample RhiMethybrSRZTD3_FD_75298 | JGI IMG/M metagenome (GOLD analysis project Ga0075434, IMG submission 75298) | Populus rhizosphere microbial communities from Tennessee, USA - Rhizosphere MetaG P. TD hybrid SRZTD3 | ecosystem: Host-associated > Plants > Roots > Rhizosphere > Soil | place: USA...
ATCGGCGCGTCCGTCTCGGGCACGTTCCTGTGGATCATCGGGATCCTGAACCTGATCGTGCTCGTCGACATCATCCGCATCTTCCGCGAGATGCGCGGCGGCGCATACGACCGCGAGCGGCTCGAGAACCGCCTGCTCGAGCGCGGGATGATGAGCCGCTTCTTCGGGCGGTTCTTCCGCCTCATCAACCACAGCTGGCAGATGTACCCGCTCGGCCTGCTCTTCGGGCTCGGGTTCGACACCGCCACCGAGGTCGGCCTCCTGGCACTGGCCGCCGGAGTCGCCACGCACTCGGTGCCGGTCCTTGCGATCCTGTCGCTGCCGATCCTCTTCGCCGCCGGCATGAGCCTCATGGACACGCTCGACGGGGCGTTCATGAGCCAGGCGTACGGGTGGGCGTTCTCGAACCCGGTCCGCAAGATCTACTACAACATCACCATCACGAGCCTCTCGGTGGTCGTCGCGCTCGTCATCGGAACGGTGGAGCTGCTCCAGGTGCTCTCGACCAAGCTCGCGTTGACCGGCGGCCCGTGGGACACGCTGAACGATCTGAACTTCGAGACGCTCGGCTACGGGATCGTCGCGCTCTTCCTGCTCATGTGGGCCGCGTCGGTCGCCATCTGGAAGCTCCGCCGGATCGAGGACCGGTGGGGCGAGATGGTCACCGCCAAGGTGCCGGTCGACCGCTAGGTCGCTAGACCACGTCGAGCACGGGCTCCGCATGGGGCGCGGCCGCCGTCTCGTGCTCCTCGTCCTCGACATGGTGGCTGCGGATGAAGATCCCCGCGACCACGGCGCCGAGGACGGCGATGGCCGCCGAGAGCCGCAGGCTGTGCGAGAGCGAGTAGATGAAGACGTCGGAGGGTCCGTGGCCGTCCGCCGCCCGGCCGGCGGCCAGGTGCTGGAAGACCGCGGTCAGTGTCGCGACGCCGAAGACGCCGCCGATCATGCGCATCATCGAGAGGACGCCGGAGGCGGCGCCCGCCTTGGTGCGATCGACCGAGCCCATGACGGCGGCGGTCATCGGCGACATCGTCATTCCCATACCGACGCCGCCCACGAGGAACGCGGGGAGGAGCGTCAGGTATCCGCTCGTGTCCGTGATGCGCGACTCGAGCCCCAGCGAGAGCGCGACGAGCGCCATCCCGCCCGCCAGGAGCCAGCGGCTCCCGAACCGGTCGGACAGCCGGCCGGCGATCGGCGCCGTCACGATGATCAGGATCGTCATCGGCAGGAAGCGCACACCGGTCTCGAGCGGCGAGAGCTGCAGGATGTCCTGCATGTAGAGCGTGATGAAGAAGAACGTCGCGAACATCGAGTAGGTGACGAGGAACGCGACCAGGTTCCCGGCTGAGAACGTGCGGTTCTTGAAGAAGCCGAGGTCGACCATCGGATCGTCGCCTGCGATCTGGAGCCAGCCGAAGGCGACGAGGCCGGCCGCGCCGACCGCGAGCTCGAGCAGCGTGCGGGTCGAGCTCCAGCCCACATCGTTGCCCTGGACGAGCGCGAGCACGACGAGCCCCATGCCGAGCGACAGCGTGCCGATGCCGGCCCAGTCGATGCGCCGCACCGCGGAGGGGTCTCGCGACTCGCGCACGGCGTAGAGCGTCACCGGCACGGCGATGAGCGCCACCGGGACGTTCAGGAAGAAGATCCACTCCCAGCCGGCCTTCTCGACAAGCAGCCCGCCGAGGACCGGGCCCATGCCGAGCGCCATGCCCGAGATGCCCGCCCACAGGCCGAGCGCGCGGCCGCGCTCGCGGCCGTGGAAGGCATCGGTCAGGATCGAGAGCGAGCCCGGCATCAGGAACGCCGCGCCGGCGCCCTGGGCGGCCCGCCAGAAGATGAGCTGGCCGATCGACTGCGAGAGCCCGGCGCCGATCGACGCGAGCGTGAAGGCGATGAGGCCGGCGAGGAACATGCGCTTGCGGCCGAAGACGTCGCCGAGGCGGCCGCCCGTGACGAGCAGGACGGCGAAGCTCAGCGTGTAGGCGTTGACCGCCCACGAGAGGCCGGAGATGGACGCACCGAAGTCGGACTTGATCGCGGGCAGGGCGATGTTCACGACGGTGTTGTCGAGCATCACCATGAAGAGGGCGAAGCACATCGCCCCCAGCGTCCACCACTTGCGGTTGGCCTCGGTCAGAATCGGCATCAGCGTTCCCCTTCATCCTCTCCGGCAGCCAGCGCCCGGAGGAGCGACTCCCGCATCTGCTCGAGCTCCCGCGCGGGGAGCACCGTGAATGCCTTCCCGAGATGCTCGAAGAACGAGGGCAGCCGGCCCACGAGCTCCTCGCCATCCCCGGTCAGGACGACCCACACGATCCGGCGGTCGCGCGAATCGCGCTCGCGCTGCACGAGGCCGGCGGCCTCGAGCCGATCGATCACGCCGGTCACCGTCGACGCCAGCATGTGGCACTCGCGCCCCAGCTCGCGCGCGGACTGCCGCCCACCGGCGCGCTGGAGGGCCTGGAGCAGCATGGCCTGGGGCATGGTGACGCCCTCGGCCTCGAGCAGGGGCCGCAGCGACCGCTTGGAGCGGACCGCCAGGTCGCCGAGCAGGCTCCCGATCTCGGCGGCGAGCTCGCGCTTCGAGGTGGTTCGTGTGGACATGATTCGCGCAACAGCCTTTCGTGTACGAAACTTTCTATGCGAAATATAGCGACGCGAACGAGGTTTGTCCAGCCGAGCTCTCGGGAATGGCTGGTGCACCTGAGAGAGGGGGTGCGTCTTGGAAGTCCTTGCACTTGGAACCGGGGTCGGGATCATCGGCCTCATCGTTATCGTCATCATCGTTGTCCTGATCCTCCGGATCCTCTAGATCCGTCCATTTGACACACACGCCGCGCCTGACCATGATCAGCGCGGATCTACTGTCAGCCGCCGCCGGCCCTGCCGGTGGCGGCTGTGTGTCCACGAAAGGAGGACGCCACGGCGATCGGGACGATCGAGGTCGACCGAGAGGGCGACGTCCAGGTGGTCTCCCTTCACGGCGAGCACGACATCTCGACGGCGCCGGAGCTTCGCGGCGCGCTCGAGCGCGCCCAGGCGGCCGGCGACGCGGTCGTGGTGGACCTCGGCGAGGTGGAGTTCGTCGACAGCACGGTGCTTCAGGCCCTGCTGCAGGGCCGCCCGTCCACGGAGCAGGGAGCCGAGCGCCGGCTCGTGCTGGTGGTTCCCGACGACGGTGTCGCCCGCCGCCTGCTCTCGCTCACGAACCTGGACGAGCTGATCCCGGCGTACACGACGCGCGCGGAGGCAATCGCGGCGCTGGGTGGCCGAGCCGGTCGATGAGTTTCGAGGCCGTTCGCGGTCTTCCAACTCGGACGCCCAACCGCCAGGAGGATCCCGCATGAGCCTGCCGCAGATCGTGTCGCGCGAGGAGTGGACTCGAGCCCGGAAGGAGCTGCTCGCGAAGGAGAAGGCGATGACCCGCGCGCGTGACGAGCTGAACGTGGCGCGGCGGATGCTCCCGATGGTCCGGATCGAGAAGGACTACGTCTTCCACGGGCCCGACGGCGACGTCACCCTGCTCGACCTCTTCGAGGGCCGCCGCCAGCTGATCGTGAGGCATTTCATGTTCGGACCGGACTGGGAGACGGGCTGCCCGAGCTGCACCGCGGGCGTGGACGAGCTCGCCGACGGGCTTCTCAGGCATCTCGAGGCCCGCGAGACGACGCTCGTGGTCGTCGCCCGGGCGCCTTTCGAGAAGCTCGCGCGCTATCGAGCCGAGCGGGGCTGGACGGTGCCGTTCTACTCGTCGCACGGAAGCGACTTCAACTACGACTTCCACGTGACCCTCGACGAGGCGGTCGCTCCCGTGGAGTACAACTACCGGACGCGGGCCGAGCACCTGGCGGCCGGGACGCCCGGCTACGTCGAGGGCGACGAGCCGATCGAGCAGCCCGGCGAGAGCTACTTCCTGCGCGACGGCGACGCCGTGTTCCACACCTACTCCGTCTACGCCCGTGGCAGCGAGGCGGCGGGCGGCTCGTACGCGTTCCTCGACCAGACGGCGCTCGGGCGGCAGGAGGAGTGGGAGGAGCCGAAGGGCCGGGCGGACGACCCGCATCGCGCGATCCCCGACTTCGCGACCTAGCGGCCGCCCGGGGCGGCGCCCGCCTTCTGCTACGTTGGCGGCAGATGCAGGTCGAGGACCGCGAGAGCGCTGGGCCCGGGGGCGACGCGGCGCCCACCGCTCACCGGCAGCACCACAATGTGACGTTCACGTTGCTCGCGGTCGCGGCGGTCGCGTACGCGCTCCTCCAGTCGCTGGTCGCCCCGGCGCTGCTCACGATCCAGCACGACCTGCACACGACGACGACCGGGGCGGCGTGGATCCTGACGGCGTACCTCCTTAGCGCATCGGTGATCACGCCCATCGCCGGCCGGCTCGGCGACATGTTCGGGAAGAAGCGGGTGATGGTGATCATCCTGCTCGTGCTCGCGGCCGGCACCGCGCTGGCCGGGCTCGCGACGACGATCGGCGTGATGATCGTCGCCCGCGTCATCCAGGGTGCCGGCGGCGCGGTGTTCCCGCTGTCGTTCTCGATCATCCGCGACGAGTTCCCGCGGGAGCGGGTCCCGCACGGCGTCGCCCTCATCTCGGCCATCCTGGGCATCGGCGGCGGCCTGGGCATCGTCCTCGCCGGCCCGATCGTCCAGAACCTCTCCTACCACTGGCTCTTCTGGCTGCCGCTGATCGCCGTCCTCGTGGCGACGGCCGGGATCGTGGCGTACGTGCCGGAGTCGCCGGTGCGCACGCCCGGCCGCGTCGACCCGCTCGGCGCCGTGCTGCTCGCGGGGTGGCTGGTGGCCCTCCTCGTGCCGATCAGCGAGGGGCCCACATGGGGGTGGCTGTCGGCCCGCACGCTCGGGCTGTTCGCGATGGCCGCCGTGCTCTTTCCGATCTGGATCTGGGCGGAGTCACGCAGCGCAGCGCCCCTCGTCGACATGCGGATGATGCGCCTGCGACCGGTGTGGACGACGAACCTGGCCGCGCTCGTAATCGGCTTCGGGATGTTCGCGTCGTTCGTGCTCGTCCCGCAGTTCGTCGAGCTCCCGACCTCGACCGGGTTCGGGTTCGGTGCGTCGGTCACCGAAGCCGGGCTCTTCATGGTGCCGGCGACGATCGGCATGCTCTTCGTCGGCCCGGTATCGGGACGGCTCTCGGCGACCGTCGGCTCGAAGGTGCCGCTCGTGCTCGGAGCGGGCATCTCGTGCCTCGCGTTCGTGCTGCTCGCGGTCGCCCACGACTCGAGCTGGGAGATCTACCTGGCGATGCTGGTGATGGGCGTCGGGATCGGATTCGCGTTCGGGTCGATGGCGAACCTCATCATCGAGTCGGTGCCCGCCCAGCAGACCGGCGTGGCCACCGGCATGAACACCATCGTGCGCAGCATCGGCGGCGCGATCGGAAGCCAGGTGTCGGCCGTCATCGTGACGGCGACGGTGGCCGCGAACGGCCTTCCCACCGAGGGCGGGTTCACGCTGGCGTTCATGGTTGCCGCCGCCGCGCTGGCGGTCGGCGTCGTCGTCGCCGTGCGTGTGCCTGCCCCGGCGGCCGGAGCGGTCGACGAGGGGGTTGCCGAGGCGGCGTGACCGACGTCGCAGCACCGACGGAGCTGTCGGGCCAGCCCGAGGCGCTGCCCCGCGGGCGCATCCGGCTGATCTTCGCCGCGCTGATGCTGGTCCTCCTGCTGGCGTCGCTCGACCAGACGATCGTCTCGACGGCGCTCCCGACGATCGTCGGCGACCTCGGCGGCATCGAGCACCTGTCCTGGGTGGTGACCGCGTATCTCCTGGCCTCCACCGTCACGGCGCCGGTCTACGGCAAGCTGGGCGACCTGTACGGGCGCAAGGTGGTGCTCCAGACGGCGATCGTGGTCTTTCTCATCGGCTCGGCGCTCTGCGGCACGAGTCAGGATATGACGCAGCTGATCGCCTTCAGGGCCCTTCAGGGGCTCGGCGCCGGCGGGCTGCTCGTGACGACGGTCGCCGTCGTCGGCGACATCATCCCGCCGCGCGACCGGGGCCGCTACCAGGGGCTCTTCGGCGCGGTGTTCGGCGTGTCGACGGTGATCGGGCCGCTGCTGGGAGGCTTCTTCGTCGACAACCTGTCGTGGCGCTGGATCTTCTACGTCAACCTGCCGATCGGCATCGCCGCGTTCGTCGTCATCGGCGTCGTCTTCCACGCCCGGCGCACCCAGGGCCGCCCCAGCATCGACTACCTCGGCGCGGTCGTCCTGGCCGGGGCGCTCACGTCGATCGTCCTCTTCACCAGCCTCGGCGGGACGACCTACGACTGGGGGTCGGCCCCGATAGTCGCCATGATGGCGTCAGGGGCGGTGCTGCTCGTCGCGTTCCCGTTCGTCGAGGCGCGGGCCGCCGAGCCGATCCTCCCGCTCGCCCTCTTTCGCAACCGCACGTTCGCTGTCGCAAGCGCGATCGGGTTCGTCGTCGGCCTGGCGCTCTTCGGCTCGATCACGTATCTGCCGCTCTACCTCCAAGTCGTGAAGGGCCAGAGCCCGACGCACTCGGGCCTCCAGCTCACGCCGCTCATGGCCGGGCTTCTCGTGACGTCGATCCTGAGCGGGGCGATCATCTCGCGCACCGGCCGCTATCGGCCGTTCCCGATCGCAGGGACCGCCGTCATGACGGTCGCCGTCGCGCTGCTCGCGCGGCTCGGCGTCGACTCGCCGTCGTGGGTCGCCACGGCCGACATGGTGATCCTCGGCCTCGGTCTCGGCATGGTGATGCAGGTGCTCGTCCTCGCCGTGCAGAACGCCGTCGAGCACCGCTACCTGGGCGTCGCAACCGCCGGATCGACGCTCTTTCGCCAGGTCGGCGGGTCGATCGGGGTGGCCGCGTTCGGGGCGATCTTCGCGAACCGGCTCGGCGACGAGCTGGCCGCCCGCCTCCCCGCCGGCGCGCACGTGCCGACCGTCGCCAACCCGGCCGTGATCCGCAGCCTGCCGGCGGCGCTGCATGCGCCGTTCGTCGCCGCGTTCGCGGCATCGCTTCAGCCGGTGTTCGCCGTCGCCGCATGCATCTCGCTGGTCGCGTTCGTCCTCACGTGGCTCCTGCGTGACGTCCCGCTCCGCACCGCCCGCGCCACGGCGCAGGCCGTGCCCGCCGCCGAGATCCCGCCCGACGCCTGATTCGCGGAGGCCCGCCGCGGGCATGCATCGTGCGCGATGGCCTCCTACGCGGTGAACGACGCGGGCGTGGCTCATGCCAGGAAGCTGATCGACGCCCGCCAGTACGTGCGCACGAGCGAGTGGGGGCGCGCGCAGCCGACCGCGGCCCAGGAGACGGACTACCTCGAGCGGCACGGCTGGGCCGACTACGCCGGCTGGTACCTCGGCCTCACCGACGGCGCGTCGGACGAGACCAAGGCCCGCTACGCGTTCGTCTACGGCGACTTCCGCCGGATCCACCGGATGGGGATCGTGGCCTGCCTCTACCGGGCGGCCGAATGGCATCACAAGGCGGTCGAGCGGGCCGCGTACGACCTGCTGCAGTACTTCGACGACGCCGTCGGGTGAGGTGCATAGATGAGTGATTCCACGCCCCCGCGCGCCTGAACGTCCCTTCGTCGTGGGTCGGCGTCATGTGGCGAAGGCGTGGAATCACTCATCTAGAGGCGCGGGGCCAGCGGCCGGGCGAGGGCGGCCAGGCCGAGGCGGGGCAGGCGGAAGCCGCGCTCGAGGCTTGCGAGGAGTGAGTACGTCGTCATCGGACGGGTCAGGCGGTGTGCACCTCGCGAGCGCCTGGAGATGACGAGGAACGGGATGCGGCCGCCGCGGATGTGGGGCAGGCAGCAGCCCGACCGGTCGTTGTGACTCTCGTCCCAGACGATGAAGATCGTGCCGCCGTGCCGGTAGGCGCGCGAGCGCATGATGCGCCCCACCCAGCGCGCCAGGAACCGGTCGCCGGCGCGCATCGACCCGTCGTGCATGTTGCGGGCGTTGTTGGGCACGATGTAGCTCAGGGCGGGTGGATGCCTCAGGCTGCCCGGCAGCGCTTGGAGGCGCTGGAGGTGGCGGCGCTCGCGGTGGCTTGACGTGACGCTTCGGAAGTACACGAACGGGTTGTGGTGGCGGACGTACTGGCCCCGGTCGACGCCGACGTAGCCGCGGTGCGGGAGGCCCTCGAAGAACCCGCGCCAGCCGAGCCCGCGGGCGGAGAGCTGGGACGCGATCGTTGGCCCGCCGAACCCGCCCCTGCACCGGTCGCTCCCGCAGCCGTGCGTGGAGCCGGAGATCATCGCCAGGTAGTTCGGAAGGCTTGGGTGGCCCGGCGCATAGAACTGGGTCGCGACCCGGTACCGGCGCGCCATCCGGTTCAGGAACGGCGCTTTCGGGTTTCCGATGATCTGCCCAAGGCTGTGGTTCTCCATGACGAAGATCCATGCGTGGTGCAGCCGGTGCGCCCGGGCCTGCGCCGGTGCGGGTGCGGAGAGGACGAAGAGCGCCGCCAGACAGGCTGCGAAGCTCGCGAAGGCTCGTGGGCTTCGGCGCACCGTGGGACGGTGGCAGCCAGACATGAGGGCTGCCTGAGAATTTCGTGATGACCCAGTAAGGAGCGCTCCCTTGGCAGGCAGGCGGCGGCGTGAGAGGATGCGGCGGCTTCAGAGGAGTGGTCGATGGGCGCCGATCGCCGTGGCTTGGCAAAGGTGAACGAGCGCGCCGGGGGCGGGCCGCCGTGGGCGGAGCTGGCCGAGGCGTTGCCGGCGGCGTTCTACGTCGACCGCATCGACGGGACGTCGGTCTGGGTCAGCTCGCACATCGAGTCGATTGTCGGTCTGACTCCCGCGGAGTGGGCGAGCGGCTACGAGCGGTGGCTGGAGCGCATCCATCCAGACGATCGCGAGCGGGTCGATGCGGCGAGCCGCGAGTTCCTCGAAGGCGGCGGGGCCGCGGAGAGCGACGAGTATCGGATCGTGCTGCCGGACGGCCGCGTGCGCTGGATCCACGACCGGGCGCTGATCCTGGCGGACGGGACGACCGGAGAGCCGCTTGTGCACGGCGTGATCGTCGACGTGACCGACGAGCGCATCTCCCTGGAGGTGGCCGAGCGGGTGGGCGCCCTCTTCCGGTCGCTGATCGAGCACGCGCGCGACGCCGTGACGATCGTCGATGCGCACGGCGTCGTCCTCTACCAGAACCCGTCGATGGGGCAGGTGGTGGGGCACCCGCCGGAGTGGTTCGAGGGCCGGACGCCGCTCGACCTGATGCCGCCCGAGGACGCCGCCCGCGGGCGCGCGATCCTGGCCGAGCTCCGCGGCAAGCCCGGCGCCCAGCTTCCGGGCGAGTTCCGCCTGAAGCACCGCGACGGCTCGTGGCGGGTCGTCGAGGGGGTCGCGACGAACCTGCTCCACGACCCGGCGGTGGGCGGGATCATCCTGAACTACCGCGACGTCACCGCCGAGCGCGCGCAGGAGCTGCGGCTGCGGGACGTCGAGCAGCGCCGGGCGGCCCTGCTCGAGGAGATCATCAACATGGAGGCCCAGCAGCGGTCGCGGATCGCCGAGGAGCTCCACGACGACACCATCCAGGTGATGACCGCGGCGCTCATGGACCTCGACCGCATCGAGCGACACCTGCGAACGGACAACGTCGAGGCGGCCCGCAGTGCGATCGGGACCGCCCGCGAGGCGCTCCGGAAGGCGACGGAGCGCACTCGCCGGCTCACGTTCGAGCTGCGCCCGCAGCTGCTCGAGGCCGCGGGCCTCGCCCCGGCCGTCCGCGATCTCGCGAAGGCGCTTCAGCGCGACACGGGCGTGAACGTGAAGGTGCGGACGCGGATCGGCCGCTACCCCGTCGACATCGAGACGCTCGTCTACCGCACGATCCGCGAGCTGCTCATGAACGTCCGAAAGCACGCCCGGGCCGACAACGTCTGGGTCTCGATCGTCGAGCGCCGGCGCGTTCTGCATGTCCGCATCCGCGACGACGGCCGCGGCTTTCAGATGAAGGCCCACCGGCGCCCGTCCACCCACATCGGCATCGAGTCGGCCGGCGAGCGGGTGCGGGCCATGACGGGGACGTTCGACGTGGCCTCCGTGGTCGGCGAGGGGACGACGGTCGCGTTCCAGCTCCCGCTGCCCGAAGGAGCCCTGCGGCCGCGCGACCCGGACGTCGTGACGGCCACGCGGACGCCGGCCGGCGACTGACGTGCTGGACGCGCCAGGACTTCGAGCAGCGACCAGATCCGCTCTGGATGGAGCACGCGAAGCGTTCGCGTAGCCAGGTGGCCTTGATCGTGATCGGTGTCATCGTGGCGTACGTGGCGATCGTGATCACCCATCCACAGGGTGTCCGTAGCTTGCCGGGCGGCGCCGCCCCCTTGCAGTGGCGAGCGGACGTTCACCGCGACGGTGAAGCCGATCGCGCCGCTGAGTGTGGCCGACTGCGTGGCGGAGATGGGATGCTGGGGACAAGGCGGCTTGACGGCCACCGGCGCGTGCCAGCAGGGCCGCGGCACGTTCGGCTTCCTCGACCTGGCGCCCCTGGGCCGAAACGAGGATCGCCGGGATCCCGGAGCCTGGTGGCACCGGAACGACGAGTACGGGAGCGCGTGAGCGGCGGAGATCCGGGGCCGGGTTGGGTACCCTGGAGCACATGGCGATTCAACGGATGGATTACGTCGGCATCGTGATCGAGCTGGCAGAGAAGCTCGGCTGACGGAGCCCTCGCCCGGACTGAGAGCGACGTTCGACGAGGTGGCGGAGCTCTACGACCGCGCCCGGCCCG
>Ga0075434_100006446_pt1 | contig 10756 bp, 10 predicted proteins | sample RhiMethybrSRZTD3_FD_75298 | JGI IMG/M metagenome (GOLD analysis project Ga0075434, IMG submission 75298) | Populus rhizosphere microbial communities from Tennessee, USA - Rhizosphere MetaG P. TD hybrid SRZTD3 | ecosystem: Host-associated > Plants > Roots > Rhizosphere > Soil | place: USA...
GGAATCGCGCCGGGCCGCTACGCGATGGGTGGCTACGAGGTCGTGTGGTGGCCGACCTTGCGGACGGAGCGCCGGCGCCCGGTGGGAGTGCTCCATCAGGAGCTGCTCGACCCCGCCGTAGATCCGGCCATCGTGAAGGAGGACGAGCGGCGGCATCGCGAGTGGGAAGCGCGGCGGAACGGCCTGATCGAGCGGGCATCGGTGCCCCGTATCCAGCCCGTGCCGGCGACGACGCGTGCCCGAGGAGCCCCGTCTTCGAAAGTCTCGGGACAGCCGGAGGTCGCGGAACAGACCCTGCCGCGAGCGACGGGTCGCCCTTCAGGGATTCGATTTGGATCCCTGGTCCACGCGGTGCTCGCGACGATTCCTCTCGATGCGGACGCCCCTGTGATCTCGGGCACTTGTGCTTTGCAGGGACGCATCCTCGGCGCGACCGATGAGGAACGCGAGGCGGCCGAGAATGTGACGAAGACGGTGCTCGGCTCGGAGATTCTCGAGCGGGCCCGCGCGGTTGCCCGCTCCGGATGTTGCCGTCGCGAAGTCGCGATCACGATCCAGGATGACGATGGGGCGATCGTCGAGGGCCAGGCCGACCTGGCCTTCGAGGAAAACGATGGCTGGACGGTCGTGGACTTCAAGACCGGCGCGGATCTAGATCCGAGTGCGGAACACCACCGCCGGCAAGTCGCCCTCTACGCGCGTGCGGTCGCCGCAGCCACCGGGCGACCCGCCCGGGGAATGATCGTCCACATCTAGGCTTACCCTGGGAAAATCTGCGGGGGCGGCGGCCGCTTCGGCGGCCCCGGCTCCTCCGGCTCAGGATCGGGAGCCAGGGCAGGATGCGGGATCCTCGGGGGTGTCGGGCGCGACCCCGATGGAACCGAAGCTGCGGCCGGCGCCGACGGTTCCGCCGGCCTTCTCGTCGCCTGCACGGGCCTCGAGGGCACGGCCCGCATGCTCATCGGGCGATCGAAGTACCGCTTCAAGAAGATCACACCGACCCCGAGCATCCACAGCTCAAGAGGCAGCCCCACGCCGTAGCGCATCGCGGGCCATTGCATGGGCTGGCTCGCGGCGCCCGTCGCCGTAGAGCTCAGGAAATCCAGGATGTAGACCAGAGCCCCGACGAGCGCGACGAGCGCGCCCCCCCATCCGAGCCACAGGGGAAAGAGGTCCCGCTTCACGCCCGCGACGCCGGAGAAAGTCACCGCGCCGAAGAACAGCAACGCCCCCGCCACAAGGGCACCGACCTTCCAAAACCAGATCGTTGAGAAGAGCATCGTGGCGCCGCCAGGATCCACGCCGTAGAGATTCGCGAAGAAGCGATACGCGTAAAGCTCGGCGCAAAGAAAGGTGACCCAGATCCCGCCGCCCAGGAGCGCGCACGTCGAAACGACGGAGGCCGACCCCGAGGAGCCCTTCATGTGGAGGAGAAAGGCCAGCGCGCAGAAGGCGACCGCCGCGACCGCGAATCCGGCCGCCATGATCGCGTGGACCTGCATCCAGGCATCGCCGCGGGCGCTCGTGATCGCCTGGAGCACGGCGCTGGTCCGATTCACGTCCGGGAAGACCGGATGCACCAGCATCGTCGTCGCCAGGACGACCGATGCGATCACGAACGCGAACCCCGCGGTCCGCTCGATCGAGTGGATCCGTTCTTCCATCACGTCGGCCATCCGAGGCCTCCTTCCTTCTCGCGGGTCGCGCACCCGCGGGGCGTTTCCAATCTATGGCGTTTTTGGCGTCGAGGGGGGCGATGGCGTCTTCGGGGCATCCCACGCCGACGGAGGCGGAAGCTCGATAATGGAGCCCTTCACCGCAACGCCGGGCGCGACGCGATCGGGCATCTGGTGCATGACCCGCGTCAGCGACTTTAGATACTTGGCGATCGCCGTCGCATCCTCATCCGTCAGCGCCGCGAAGTCGGGCCACGGCATCGGCGGAAGGAGCGTGCTCCCGTCCGGCCGCTTGCCCGTCCTGATCGCGGTGACGATGTCGGCCTCGCTCCAGGCGCCGATCCCGGTCTGCGGGTCCGGGGTGAGGTTCCGCGCATAGGACACGCCCCACGGCCCCTTCCACCCCAGCTCGCTTCCGGACAGCCTGCGCGTCGTGTCCGGAGCGCCGTAGAAATATCCCGGCGTGTGGCAGTCGTTGCAGCCGGTAATGGTGGCCAGATAGTACCCCCGCGCGACCTGATCCGCCTCGGAAAGGGGGGCCGGCGCCGGCGTTTTCGGGGCGCAGGAAAGAAGGGCAAAGCCGGTGGCAAGCAAGAGCGGGAGGAGAAGGGTCACCGAGGGGATCCGACGCATGGCTCGATCTCCTTGCCCATGTGAAGTTGGCCCGTCCCGAACAGACGCGCGCACGATACATGAGCCCGCCTTGGGCGCGCAAGATCGCATCCCCGGCCGGACAGGGCTCCTGCTTCGTTGACCCTCCCACGGGGCCATGCTACGGTCCGGATTCGTGACGCCACAGTTCGACACGCGTTGGTTCGACCCGGCCCGCTGGAACGTCCTCATTGGAGTTCTCCTCTTCACCGTGTTTCTCGTCGTCAACATCTTCCGCGCCAGGGCAAAAGGAAATCTCTATGTTCGCCCCATCGCGGGATTGAAGGCTCTCGACGAGGCGATCGGGCGAGCGACCGAGATGGGACGCCCCGTGCTCTACGTCCCTGGGCTGAGCGACATGAGCGAGGTCGGCACCTTCGCCGCGATCACGATTTGCGCCCGGCTGGCGCACCGCGTCGCGGAGATGGGCTGTGACATCGACGTGCCCTGCTACGACCCGGTCGTGATGACCGTCCTGGACGGCGCGGTCCGGGAGGCTTACTCCAAGGCGGGCAAGCCGGACGCCTTTCGGCCGGGCTGCGTGCACTACGTGAGCGCGCAACAGATGGCGTATGTCGCCGCCGTGAACGGCTTCATGCTCCGCGAGCTGCCCGCGGCGAACATCTACATGGGATCCTTCTACGCGGAGTCCCTGCTCCTGGCGGAAACAGGCGCCAGGACCGGAGCCATCCAGATCGCGGGCACCGACAAGGTGACCCAGCTTCCCTTCTTCGTGTGCGCCTGCGACTACACGCTTCTCGGCGAGGAGCTTTTCGCCGCGAGCGCGTACCTGGGGCGCGAGCCGATCCAGCTCGCCACCGTGATCGCGCAGGACTGGGCCAAGGCGCTCGCCGCGGCGGCGATCGTCGGAGCGCTCGTGCTCTCGGCGCTGGGAAACCCCGCGCTCCAGACGTGGTTGAAGGTCGCGTGACCCTGGCGCGGGCGCGCTGATGAGGCGGGGCCCGCTCCTCCTCACGTTTCTATCGGGCGCGGCCATCGCCGCGCTCTTTTTCATCCCGCACTACAAGGCCCAGGCGGCCAACTCCATGCTCCTCGAATGGACGCTCGTCGTCTACGCCTTCGCGCTCATCTTAGGCTCGATCTCCCTCTGGAACAGCCACGCGCGGAAGGTGAGGGACCGCGCCGAGGGCTGGGGCTTCAGCGTGGTGACCCTCGTCTCGCTGCTCGCGATCACCGCCCTTGGAGTGTGGAAAGGGGTCGGCGAGGGGACGCCCGTGGACTCGATCTACAACACGGTGAACTCGCCGCTCGCCTCCACGATGTTTGCGCTCCTGGCGTTCGTCATCGCCTCGGCCGCGTTCCGCGCGTTCCGCGCGAGGAGCGTCGAGGCGACCCTCCTTCTCGTCACCGCGATCGTGATGATGATCGGCAGGGTCTCGATCGGCGAGCTGATCTCGCACCGATTGCCCGGGATCACCGAATGGCTTCTCGACGTGCCGAATCTCGCCGCCAAGCGCGCGATCGCGATCGGCGTCGGCTTGGGCGCCGTCTCGACAGCGCTCAAGATCATTCTCGGGATCGAGCGAAGCTACCTTGGGAGATCCTGAGCCATGACCTGGGTGCGGCGGCTCCTCGCGATCGACCGGCGCATCATCTTCCTCCTCGTCGGGGTCGGGGCCGCCCTACCGCTCCTTTTCCCCCTGAATCTCCCGGTGGCCGTGAGCCCGCGCGTGAAGGCCGCCTACGACGCGATCGACGCGCTTCCCCCCGGATCGAAGGTTCTCCTCTCGATGGACTACGAGCCGGACATCATGGCGGAGCTCTTTCCGATGTCGGTCGCGGTTCTCCGTCACTGCTTTCGCAAGCACGTCCAGGTCATCGCGATGACCCTCTATCCCGCCGGGACCGGCCTCGGGGAGCGGGCGATCTTGACCGCGGCGAAGGCGGAAGGGGCCGTGCGCAATCGCGACTACGCGTGGCTCGGCTATAAATCCGGCTTCCAGGTGGTGATGATCGGCATCGGGGAGAACCTGCGAGGGATGTACCCGGTCGACTTCTACGGGACCCGTCTCGATTCGATCCCGGTGACAAGGCACGTCAACTCCTACGCACAGCTCCAGATGGTGATCAACCTCAGCGGCTCCTCGGCCGCGGACTACTGGATCCAGTTCGCCCAGGGCCGCTACCACGCGCCGCTCGTGATCGGGTGCACGGCGGTCATGGCGACCGACTACTATCCTTACCTTTCGTCGAAGCAGCTCCTGGGGCTCATCGGCGGCATGAAGGGCGCCGCCGAATACGAGCGCCTGATCGACATCTTCGGCGACGCGCGACGCGGCATGGATGCACAGAGCCTCGTGCACGTGATCGTGGTCGGGCTGGTGATCGTCGGCAACGCGGCGCTCTTCATCAGCAAGCGCTCGGGCGGAGACGGGGGCGGGCCGGCTTCGGGGAGCATGACCCGATGATCCAGACCTGGATCGCGGCGTTCCTCACGCTCTGCGTCTTCTCGTTTCTCTACAAGGACAACCCGTTTTACCGTTTCGCGGAGCACCTGTTCGTCGGAGCCGCGGCGGGATATCTCCTAGCAGTCCAGTGGCAGAACGTTCTCATCCCGAACGTGTGGACGCCGCTCCTTCACGACCACAAACTGGTGGTGCTGATCCCGCTCGCGCTGGGTCTCATGATGCTCGCGCGCGCATGGGACAAGGGGGCGGGCATCGCCCGCTGGTCGCTCGCCTTCTACGTCGGGATTTATTCCGGGGTCGCGATCCCGGGATACATGCAGGCCCAGATCTTCGCCCAGCTCGCCGACGCTGCGAAGCCCTTCGCGCCGGGGTGGGGAGCGGTGAACTCGGCCTTGGTCCTGATAGGACTCCTGACGGTCCTCGCCTACTTCTTCTTCTCGGCGCCGCATACAGGCGTGCACGGCGCCGGGGCGAGGGTGGGAATCTACTTCCTCATGGTGGCCTTCGGCGCGAGCTTCGGATACACGGTCATGGCGCGCGTATCGCTCCTCATCGCTCGTGTCCAGTTCCTGCTCCGGGATTGGCTCCACGTGCTCCCGGGACCCTAGCCTCGGGCGTCAGCGCCGCGAACGCCGCTTCCAGCGCGGCGTGATCGCCTACCAGAACGAGGATGTCCCCGGGGTGGAACTCGAAGTCCGGCTCCGGGCTCAGGTAGTGCTTCCCCTCGCGCACGACGGCGATCACGAGCGCCCGCGTCCTGCCGCGTAGGTCGAGCTGATTCAGGGTCCGTCCCACCGCCGGCGACTCAGGGGCGAGGTAGAACGTGTCGGTCGTCGCGCCTTCGATCATCCGCGAGACGGAGTCCACGAGCGTGCCGGCCTCATCCCCTCCGCGCAGGAAACCGTATCCCTCCTCGCGCAACGCGCGCTCCTGGAGCCGCACGACGTTCCCGGGCACGTGGAATCGCCGGAGCACGCGCGCGAAGATCGCGATCGAGGTTTCGAATTCCTCCGGGATCACCTCATCGGCCCCGAGCCGCATGAGCTCCGCCACCTCCGAAACGAGGCGCGTTCGCGCGATGACGTGAGCCTTCGGGTTGGACTCGCGTACCAGAACGACCGCGACGCGGGTGGCCGAGGGATCCGAAATGGCGAGCACCACGACCGCGGCATCCCGGAGACCGCACAACGCCAGGCCCTCGCGCCGGGAGGCGTCTCCCAGGTGGACCGGTTGCCCTTCGCGGCGCGCGCGCCGGACCAGGACCGGGTTCACCTCGAGGATCACGTAGGGGATTCCTGTCTCCCGCAGCACGCGCGAAAGATTCCGTCCATTAATACCGTAGCCGACCACGATCACGTGACCCGCAGGCGTGGACGCCCCCGGGATCGACGGTCGACTCGGAGCCGCGGGTGTCCCCGGCTGACGGAGCGCCTCCGCCCAGGCGGCGATGCGCACGAGAAACGGCGTCGCCGCGAGCGAGAGCACGGCGACCGCCAGGAATTGCTGCTCCTGGGCTCCCGTGAGAAGCCCGCGCTCCCTGCCGACGGAGGCCAGGACGAAGGAGAATTCGCCCACCTGGGCCAGGGATATCCCGGTCACGGCCGCGATCCGCGGCGGAAAGCCCAGCGCGAGGATCACGAGATAGCCCACCAGCGCCTTCGCTCCGAGGATCAGGAGCATCCAGGCGCTCACCTGCGGCCATTGGCTCAGGAGCTGATCGGGACGCAGAAGCATTCCGATCGAGACGAAGAACAGGCTCGCGAAGAGATTCCGGAACGGAAGGATCTCCCCGATGATCTGGTGCGCGTACTCGGATTCGCTGACTAGGATCCCCGCCAGGAAGGCGCCGAGCGCCGCCGAGAGCCCGAGGGTTTTCGTGGCGAGCGAGGCTCCCAGGCAGACGGCCACCGCCATCATGACGTAAAGCTCGCGGACGCCGCTCCGGATGACGGCGTTCACGAATCGAGGCATCAGGAAGCGCGCCACGAGGAAGACCGCGGCGGCCGACGCGATTCCCGCCAGCGCCCCCGGCGCCGCCTCGAGGCCGCGTCCGCCGGCGAGCGCCGGCGTCAGCACCAGCATGGGAACGATCGCGAAGTCCTGGAAGAGAAGGATTCCCAGGATGAGGCGGCCCTGCGGGGCGTGAATCTCTCCGCGCTCCACCAGGAGCGGGAGCAGCATCGCCGTGGAGGACAACGCCGCCAGCATTCCGGCGAAGGCCGCTGTGTGGGGCCTTGCCCCGGTCGGCAGGGCGAGGATGGCGCCGGCGACGACCACAATCGTGCCCAGCACGTGGAGGGGCCCGGCCAGGAGAAAGGCACGGCCGATCTCGCGCAGCCGCGCGAGCGAGAACTCGAGGCCGATCACGAAGAGCAGCACCGAGACGCCGATTTCGGCCAGCATCTCGACGTGATGGGGATCCCCGATGAGGCCGAGCGCGCCGGGTCCGATGATCGCGCCGGTGATGAGGAAGCCGACCGCGGGCGGGATCTTGAGCCGCCGGCTCGGCAACAGCACGAGCAGCGCGGCGGTCAACGCGATGACCAGATCGCGGAGGACCGAGGATTCGCTCACGTGTTCCGGAAGCTCCCCAGGGCCTCCCGGAGCTTCCCGATCTCCTCACGTGTGTTGTAGTGGCACAAGCTGACGCGCGCAAGGCCGGTCTTTGGGTCGATGCCGCTCGCCTCCAGAAGCCGCGGGGCATACAGGTGTCCGTCGCGCGCCTGGATCCCCTTCGACGCGAGATGCTCGACGATGCGGGCGGGATCGAATCCCGGGATCGCGAAGCTCACGGTGGGAACACGCGCCTCGGCGCGGCCCGGGTCGGACTCGCCGAGGATGGTGAGACCGCGGACGTCGGCAAGCGCGGCCAGCAACGCTTCCGAAAGGCCGCGTTCGTCGGACCGGATGCGGTCCATTGCGTGGGGAAGCGATCCCTCCGCGTCCAGGGAGGCCAGATATCGCAGGGCGCCAAGCATCCCGGCGATGCCTTCGTACGCCTGCGTGCCGGCTTCGAACGCGTACGGCGGATCCGCGGGGATGAAGAATTCGCGCGCGGGCTTGAGCGCGCGGAGCGCGTCGAGCCGCCCCCAGAGGAACCCCATATGCGGCCCGAAGATCTTGTAGCCGGAGAACGCGAGGAAATCGGCTCCCAGAGCCTGCACGTCGATGCGGCCGTGGGGGGCGAAATGGACCGCGTCGACGAACGCGGTCGCACCCGCCTCGCGGGCGAGCCGGGACGCGGCGGCCACGTCGACGACGCCGCCGGTCGCGTTCGAAGCGAGCGGCATCGCGACCAGCCTGACGCGGCCGCTTCGTAGAAGGTCCTCGAGATCCCCCGTCTCGAGCCGCGCGCCCGGGTTCCGGATCTTCCAGAAACGAGCCTTCACTCCGAAAGCCTCGAGCCTGAGCCAGGGCCCGATATTGGCCTCGTGGTCCAGCTCGGTGACGACGACCTCGTCCCCCGCCCGGAATTGCGGGCGCATGGAGTCCGCGATCATGCGGATCAGGGACGTGGAGTTGATGCCGAAGGAAATCTCTTCGGGCGACTCGGCGTTCAGGAAAGAAGCGACCCGTCCGCGCGCTTCTTCCACCATCGCGTCGACCGCCCGCGATCTGTCGTAGCGGCCGCCTCGCTGGACGTTTCGCAGGAGCAGGTGCTCCCGGATCGCGTCGACGACTTCTTCCGGGACCTGCGCCCCGGCGGCGTTGTCGAAGAACACGGTGCCCGGCGCATCGCGGAGCGCGGGGAAGCGTGCCCGGACGCGATCGGAGAGCGGCCGCCGCTCGACTCTGAGCCCCGGTTCAGACGCCAAGGAGAATGTCCTCTCCCTCGACCTTCACCTCAAAGGTGCGGACCCCGACCACTTCGGATTCGGGGTTCTTGCCGGTCCTGACGTTGAACTGCCAACCGTGCCACGGGCATGTCACGATCTCCCCCTCCAGCAGTCCCTCTCCCAGCTCGCCCCCCATGTGCGGGCAGGTCCCCTTGATCGCGTAGTACGTCCCTGCGCAGTTGAAGACGGCGACGCGGGTTCCCTTCACGACCACGACCATGCCTTTACCGGATTCGAGATCGTGGATGGTCGCCACCTTGACGAATTGCGTTGTCACCGGAGAACCCTCTGGAGAAAAGAAAAACCGGCGCCCCGTTGGAGGGACGCCGGATCGAGTGTACCTATCCGTGAAGAGCGGCGCCTAGTGGCTCCCGCAGCCTCCACCTTCGCCGCCACAACCGCACCCGCCGCCGGACGAGGATTCCCCGCCTTCCGCGGTCGCGAAGGAGTTCCCGCAGCCGCAGCTCTTCACGGCGTTCGGATTGTTGATCTTGAATCCGCCTCCGCCGAGCGAATCGTCGAAATCGATGGAGGCGCCCTTGAGGTACTCGTAGCTCGCCAGATCCACGATTACCTTCACGCCCAGCATCTCGAAAATCTGGTCCTCGGCGGTTGCCGGCTCGTCGCAGATCTCCATGCCGTAGGAAAGGCCGGAACAACCGCCACCGGCCACAAAAACGCGCACGCCTTGGTACGTGCCACCGTTCTGCTCCATGATGGCCCTGATTTCGGCAGCCGCTTTTTCAGTCAGATTAACCATTTCCGGGTGGTTCCTCCTCGAAATCAAGTGTACGGGGCGTTCTACCCTATGTCAATTTGGATTACCCCGGCGCGCCAAGGATTCGCACGATCGCGCGGGAGTGGTCGATTCCCGCCACGCGCGGCGAACCACTACCGCCGCCGCGGGGCCAGCCCGGGCGGCCGATCGGGGCGGCGCCCGATCTGGACGATGCGCAGCAGATTCGTCCCGCCGGCGCGCGTTGTGGTCCCCGCGACCGCCACGACCCAGTCATCACGCCGGACCAGCTTCTCCTCCAACAGGCGGCGCATGCCCAGCTCCACCATGCCCTCCGCGGTTCGCCAAATCGGAACCCGGACGGAGGTGACGCCCCACCAGAGCGTGAGGCGCCGGCAGGTGGATTCGAGCGGCGTCAGCGCGATGATCGGGGCGGCCGGCCTGGCTTTGCTCGCGAGCCGGGCGGAATAGCCGGTGTGGGTGAAGACCACGAGCGCCTTCGCGCGCAGCTCGTGTGCCGCCTGATACGCGGTGTGCGCGAGGGCGTGCGTGGGAGAGGCGAGCGCGCTCGTGTTATCCCCCGTCCGGCGGCGAAGCATCGGCAGGGTCACCTCCTCGGCCTCCGACGCGATCCGGCCCATGGTCCGGACTGCTCGCTCGGGATACCGTCCGACCGCGGTCTCGGCGCTGAGCATGACCGCGTCGGTTCCGTCGAAAATCGCGTTCGCGACGTCGGAGGCTTCCGCACGGGTCGGCCGGGGGGAAGCCACCATGGACTCGAGCATCTGCGTCGCCGTGATCACGAGCACCTCGCGCGCGTTCGCGCGCTGGATGATTCGCTTTTGTAGGATCGGGACCCGCTCGGGCGGATATTCCACGCCCAGATCGCCCCGCGCCACCATCACGCCGTCCGCGGAGCCGAGGATCGACTCCAGATTCTCGATCGCCTCACGGCGCTCGATCTTCGCGATCACAACCGGGGGGTGCTGCGCCCGACGCAGCAGCCGGCGGAGCTTCAGGATATCCTCCGCGCTGCGCACGAAGGAGAGCGCCACGTAATCGATTCCCATCTTGAGCCCGAACGCGAGATCGCCACGATCCTTCGCGGTGAGCGAATCGGCGCTCAGCTTGACCCCGGGAAAATTCAGGCCCTTGTGATCTCCGAGCTTCCCTCCGATCACGATCTTGCAGCGAAGACCGCGGCGCTCCTTCCTCAGCACGCGAAGCTCGAGCTGGCCGTCGTCGAGGAGGACGCGGTCCCCTACGGCGACGTCCCGCATGAGGCCGGAGTAGACCGCGGGGATGCGACCGGGGTCCCCCTTCACGCGTCGATTCGTCAGGAGGGTTTGCTCTCCCGCCTTGAGCCACACGAAACCGCCCCGGAATTCCCCAACGCGAAGCTTGGGACCCTGGAGATCGAGGAGCAGA
>Ga0075434_100006448_pt1 | contig 10755 bp, 10 predicted proteins | sample RhiMethybrSRZTD3_FD_75298 | JGI IMG/M metagenome (GOLD analysis project Ga0075434, IMG submission 75298) | Populus rhizosphere microbial communities from Tennessee, USA - Rhizosphere MetaG P. TD hybrid SRZTD3 | ecosystem: Host-associated > Plants > Roots > Rhizosphere > Soil | place: USA...
CACCCTATGGCCACCTTCCAGGCGACGCGATCGAGCCGATAGAGCGCCACGACGGCGAACCTGGATTTATCGCTGTGGATTCTCTTGTGCGCGATGTCAGAGGAGTGAGCTGTACCAAGCCGAACGATCTCCATAGGAGTCAACCGTGGGAGTGTCTGATGAGCTTCAGGGTGTGCTTAGTGATCGTTTTGGTGGTGGCTGTCGCGGCGGCGATTGTTGGGACCGCGGCTCGCGGAGCCAATCGCAGCAGCTCGGCGGTGCATTGGGCGCTGCTCCCTGGAACGCTGAGGTCGGCATCGACACCGAGGATCGCCGGCACCCAGCAGCTCTCGGTGTATGCGTCGAACTTCGCCGCAACATCCATCGACAACGCTCCTTCCGGCACCAGCCAAGGTGACGAGCTGGCCGTCAACGGCCAGCTACGAAACGCCAGCGGAAAGACAATCGGCAAGCTTGAGGCCCACGAAGTGCTAACCAGCGTTACACCCCAGATCATTCAACTCACCGCCACCCTACGCCTGCACAGAGGCCAGCTCAGCGCGGTTGGCACCCAGCGCTCGACGAACCAGACACGACTGACGGTCGTCGGGGGCACCCGCAGGTACCTCAACGTGAGTGGCGGCCAACTCACGGCGACGCCCGGCCCACACAGCGACGTAAAGCTGACGCTCCTGCTGTTCCGGCGATAACTCCCGCCGCTGTAGCAGCCAGGGTCGCGCAGTACGCAATCCCAGCCGGCGGGCGCCCCCTCGCGGATCAGGCCCGCCGGTGGACTACAGCCGCGGGCGACGTCGCCTGGGAGTCGATGGAGCCCGAGCGGCCGGCTGGCTGAGGGTGGCACTGCAGAAGCACGGCCTTTCGTGCCGATCACAGCGGCGTGAGCAACCGCGAGCAACCAGTCTGCGAGATCTGCGGCCAGCCGACTGCCGATGCCGGCGACGGCGAGACGCTGGTCGTCAGCATGGCGAGCCAGGGCCAAGAGTTCGTTCGGCACCGGCGGTGCCAACTGCCGGAGTTGCTCGACCGCGCGTAGCGCTGAGGCGCGTGAGCCGCGGCACCTGCTCATCGAGGAAAGACATATACGCGGCATATTGGGTGTCGGGCGGGATTGTGGTGATCACCCTTTGTGCTGATGGGTTTCCCCCCGGGTGTGTCTGTGGTGGTGGGGTTGGTTGGTCGATGCTTGCGGTGTGGTTGGGCTCCGTCGACTTTCGCTTGCGCTGGTTTCCGTTGGTCTTTTGGTTGTGGCTCCTGCGAGCGCGCCGGCTGCGCTTTCTGCGGGGCCAATATCGAATCTGTCGGTCGCCTCGACGGTCACGCTTAGGTCGGGCGTGACCCTGACGCACTACCGGGCCAGCGTCTCTGGCTATGGCCGCACTCAGGAGATCTGGAAGGTTGCGTGGAGGCTGGGAAACAGCCACGTGAAGCTTTCGTCTCGGCTGCTCGGCCGCTACCACCCGTCCAACCAAACGGTGGACATCGCGAAGATCTCGTCACTGGCCGCCACGCCGGGGCTCATCGCCGCGCTCAACGGCGACTTCTCGGCCCGCACCACCCAAACCGCGTATCGCAACAGCGGCATCCTCGTTCGCAACCGCAGGATCTACAACTTCGGTTGGGGCGGAAACGGCGTGGGCTACCTACCCAACGGGAACTTCGTGATCGGCCACCCCACCGCACGCGCCACCCGGCTACTACTTCCAAACAACCAGGCGGCCACGATCGGCGCATGGAACGCGCTACCCGGCCGACCCGACCAGGTCGGTGCATACGTGACCCCAGGCGCCAAGCTGACAGTGCCCAGCGGCTACGCCGCCTTCCAAGTCGCCACCACCCAGTTCCGAAAGATGCTGCGCGGCACCAAGTCGATCACAAACCCCCAAGGATCAGGCGTCACCGAGACCGCCGCCGGCTTCGTGTTCGCCGACCCCGCCGCGACAGCAACCACTACTACCGTGCCGATCACCGCGTCCTACACGGCAGGCACGGTCGTCGCGGTGCCGAGGAGTGGAGCGGTGCTGGTCACCAATGCGACGGGCCTGGCAGGGATCGGCCTGGCCAACCTCGCGAAACGCGCGACACCAGCCGTCAATATCAGCGGCGACGCCCAAGGCTGGGGCAGCGTGGGCGACGTGATGGGCGGCAAGCCCCAACTGGTCACCAATGGTGTGGCAGTGTCGAGCAAGCCCGCCTCGGTCGACGACTGGCAATGGACGTGCGGCGGCGGCTGCTGGCGACCCGCACTCGTACGCTCAACCACGGGCCAAGGCTGGCTGATCATCGCCGGCGCAGCCGACGGCACCGGCATCACCATGCCCACCTGGGCAAAGATGCTCAAACAACTCGGCGCCAAAGACGCCATCGGCTTCGACAACAACGGCAGCGCCGAACTCTTCCACCCCAAAACCGCACCCATCGACGCCTACGGCTACGAACGCAGCCTCCCCACCGCCACCACACTCACTTACCACTAAACCAGCACCACCAAGCAGCCGGCGTAGCTCCGCGGCCCTCCCGCAATGCCACCTCAGCTCACTTCGGTCTCCGCAGGTGCTCGCGGCGAGGGGCCTCCCGCGCCGCTAGCGTGCTGGGCAGCGGGCGGCGCGGGGCATTCGCCTATCCGTAGGCGAAGCCGAAGGAGGTGTCGGCTACGACAGCGCCGTCACCAGTCGTCCGGCAGCACCGCCATCACGATCGCCGAGGCCGGGCCGCCCAGCCGCATGTCGCAACGGGCGCTGATCAGCGCGTAGGCCTCGAACGGGTCGATCCCCTCGTCAACAAGGTGGTCGTAGGCCTGATCCAGCGCCACAGCGTGGGCCTCATCGAAGCTCTCGGCGATTCCCAGGAAGAACGTCTCGCCGCCGCGGCGAAGCCGCGGGAAGCGCAGCGCCATCGCCGGCTCGAGTCCGATCCGGAGCGTCGCCTGGCCGGCCGCCTCGAGGCTGACCGACGTCGGCTCGGCAGTGCCCATGGCGGCGTGCAGGTCGCCCATGCTGAGCAGTCCGCCGGCCACGTTCACGGGCAAGTACACCGTCGTCCCCGGCTCCATCTCGCGCAGGTCCATGTTGCCGCCGAACGGGTAGGCGGGCTCGAAGGTCGAGCCGGCTCCCTCGGCCGGCGCCGTGCCGATGCAGCCGATCATCGGCCGGAGCGGCACCCGCTGCGATCCGATCTGGGCGTGGCCGTCGGCCAGCGGTGTCTGCATGGCTCGCTGCACGTCGCTGCGATGGCCAAGTCCGCCGAATCCCGGCAGCCAGACCGACCAGGCCCTGCTCACCTGCACGTCCAGCACCTCGATCCGCAGCGCGTCGCCGGGCGCCGCGCCGCGGACGCTGACCGGTCCGGTCACGCGGTTGAAGTTCGGTAGGCCAATCGCGTCCACCGACTCACCGGCGGCCAGCCGGGCGTAGGCGACGTCGCTCGTCTGGAAGGTGACGGTGTCGCCAGGGTCGATCTCGAGCGCCGCCGGGATCGACGCATCGAAGCTGACCTGGAACGTCTCGGGGGGCAGCGTGTGCTCGGCCATCGCAGGCGAATCTAGCAGCCGACCACGGTCGTGTCGCTAGCCGTCCACGAGCAGACCCTGCAGCGGCCCGAGCAGGCGCGCCGAGCGCCGCGAGGCGCCGTCGATGCGGGTGATGCGGTGGGTCATCGGCCGGCCCGCCCGGCGGCGCTGGAACTGATCCTCGCATCTCGGTCTCCAGACGTGATCGATCAGGTCGGTGGCGTCGCCGGACGCCTCGGCCATCGAGCACTCCAGGTGCTCCGCCCACAGCCTGTGACGGGTCGCCGTCGTCAGCTCCGCGTCGTCGGTGACGAGCGCAGCCTCCGTGTCATTGAACATGGAGTGATCGTTGAGGTTGGCCGACCCGACGATCAGCAGCCGATCGTCGATCACGCCGACCTTGGCGTGGACGTAGATCAGGTCGGCGACCGATCCTGCGGGCGCGTACAGCGAGCATGCGAGCACCCGGCCGGCGCCGCCATCGGCGTCGATCAGCTCGGCCAGTGCGCCGCGTGTGTCGTCGGTGCCGCCCTTGGGCCGTCCCGGCAGCACCAACAGCATCCGGAACCGGTCGTGCGGCGGATCGCGGAGCTTCTCGGCCAGCAGCGCGACGATCTCCGGCGACCACAGGTACTGGGACTCGAGGTAGATCAGCCGCTCGGCCGAACGGATCGCGCGCACGTACGTCTCGAGCACGCCGAACGACCCCTGGCGCAGTCCGTCGTACACGTGCTCCGGGACGGTGCGGACGAGCTGGACGGTCGAGGATCCGGCGGCGGGATCGGGTGCGCCGACGGCAACGCGCTCCCCGGTCACCTCACGCCAGCGCAGAGCGAAATGCTCGGCCACGTCGGAGACAACCGGGCCCCGCACGACGGACGTGACATCGTGCCAGCCGATGGCCGCTCGGGCGAGATGCCGCGAGCTGTCGCGGCGGTCACCCGACAGGGAGGTCAGGTCGATGCCGCCGACAAACGCCTCCCGGCCGTCGATCACGATCGTCTTCTCGTGGTGGCAATGCAGCGGGCGCTCGCGCGGGTCGAGCTCGCAGTGGATGCGCCCGGCTTCGACCAGCTCGGCCCGGGTCTTGCGCGCCATCCGCCTCGAGGGTCGAAACAGCGGCACCGGCGCGCCAGCCCAGAGCAGCACGCGCACATCGACTCGCTCGGCCAGCTCGGCGAGCAGGTTGCGCACCACCACCGGGACGGCGCCGTCACGCATCACGAAATCGGGCGACAGGAACCAGCCGGTGATGTGCACGTACGCGGTGGCCCGCTGCAGCGATTCGATCATCCGGTCAAACGCCTGCTCGCCGTCGATCAGCAGCTCCAGCGTGTTTCCGTGCCGCGGCTCGAACGCGTCCTCTGCCCAGCCGCCGGCGGGCGCGTCGAGGGCGACGTTGCCCAGACGCGACAGGCGCCGGCGGTGGTGGGCCTGTACGGCCGCCGAGACCGCATCCCCCACACGGCGGTCGATGCCCTCGGCGGCGTCTCGGAGCGGCATCAGGGCCTGCGCTCAGCGCTCCGCATCCGCTCGCGTGGCATCCTCGGTCTCGGATCGGTCGACGTCGGGATCGATCTCGTCGGCCATGTTCATATGCTCCTGAGCGCTTTCGCGCTCCTGGCTGGCCCGGGCCGCGGTGTCCTCGGCGTCGAGCCTCGCCCGCTCCGCCCGTGCCGCCTTCTCATCGGCCTCGAGCTTGGCCGCCTCGGCGCTGCGGCTGCGCGAAAGCGCCTCATCGCGATGTGCGTCCGCGGCGCTCCGCCGCATGTCCATCTCACGCGACCTGCGCCGCGACATGAGAGCCGCCACCACGGCGATCACCACGATCACGATCACGACCAGCACTATCCAACCTGTAGTAGACACGTCTATTCCTCCTCGTCGGCTGAGGTCTCAAGTACCCGTTGCGACCTGCCACCAAACGCTGACCGGCGATCCGAACACCCTGGACCGGCGTCTATCCTTCAGCCATGGCGATCAACGAACCGGCCGAGGCGTTGCCGACCGACGGTGCGGGCGCCGCCATCGAGCGCCCGACCAGCACCACTCGCACCGGCGTCATCACCATGGAGGCCGGCGCGCGCAAGCAGCGCCGTGACCGGCTGGCCACCGAGGAGCCGATGGAGATCCGCGTCGAGGAGCCGGGCGCCGAGCAGCGGAACGTGGCCGTGACGATGCGCACCCCCGGGCACGACTTCGACCTGGCCGCCGGATTCCTGTTCACGGAGGGCCTGATCGACGGCGCCCAGGACGTGCGCGGGATCCGCTACTGCGCCGTGCCGCGCGACGAGCAGCACTACAACGTGGTCAGCGTGGGGGTGGCCCGCACGCTGGCCGACTTCGAGACGCAGCGCAACTTCTACGCCACCTCGAGCTGCGGCATCTGCGGCAAGGCCTCGCTGGACGCGATCGAGACGCGCTGCGCGCCCGTGGCCGACGGGCCGGTGGTGGACGCGGCGCTGCTGGTGACGCTGCCCGGCGAGCTGCGACGCGCGCAGAGCGTGTTCGACCGCACCGGCGGGCTGCACGCCGCCGCCCTGTTCGATGCGGCCGGCAAGTTGCTGGTCGTGCGCGAGGACGTGGGCCGGCACAACGCCGTCGACAAGGTGATCGGCGTGGAGCTGCTGGCCGGCCGGCTGCCGCTGTCCGACCGCATCCTGCTCGTGTCCGGGCGGGCCAGCTTCGAGATCGTGCAGAAGGCGGCGCGCGCCGGCATCCCCATCATCTGCGCCGTCTCGGCGCCCTCCAGCCTCGCCGTCGACACCGCGCGCCGGTTCGGGATGACCCTGGCGGGGTTCCTGCGCGACGAGCGGTTCAACGTGTACGCGGGGCCGCAGCGGATCGCGGGCGCCACGGGTTAGCGACGCCGGAAGCCTTCGCTAGTCTGCGGAGGCAACATGGGTAAGACGACTCGACAGGACAGGCGCTGGTGGGCGCTGATCGTGCTCTGCATGGGCAACCTCATGATCGTGCTGGATACGACGATCGTGAACGTGGCGCTGCCGTCGATCCGCACCGACCTCGGGTTCACCGAATCGTCGTTGGCCTGGGTCGTGAACGCCTACCTGCTGACGTTTGGCGGGTGCCTGCTGCTGGGCGGCCGGCTGGGCGACATCTACGGGCACCGCAAGCTGTTCCTGACCGGACTGGTCCTGTTCACCGCATCATCCGTGGCCTGCGGCCTCTCGACGGCGCAGAGCGAGCTGATCGCGGCGCGGGCCGTGCAGGGCGTGGGCGGGGCGATCGTGGCGGCGGTGGCGCTGTCGCTGGTGATGACGCTGTTCGTGGAGCCGGGCGAGCGGGCCCGGGCGATGGGCGTGATCGGCTTCGTCGCCGCCGGCGGCGGCAGCATCGGCGTGCTGCTGGGCGGGGTGCTGACCGACGCGCTCGACTGGCACTGGATCTTCCTGGTCAACCTGCCGGTCGGCATCGCCGTGTTCGTCGCCTGCCTGAACCTGGTACCGGGTGACCGGTCGGAACAGCGGACGGGGCGGCTGGACGTGGCAGGGGCGGTGACGGTGACCTCGGCGCTGATGGTCGCGGTCTACGCGATCGTGAACGGCAACCGGGTGGGCTGGGTGACCGGGCAGACGCTCGGCCTGCTGGGCGTGGCCGTGGGGCTGCTGGTCCTGTTCCTGGTGATCGAGTCGCGGGTTGACGCGCCGCTGGTGCCGCTGCGTCTGTTTCGGCTGCGGAACCTGGCCACGGCCAACGTGATCGGCGTGCTGTCGGCGGCTGCGATGTTCGCGTGGTTCTTCCTGTCGGCGCTGTATCTGCAGCTGGTGCTCGGCTACTCGCCGCTGCAGGTGGGGCTGGCGTTCCTGCCCGCCAACCTGCTGGTGGGCGGGTTCTCGATCGGCATCTCGGCGAAGCTGGTGATGCGCTTCGGCATCCGTCCGCCGCTGATCGCCGGCATGCTGTTCTGGACGGTCGGCTTCCTGCTGTTCGCGCGCGTGCCCGTCAACGGCGACTACCTGACCGATGTGCTGCCGGCCATGCTGGTACTGGGCGTCGGTGCGGGGATCGGCTTCAACCCGGTGCTGCTGGCGGCGATGAACGACGTCGAGCCGACCGAGGCGGGGTTGGCATCCGGCGTCGTCAACACCTCGTTCATGATGGGCGGGGCGCTGGGGCTGGCGGTGCTGGCGAGCGCCGCTGCATCGCGTTCGAGCACGCTGACCGCCCAGGGCCAGAGCCAGGCGGCCGCCCTGACCGGCGGCTACCACGTGGCCTTCCTGATCGGAGCGGCGTTCACCTTGATCGCGGCCGGACTGGCGGCGCTGGTGCTGCGGCCGATCGCGATGGCGGCGCCGGCCGAGGCACAGGACGAGGGCGCGCACGGCCGTCAGCCCGCCGCCGTCGAGGGCTAGTCGTTCGGGGTTAGTCGTTCAGCTGCGAGGCTCGGCCACGCGGCCGACGGCCTCGATCTCGACCAGCATGCCGTCGAACAGGAACCCGCCGGCCACGATCGCGGTGCTCGCCGGATAGGGCGGTGCGAACAACTCTCCGCGCACGCGCTTGAAGGCGTCGTAGAGCGAGGCGTCGGCCAGGAACACGGTCATCTTCACGATCGTCTCGAGCGACGCGCCACCGGCCTCCAGGGCGAGGTCGACGTTGGCGAAGGCCTGGCGGATCTGGGCCTCGGGGTCATCGCTGACGACCGTGCCGTCGTCGCCGAAGCCGCCCTGCCCGGCAGTGAACACGAGTTCGCCGTCGGTCAGCACCGACTGCGCGTACTGGTACTCGGCGGCCCAGGGAAATGGGTTGGAGAGGGCGCGGTTGGTCACGCGCGGATCCTACCCGGGGCGGATCTAGTCCGGGCGCTGGGCGATGCGGATCATGCTGTCGCGCACCGGGCGGGCCGGGCCGGGCGCTCGTAGCGCCGCCAGCAGCGCCTCCACGGAGAGCGGGTCGAACTGGGTGCCGGTGCAGCGTTCGATCTCGGCGACGGCGGCGGGCAGAGCCATCGCCGCGCGGTAAATGCGGTCCTCGGTCATCGCGTGGAACGCGTCACAGACGGCGATCACGCGCGAGCCGAGCGGGATCTCCTCGCCGGCCAGGCCGTCCGGGTAGCCGCGGCCGTCCCAGCGCTCGTGGCTGGAGCGCACCAGCGGCACCAGGTCCGCGAAGTAGGGCACCGGCTCGAGGATGCGCGCGCCGATGTCGGGGTGGCGCTGCATCACCATCATCTCCTCGCCGGTCAGCGACCCGGGCTTGCGCAGGATCGACTCGGGGATGCCGATCTTGCCGATGTCGTGCAGCAGCGCCGCCAGCCGGATGACACGGACGTCGGCTGGGGCGAGGTCGAGCTGGTCGCAGACACGGCCGGCCAGCTCGGCGATCTTGCTGGCGTGATCGTTGGTGTAGGCGTCCTTGGCCTCGAGCGCGGCGGCCAGCGTGCCGAGCGTGGCGAAGTAGGCGTCCTCCAGCCGCTCCGACATGCGGGCGCGCGCCACCATCGTCCCGGCCTCGGCGGCCAGCGCGGTGGCGAGGCGCAGCTCGGCCGGGTGAAAGCTGCGGCGGCGCTCGTCGTAGATCTCGACCAGCGCGTAGGGCTCGCCCTCGACGCTCATCGAGTACATCAGCAGCGATCCGAATCCGAGCTCGCGCAGCCACTGCTCCTCGGTGGGGTCGATGCCGGCCGAGTCGAGCGTGCACGTGTACGGCTGGCCCGTGCGCATGACCGCCTCGGTGCTGGGGTAGTCGGCCAGGTCGTACTCATCGGGGGTCGGCTCCCAGTGGAAGGGCGGCCGGGCGTATCCGGCGCGGTCTCGGAGGATGCCGCGCTCGTCGTCGAGCAGCGAGATCATGCAGGCGGAGGCGTCGAGAAAGGTGGTGAGCTGGCGCGAGAGGTCGGCGAGCACGGCCGGCACGTCGTCGCCGGCGGCCATCGACTGGGCGGCCTCGATCACCTGGAGCACCGGCTCCAGCTGATCCTGGCGCAGCGGCGCGGCCGGTGAGCGCGGATCTGGAGCCGTCTCTCGGGTCATCGCCCGCAAGATTCCGTCCCGCTCTGCGGATCCCTCTTTTGGGTGACAGGAGCTGCAACGCCGGCGGCGACGGCGATGCCGCCTCGTGGCGGTCTAGCCGAGGTTGGCCATGAGCGAGATCACGGCTGGGCCCAGCACCACGATGAACACCGCCGGGAAAATCAGCAGCACGGTCGGGAACAGCATCTTCACCGGCGCCTTCATGGCCTGCTCCTCGGCCTCGTTGCGGAGCCGGGTTCGGAGGTCGTCGGCCTGCGTTCGCAGCATCTGCGCCAGCGGCACGCCCAGGCGGTCGGCCTGCACCAGTGCGCGTACGAAGCTGGTCATCTCGGGGGCGTCCACGCGGCCGGCCATGGCCGCCATCGCGTCGCCGCGGCTGGCGCCCAGCTGGGAGTCGCGCAGCATCAGCGCCAGCTCGTCGATCAGCGGCCCGTGCAGGCGGCGCACCACCCGCTGCAGGCTGGCGTCGAAGCTCATGCCGGCTTCCACCGAAAGCGTCATCAGGTCGAGCACCGTCGGCAGCGAGGCCACGATCTTGTCGCGACGGCCGCGGACGCGCGTGTCGATTGCCAGAGGGATGCTCACGTAGGCGATCGCGGCCAGGATCAGCCCGACCACCGCCGCGATCCCCAGCGAGAGCACGCCGAACAGCGACAGGCTCAGAACCATGCCGTACACGGTCAACGGCACCACGACCTTCAGCCCGGCCAGCTCCTCCGGCGTCAGCAGCCGTGACCAGCCGGCGGCGGCCAGCTTCAGGCGCAGCGTCTCCGCGGCCTGTCCACGGCCGCCCGGAGCGACCCGTCCGATCCGCCGCAGCCAGGCGCGGGGGTCGTTCGTGCGCGCCGGCTCGCCGTAGCCGTAACCCGGGATCCGGCCCAGCGTCGACTCCACCTGGATCCGCTTGGCGGCGGCCGCGCGCAGCAGGAAGAACCCGCTTGCGGCGATCAGGACGACTACGAGAAGGAACACGGCCTCGCCTCCCTACGCGATCGCCCGGGGTTTCACCATGCGCCGCAGCACCAACGCGCCCGCGGTCATCATCACCAGCGCCACCAGGATCAGCACCCGCCCGGCTCCGGTCTCATACAACGGCGACATGTAGCCGGGATTGATCGCGGTCAAGATCGCCGCGAGCGCGAACGGCATGCCGAGCAGCACCCGCGCCGACATCACGCCCATCGCCACCAGCGCCCGCACCCGCGCGCTGAACTGCTGCCGCTTGCGCACGGTGTCGGCCACCTGGTCGAAGATCTC
>Ga0075434_100006450_pt1 | contig 10752 bp, 7 predicted proteins | sample RhiMethybrSRZTD3_FD_75298 | JGI IMG/M metagenome (GOLD analysis project Ga0075434, IMG submission 75298) | Populus rhizosphere microbial communities from Tennessee, USA - Rhizosphere MetaG P. TD hybrid SRZTD3 | ecosystem: Host-associated > Plants > Roots > Rhizosphere > Soil | place: USA...
GCCCCGATCAAGAAGGCCGCGTCGATGATCCCGGCCGGGGTCAAGGGGCGGGGCTTCCTGGAACGCACGTCGACCCCGCTGCGGCACCGCTACATCGGCAACGCTCGGGTGTTCACCGAAGGCGAGGTCGCGCGGATCGCGGCGCGGCCCGGCACGGCGAACCCCTGGGATGTCACGAACCCGGTCTATGACCAGGCCGAACACGCCGGACTCGACGACGTGTCCACCATGCAGCTGGTGGACATCAACACCTGGCTGGCCGGCGACATCCTGGTCAAGGCGGACCGGATGACCATGGCGCACAGCCTGGAACTGCGGGTGCCGTTCCTCGATGCCGAAGTGCTGCGGGTCGCGTCGCGGCTGGCCCGGACCGAGAAGATCGGTGGCGGCACCACCAAGCTGGCGCTGCGGTCGGCGATGAGCGAGGTGCTGCCCAAGGCCGCGGCGGAACGCGCCAAGCTGGGCTTCCCCGTCCCGATCGGGCACTGGCTCACCGGCGACTCCTACGAGTTCGCCGACCAGGTGCTGCGCCAGGCGCAGACGGAGGAGTGGATCGACCGCAAGGAGGCGCTGCGGTTGCTCGAGGCGCTGCGGGCGGGCGAGCCGGGCGTGGAGTGGCGGCACGTGTGGGTGCTGATCGTGTTCTCGCTGTGGCACCAGATCTTCGTCGAGCGCGCCTACGATCCGGCGGCGCTCGGCTGGGAGCGCGCGGCCAGGGTGCCGCGCTAAGATCCGGCGCGCTAAGGTCCGGCTGCTCGTACGCGTCGATCGCCGACGGCGCCTGCCCGGCCACCACGATCCATCTGCGCGAGCTTCTGGTTAAGTGTCTTCGTTGGCTTGCCCGTAGCGGATGTGGTCGCCGCGCGGGATCGGCCTCGTGACCATGTGCACCGGCTGCAGCGGCACCTGGGAGTAGTTGAACGCTTTCGTGAACGGGTACGCTTGCGCGTCGTTGACCCCGAGCGGGGCAAGCCCGAAGGTCTGCTCCGCATAGGCCAGGACGCTGGCGTAGCTGGCCTGCGCCGTATCGGTGAACCCATGCCTGGCGTAGGGGCTAATGATGACCAGTGGCAGCCGTGGGCCTTCCTGCTGCCCGTTGGGCGCCAACGGCGGGGGCACCTGGTCGTAGAAACAGCCGCAGTCATCAAAGGTGACGAACAACACGGTGGACTTCCACTCGGGGCCGTTCATGACGGCGCTGGCGATCTTGCCCAGCCAGTTGTCCCCCGCCGTGGTGGAAAACCCGTTGTGCCAGCTATCGAGCACCTGGTTGTCGCCTGGCGTGATGATGCTGAAGTCCGGCAGAGTTCCCGCCTTGGCATCGGTAAGGAACCTGGAGTCCGGGTGAATGTGGGACTCCTGGGAGCTATAGAGGCACGAGGCGATGGGAGCGCAGACCGACCAGCCATAACCCTTCTGGCCCGCGGTGGCAGCGTAGCTCGCCCAGGTGAGCCCCGCCGCCGACAGCCGGTCCATGATCGAGGGCACGCGCTTCACCGGGGTCGGCTCGAACGCGCCGCCGTTGGGCTTGTTCACCGACGGGTCGGGAATGCAGGACGGTACCTTCCGGAGGGTCCCGCCAGTGGGCGGCCGCCACAGCGTCACCCGGTCGGAGTCGCAGCCCCAGCCCGGCCCGATAAGCCCCTTGATCACCTGAGGGTTACTGCCGAGGAAGCCGTCCAGCGTGCCTACCGCCGCGTAGACATGGCCGCCCCACGACGGGCTGTTGGCCAGGCTGAACGTGTTATCGCTGATCGCGAACTGGTCGGCGAGCGCGATCAGGTTCGGTATCTGCGCCGGTTTGTAACCGCTGATGCACTTGTACTTCGGCGATTCACAGCCAGGGATCTTCTGCCAGCCGTTCATCTTCCCGCCGTTGACGGCAGCCTCTTGGCCTTGCACGGTGTGCTTGATGATCGGCGGCACGTCGGGATCGACGAAGGGCTTGACTACCGCGCCGTTGGAAAGCTTGACCGAGGCGGGCATCCCGCCGTCCGGGCAGCGGCCCGGATTCGCGTTACACCAGAACCCGAACAGTGAGTCAAAGCTGTGGTTCTCAAGGTAGAGCACCACGACGTGCTTGACCGGCGACGCCTGCGCCCTGGCCGTGCCCGGGCCTGCCACAGCGGCGCTCCGGGCTGCCGCTGCAACTGCCCGGGCTGCCGCTGCGGCTTCCGGGGCTGCTGCTGCGGCTCCCGGGGCTAGCGCAGCGACGCCGAGGCCGGCTGCCAACGCTGCGGCACTGGCCGCCAAGGCCACGCGGCGGGCACGCCGCTCCCTACATTCGTTCACACAAGACCTCCGGCCGGGCAGGTGGCACTACACGATTGACGAGACGTGCCGGGATTAGGCAAGGTTTGCCGGGCAGATTGGCATGCGCCAGGCCGTTGCATCCGATCGCGCGCCCTAGCTGTCCTGCCGTGCCTGTGCCCAGTCAATGTGATCATTCTTAGGCACTGGCCTTGTGACCATCGGCACTCCGGACAGCGGGGCCTGGGAATAGTTGAACGCCTTGGTGAACGGGTAAGCAGCAGCGTCGTTGGCCGAAAGCGGGGCCAGGTTGAAGTTGCGCTCGGTGTAGGCGAGTATCCCGGCAAACGTCACGGGAGTTCTGTCGGTGTACCCGGGCCTGGCGTAGGGGCTAACAATGACTAGCGGGACACGCGGGCCCTGCGGGGTGCCATCCGGGTTCTTCCCCGGCCGAACCTGGTCATAGAAGCAACCGCAATCGTCCCAGGTGATGAACATGGCGGTCGAGGCCCACTGGGGGCCGTTCATGACATCGGCCACGAGCTTCCCGACCCAGTTGTCGCCCTTGGTCATTGAGAACCCGTTGTGCTCGGAATTAGCGACATCGTCGGGGGTAATGACGGAGAAGGCAGGCAGGTGCCCGGAAGTGGCATCGGTGATGAACCGGCTGTCCGGCACCAGTCCGCTGGACTGACCGTAGAGACACTCCGCGAACGTGGGGCAGGTGGAGTACACGTACGCGCCGTTGCCCTTGGTGCAGAGCTCCAGGCCGCGGGAATCCTTGACCTCGGTGGCGCACTTGGCGCCGTAGATGCGCCAAGACAGCCCGGCGGCCCGGAGCCGGTCCATGATCGTCGGCACGTAGGGAACCGGGGTGGGCGCCATGGCACCCCCATTTGCCAGTGGCTTGCCACCCGGCCCGGTCAGCGAAGGGTCGGGTATGCACGACGGCACGCGCTTCGACCGGCCACCGCTCACCCACGTGCCGGTCTTCCCCGAGTCGCAACCCCATCCCGCCCCTGGGCCGTTGTTAATCCCTGGATTGTGGCCCGTGAACCCATCGGTCGTTGCAGCGACGGCGTACATGTGCCCGAACCAGGACGGGCTGTCCTGCATGGAGAACGCCATGTCGCTCATCGCGAAATGCTGAACCAGCTGGATCAGGTTCGGCTCCTGCTGCGGCTGGTAACCGGTGATGCACCGGTACCGCTGCGCGGCCTGGCAGCCACGGATCAGCTGCCAGCCGTTCATGGCGCCGCCATTGATGGCGTGTACCTGATCGTTCGTCTCGTGCATCACGTTGGGCACCACATCCGGGCTGGTACGCGGTGTCACCACGGTGCCATCCGACAGCCTGACCGACGACGGCATCCCCCCGTCCGGGCAGCGCTGAGGGTGACCGTCGCACCAGAAGCCGAGCAGGTTGTCAAACGTGTGGTTTTCCATATAGAGCACCACGACGTGCTTGATAGGGCTGGCCAGTGGCGCCTGCATCCCAGACACGCTGTCGCTGGCCACAGGTATCGACGCAGGCGCCCCCACCTGGGAAACAGCAGGAACGGCCATGGCTATACCCAAGGTGGCCGCCGTCGCGAGCAGGACCAGAGATCGCCGGGTGCCTCGCAGCCAGGATGGCCGGCGGCTGAACGTCATGAATTAAGGCCCCTATCAGATTCTCGCTCTGAGCCCCGGTCCCCAAGCGCGTCACCAAACGAGATGGCGGTGCGGCACACAGTACGCCCGGGCAAGGCGGTCGAAACGAGCTTTGCCCGAATTTCACTTGGCACGGGAGGCAGGCCAGGTCGGCGTGAACCCGATGGTCCAGCTTGATGGGGTGCTTCTTGACCTGCTACGCACTGATCTGTGGGGATCCCCCGCGCTACCCGACCTGAGTGCGATACAGCGGGCGAAGTACCGCCCGCGCCCTGGAGCCCGGGTGGGTGACCGGGCTGGTCGGTGAAGCTTTCTCCGGGCTAGCCGGTGAAGCCGGGCAGCGTCTTCCCGGGGGCGTAGGCGGCGAGCTTGTCGCGGAGCCGGCCGCGCCCGCGGTGCAGTCGGGACATGACCGTGCCGATCGGGGTGCCCATGATCTCGGCGATCTCCTTGTAGGCGTAACCCTCGATGTCGGCGAGGTACACCGCCACGCGGAACTCTTCCGGCAGGTCACGCAGCGCGCGCAGGATCTCGGAGTCGGCCAGCCGGTCCAGCGCCTCGGCCTCGGCCGAGCGGGCCGCCGAGGCCAGCGGGTCGCCCTGGGCGTGCCAGTCGGCGTAGTCGCTGGCCGTGGCCTGGCGCGGCTCCCTGCGCCGCTTGCGGTAGCCGTTGATGAACGTGTTCGCCAGGATGCGGTGCAGCCAGGCCTTGAGGTTGGTGCCAGGGCGGAACTGGTGGAACGCGGCGTACGCCTTGACCGACGTCTCCTGGACGAGGTCCTCGGCGTCGGTGGGGTTGCGGGTCATGCGGAGGGCGGACATGTACAGCTGCCCGAGGAAGGGCACGACGTCGCGCTCGAACCGCTCGACGCGGTCCGGCGACTCCCCGGTCCGCTCGTCGCGGGCCGGCGACTCTTCAGTCTCGGCCATGGTCGCTCCGCTTCGTATCGTCTCTCACCCATATAGACGTCCGCCGACCCCGATTTGGCTCGGGTTCTTGGCAACTTTCCTAGTCCGAGGTGAGTACTCCTGTTGTACGCCTCGATCCTGAGGGTTTCCTGAAGATATATCTTGAACAGCCAAGGAGTGAAGCCGGCTCGCTCGGGACCGAGGTCTGAGGTGCCCGGGGCGCGCGAGATTAGATCCAGCCGTGGTACCACATGCGGGCCAGCCAGGACGTGTACGGGATGGCCTGGGCGGTCAGGACCGGGTACAGGTAGGCGAAGTTGAGCAGCACCGCGAGCACGTAGGCGCCAGCCACGGATGCGCCCACCGCGCGCCGGGCCGGGCTCGCCCTGGCCGAGCCCATGATCAGGCCCAGGCACAGCACGACGGCGAGCACCAGGAACGGCACGAACGAGACCGAGTAGAAGTAGAACTGGGTCCGCTTGGGGTAGGCGAACCAGGGCAGCCAGCCCGCCGCCACCCCGACCAGCACGGCGCCGGCCCGCCAGTCGCGGCGGGTCAGCCACCAGCCCAGGCACACCAGCAGGGCGAGGATGGCACCCCACCACAGGATCGGGGTGCCGATGGCCAGCACCTCGGCGGCGTAGCCCTTGGCGCACACGCCATGCCCCGAGGTGGGGCAGTTCCAGTAGTACGACACCGGGCGGCTGATCGTGAGCCAGGTCCACGGCTCGGACTGGTACGGGTGGTGCTTCTGCAGGCCCGTGTTAAAGGCCAGCATCTCCTTGTTGTACTGGAAGAGCGAGATCAGCGGGGAGATCACCGGGATGTTCGTGCCGTGCAGCTCCGCCCAGTGCCGGTCGTACCCGCTGCTGGTCGCGAGCCAGCCGGTCCAGGTGGCCAGGTAGGCGAGCAACGGCACCACGGTGAACGACCCGGCCCAGCCGCCGAGGTCCCGTAGCAGGTCGGGGCCGGCCTCCTTGGTGAGCCCGGCGGCCCGGCGCGCGCCGATATCCCAGGCGAGCGCCAGCCCGGCGAACGCGGGGATGAACCACAGGCCGTTCCACTTCGACCCGAAGGCCAGGCCCAGGCAGACCCCGGCGCCCACCCGCCACCAGCGGATCCCGGCCCGGGGCGCGGCGGTCAGCTCCGCGCCCTCGGCCGCGGCACCGGCCAGCTTGGCGCGGTACCTGTCGCGGTCGACCACCAGGCAGCCGAACGCGGCCAGCACCCAGAACATCACGAAGATGTCCAGCAGCGCGGTCCGGCTCATGACGAACTCGAGGCCGTCCAGCGCCAGCAGCAGGCCGGCGAAGCAACCCAGCAGCGTGGACCTGGTCATCCGCCGGGCGATCCGGGCCAGCAGCAGGATCGAGAGGGACCCGACCACGGCCGCGGCGAACCGCCAGCCGAACGGGGACAGGCCGAAAAGCCACTCGCCACTGGCGATGAGCACCTTCCCGAACGGCGGGTGGACCACGAACTCGCCGCCGTGGGTGAACACGTGCGGGTCGCCGTGCAGCAGCAGGCCGTCGCGCTTGCCGACGTAGTTGTGCTCCACGCCGAACCTGAGAATGCCGAGCGCGTCGGGCACGTAGTAGGTCTCGTCGAAGATGACGGCGTGCGGGTCGCCGAGCCGGTTGAACCGAAGGATCGCGCCGAACACGGTGACCAGCAGCGGGCCGGCCCAGCCCCAGAACGCGCTGGCCGGCATCGGGGGGACCAGCCGCGCGCGGAGTGCGTTCCGGCGCGCGGCGGTTTCGCCCGGCGCGGGCTCGACCCGAGTTTCCGTCATTGAGGCACATCGTATGGGCTGCCGGCGGCACCGGCGGCGGGCAATGGCCTACCGTGGTCGCGGAATGAACGACAGCAACCCCGGCACCCTCACCGTGGCAGCCACTCCGCTCGGCCAGCCGGCCGACGCTTCGCCAAGGCTGGCGGGCGCGCTCGCGACTGCTCAGCTCATCGCGGCGGAGGACACCCGCAGGGTGCTCCGGCTCGCCAGGGAACTCGGCGTCCGGCTGACCGGGCGGCTGATCTCCTACTACAACGGCGTGGACAAGGACAAGGCAGCCGAGTTCGTCGCCGCCCTGAAAGCCGGCACCGACGTCCTGTTGATCGCCGACGCGGGGATGCCCGGGGTGAGCGACCCCGGGTACCGGCTGGTCGGCGCGGCCGCCGCGGCGGGCGTCCCGGTAACGGTGCTGCCCGGGCCGTCCGCGGTGACCGCCGCGCTCGCGGTCTCCGGGCTGCCGACCGACCGGTTCTGCTTCGAGGGCTTCCCGCCGCGCGGCGCCGGCCCGCGGCAGCGCCGGTTCGCCGAGCTCGCCACCGAGCCGCGCACCATGGTGTTCTTCGAGTCGCGCCGCCGGGTCGCGGCCACCCTCGGCGAGCTTGCCGCCGCGTTCGGCCCGGACCGGCAGGCCGTCGCCTGCCGGGAATTGACCAAAACGCACGAGGAAGTGGCCCGGGGCACGCTCGCCGAACTGGCCGCCTGGGCCGGGCGCGGCGTGCTCGGCGAGATCACGCTCGTGGTGGCGGGCGCGCCGGCGAAGGCGCAACCGCGCCCCGGCGAGCCGGGCTGGACGGCCACCCTGGCGGCGGCGGTGACGGCGGTGGCCGCCCGGGAGGCCGCGGGGATGCCGCGCAAGGCGGCGATCGCCGCCGTGGCCGCCGAATCCGGCCTGCCCAAGCGGGAGGTCTACAACGCCGTGGTGGCCGGGGGCCGGGCCGGATAACCAGGCGAAAGCGGGCTGTGCGCACCGCTACGCTGGAGCGCATGTCCGCGACTACTCGTCACATCCTCGCCGCGCCGGCCTGGCCCTACGCCAACGGCCCGCGCCACATTGGCCATGTCTCCGGATTCGGGCTGCCCTGTGACATGTTTGCCAGGTACCAGCGGATGGCGGGTAACCGGGTGCTGATGGTCAGCGGTACCGACGAGCACGGCACCCCGATCCAGGTCCAGGCGGACCAGGAAGGCGCGACCCCGCGGGAGCTGGCCGACCGGTACAACCAGGTCATCGGCGAGGACCTGGTGGGCCTCGACATGTCCTATGACCTGTTCACCAGGACCACTACCCGCAACCACTACGCGGTCACCCAGGAGATCTTCACCGGGCTCTACCACAACGGCTACATCTTCCCCCGTACCTCGAAGAGCGCGATCTCACCGTCCACCGGCCGGACCCTGCCCGACCGGTACATCGAGGGCACGTGCCCGATCTGCGGGTACGAGAGCGCGCGCGGCGACCAGTGCGACAACTGCGGCAACCAGCTCGACCCGATCGACCTGATCAACCCCAGGTCGAAGATCAACGGGGAGACGCCAGTCTTCGTGGACAGCGAGCAGTTCTTCCTCGACCTGCCCGCATTCACGGAGGTGCTCGGCACCTGGCTGCAGAGCAAGGCCGGGCTGTGGCGGCCCAACGTGCTGAAGTTCTCCCTCAACCTGCTGAACGACCTGCAGCCCCGGGCGATCACCAGGGACCTCGACTGGGGGGTGCCGGTACCGCTGGACGGCTGGCGGGACCGCCCGGACAAGCGCATCTACGTCTGGTTCGACGCGGTCATCGGTTACCTGTCGGCGTCGATCGAGTGGGCGCGCCGCACCGGCGACCCGGACGCCTGGCGGCCCTGGTGGCAATCGCCCGACGCCGAGTCCTACTACTTCCAGGGCAAGGACAACATCGTCTTCCACGCCGAGATCTGGCCCGCGATGCTGCTCGGCTACAGCGGGAAGGGTGACAAGGGGGGCACCCCCGGGTCGCTCGGCGCGCTGAACCTGCCCACCGACGTGGTCGCCAGTGAGTTCCTGACCATGGAGGGGCGCAAGTTCTCCTCCTCCCGCTCGGTGGTCATCTACGTCCGCGACTTCCTGTCCCGCTACGACGTGGACGCGCTGCGCTACTACGTCGCGGTGGCCGGCCCGGAGACCCAGGACACCGACTTCACCTGGAGCGAGTTCGTCCGGCGCAACAACGACGAACTGGTCGCCACGTGGGGGAACCTGGTCAACCGCGCGGTGTCGTTCGCCGCGCGCAACATCGGCGCCGTGCCCGAGGCCGGCGCGCTCACCGGCACCGATACCGAGGCGCTCGAGCGCTCCCGCCGGGCGTTCGACGCCGTGGGCAAGGAGATCGCCCGGTCCCGGTTCAAGAGCGCGGCGACCGAGGCCATGCGCACCGTCGCCGAGGCGAACAAGTACATGTCCGACCAGGCGCCGTGGAAGCTGCGGGAGTCCGACCCGGAGCGGATGCGGACGATCATGCACGTGGCGCTGCAGCTCGTCGATGACGCCAAGACGCTGCTCACCCCGTTCCTGCCCCGCTCGTCGGCCAAGGTGCACGCGATGCTGGGCGGCGCGGGCCAGTGGGCCGGCCTGCCGCACCTCGAGAAGGTGGACGAAGACGGCGGGCCGTCCTACCCGGTGATCACCGGCGACTACTCCGACGTCGCCAGGTGGGCACCCGTGCCGGTCCGGCCGGGCACCCCGCTCACGGTGCCGCAGCCGCTGTTCGCCAAGCTCGACCCCTCCGTGGTGGATGAGGAATTGAAGCGGCTGGAGGGCTCGTGACCGCTGCCCGCGCGGCCGGGGACGGTGTTCCCGGCCCCGGGCGGGTCCCGGCGCCCGAGCCACTGCCCGCCGCCGCGCTGGACGCGCACTGCCACCTCGACCTGATCGAGGAGCCCACCGGGGAAGTGCTCGCCGCCGCCCGGGCGGCGGGCATCACCCGGGTGATCACCGTGGGCGTGGACCTGCCCTCATCACGCTGGTCAGCCGACCGCGCCGACCCCGCCCAGGGCGTCTACGCGGCGGTGGCGGTCCACCCCAACGAGACGGCCGCGGCGGCCTCCTCGCCCGCGCGCCGGGACGAGGTGCTGGCCGAGATCGCCAAACTTGCCGCCCTGCCGCAGGTGCGCGCGGTCGGCGAGACCGGGCTCGACTACTACCGGGAGCACGCCGCCCCGGAGGTCCAGCGCGACTGGTTCCGCGCGCACATTGACATCGCCAAGCAGGCCGGCAAGGCGCTGATGATCCACGACCGGGAGGCGCACGACGACGTGCTGGCCATCCTGGAGGCCGAAGGCCCGCCGGAGCGGGTGGTGTTCCACTGCTTCTCCGGTGATGTCGCGATGGCCAAGCGGTGCGCCGACGCCGGTTACGTGATGAGCTTCGCCGGCAACCTGACGTTCGCCAACGCCCCGGCGCTGCGGGACGCCGCCGCGGCGGCGCCGGCGGACCTGCTGTTGGTCGAGACCGACGCCCCGTTCCTCACCCCGGTGCCGTACCGGGGCAAGCCCAACACCCCTGCGATGGTGGCGCACACGGTGCGCTGCCTCGCCGAGGTCAAGCAGGTTGCCGTCGCGGACATGTGCGCAGCTGTCACCGCAACCGGTGCGCGCATGTTCGGTCCCTGGTGACGAGGCCGTGGCCGATGGCGACCTGCTCGGGCCCGCCGCGGTCCGCGAGATCGCGGCCCGGCTGGGCGTCCGGCCCGCGAAGCGGCTCGGGCAGAACTTCGTCATCGATCCCGGTACCGTGCGCCGCATCGTGGCCCTGGCCGGACTGTCCGCCGACGACGTCGTGCTGGAAGTGGGCCCCGGGTTCGGCTCGCTGACGCTCGGCCTGCTGCCCGCCGCCCGCCGGGTGATCGCGGTCGAGCTGGACGGCGCCCTGGCGGCGGAACTACCGCGGACCGTGGCCGGCGTCGCGCCCGGGCTCGCGCCGCGGCTGGAGGTGATCAACGCGGACGCCGCACGGATCACCCGCCTCCCCGGCGAGCCGCCCTCAGCGCTGGTGGCGAACCTGCCCTACAACGTCGCGGTGCCCGTCGTGCTGCACCTGCTGGGCACGTTCAGCTCCCTGGTCCGCGGGCTGGTCATGGTGCAGGCGGAGGTCGCCGACCGGATGACCGCCGCCCCCGGCAGCCGGGTGTACGGC
>Ga0075434_100006454_pt1 | contig 10750 bp, 10 predicted proteins | sample RhiMethybrSRZTD3_FD_75298 | JGI IMG/M metagenome (GOLD analysis project Ga0075434, IMG submission 75298) | Populus rhizosphere microbial communities from Tennessee, USA - Rhizosphere MetaG P. TD hybrid SRZTD3 | ecosystem: Host-associated > Plants > Roots > Rhizosphere > Soil | place: USA...
ATCAGCAACCTCTCTAATTGCTTGAACCGTATTTTCTTGATAATCTGAAACGACATCTGTATAGCGGGGAATTTCTCTTTTTGCTTCATTTGTTGTTTTTCTTATATTATCTTTAGATTCATCTAATGCTTTGGTTATTGCTTGTTCCTGCTCACGTTGAAGCTGTGAATATGTTTCTGTTATATTATTGCTAGTGTTACTATCTTCTTTTCTATCTTGTTTTTTTGATGTTGACATCTGTACGGTTCTGTTCACTACATGATATTTAATGACTAGTATCATAAGGTATTGATTTGTATACAATGGTATTGTCAGGGTTACTACCTCATAGAACGGTAAAGGTATATCGTAAAACTACAACCGATTGAAGACTAAAAGACCTTGGTTTACATGATATGTAAGATATCGAAAAAAAGATTTGTTGATTTTAGAGGAGTACAGTGCTTGATTGAAACAAATGGTGTAATGAGATTATTATTTGCTACTGCCACTGCCGCCACTCGTTGCCCCGCCAGTTACGGGGCCAGCGCCAGTCATTTTACCACCAGTTGATCCGCCACCAGTTTGGTTGCCACCACCTGTCATACTGCCACCCGTTGCGTTACCTCCACCGCTAGTCATGTTACCTTGAGCCGCTGCCTGTTGTATATAGCTAATAGCCAACATAGATGCAACAAGCATTGATGAAATGATTGCTGCGTATACTGCTATAGTATGTTTGTTAGACATCAAAGCATGCATATGTGTATCTGATTTATATCTTATATAACTAAATTCAGTGATATCAATCCAGAATATTGAGTTAATGCCATTGTATAACCAAAGTTGTCGCTGGAATTCGCATGAAATCTGGTAAAAAGTGGATATTTAACTTTCCTGCTGTTACTCAATACCCCTCAGTTCTCAAACTATGAATTCTAAGCATATCACGGTAACACTGGCAAATTGCCATTAACAAATATTGTAGTTAATTATGGTGGCACTGGTGCTAGTGCGATTCAAAGATTGGCTTCCCTTTCACCAGGAGAGAGCCTTACTTTCACCTCCAGAAAGTTCTGCACTTCAATCAGTAATAGTTACGGCTGATCATGGTGTAAGTATCACTAAGGCCTATAGAACTCCTATCCAAATTCCTGGTATGATGGGATCGTAGATAGCATGCCTGTTAATTATGGCATAGTACTTGTATTGATTCACATAATTTCATACAAGATCTTTTTCTTGATTTGAATGGTATGCGATATATGATAATGGTGATAAAGATTTTTGCTAGTTTCTCAATTATATCGTCGGTCGCAGTAGTTATTGTTGTAGATGATGAGAATCAAAAATACTTGTCTATCGAGTTGAATAACAGAATAGGAATGTTTAAACTATTTAGTTAAACACTCCCTGTAAATGAGTCATTTTATTACAGGTACTACTTTTCTTTAATAATAGTTACAGCAAATGCAGCAAAATACAGTTCAAATTAATCGATCTTCGCTCAGAATTGGCTCAACTGCGTTTATTGCAAGGTAGTTATAGTAATCGTATCGACCATGCTCCATCGATCAAGAGAAGATCCAGCTAAGCATCCTCTTGTGTTTATGGAATATGCCAATAGTAATTCATGGATAGCCGTTCATATCGGACAATTCGTCTTTGTCTTTCACTGATATTCCTATAATTTTTTATCTGTTGTTATCCTAAATGAATTTATCATTTTCTGTATGGTTGGCAAGTAGCTATAATACTTGTCCGGTTCAGAAGAATACGTTATGATATAACCTATATCATTTTTTACGATCAACACTTCCATGACCTTAAGTCTGATCTTACTATTACTGCTAATTTGCTGCTGTCCCATATATGTATATACTATTTTGTGTCCTATGCTTCCATCTGACAAGGTAATTTCATCGCCTCCTGATTCTGATTTAATCAAGTTAAAAGATGGTAATTTTGCAATTAGCGATGTTATGTGTGAAAGAACAAAACTATGTAGCAATATTTTCTGGGATGTTGGCTTATCGAAAAACCTGAAAAACTCTCCTATATTTCTTGTATGTAATTTATGAACTGATATGCTAAGCGTTTCCTGGTATATGTCAGAAGAATCTGCCAATGGAGATACAAATTCAACAACAGGGTCATCAGAGGAAGCTTGATCAGGAAGACTTATGCTGCCGCCTATGTGACGATCTTCGCCTTCTCCTTGACTTTCTTCATCTATCTTTTGCCAAGGAGATAGATACTGCATAACTATTCCAAATGCTCTATTTTGGTAGCTCACGAAATTATTATTATTGTTAATTTTATTCTCGATATATGGTTTTAAATTGATTGTGCCAGTACTACCACTAGTGGCAATTACGTTCGTGCTGCTAGCGGCAGTCGCTTGTTGTTGGGGTATAAGATACCAGAGTAAAATAACGGCTAATGATACTGATACTATCATTTCAGTTAGAAGTGAAATCATAAAATTTGACAGTAAGAAAGTAATAGGTGTATAAGTACCATGTTTCTCAGTATGCATTATTTCTAGCAATTAAATTTATGTATATGCATGTATAGTGTATTGCTTAACAAAGTTAATTCTGTTTGTCTTTAAATAACGAGGTTACAAATAAAAGTCAAAAAGAGAAGAACTATATCTTGTTCATCGAGAGCAAGTAATGGATAATGCCACTTATACCACCAAAACTAGATTGCAAGTAATTATAATAATAATAAGCAGATTTGGAAATAGCACTTGCAGCTTGAACTATAAGTGGTAATAATACATTGTTACTTATATTATAACTACCATAAAGAGATAGAACTATAATAGAACTCAAAGATAAGAGCGCGCAGAAGAATGATAAAGATGATCTAAATCTCCGAGGAAATGCTGTAGGTATGTCTTAATGTCTAATTAATAAAGTTAACAATGTTATTTTATTCATAACGTGCATAACTAGTGTTAACAATAGGGTTTAGTTTTTGTATTTATGCAATGCAATAGTGGGTATTTGCACGACTAACCTTGTTAAGCAATCTATTTTTAATAAAACTATATCATTAGAACATCATTGGCCGTACTTGCTTTTGCAACTGCAATATCTCTTGTAACAGCATCAACTAGTGGCGGCCTTGTTATTTCAGCATTTGCCGCAAAAAAAAGATTCTGACCCAAGTGGCACAAGTAGTAGTAAAAAACGTACGTCTAGTGCAAGCAGTACCAGCACAGGTATCAAAAGCAAGTTTATCAAATGTGTTACAGCATTATCCGGCAGTCTTTCGAGGGCTGAGGTAGACAACTGCTGGAACCAAGTGTTTGGAAGTGATAGCGTTACTGATTTAGCATCAGGGACCGGTACAGGTAACAGTAGTTCATCAGCACACTCTTCTGGAAATGGAGTCAGTTGAACAGGAGCATCAAGTACTTAATGGCAAGCAACAAACAATCAAATAGTATAACAACACCAAACCAAAGACTTCCATACTAATCTCTTTTACAAAGACCATTTGAAATATTTGTGATCATTATTTTAATTATCAATTCACATTAACTTTGTTAATCATCGCCTAAATAACACGAAATAGAAGAAAAAACGAGAATACAACACAACATGTCAGACATCAATAATAATGGATGGAAGGCGGCTTATCCTTTTCCCTCTTCCGCTTCTTCCTCGTCTAGTCGATATAGAATACTCAGTCTAATAGAGACCTTCATTGAACAGATATTTGATATACGAAGAACACTCTTAGGAGTGAGTATTTCTGCCGTTATCATGGCCCCTATAGCAATAGGACTTTCAGTATACTTACTACGACATCCATCATTTATTGCTATTCTTGATATGGAAAATGACTTTGGGATTGTACTTGGTGCGCTGCTAGGAGCTATTATTATCATTTCTTCCGTATGGCTTGTAGTTGGTATAAGGCAATACCGAATAGTTGGTTCTTGGAATAAAAGATATGGAGATTACATTAGAGAAAAGCAGGAGAGAGATAGAATAATTGCATCACAATATAACGAGGATACAACTACTATAGATTAACCTACTACTACAGGTTATTGAAGGAATATTTTATTTTAATTTTTAATATATTGTAATCTATTCTGATGCTGATGGCTGCAATTTTATATGTTGTAGTTGTTCTATTTCTTCTGGACTGCCAATTGTTTTTCTTATTGGCTTTGCCATATCGTTGCTATTACTGATACTATTAATATTATTAACAGTAAGAACAGATTCTTTCTTCCATGGGAACATTCTCTCATATGGTTCCAATATACTTCTGCAAAAGTCTATTCCCTTTTGTGTTGGTTTATAGACTAACTACGCTTTTCCCAAATGGTGATTCACTTTTGTGTATCAAACCATTTATTTCTAATTCATCAAGAAGGCATCTGTGCTTTTTTAAATTCAATCCGGTAAAGCTTATCAATGCAGTCTGGTTTAGTTCACCATACTCTGTTAGCTTTGGTATTATATCCTGAATAATGTAGATCCTATCACGATATGACATTGGCGAAAATGACATGCGTTAATTATACCAAGCATATATGGTCCAACTAGGCTGTTAATATAATTTGGTTAACTATGTTAACTATGGTTTGTATTACAATATTTTTTACATTTAGTTAATATCCATATCAGTTAACATCAAATCGTAAAAGTTCGGTTTGAATTCTCTTCGCGCTGATATAGGATCGGTGTATGTATACGCATCTAACTTAAAGTTATCACGATAATGGTTTAAATTTGTTAACACAGAATATAAACGTCCATATTATGATGGATATATTAAAGCGCTAATGCGGGGTTATGAAACAAAGACAATAAATGAGAGAAACTAGGTTAAATTATTAAAAAACATTTGCTGTAGACTTTTGCAATTCTTATTATTACTGCTAAAATCTAAGTATTGTTAGGCACAATTCTGTAGATACATCCATTGAAATAAGACAGTATGTACAAGAATCCATCAGGACCAGTCTTTATATCGGTTATACCAGCAAAATCTGTTCCAAATGTTACTGTAGATATTTTGGCTTGGTCATCAGCCACAGGGTCGGATGCTAAAGCAGCTTCGTTATATCATAACCACCATTATAGTCAAACCTAAGACCCGTTCTGGCATTGTTGAGTTCAAAATAGTATAGATTACCATTGTTGATATCTCCAACAAAGATATTGTTTGCATATCTGTTTCCGAGCTTTGATGATTTTAGGAATTCTATATCAGTAACGCCTATTGTAGTCAGCCAACTAAATGCAGGGTCTGCATAGTGAGACCCTGGAAGGTTAACCAGATCTCTTACAGTTATATTACTTCTGGAAATAGGACCCATTACCTGCTGCCAACCACTATTAAAACCCGGCTTCACCAAATTGATTTCGTCATATGAAGATTCTCCGTTCTCTGTGTCCCATAAATTGCCTGTAATGGGATCAAATGTTAGTCCAAAACTATTTCTAATTCCATATGCGTAATACTTGCTGAGTATTTTGTTGGTAGTAGAATTATTATCTGAACTTGAAATGGGATTTTTAGGAGCTGGTAATCCATCATTATTTGGATCGATTCTGAATATGACAGAGGTATCATGCGGGCCTCTTCCACGCTTATCATTTTGAAGTATGCTGTCACCAGCATTAACATTTCCTATTACTGCATAAAGGTAATTATCAGGACCAATTGCTAATTTTCCCCCATTGTGATTTGGTCCTGGAAGTGCTGAAACATCCAATATCATCTTCGGATGTAAAAGTAGATGTTCCTTGCTATCCCAATCATATCTATAAATTCTGTTTCTTAATGGTTCCGTCCCATTGGATTCAGTAAAATATAGGAACACTTTAGTCGCTGTAATTGTTGTGCTTGCAATTGTTGTCGTTCTTGTTGTAGTTGCTAGGCCAGCATTTTTTTTGGCAGTAAGACCACTATTGCCACCACTACTATTACTTGCTTTTAATACTGCAATTCCTAATAAGCCACGCTCACTTGTATTATCTACAGGTACCGTCAATACCGCCTGTTTTTGTAGCACTCCATTTGCAATGAGACGAACTTGACCAGCCTTTTCTAAAACCAGAATATTGCTGTCATCTACAAAAGCCATGCTCGTTGGAAACAATAAACCATGAGCAATAAAATTTTCCAACTTCAAACTATTTTTTTCTCTTAATCCTGCAAGTGACGGTTTTACTATGTCCTGCTCTTGCTGTTGAGCTGATGATTTGGATGAAGAAGAAGATGATGGTGATGAAGAAGATGCATTGTTAAGAAAAAACAATAAAAAATTATAATTATAAACCAGAATAAGGGCTATGCTTAAAATGCCAACCACTAGAGGCAGAATCAAAAAAAATAATAACTTGCTTTTATTTATAACACTTGCACCTTTTCTGTTTTAATTTTCTCAGTTAGGAAGGCTGTTAACCTGAGAAATATTAATCTTAACTTTTTACAACTTATAAGAAGAAGAATGTATCATCAAGCAAGGATTATCAATCGCTGGGAGTGGCATCTGAGAGGAGAAGATTGGTTGGGAGATTTTACTACTTCTCTCTATACAGATTGATTGATTGATTAGTATTCCTTGCTTGATTGCTATGGATGTCTGCTGCATTCTTGCTGAGTGCACGTATATGTGTTCTGGTACAACATCATAGGTATTGCAATCTATAAGAATTGCTCATTAAAAGTGAGCCCCTTAAGTAGTGTGTATAATCTTCATAGTTCACTCAGTCCGGGGCAGACTCGTATATCTGATCAACTATCTAAACTCATCAGCGAAAATTATAGAGAGTGCAGGGCCTTTAGAAAACGCCCTAAATAGTGATTTTCTTTGTGCAAACTAGACATTCCACAATTACTGTGTGTGCTGCTGTGTTAGTATTGTTAATCTCATCGTTATAACCACTACTGTCGCTGCTATTTTCTATGACTTTAAATTTCTTTGAGCCACACTCAGGACAAATAGGACAGGCTCTAAGAGCTTTTGTCAAACTCGTTTCTTACTTCCATACTGCTAATACTATTATCATTAACGCTATCACTATTACAGTCAGTCATAATACGACATCATCACCATTGTTGTGGATGGCTATCTGATCCTAGAAGCATTTCAATTCTTTTGAAGCCATCTATTTCTTCAATTATTGTGCAAACTACATTTGGTACTAAATCTTTCCAATTCTGCCGCCGTAGTTGCTGATTATTTTGCTGCTGCATAGTAGCGATTTGTTTGCGAATATTAGTCCCATTGTATTCTTCTTTTTTCAAAAATGATGGTTTTCTGATCTGAACTTCCCTTGATGCTAGGCCTATGACAAATTCGTTGCCTGTATACAATACATGAAAAGGAGGCACCATGGACTTTAGGTGTCCAAACCACCTTGCATTATTTTCATCGTTTACAATAGGTATGATATAGCATTTTGTAAGGTCAATGTCTTTAGTCTCTGATGACAAGGCGGCATGTATCATTAATACTCTCTCACCTGCAGTAAAGGGATCCTTGTAAATGTAGTTGAATTGTGCGCTACCTATAGCAATTATCAATTCATCGCATTCCTTGAGAATTTGTTTTGCAAGATATAGATGTCCATTATGAAATGGCTGAAAACGCCCTATCATAAGTCCACGTGTAATAGTGGGTGCTTGGTTATTATTGGTCATCATCTTTTATTGCCTTTTTTTGCTGTAGATGTTTTTCTTCTTGCTGTCGCTGTTGTTGTTTTTCTTCTTGTTTTCCCAATTTTGCCTTTTGTAGCTGGATATCTTTTGTTTGAATTTTGCGGAAAATAGGCTCTACTTTTCCAAGCATATGGCCTGGTTGGATTCTAATTTCTGATGCTGAGGTCCATTGTTGTTTATGGATACTACTGCTAATGCTACTGCCACTATCGCTATTGTCGACATAATTATCATTATTGTTATTATTATCAAATCCTAATTGAGACCAAGCCTTCTCAGATGACATCGGGATAAAAGGCGCTAGCATAATTGCCAGTGACCTCACAGCATTCACAGCTATAAACAATGTGGTGTTGGCTGTTGCCTGGTTGTTCCAAGGTTGCTTTTTTTGAAAATACTGATTTAAGTGAGTTGCAAATTTCAAAATCCTTTTTAGTGCTCTATCAAACTCATTTTTGTATATTAGTTCACTAACCTCATCTGCAATTTTCTCTATCTCCGAGATAGAAGATCTATCATCTATATCATACTCTGAGGACGGCTTTGGAACTCTGCTATCGAATGTTTTCTGTACAAAATATAGCGCACGATTAATAAAATTTCCAATATTTGCGATAAGCTCGTTGTTTATCTTTTCAAAAAAGACATCCCAATCAAAATTGACATCTGTTTGAGAATATGGTGCGATAGAAGCAATATAGAATCGCAGATAATCAGGATTGAAATCCGATGCAAAGTCTCTCAAACCAATATACCAATTTCTGCTCTTTGAAATCTTTTGGTTCTGAAGCATTAGATGACCTCTAGTTGGAATGTAATCTGGAAGCTTGTATTCTTCATTTATACCCATTCGCATTGCAGGCAAAAACAAGTAGTGATGATAAACAATGTCTTTACCTATGAAATGATATATTTCAGAGTTATTCCAATATTTTTTGCCAACGTCTATATTATAATTTTGCTGCTGTACTTCCGCTGCGTTGTCCGTTTCTGATTCTGATTTTGAAGAAGAATTGTGTTTTTGTTGTTTTTGGTTTTGACTTCCTTTATCTTGTACTTCTCCTTGTTGTTTTTCGATAAGAGTGTTCAATGTAGAAATATAGCATAGATGGTTATCAAACCATCCATAGAATACCTTACCTTTTGCATCAGGCATTGGAATTGGAACTCCCCATGACAGATCCCTTGTTATATCCCAGTCCTCCAAACCTTCGTCAATCCAGTTTATGACATAATTTTTTATATCTGATTGAAGATTTGCATTGCCGTTCAACCATTTCTTTAGCTGCTTTGAGAAGTTTGAGAGTTTAAAGAAATAATGCTTACTGCTCTTTTTAACGGGAGGTCTACCGCAAATGGCACATTTTGGATCTAGTATTTGATCAGGAACTTTGCCACATTTCTCACATAGGTCAGAGTACTGATTTTCTGCTCCGCAATTAGGACACCTACCAATGACATACCTATCAGGTAAAAATTTGTCATCGTATTGGCAGTAAAACTGAACTACGTCTTGTTCATAGATATGACCATTTTCATAAAGCCTTTTGAACACATATTGTACAAATTCGACATTTTCTTTAGAACTCGTTTTATAGAAAAAGTCAAAAGATATTCCAAATAATCGAAAATCCTCATAGTCACGTCTATTCCATAAATCAACATACTCAGCAGGTGTTTTGTTTTCCTTTTCAGCTCTTATCAGCACAGGAGTTCCAAAATCATCAGATGCACACACATGATAGATTTCTCTTCCAGTTAATCTGCAGAATCGTGTGAAAATGTCTGCCGGCAGATAGGTAGATGCAATATGACCGATGTGTATTTCGCCATTAGCATAAGGAAGGGCACTTGTAACTACAGCACTATTGGACTTCATATTGTTGTTATTGTTGTTATTGTTGTTATTGTTGTTATTGTTGTCATTGTTGTCATTATTATTTTTATACTGGGCGTCCTTGTTGTTTTGTCCGCCGCCACTGCTGCTGATACATAGCTCGCAAGGTGTCTCCGGCATTCAAACCTTCACGTCAGCGGACTAGATTTTAAGTTATCTTTGAAATAAAGATGAGTCTTGGTAACTAACAAGTATTATAATAATTACTAATGCTAGCGTATGACGAGATACGTGTATAGATATAGTAATAAATATACACTAGATCTAGATGTCATCCCGTTAATGAAATTGAATTGTTGCAATACTTTGCAAGCATAATATCTATCTGCCATAGTTATTCAATGTCAGATTTAGCAACGGCGGAGACGGCATAAACCAAGGAGGGAGGGACTAATTTACGCATGTAAATGCAATAGCATTTGTTCTTCACATCTTAAGCACGGTTATTGATTCTACATATTACGTATATATATTAGAATTAAACAATTTAGGTTTAATTTCTATTATTTTGATAAATTTGCAAATTATCGTCATTTTGGATATTTGGAACCGCTGTAAAGAAATCAATATTAAATAAGGTTAATTAATAGATTGATTCCAAGTCAATACATGGCCACTGATAAGGTTCATGATATTGCCACGATTTTTAAGGCTCTTTCCAATGACCATGCTTTATCTCTGTTAAGGGCCATTGCCATTGAAAGAAGGGAACCTAATGTGCTCAGAGCAGATTTGAAGCTAACTTCAAAGCAATATTACTCAAGGATAAGTGCATTAACTAAGTCCAATTTGGTGCAAAAAAAAGGTGGAATGCTTTCTCTTACCTCTTTTGGCAAGCTTGTCTACGAATCCCAGATAACAATTGAAAAGGGCCTGGAGGATTTGTCAAAACTCAAGGTAATTGATTCACTTGGAGCTTCTAGTGGCCTCTCAAAGGAAGAGCGCGATAATATTGTCAATATTCTAATACAAAACCGAGAGATTAAAACAATTCTTGAGAAAAAAAGCTAATGAGTAGCAAAAATCAACCTACCGTGGTCTAACAGATTTATCAACATGTAAAGCAGCTGTTCACAGTTCAATACAATTTAGAAATTAGAAATCATACAAGACACAAACGGTCGAATATATACTTCACAAATACTCAATATTTAAACGAAGCACGGGAATATG
>Ga0075434_100006455_pt1 | contig 10750 bp, 10 predicted proteins | sample RhiMethybrSRZTD3_FD_75298 | JGI IMG/M metagenome (GOLD analysis project Ga0075434, IMG submission 75298) | Populus rhizosphere microbial communities from Tennessee, USA - Rhizosphere MetaG P. TD hybrid SRZTD3 | ecosystem: Host-associated > Plants > Roots > Rhizosphere > Soil | place: USA...
GATCTGGTAAAGCTTCCGATGTTTAGTTGAGCATTCAGTAGTCAGCACTCAGCCCGATGTTCCGCGTAACGAACCCAAATCAGCTGCCGATTTCGCAGATGAACGCGGGTCAAACTCTTTCAAGATCAGATCCTTGTAGTCATCTCAGATTTCTAAATCCAATGATCCGCGAGATCCGCAATCCGCGGCGAATTGAATTCTCAACACCGGTTAACAGCTTCTGAGAAAAAATACGCAACGACCGCATCGCTATACTGAAATTGAATGTCTTCCATCCATGAGATCGAAATCAAGTTCAAGGTAGCTGAGATTGGCTTTCTGGTCGCGAGACTGCAACAAGTTGGGTTCCAGCCAGTCACTCCCCGTACTCACGAAGTGAACACCCTTTTCGATCTTCCCGGTCAGCCGCTGCGAAAAGGCGGCGATCTCCTGCGATTGCGAAAGTACGGAAGTAACTGGGTGCTCACGCACAAGAGCAAAGGCAAGTTAAAGGAGGGTCCACACAAAATCCGTGTGGAAACCGAAACCCGCGTCGAAGATGGCGTGAAGATGGAAGCGATTCTACGCGCGCTTCAGTTCGAGCCGTCTTTCCGCTATGAAAAGTTTCGCGCAGAATGGAAGCGCGACGAAGGTCACGTTGTGATTGACGAAACGCCGATCGGCAACTTCGGCGAGATAGAAGGTCCGGCTGAGTGGATTGACACCGTCGCGCGGGAGCTCAACATAGACCCGAAGGACTATTTGAAGGAAAACTACGCGGCTCTGTTTTTCTCGTGGAAGAAGCAAACCAGAAACAAAGCGGACGAGATGACGTTTGCCGCAGTGCGGCAAGGTAAATAAGCAACACGAGCGAGACGCTTATGGCGCCCCTTCTGCTGTGTTGCCTGCCCAACATTGTGTTCCATCATCCACGACCGCGTGCGTCTGAATCAGCACTAAGTCTTGAAAAATCAATGAAGAGTCGCTTGGCCGTCATCGTGCCACTCCTCTCAGTGCAGTCCCAACGGAGGGGAATATGGCAACCATCAACACAAAAGGAAATGAAGATCAGACCTTCAAACAGATCGAGGGAGACACTTGGTCGAGCGTCTATTTGCCGGCAATTTGCGCCTGCATCCTGATGACGATCGTTCTGTTCCTGGCAGTCAGTTGTTCGAAGAAGTCCGACAATGAAGCAAGAATAAAAGCGCCCTCGGCGCCGGCCGTTAGTGATCCAGCGCCGAGCACGACCGCTGCCGCAGTTGTTCCAGAAAAGCCGAAGAAGGCGGTGAAGAAGCATCGCCCGGCGAATGCCACATATGTCAACGGCGCGTACGGGGTGTCGTTCAGCTATCCACGGAAGTACAGCCTGCAGACGGGGAACAAGAATTCCAGCGTGCCAGTCCCGGCGAGTTTCCTGAAGCCTGGAATGGTGGACGTTGCTTCAGTTGACATGCCAGATGATTTGTATCCTGAGACGGATTTTTCGTCCGCGCTGCTCAAAGTAAGTGTTAACACGAGCATGACAGAGTTGGAGTGCGCGAACTTCGTCGTGAACGACAAGAGCGGCGATGCTGAGAAGCCAACCAACATCAAACTGGGCTCGAACGAATTCACCGAGCTTGAACGGATGAGCGGGGAACCAACTCATCAGTCCGATCTCAAGTACTTCCATCTGTTCAAAAACGGCGCATGCTACGAGTTTGCGTTGGACGTCGAGACCGCACGCAAGCCCGACGACGCACTGGCGCAGACCGATCGGGGCAAGGTCTTCTCGCAGCTGGAGAAGATTCTCACGACGGCCAAGATCAAGGAAGTGGAAGTTCCCGGAGTCGTGAACGCTCAGAAGCCGGCCACAGCTCCGGTAGCGGATTCGTCAAAGACGGAGAAGGCTCAGGTCGCAATACCGGCAGAGCAGAAGTAAATGTGAGACGTGACAAGGGTTCGGTTGCCCCACTCTTTGAAAATCGGAAAGAGCGGGGCATCCGCCTTTGTAGTGAGAACTGAAACGCTAAAACTGTGGTTAGCCCGCGGCATCCGTTGCGAAAATTGACCTCACATTCCTAAACCACCAAACCAAGTACGGAACTGCCGTGAGAGCGAAATACATAACGATATGCAAGAGGCCATCGCCGTTCCGCAAAGCGGCTCCAACATAGAAGCTCATGCTGACCCCTCCTGGGTTGTCCGCTGCCGGGCGAATGGCATTGACTTGGGCGGATCCGGCGATCAGAGCGATCACCGCCAGGCTGATGACCGGCCACGCGAGTTTCAATCTTTGACGGGCTGCTGTGATTGCAATTGCCCAGCCAATCACAACCGGCGCTAGGAAATAAATCATCCGTCCAACTTGAAAGTAGATGTTCTCAAAGCCGTGAAGTGGGCCCGGTATTTGCCCAACGAAAGGGGTGCTGGCACCGAGAAGAAACATCTTCCAGCCAGACCACAAAATGAAGCACACCACCAAGTAAGCGGCCAGCGAGAAAAGTAACTGGGGCGATCCCAAACGTTACCCGGGGAACGCGGGTCGACCAGGATTGAAACTGGCGTTGCTCAATCATTGCATTGGCAAGATTCTGCATGCCGCCGAGCCGAACGAGTGCCGTCCTTTCTGCTTCCGTCCGAGTTCGTCCGGCGCCTTGCTCTTCTGCGGTCAAGTCGGCGAAATGATCCGAAAGTTCGTTCACGTAACGGCGCACGTGCCGTGGCGCGACGCCAGCTCGCAACAGGCGCTCACGAAGTTCACGAAATGGCTCTGCCATATTCCCCTCCCGCCAAAACTCTTTGAATGACCGTGGCAAGACTGGTCCAACTCTTAGACAGATTCGCTAATCGCTCCATGCCTTGGGGAGTCAAGCCATAGTAGATGCGGCTGCGGCCTCTTACCGTCTTGCGCCGCGACTTGAGCGCTCCGTCACCTTCCAAGCCATGCAGCACTGGATAAACCACCCCTTCTCCGAGCGTGATCGCCTCACCGGTGCGCTCCCGTATTGCTTGGACGATCTCATAGCCGTACATCTCCTCTTGCCGCAGTAGCCGCAAGATGAGGAGTTCCGGAATGCCGTTCATAAAGTTGGGGTTGGTTTCCCGCGCCATGAACGATAATACATCGTGGTTCTAGGTATGTCAAAACGGTCTATAGATAACCGTGTGTGTTACGCCCCTGCGAGTGTGTCGAACCAGCGCGCGGAAGGAGTGTCCGCGGCACATCTCACTGTTTCCTGGATCTGGCGATCGCCTCCCGAGCTTCCTTGTCTGCGGTTCTTCTTCGTTCGGTTTCGCGCTTGTCCCATAGCTGCTTGCCTTTGGCCAGGGCCAGTTCGAGTTTGACGCGCCCGTTTTTGAAGTACATTCGGGTGGGAATGAGGGTTAGGCCCTTCTGCTGGGTTTGGCCAATCAGCTTACGGATCTCTTCCTTATGTACAAGAAGCTTCCGGGTCCGCAACGGGGCATGGTTGTAGATGTTGCCGTGCTCGTAGGCTCCGATATGGCAGTTCAGCAGCCAGAGTTCGCCATCTTTGACGATCCCGTAGGAGTCCTTGAGAGTCACTTTGCCCGCCCGGACGGACTTCACCTCGGTACCAGTCAAGGCAACGCCAGTCTCATATTTTTCCAGCAAGAAATAGTTATGTGAGGCGATCCTATTGACAGCGGCATCTCTCTGCCCGGCGGCGGTTGGGTCGCGGCGCGGGTTCTTCTCCGCGTTGGGCTTCGTCTGGTGCGCGGCTTGCCGGGGCATGGGAATAGGGTAAAGCAGCTGCTAGCTTTCTAGCCACTAGCTCGTAGCAACCTCTGGCTTTAAGGAGAAGATGCGGACATGAGCGGGCGCGGGTTCGTGGTTTTGCTTGCTAGCAGCCAGCAGCTAGCAGCTAGAAGCTTACTTTAGTACCGGTACTAACGTGTAACCTCCGGGAACACAGTAACTTGGGCGGGGTTACCACCGATGCTATAATCCGGCTTTCTCGACAGCTAAATGGGCCCAAGACCATGGTGGTCTGTGGGCTGGAATGTCGCATGAGGATTTCTTAATGAAACGCGCAATTTCCCCGGCGCTCACCCTTTCAATTCTGCTGAGTTTCTCTATTTTCGCTGCGGCCGAGAGCGCGAAGTCGCTCTACAACAAAGGCAAAACTGCCGAGGCGCGCCAAAACTACGAGCAAGCCTACGACTACTACAAACAGGCATACGACCAGAAGCCACAGGACGTTTCTTATCGAGCGGCATATGAACGGTTGCGCTTCCTGGCCGGAGCCTCGCACGTGCACCGCGGGCAGCTTTTGCGGGAAGCCGGCCGGTTGGAAGAAGCCCTGGCTGAATTTCAAAAAGCGGCGGAAATCGATCCCGCCAGCGCAATCGCCAAGCAGGAGCTGCACGTAACAAAGCAGATGATGGATGCGGGGACCAAGTCCCCGGGGCCGCAATCTTCGAACCGAGAGCCCAGCGTACTTGAGAAGCGCTTACAGCAGGCGAGCGGGCCGGTCGAACTGGGCGCGATCCCGAACGTCCCTATCAACCTGAAGGTCACCTTCGATAGCAAGACGGTATACGAAACGATTTGCAAGCTCGCCGGGATCAACGTCCTGTTTGATCCCGATTACACCTCCAGGCAGATTAAGGTGGAACTCAATGGAGTGTCGCTCGAAGAGGCGTTGCAGATCGTGGCTATGGAGTCGAAGACTTTCTGGCGTCCAGTTACGCCGAATACGATTTTTGTTGCTGCGGACAATCCTGCCAAGCGCAAAGACCTTGAACAAAGCGTAATCAAGACCTTTTATCTCTCTAATCTTTCCCAGCCCACGGAACTGCAGGACGTTGTGAACGCCATGCGGCAGATTCTGGAGATCTCTCGTCTGCAGGCGCTGCCTTCGGAAGGCGCGATCGTCGTGCGAGGCACTCCCGACCAAATTGCGCTGGCGCACAAGCTGGTTGGCGACTTAGACCGGGCGAAGCCGGAAATTGTCGTTGATGTTGCGGTTATGCAGATTAACCGCGACAAGAAGCGGACCTTGGGCATCAATCCGCCGCAGAACATGAGCATTGCTCTCCAGCCGAACGTCAACACGACCACGAACAATAACAACAATAACGGTACGAATAACGGGATCACTACGCCGACCACCGGCAGCTCAAATGGATCAATCAACCTGAACTCCCTGGCAAATCTGAATGCCACCGACTTTCAGGTCACGATCGACTCTGCGACCGTCAGCGCGCTGTTTTCCGATAGCAATACCAAGTTGGTCCAGAATCCACAGATTCGCGCGCTAGATGGGCAGAAAGCTTCACTGAAAATCGGAGACAAGGTCCCGGTTGCAACCGGATCATTTCAGCCTGGCATCGGTGGTGTTGGTATCAATCCGCTGGTCAATACGCAGTTTCAGTATCTTGATGTCGGCGTAAACATTGATATCACCCCCAACGTACATGCGAATGGAGAAGTGACGCTCAAGATCGCCATGGACATCTCCTCGGTGACCGGCACTTCGAACATCGGCGGGATTTCCCAGCCTGTGATCGGACAGCGGAAGATCGAACATGTTGTGCGCCTGCGTGAAGGCGAAGCCAACTTAATGGGCGGAATGCTGGAAGACAGCCAGACCAAGAGCCTGAGCGGCATTCCTGGATTGGCGCAGATTCCGATTCTTCGCTACCTGTTTGGTCAAACACAAGTCGACCACTCTGAGACCGAGACTGTATTCGTGCTGATACCGCATATCGTTCGACGTCAGGTATTGAGTACGTTAAACGAGCAACCCATCGACGTGGGTACGGCGAGTGCGCTGGGTCTGCGACGGGTCAGCCAGTCAAGCTCGGCGACAACTCCGACCACGACTCCCTCATCGGGTGCTGGCTCGGTGCCAGTTGCTCAGCCGTCGGCAGCCAGTTCCGCGCCAACTCCAACGCTTACTCCACGTGGTGGCGATGAGGCAAGTTTCGCCTTCGATCCGCCGACAGTCAAGCAAGCGGCTGGATCAACATTCACCGTTAATGTGCTGCTGAACGGCGCCCAGAACGTGCACACAGTCCCGCTGCAACTGTCCTACGACCCCAAGGTTTTGCAGGTTGCGAATGTTTCCAATGGAACCTTCTTGTCGCAGGACGGGCAGATTGTTACCGTCAGCCATCGCGAAGATGACGGCACAATGCAAGTTACCGCAACCCGGCCGCCGGGTGCGTCAGGTATTTCCGGTCAGGGGCCGGTGGTTACGCTGACATTCGTGGCCAAAGCGCCGGGGCAGACTTCCCTGACGATCGCCAAGGGCGGAGCCCGGGATCCTGCGATGCAGGCCTTGCCTGTCGCGGGAGCAACTGCAACGGTTACAATTCAGTAAGGCAGCTTCTAGCTTCCAGCCTCTAGCTATTGCGACTGTGGCTGGCAATCTGCCAGCCAGGAGCTTTCTTTTTGTGCAATTTCTCGTCCCAAAGTCGTTCTACAAGCAGATGGCTTTGCATCGCCGCAGGGACTCCGGCTTTACCCTGATCGAGCTGATCGTAGCTACTACGATCCTGCTGATCCTGACCGGCCTTGCGATTCCTGCCGCCAAGATCACTATCAAGCGCGAAAAAGAACGGCAATTGCACCATGCTCTTTGGGAGATGCGCGACGCAATTGATCGTTATAAAGATGCCGCCGACCGCGGAGCTTTCCGTATTAAGGCCGGAACTGAAGGTTATCCCGCGGACCTGGATACGCTGGTGAACGGCGAGGACGTGAACGGAAAAAAATTGAAGTTCCTGCGCCGCATTCCGATAGACCCGATGACGGACAATACGGATTGGGGTTTCCGTTCACATCAGGATGATCCCAACTCGGACTCCTGGGACGGCAACGACATATTCGACGTTTATACAAAGTCACAAGGAACCGCCCTTGACGGTACGAAATACAAGGACTGGTAAATGAAGCCGGGACGGCAGAAAAATCGCAGCCGTGGATTCACGCTGCTCGAACTCATCATTGTGATGAGCATTATGGCGATTCTGATCTCGATTGCGGTTCCGAACTTCAGGCGCTCGATTATTCAGTCCCGGGAAGCCGTCCTGCGCCAAAATCTGTTCACTCTGCGCGATCTCATTTCGCAATACACGCTTGACAAGCAAAAGGCGCCACAGTCCCTGGATGACCTTAAATCGGCTGGTTACATGAAGGATTTGCCGAGAGATCCCATGACCAACAGCGCCGACTGGCAAGCCGAGCAATGTGCCGACGACACCATCATGTCTCCCGACGAGCAGGACCAGGGAGGCCTCTGCGACGTGCATAGTTCCTCGAGTCAAATCGGAAGCAACGGGGCTGCGTACAATACGTGGTGAGCTTTCAGCCATCAGCCGTCAGCCATCAGGTAAACCCAACCCCGCCATTGTGACTCTGAGCTCAACAGTCGAAAAACCTGTTGTTTGACTGGGTATATTCACGGGGATGGAATGGGAGAACCCCGGCTTTCCGCATCTGCGCTCTCCGCGTAATCCGCGGTGATTGTGAAGTTCCTGATGGCTGATGGCTGACGGCTTAGAGCCGGAAGCCCATTTGAATCGCACTCCCCCTGGCACTACCATCTAATTCATGCCCGTCGAAATAGAAATTTCCACTTACACGCCCATTCGCGCGCCGCGCGGCACCACGCTTTCCTGCAAGGGATGGCAGCAGGAAGCCGCTATGCGCATGCTGATGAACAATCTTGATGAAGAAGTCGGCGAGCGTCCGCGGGATCTGGTGGTGTACGGTGGAACGGGCAAAGCCGCGCGCGATTGGGGTTGCTATCAAGCAATCGTTCGTTCCCTGAAGAACCTCGAGAATGACGAAACCCTGCTCGTGCAGTCCGGCAAGCCCGTAGGAATCTTCAAGACACATGAATACGCGCCGCGAGTGCTGATCGCTAATTCCAATCTCGTCGGTCACTGGTCGAACTGGGAGAAATTCAACGAGCTTGAGCGCGCCGGGCTGATGATGTACGGCCAGATGACCGCGGGTTCGTGGATTTACATCGGCTCGCAGGGCATTGTGCAGGGCACGTTCGAGACCTTCGCGGCGGCAGGCGAAAAGCATTTTGGCGGCGATCTCGCCGGCAAGTTGATCGTCAGCGGCGGCATGGGCGGCATGGGTGGCGCGCAACCGCTCGCGGCCACGATGAATGGCGCCGCGTTTCTCGGGATTGATGTCGATCCCGAGCGGACCAAGAAGCGCCTGAAGACCGGCTACTGTGATTTCATGGTCAACACGCTCGATGAAGCGCTGCGGATTTTGAAGAACGCGGTCCGGAAAAAAGAAAACGTTTCGGTCGGCTTGGCAGGGAACTGCGCTGACATTATTCCCGAACTCGCCGATCGCGGAGTCGTTCCTGATATCCTCACCGATCAGACCTCCGCGCACGATCCCCTGAATGGATACGTTCCGAACGGCATATCTTTGGAAGAAGCGCTCGAACTCCGAAAACGTGATCCCAAGGGCTACGAAGAAAAATCTCTGGACGCGATTGCCCGGCACGTTGAAGGCATGCTGCGTCTGCAGAAGATGGGGTCAGTCACGTTCGACTACGGTAACAATATTCGGACATTTGCGTTCAATCGCGGAGTAAAGAACGCTTACGATTTTCCTGGCTTTGTTCCCGCATATATTCGTCCGCTTTTTTGCGAGGGACGGGGGCCATTCCGATGGGTGGCACTTTCTGGTGAGCCCTCAGACATTCACGTGACTGACGATCTTGTGCTTGAGCTTTTTCCGGACAATCAAATCCTGCGACGCTGGATTGATCTCGCGCGTAAGCGTATCAAGTTTCAGGGACTGCCGGCGCGCATCTGTTGGCTGGGTTACGGCGAGCGCGCGCAATTCGGTCTGGCGATCAACGAATTCGTCAGAAAAGGGAAATTGAAAGCGCCCATCGTGATGGGCCGTGATCATCTCGATTGTGGTTCGGTCGCATCACCATTCCGCGAAACAGAGAGCATGAAAGACGGCAGCGACGCGGTCGCCGACTGGCCGTTGTTGAATGCCTTGTTGAATACCGCGGCCGGAGCGTCATGGGTTTCAATTCACAATGGAGGCGGCGTCGGGATTGGCTACTCGCTTCACGCGGGGCAGGTCACGGTCGCTGATGGTACCGAGGCGATGGCGAAGAGGATCGAGCGCGTGCTGACGACCGATCCGGGTATGGGGATCGTGCGTCACGCTGATGCCGGATACGATAAGGCCAAAACCTTTGCGCACGAAAATGACGTAAAAGTGCCGATGCAGTGACCGCACCAGACTTCATGAAATCTTGATATTATTCAGCGGCGGCGGAACACTCCAAGCCGGTTTGATCGAGCTTTCGGGCTCGATTGAGCCTCTCTGGGGTTACCCCAGGGGGAACGTGAATAACTGACACTCCGGCGCTAGAGCTTAACTGCGCGTTGCGCAGAACTGCTCATGCAAGGTGAGACTTGTTGGAGTGTTCCACCGTTTTCGGGCATGCCGTTTTCGTCCCTCGTTCGCGCCCTCGCCGCCTCGTTGATTGCAGGCGAACCCACCCCTGAACAAATTATTGCCCGGCTCAGCCTCACTTTAGGCCGACCCTGGCGTTGGCTCCGTCCGCTGGCGCAGCGATACGTGAAGGCCGTTTCAGGAAAAACCCGACCTCGCCATCGCGAGGTAGTCCAGTTTCTTCGTCGTGATTCGAGTTTCAGAAGAGCCTGGCGGAAATACGCTCACGAAATTTCCATCGAGCATTGGCTTACCGGTTCCGGGCAGATGCAACCTGTCAGGGTCGCCGAAGGTTGGGACCTTCCTGCCATCGAACCCACAGAAGAGTTGGCAGCTTGGCTGGGACTCACGTTGAGCGAACTCCTGTGGTTCGCAGATCTCAAGGGGCTCGGCCACAGGCAGAGCTCCACGAAGCTGAATCATTATCGCTACCGTATCTTGCCAAAACCCAGCGGCGAAATCAGGTTGATCGAGGCGCCGAAGTCGAGGCTTAGAGAACTTCAACGCCAGGTGCTGTCTCGAATTCTAGGTAGAATACCGCCTCACCCCGCGGTGCATGGGTTCGTCAGGGGACGGTCTGTCAAAACCTTTGTCGCGCCCCACGTGGGACAGCATGTCGTATTGCGCATGGACTTGAGACATTTCTTTCCCTCGTTCCGCGCGGCGCGCGTTCAGACTCTCTTTCGCACTGTGGGTTATCCCGAACCCGTGGCGGATCTGCTCGGGGGTATTTGCACGAACTGCACGCCGCGGGAAACGTGGGAAAGGTACGGCAGCACGGGCGATTACGATTGCAGGTTTCAAGCGCGGATCTTGTATTGCAGGCCACATCTACCACAAGGTGCGCCTACTTCGCCGGCGATCGCCAACCTGTGTGCTTATCGCGCAGATTGCCGACTATCGGGACTGGCCAGGTCGGCTGGGGCACGATATACGCGCTATGCTGATGACCTCGCATTTTCCGGCGACCACAGTTTCGAAAGGAATGTCGAGAGATTTTCCACGCACGTTGCAGCCATTCTGCTCGAGGAAGGCTTCGATGTTCATCATCGTAAGACGCGAGTCATGCGCCAAGGCGCGCGACAACATCTTGCCGGGGTGGTATTGAACCGGCGCATAAATATCATGCGGACTGATTTCGATCGTCTCAAAGCCACCCTCACGAATTGTGTTCGACTTGGCCCGGTGAGCCAGAATCGCGAAGACCATCCCACTTTTCGTTCACACCTGGAGGGTCGCGTGGCGTTCGTGGAGACCATCAACCCAGCGAAAGGAAAAAGGCTCCGAGCGATATTCGATCAGATTGTATGG
>Ga0075434_100006456_pt1 | contig 10748 bp, 10 predicted proteins | sample RhiMethybrSRZTD3_FD_75298 | JGI IMG/M metagenome (GOLD analysis project Ga0075434, IMG submission 75298) | Populus rhizosphere microbial communities from Tennessee, USA - Rhizosphere MetaG P. TD hybrid SRZTD3 | ecosystem: Host-associated > Plants > Roots > Rhizosphere > Soil | place: USA...
GATTCGGTCTGCACGCCGGCGACTGCGCGATCCGGCAATCAAAATGTGCCGATACGGAACACGTCATGACGACCCTGGCGCAACGGCTACACTACATCCGGGAGAGGTGGCCGAGTGGTTGAAGGCGGCGGTCTTGAAAACCGTTGTACCCGGAAGGGTGCCAGGGGTTCGAATCCCTTCCTCTCCGCCAACTCAAACTAGACTCCGCGCGTGCCGTCGACCCTCACACATCTGGAATGTTCGCGTCCGGGCTGCGGACAGACGTTCGACTTTTCGCGCCGCCAGAATCTGTGTTCCACCTGCAACGCGCCGCTGCTCGCCAGCTACGATCTCACCGCGGCGCGTCGAACGCTTACGCGCGAAGCGCTGAAGTCGCGCACTTCCTCGATGTGGCGTTACGAGGAAGTGATGCCGCCGGGCGCGCCGGTCACTCTCGGCGAAGGGATGACCCCACTGTTGCCTGCGCCACGACTCGGCGAACACCTCGGTCTCGGGCGCCTCTATATCAAAGATGAGGGGCAGAACCCGACCGCGTCATTCAAGGCGCGCGGCCTGTCCGCGGCGGTCACGATGGCGAAGGCGCTCGGCATCGACACCATCGCGCTTCCGACCGCGGGCAACGCCGGCGGCGCGGCGGCCGCCTATGCCGCCCACGCCGGCCTGCGCTGCGTCATTGCCATGCCAGCCGACACGCCCGGCGCCATCGTCCTCGAGTGCCGCGCTTTCGGCGCTGAGGTGCACCTGATCGACGGACTGATTTCCGACTGCGGCACATTCATCGCGAACAACGCAGCCAGCAACGGATGGTATGAGGTGTCGACGTTGAAGGAGCCGTACCGCATCGAAGGCAAGAAGACGATGGGGTACGAGCTGTGGGAGGAATTCGAAGGGAAGCTGCCGGATGTCATCGTGTACCCGACGGGCGGAGGCGTTGGACTGATCGGCATGTGGAAGGCGTTCGAGGAGCTTGGAGCGATGGGCCTCACCGGCAGCGCGCGGCCGCGGATGATCGCGGCGCAGGCCGAAGGGTGTGCGCCGATCGTCCGCGCGTTCGAGCAGCACGCATCGGCGTCCGTGATGTGGCAGAACGCCGCGACGGTGGCGGCCGGACTCCGCGTCCCGAAGCCGCTTGGCGACTTCCTGATCCTGGCGGACGTGTACGCGAGCCGGGGGGAAGCGGTTGCCGTCGCCGACGCTGAACTGATGTCGGCGTGCGTCGAAATGGCGCGCCTCGAAGGAATCCTCGGTGCGCCTGAAGGCGGCGCCGGGCTTGCGGCAATCCGGACACTCGTCGAGCAGGGCAAGATCGCGCGGCACGAGTCCATCGTTCTCTTCAACACCGGTAGCGGATACAAGTATCTGGAAGCGTGGCAGGCGGCTCTCGGCCACTGACGTGACGCCCGCGCTCGCAGACAATTCACATGCTCGGCGGTCCTGCGGGATTCGTGGTTCCGCTGACGGCGGCGCTGCTTCAGCGCCGGGTGCGCGCGCGGCGCGTGCGCGTACGGCCGTGGTTGGAGGGCGGGACTGGAGTCGTCGCGATGATCGAGCGGTTGATTTCGTCGCGAAGCTGCTGCGCCTTGTCGATCAATGTCTTCAGCTGCCGCGAGAAATCTGCGAGCCGCACTGTCGTCAGTCGCCGGCCTCCAGCCATAGGAGCCAGCAGCATAACAGACTGAATTCCGTCTTTTATCTCAACCGTGATCGAAACCGGATCCGACAGGGCGGCCCCCTCCTACATCGGCGCGGCGGTATCGGGCAGCTGAAGAACGCCGCGGACGAATGTGTCTTCAGGAACGGCGCCGAGAATCTCGATCGTGCCGTTGACAAGGGTCTTCGGAACTCCAGTGACGTTGTACCGCCGCGTCAGATCCATGAACTCCGTCGCCTCGATGCATGTCGCGCGAATCTGCGGATGCTCAACGGCCATCCGATGCGCGAGCGTGACCGCGCGCGGGCAATGCGGACAGGTCGGCGTGACGAACACCTGGATTTCGATCGGAGCCGACACATGCTCGGCAATCAGCTTCTTGCTCGTCCCGGTGAGGCCTGAATCGTCGCCGCCCGCCAGGGCGACGGCTTCCACGAGCGACATGAACTCGTAGCCCGCAGGCGCGCCGAGAAAACGGATGCGCGTGTCCGACTCGTCTCGAAGAATCGCGACCGCCGGAATGTGGGTAATGCCGTACTGCTCCGCGCGGTCCTTCTCGAGGACGAAGTTGACCTCCTCGAACGAGATCCTGTCATTGAGCGCAACGACTTCGTCGAGGACCTGCCTGGCGATCAGCGCGCTCTCCGGACCTCCGATGGTTTGCGTGAAGAAGAGCAGCTTGACCGCGTGCCGAATGCCGGCCAGATGCGCGCGTACGACTTGCTGGTCCTGCGCCGAAAGGAGTGCCATTCCCTAGAACTTGAATAAATCGTCGAACGCCTTTCGCGCGTCGTCGCTGCGCGGTGTCGTTGTTTCACGCTCGACAGTCGTTCGCGGCGAGAAGAGCGTGCAGGAATTGCGGGTGTTCTTCGGCGAGACCCGCGCGGTGAGCGCGGCGTCCATGCACTCGAAGCGGCTGCCCGGATCGAACGACACGCACTGCGAGCACGTGTGGAGGTCGGTGCCGCAGCGCGGGCACCGCGTATCGAAGCCGATGTCCGACGAGACCGGGTTGCCGCACTGCGAACAGCGAACAACCTCGCGGAACCCCGGCATGTTGATGTTTTTCGGCCCGTCCTGCGAGATACGACGCGCGCCGGCTGGCGCGCCAGGCTCCGGCGCCTTCTTCGCGGCGGGCTTCGGCGCGCGATCGCGATCGTCGTCCTGGTAGCCGCGCTGCCGGTACTTCCGGTCATCGCTCATCAGAGTGATTGTCCTTCCTTGATCCTTTTTTCACAACTGTGGTAAACCTTGGTTGGTTATCACGCACGAGGGGTCTCCGTGTAAGCAGGTTCCACTGCACGCGGTGGTCGGACCGAACAACGTCAGATGCCGCAGATATTCCGCAGAAGCGCCAATACACTTTCCAAAGTCAGCATTTTCGGCCTTCTGTCCCTCTTCGGCGGCCTCATTTTATTGGCGATCGTGCTCGCCCGATCGAGCTACGTCACCCGCCAGCACATCTTTGTCGAACAACCGCTCCAGTTCAGCCACATGCACCACGTCACCGACGACGGCATCGACTGTCGGTACTGTCATACGTCGGTCGAGACGTCGTCGTTCGCGGGAATTCCGCCGACGAAGACCTGCATGAACTGCCATTCGGTTCTGTTCGCCAACGCGGCGTTCCTCGAGCCGGTGCGCGCGAGCTTCCGCGACAACCGCCCGCTTCACTGGGTGCGCGTCCACGATCTTCCGGACTTCGTGTACTTCAACCACAGCATCCACATCAAGAAGGGCGTCGGGTGCGAGACGTGCCACGGGCGCGTCGACCAGATGCCCTTGATCTACCAGCAGAACTCGCTGCTGATGGAGTGGTGCATCGACTGTCATAGAAACCCGGCGCCGAATCTCCGTCCGCGCGAGGAGATCACGACGATGGGGTACCGGCCGGTGAAGGACCAGGCCGAGCTCGGTCCGGAATTGATGAAAGCGTACGACGTCAATCCGCCAACGAGCTGCTCGACGTGCCATCGATGAGTGACGCGAACGTGACCGGACGCAACGAGCTCGAGGCACTGCGCGGCAGGCTCGAAGCCACCCGCGGGCGCGAATACTGGCGCAGCCTCGAATCACTTGTCGAAACTCCCGAATTCAAGCAGTACCTTCATCGCGAGTTTCCGCAGAACGCCTCCGAATGGCTCGACCCGGTCGGCCGCCGCAGCTTCCTGAAGTTGATGGGCGCGTCGCTGGCGCTCGCGGGCGTCAGCGCCTGCACACGGCAGCCGGACGAGGAAATCATTCCGTACGTCCGTCAGCCGGAAGAAGAGGTTCCCGGCAAGCCGCTCTTTTTTGCCACCGCGATGCCGATGAATGGCGCGGGCATCGGGTTGCTGGTGGAGAGCCACGAGGGGCGTCCGACGAAGGTGGAAGGCAACCCGGACCACCCGTCGAGCCGCGGCGCGACCGACCTGTTCGCCCAGGCGTCCATCCTCGGTCTTTACGACCCGGATCGATCGCGGAACATCACGAATCTCGGCGACATCCGTCCGTTCAGCGCGCTCACGATCGCCCTCCAGGATCCGCTCAAGGCACAGGAGGCCAGCCAGGGCGCCAGCATCAGGATACTCACGGAAACGGTCGCCTCGCCGACGCTTGGCGCGCAGATGCGCGAGTTCCTGACGCGCTTCCCGCAGGCGAAGTGGATCCAGTGGGAACCCGCGGGCCGACATAACGCGCGCGCGGGCAGCCAGCTCGCCTTCGGCGAATATGTGGACGCGCAGTACGCGATCGAGAAGGCTGACGTCATCCTCTCGCTCGATGCCGACTTCCTCTGCACTGGGTCCTCGGGCATCCGTCATTCGCGCGCGTTCGCCTCGCGCCGCCGTCTCGAAGGCAATCAGGCGGGGCTCAATCGTCTCTACGCCGTCGAAAGCGACGCGACCAACACCGGCTCGCGCGCCGATCACCGCCTGCCGTTGAAGGCGAGCGAGATCGAAGCCGTCGCGCGCGCCGTGGCGTCGCGCCTCGGCGTCGGGGGCGTGGGCGATCCGACCGTGCCGCAGGCAGCGATGCGCTGGATCGAGCCGCTCGTCAAGGACCTGCAGGCCAACAGGGGCAAGAGTCTTGTGATCGCCGGCGACGGTCAGCCCGCGATCGTGCATGCGCTCGCGCACGCGATGAACGACACGCTTGGCAACGTCGGCGCCACAGTCACGTACACGCAGACCGCTGAAGTCCGGCCGATGGATCAGCGTGCGGCGCTCAAAGAACTCGTTGACGACATGAACGCGGGCAAGGTGACGGTGCTTGTCATCCTCGGCGGCAACCCGGTCTACACCGCGCCGGTCGATTTGAAGTTCGCCGACGCGATGCAGAAGGTTGCGCTGCGCGTCCAGGTCGGCCTGTACGAAGACGAGACGGCGGCACTCTGCCACTGGCACATCTCCGAAGCGCACTACCTCGAGTCCTGGAGCGACGTGCGCGCCGACGACGGCACCGTCACGATCATTCAGCCGCTGATCGCGCCGCTGTATGGCGGCAGGTCGGCGCATGAAGTGATGGCCGCCTTGAGCGGGGCGGAGAAAACGGGCTACGACCTGGTTCGTGGGTACTGGATGAGTCCTGGCGCCGCGAGCGGTACGGGGACGATCGCACTGCCCGCGCCGCCGCCCGCGGCCAACGCACCCGCGGCGCCACCGCCGCGCGCCGGCGCGGCACCGACCGCCGCGCCTGCGCCGCCAGCCGCCGCCCCGACCGCTGCGCCTGCGCCGCCAGCCGCCGCCCCCGCGGCCGCAGCATCGCAGTTCGATCGTCAGTGGCGTCAGTGGCTGCACGACGGCGTCGTCCCGAACACCGCGTTCACGCCGAAGACCGTCGCGGTCAAAGCGAACTTCGCTGCGCAGACGCCGGCGCGCGCGGCCGCGCAGGGGCTCGAAGCGATGTTCCGGCCCGACTCGACGATTCACGACGGCCGCTTCACCAACAACGCGTGGCTGCAGGAGCTGCCGAAGTCGCTTACGAAGCTGACGTGGGACAACGCCGCGCTGATCTCACCAGGCACCGCCGATCGGTTGCGCCTGATCAGCGGCGATGTCGTCGAGTTGAAGCAGGGCGGCCGCTCGCTGCGCATTCCCGTATGGTTGTCGCCCGGCCAGGCGCCCGACACGGTGACGCTGCATCTTGGCTACGGCCGCACGCGTGCCGGACGCGCGGGCAACAACACCGGCTTCAACGTCAACGGGCTGCGCACGCTCGACGCGCAGGACATCCTGCAGGGGGTCGAGCTGACCAAGACGGGTGAGACCTACGAGCTGGCGTGCACGCAGGATCACTGGTCGCTCGAAGGGCGCAATCTCGTGCGCGTCGCGACCAAGACGCAGTACGACGCGGATCCCGGCTTCGCCCAGAAGATGGAGGAAGGCGAACGCAGGCAGCTCTCGATGTACTGGCAGCCCTACAAGTACGAAGGCTACGCGTGGGGCATGACGATCGATCAGAACGTCTGCACCGGCTGCAACGCCTGCGTTGTGGCGTGCGTTGCCGAGAACAACGTGCCGGTGGTCGGCAAGGCACAGGTGCTCAACGGCCGCGAGATGCACTGGCTGCGCGTGGACCGCTACTACACCGGCGACATCGAGAACCCCGACACGTATCACCAGCCGATGCCGTGCCAGCAGTGCGAGAACGCGTCGTGCGAGGTGGTCTGCCCGGTCGCGGCGACGACCCACAGCGATGAAGGCCTGAACGACATGGTCTACAACCGCTGCGTCGGCACGCGGTACTGCTCGAACAACTGCCCGTACAAGGTGCGCCGTTTCAACTTCCTGCTCTACCAGGATTGGGACACGCAAAGCCTGTGGCCGATGCGTAACCCCGACGTGACAGTCAGAAGCCGCGGCGTCATGGAGAAGTGCACCTACTGCGTGCAGCGCATCAGCCAGGCGCGCATCGCCGCCAAGCTGGACGATCGGCAGATTCGCGACGGCGAGATCCTGACGGCGTGCCAGGCCGCGTGTCCGACCAACGCGATTGTCTTCGGCAACATCAACGATCCGGGAAGCCAGGTGTCCAGGCTGAAATCGAGCCCGCGCAACTACACACTGCTCGCGGAGCTGAACAATCGCCCCCGTACCTCGTATCTCGCGCTGGTGCGCAATCCGAACACCGAGCTCGAGCCGGCGCAGGCGGCGACAGACGGGGAGGCCCGGTGATGGCCGCGCCACAGCAGCCGCTGCAGGCGCCTCCGGAGGCCGGCAGCATGACCGCCGCGCACCGCGAGCTGCTCGCGCGCACGCCCGACGTGATCGCGCCGGGTCATACCTTCGGCTCCGTCACCGACAAGATCAGCGGGATCGTCCTGACGCACCGCACCCCGATCGGCTGGTTCCTGGGGTTCGCGATCGCGTTCGTGTTCCTGATGATCCTGAACCTGACGATCGTCAAGCTCCTGTTCACGGGCATCGGGATCTGGGGGAACAACATCCCTGTTGGCTGGGCGTTCGACATCATCAACTTCGTCTGGTGGATCGGTATCGGCCATGCCGGAACGCTGATCTCCGCGATTCTGCTGCTGTTCCGTCAGCAGTGGCGCACGTCGATCAACCGCTTCGCGGAGGCGATGACGCTCTTCGCGGTCGCCTGCGCGGCAATGTTCCCGCTCCTGCACACCGGCCGTCCGTGGCTCGCCGCCTACTGGTTGTTCCCATATCCGAACACGATGGAGCTGTGGCCCCAGTTCCGCAGCCCGCTCATCTGGGACGTGTTCGCCGTCTCGACGTACTTCACGGTCTCGCTCCTGTTCTGGTTCACGGGGCTGATACCAGACCTGGCGACGCTGCGCGACTCGGCGGAGTCGAGGTGGGCGCAGAAGATTTTTGGCGTGCTGGCGCTCGGCTGGCGCGGTTCGGCGCAGCACTGGCAGCGCTACGAGACGATCTATCTGCTGCTGGCCGGCCTCTCAACGCCGCTGGTCCTGTCGGTCCACACGGTCGTGAGCTTCGACTTCGCGGTGTCGGAGATTCCGGGATGGCACGCGACGTTCTTCCCGCCGTACTTCGTCGCCGGCGCCATCTACTCCGGCTTCGCGATGGTGATGACGCTCGCCGTGCCGATGCGCGCGGCGTTCCACCTCGAAGACCTGATCACGATGCGCCACATCCACAACATGACGAAGATCATGCTGGTGACGGGAATGATCGTGGCGTATGCGTACGTGAACGAAGCGTTCTACGCGTGGTACAGCGGGAGCCTCTACGAGCAGTTCATGTTCACGAACCGCGCGACCGGGCCCTACGGCCCGTTCTACTGGATGCTCATCGCGATCAATGCCTGCATGATCCAGCTGTTCTGGTTCCGGAGCGTTCGCGACAACGTCGTCCTGCTGTTCATCCTCTCGCTGCTGGTGAACGTCGGCATGTGGCTCGAGCGTTTCGTCATCATCGTCGTCAGCCTGCACCGCGACTTCCTGCCGTCCTCGTGGGACATGTATGCGCCGACGCGGTGGGACTTCGGCATGTTCGCCGGAACGATCGGATTGTTCCTCTCACTGTTCTTCCTCTTCGTCAGGCTGCTGCCGGCAATCTCGATCTTCGAGGTGCGGACGCTGGTGCCCGAGGCGAGGGTGAAGGGATCAACGGGAGAGCACCTGCTCTAGATCATGGAACCGCAGACCGAATTGATTCACGGCCTGATGGCCGAGTTCGACAACCCGACGGATCTCGTCGAGGCGGCGAACCACGCGCGGTTGGCGGGCTACACGTCGATGGACGCCTACACGCCGTTTCCCATCGAGGAGCTGAACGACGCGCTCGGTCTGAAGAAGAATCCGCTGCCGCTCATCGTGCTCCTTGGCGGCATCTTTGGCGGTGGGGGAGGCTACTTCCTCGAGTACTGGACGCAGGTGATGGCCTGGCCGATGAACATCGGCGGCCGTCCGTTCCACAGCTGGCCGCATTTCATCCCCGTCACCTTCGAGTGCACGGTGCTTGGCGCATCGCTCGCGGCGTTTGTCGGCATGCTCGCGCTGAACGGGCTGCCGAAGCCGTATCACCCGGTGTTCAACGTGGCCGCGTTCGACCGCGCGTCGCGCGACCGGTTCTTTCTCTGCATCGAGTCCACGGATCCGAAGTTCGATCGCTATGCCACCGAGTCGTTTCTGAAGAACCTTCATCCGCTCGGAGTATCCGAAGTTGCGGCTTAACCTTCTGACGGCGGCCTTGGGAATTGGGAGTTGGCGTCTTGGAAGTTTGCGCGCGGCCGCGCGGGTCGCCATCGTGGTCACCGCCGCCGCCGCATTAGGCGCGTGCAGACAGGACATGCATGACGCACCGCGATACGAGCCGCTGGAGGCGAGCGCGTTCTTCACCGATGCGAGTTCGGCTCGAACGCCGGTGGCCAACACCGTCTCCCGCAACCCGCTCGCGGACAGCGACGAGCTCCTCTATACGGGCAAAGTCAATGGCGTGCTCGCCAACGAGTTCCCGATGCCGATCACGGCAGCGGTGCTCGCGCGCGGACAGGAGCGCTTCAACATCTTCTGCGCGCCCTGCCACGGACGCACCGGCCAGGGCGACGGCATGGTCGTGCAGCGGGGCATGCGCAAGCCGCCCTCCTTCATGGAGGATCGCCTCCGCAACGCGGCAGCCGGCTACTTCTTCGACGTGATGACGCACGGTTTCGGCGCCATGCAGGACTACGCCGCGCAAATCCCGGTGGAGGACCGCTGGGCGATTGTCGCGTATGAGCGTGCGCTGCAGTTCAGCCAGCACGCCGAGATCGGCGACGTGCCCGATGACCGCCGCGGCGATCTTGATCGGCCTGCGGCCCCTCGACCAGCCTCGGGGCAGGCGCCAGCCGGCGAGGCCCCAAGGCCGGAGGCCCGGTAGTGAACGCAACGATGACCTATCCCCCGCCTCCCGACATCGACAGGCAACGCGCGCGCGCCCTCGTCATCGGCGTGGCGGCACTCGCGCTGTGTGCCGTCGGCTTCTTCATCAACCGCGATCAGTTCTTCCGAGCGTGGCTGATCGGCTACATGCTCTGGCTCGGCGTCGCGCTCGGCTCGATGGGGCTGATGATGATCCATCACCTCTCCGGCGGCGCGTGGGGCATGGTCGTGCGCCGCGTGTGGGAAGCCTCGAGCCGCACGCTGCCGCTCCTCACCCTCCTCTTCATTCCGGTCGTGCTCGGCATGAACCACTTGTATCCGTGGACGCACCCGGAGCTGATGCAGACCGACGAGGTGCTGAAGCACAAGGCCGCGTATTTGAACCCGACGTTCTTCCTGGCGCGAACGGCGGTCTACTTCATCGGCTGGAACCTGATTGCGTGGCGCATGACGGCGCTCTCGCGCGCGCAGGACGAAGGCGACGTCGACGCGACGCGCAGCATGCAGTTTCTGAGCGGCGCCGGCCTGGTGTTCCTCGGGCTGTCGATCACCTTCGTCGGCGTCGACTGGTTCATGTCGCTCAACCCGGACTTCTACTCGACGATGTTCGGGTTCCTGTTCATGAATTACCTGGGGCTCGCGGGACTCGCCTTCACGATTCTGATGGCGTCGTACCTGCGCACCACCGACACCATGGGGCCGCTGTTCCGTCCGTCGCACTTCGCCGATTACGGCAAGCTGACGCTGGCGTTCGTGATGATGTGGGCCTACTTCCAGTTCTCGCAATACCTGCTGGTCTACGCCGCGAACCTGAAGGACGAGATTCCGTACGTCTTGACGAGGATTGACGGCGGCTGGCAGTACCTCGCGCTCTTTCTCCTCGTGTTCCAGTTCGCGGTGCCGTTCTGCCTGCTGCTCTCGCGGCCGCTGAAGCGGACGCCCAACCGGCTCGTCAGGCTGGCCCTGTGGCTGCTGATCGTCCGCGTCATCGACACCTTCATGTACGTAACGCCCGAATTCAGCAGCGCTGGCGCCAACCGCTGGTTCGTGGCTGGCGAGCACGGGAGCGTCTTTTTCGTGAACTGGCTCGACGTCGTGACGCCGGTCGCCATCGGCGGGCTGTGGTTCTGGATGTTCTACACGCAGCTGCGCCAGCGGCCGCTGCTGCCGATTGGCGACCCGTACCTTGCCTCGGCGCTCGAAGGCACGGGAGCCCACTGATGGCCGAGCACGTCCAGCAGCACGCTGCCGTCGGCCACTCTTCGCCCG
>Ga0075434_100006457_pt1 | contig 10747 bp, 11 predicted proteins | sample RhiMethybrSRZTD3_FD_75298 | JGI IMG/M metagenome (GOLD analysis project Ga0075434, IMG submission 75298) | Populus rhizosphere microbial communities from Tennessee, USA - Rhizosphere MetaG P. TD hybrid SRZTD3 | ecosystem: Host-associated > Plants > Roots > Rhizosphere > Soil | place: USA...
TGCCGGCGGATCCGGAACGGGATCTAGGACCGCGGAGCAGACGCAGGGCAGTCAGGACGGCGCCGGCGGACAAAAGAATGGCAATGCGATTGAAACTTTACTTGGAAAAATAAATCCCTTGGCCCGCGATATTCCTCTTGGAGTTCTCGTGGCGACGGTGCTCGTATGGCTGTCGTATCAAGCCTACCAGGGCCGCAAACGTCTGGTCATCGGAACTTTCGTGGACTACACGGGCGACGACAAATCGGAAAAGTGGGTGCCGGGGCTAGGGACGAGGCTGCAGAACGAGCTCACCCGGATCGCCGATCTCTTCAGAGTGATCGACGAGACCTACCCCTCCCGGAAGGCGAGCTTGATCGAGGTGACGCCGAACGTCCAGGATGTGGGGGAAATCCTGAAAGACGCGAGTGCCATCACGTTGGGATCTCTGCAGATCCGTTCCAACTTCCTGGCTGGGATCGCCGGCAGTCTCGTCAGCGGCCGCCGGTTGACGGGGGCCCTTCACAAGGTGGGAAACGAGTACGTGCTGACCGCAGAGCTCGGTGGTGGAAAGCCGGCGCGCAGTTGGCGAGTGGATTTCAAGAAGCTCAGCGAGGAGGAGCGACGGCTCGAAGGCGAGGCCGCCGTCGACAGGCTCGTCGAGCAGCTTGCCTTTCGTGTAGCCACCGACCTGGTGCCGATCGGCTCTCCGCGCTGGCTTGCGGTCCGCTGCTATATCGACGGGCTGCGCGCACAACGCGAGACCCAGCGCCGGCAGGGAGACAAGAACGCAACCCTGCGCGAGGCGGAACGTTCTTTCATTCAAGCCCTGAACGACGACCAGCGGTTCACGCAATGCCACTACAACCTCGGAGTCGTTTACCGGCAGCTCGGCGAGCTGGGATCGGCGGAGGCGGCCTTCCGCCGCGCGCTCAAAGAAGAACCGGATAACTTCGAGGCGTGCTATGCGCTGGCGTTGACCGCGGCCGAGAGCGGCAAGCCTGGGGAGGCAGTCTGGTTCTGTAAGGCGGCGATCGAAATCGATTCCGCCGATCCGCGGCCTTGGGATCTCGAAGCCTTTGCCCGGCGCCAGGATGAGGAAACCCGGGAAGGCTCTGGATCGCCCTTGCCGCCAGCTCATCGGGCCTGGAACGACATCCAGGAGAGAAGCGAGATCGCCGGGGCGCTCGCTTGGCGCGCTCTCTGCCGTCAATTGGTGCGGGGATCGGCCATGGCTCTCCAGACGCCGGAACAGGCCAACGCCTATCTGTGCGTGCGCAACCTCGCGGTCGTGCTCACCCGATCGGGGCGCCAGGAACGCAGCGAGCAGGTGTTTCGGCAGGCGGCCTGGATAGCACCTCACGATCCCAATCCTCGGCTGTACGAAGGCAGAACCCTGTTTTGGAACCAGAGAGAAAGCGCAATGGCGGCTTTGGAAGGCGTCTTTGACGACGGCCTGGTTGAGGTTGCAGACCGCGGACTGCTGTGGGCCCTTTCGGCGCAGCTCCATTCCCACTCCGCCGACGCGGAGGACAGCCGCAACGCGCGGTTCGCCGTTCGCCGCTTCCTGGACCTCGCCGCCACCATGGAGGAGCAGGATCTCAAGAAACTGCTCGACTTCAGCTTGGAGGAGCCGCCCCAGGGCGAGCCGAGCGAGGCCTCCAAGTGAAACTGCGCAAGAAGGCCATCGTAGGCTCCGCCATCGATCTGGGCCTCGAGCAGTGGAGAATGGATTTCGCTGCCTGGCGCCAGCGTTGGAGCGGAAACGGGCAAGATTACCGCGAGCGCATGCGGCGCATCTGCGAGTTTCTGATCGCGTTGCGGCCGCTAGCCTGGGAAAGCAAGCCCGTCTTGGAAAGCACGGATAAGACAGGGTTTCTCAAGCTCCAGGAAGCGTTCGCAAAGGCCAACCAGACCAAAGCGGACCGCGAGAAATATATCGCCTTTCTGGAGGAGCTTCGGCTGGCCCTGCAGCCTCTCGGCAGGAAAGGGAAAGACCAGCCGATCGAAGAATACACAAAAAGCTTGAAGGCTGGCAGGAAGAAGCTTGCTGCGTCGGGGCGGCCGGTGGAGGCCCTGCTCTTCACCGAGCACAAGGAATTCGATCTTCGTCTGTCGCATCTGAACGAGTTGGCGAAACTGAAAAATCGCCTCGACGAGCTGCAGGGGAAAAATGCCCAGGAGAATCGGCTGTGGCGGGATTGCTTCGATGATTGCGTCGTCGATTGGGAATGGGCCTACCTGCAGGTGCTGGTGAAGCTATCTCTGCAATACTTGCAATCTCTCGAGGATCAGCCGGCCAACTCGCAGCGGCGTGAATGGGCCACGAATGCAGAGGGGCTGCTGGACGAGGCGATCGAGAAACTCGAAGGAGGCGACTTCCTACAGGTCCGGACACAAGGGCTTCACGGTCTGCTCGCCAAAGCATGCCTCTTGCGCGCCACCGCGCCGGAGATCGACACCGACCCTCGTTTGCCTCACCTCAGGAAGGCTTTGGTCCATGCCAGGTATGCCGTCGAGATGGAGCCGGAGAGCGTCCGCGAGCGCCTGGTGCTCCTACAGATCTACGGCATCCTCAACGACAACGGTCAGGTGAAGACCGAGGCCGAAATCGCGCTCTATCTCGATCCCGGCCCTGAAACGCTGAAGGCGATCGCTGCAAACTTCCGGGAGCGGGCTGACGCTACCTCCCGGCGTATCGCAAGACGCAAGGTCTTCCAGGAGGCCGTGGCCTTCTTCGAGCGTGCGCTCAGGCTCGTCGAAAGCGAGACGCTCGACGATCGGCGGCCTGTCGAACAGATGGAACGTCATGCCTGGGCTCACTACTGGTTGGGCCGGTTTCATTGTGAGCTGATGGATTACGAGAAGGGTATCGCGCACGAGAGGATCGGCAAGGCGCTCGGCTTCAAGCCTCTCGAGTCCAGGGTCAACCTCGCCTGGGCGTTCTTCGAAGCCAAGGCCTACGACCAGGCGGAGCAGGCTTTTGACGAAGCCGAGAAGGAAGCGGACAGACAGCGGCCAGCGGGGAGCCAAGCGCTGATAGCCGAGGCGCCGGGCGAGGATAAACCTATCGACGAACTGTTGATAGATCTTCATCTCGGCCGAGCCTTCCTTTATGCTGAACGCGGCGTCAATCTGGAAATCGCAGAAAAGTCTGCCAAAGAGGCAGACGGCCGCATCTCCTCCCTGACGGATCGTTCGAACCAGCGGCAGCAACGTGCCGCATTCCATGAGTGTCTCGGTCGGATCTATTACCGCCTGGACAAGCTGGACGAAAGTGCCAAGGAAGTCCGTAAGGCCATAGAGTCGAGCGCCAGGAGCGGCGCTTACTGCTGCCTCTTGTATACCCATCTGGCTAAGGCGCGAAACGATCCCAAGTATTGGCCGCGAGTTGCTCTGGAGTGCCAGGAGTTTTGGATGCGCGCTCGTGAAACAGACGTCAGAGGAAGAAATCGCGCCGAGATCCTTGATATCCGCCACCAGATGCGTCAGATGGAGGAAAAGGCTTCTCCACCAACGAGTCCTCCTCCACCCGGGAAACCTGCTACGTAGAGAGCCGCGCGGTCAGCGTCTCGGCAGCGCGTCGAAAGCAGCCTGGAGGAGGGAAATGACCGTCGACCAGCCGGCAATTTCGCCGAAGGAAAGCGTCTGGCTCACCCGCGGGTACTGGTGGATGAATTTCAGATCCGGCACCTCGGGAATTCCATGGCGCTCGAGGACCGCTCGCGCCAGCTCCGGCTCGTTGGTCCAGATCTGAAGGTACTTGGCGGCTTTGACGAAGACCTCCTCGGTGCGCCCCCGGTGTTGGAAGATCATGCCGAACTCCAGCAGCCCGTCGTGCTGCAGCGAGTCCGCGAACGGCGCGAACGCGGCGAGCGCCCGGTCGCGGTCGGTGTACGGCCCGAGGATCGGATCGTCGTCCTTCACGCCGACGATGGGAGCAGCGATCTCGGGCAGGAGCGCCCGCACCAGATCTTGAAAGACGTCCCAGATCTCCGGTGCGTGAACGTTGGCCTTGAATTGAGCCCTGAACGCATCCTTCTCCGAGTCCCAAACGACATACCCGGTCGTGAGGCGCGCCTCCGCGATGCGGCTTTCCTCACCCTCGAGACCCTTGGGAAGCTCGTCGGGCCGGCAGAAGCGGACGCCCTGCGGGAAGATCAGAGGCTCGGGCCGGAGATCGCGCATGACGGCGGCTATCTTAATCCGCGCCTGGCCCAGAGAGCGTATTGGCAATGTATATACGTTGTGCTAGAAAGGCGTGCTATGAAGACTCAACAGATCCATGACCGGCTTCAGAAGGACCGTCCGATGACGACCATCAGCATCCGGATGCCGGAGGATGTGGTCGAGGACCTCAAGCGCGTCGCTCCCCTGCTGGGTTTCTCGGGATACCAGCCTCTCATTCGCGCCTACATCGGTCAGGGTCTGCGGAAGGACCTCGAGCGGCTCGACCGGAATCCTGGGCTCGAGCGGCTGGTGGAAAGCCTGCGCCGTCAGGGCGTTGACGACGAGATCATCAACGCGGCGATCGCCGAGATGAGGACAACCTATCCCGGTGGCTCATCTCCCCACTCGCCCTTCGCCTTCGCGACCCAGCGAGGCGCCGAGTCGGTTGTCTGCCGGAGAAGGAGGTTGAGCTGCGCGGCGTGGTGCTGGACGTGGCGCATGTTGTAGAGGAGCACCTCCAGAAAGCTGCTCTCGCGCGAGAAGAACTTCCGCCGTTCAGCGGCCGTCTCGTCCGTCAGGGCTTCGATCGTCTCCCGGCACTTCCTGCGGCCATGTTCGAGATAGGTCCGAAGCTCGTCCTTCGTATACGGCCGTTCGGGAAAGAACCCCTCCGGATTCAGCTCGTCGAGCGTGAAAGGCACCGGGGGAGCGAATCCCTCCAACGACTCGGAGAGGTAAAGGTCGAGAAAGAAGAGCGTATGAAAGACCAGATACCAGAACTCCGGCCGCCGCGAGCGGTCGCTCCACAGCTCGTCGGGACAGGCGACCAGGGCGTTTTCGAGCATGTCGATCGCGGCCCCGAACTGGTGCCAGAGGGCGCTCCGGGCTTTGATCATTGCGGTCAGTTGTTCGAGATGTTCGACTTCGATTTGACGATGGTCCCGTTAAGAGGAGTTACGCCGTCGGAGACAACGATGAAGGGGACGCCTGCCGTTGACCTCGCCGCAGACTGTTTCGTCGGGTCTGTGGCTGGGTCGAATGATTTATTGTTTTCAAAGTCATACCACCTTTCAACGTTTCTTCCTCCAGGCAGGTTGAGGGTGATGTAGCAGAAGTTGACTCCTATCCCCCTCGCCGCCTCCGGCACGTGATTGGGAGGCTCCACCGTCAGCGTGTATTCGCCCCGAGGCACCACAGGGAAGCTGAAGTTGCCCTTCTCGTCCGTAGTGACGCGAGCGGCGGGACTCCCACCTGGATTCTTCCCCAACTTCACATCGACGCCCTTGAGAGGCGCCCCGGCCGTGGCGACGGCTGGAAGCAGACAGAGCGCGGCGAGGGCAAACGCCGCGACGAGGGATGCAGGAAGGCTGTTTCTTCTGGACATGGGAGATCTCCTTATGGAGCTGGGTCGCACTTATAGATTGTTACTGCCGAGCAATCCTATGATGTGCCTGGCTAGGTGATCTTTTGATCTCTCTATGGCGTGGAGAACAGGCTGCGAAACACCGGTGGCGGGATTGCGATACCAGTCGTGCGAATCAACACACAGCCCATCCCTTCGAGCTTCTTGATCAGATCCGCTCGCTTCACGACACCGCCAACTCTTCGACCTTGCGGATCCCTGGAATCTGACCGCTGTTGAGATCCTTGTATAAGTCTCTCAGGTGCTCCTTGAGATCATCCAGCGTGTCGCCCTGCGTCCAGTAGTCCGGATACTCCTGTAGATACCCGAGCCACCCTCCCTGCTCTTCCCAGTAGACGATGCTGACCGTTTGCATTGAGGAACCTCACTAAGCGAGAGCTTACCGCGCCGCGCTATCCGGGGTCCTCCCCGGGTATAGGCTCACCCGACCGCGGGAGCCCAGTCGTGCCATCGCCCCAGATGGTACTCCCACTCCTTCGCCTTTGTCACGCCAGCGCCGAGTGACCCTCGCTTCCCGGCACAGACGATGACGGTTCACGCGGATAGCCTTGCTCCCGCGCCAACCGAGTGATTCGTTCAATGAACTCTCCCTTCGCATCCGCATAAGCCTCGCGCGAATCAAATTCACTCGCCGAGAACTGCGGCGCGAGCGCCGGTTTGAGCTTCGCGTATTCCCCGGCGACCTCAGCGTGTTCTCGCAAGAAGTCGCGAAACGCCAAGGTTCGGGCCTCCTCCTCGCTGCCGGTCTCCACAACGTGAACGTGATGAGTGTGGGGCCACTCCGCGGGGCGATGGAAAAAGGGACAGAACGCATCGTCCTCATGCGGAACATGAACATACCCCAACCGCTGAAGCGGGATCCCGTAGGCGTCCATGGGCTGAAGGGCAGCAACGGAGATCTGGATGTCAATGACGGGCTTGGCGACCAACCCCGGCACCGATGTGGAGCCATTGTGTTCGATCCTTCGAGCAACGTCCCCCAAGGCTTGCGAAAGCCGCGCGCGTTCCTCTGCAAACCGCTCTGGCCATCGGCGAGCGTAGGGTGTCTATGTCCTGCAGATCTTGAGGCTCAAAGACTTCGAGCTGCGCATCGTTGGCGCTTAGCTTATCCCGCCCTCAAACCGCAGCTCCGGGTTATACCGCGCCTTCCGCAGATAGGAGAGCACCTCGCGGGCGAACTCCACGGTGACCCGCTCTTGCTCGGCCGCCTTCCGGAAGAGGGTAAGTGCGGCGAGCGCCTCCCGGTGGATCGCGTGCGCCTGGAAGATCGGCGTCATGTGGCGGGCCAGCGTCTTCACCTGATCCGTGCGCCCCAAGCCGGCGTAGAGGACGGCGATCTCCAGGGATACGAGCGCCACATCGTAGGCCATATCGCGGGAGGCAAACTCTCCGCGTACCCGGGCAAGGAGCGCGATCCCTTCTTCAACATTGCCGAGACCCGCGGTGACGCGCCCCTCCATCCACATGAGTCGCACCCGGTTCAGATCTCCACCGGCCTTGAGGAGGTGCGCGCGGGCTTGCGGCAGAAGCGCCGCGGCCTCCTCGAAACGGTCAAGCTTGCTGAGCGCATCCGAGAGGTTGTTCCAGATGGCGAGGAGCAATCGCGCCTCTTCTTCGGGCGAGGTCGTCTCCTTCACCTGCTCTAGGAGCGCGACCGCTTCCTCAAGGTCTCCCATCTCTTCCAAGACTTTGGCCTTGCTCACCATGATCTGAATCCGGAACGTGGAACTGCTCGCCATCAGGAACGCACGCTCAAGGAGATCCTTCGCCTCCTCAAACCGCCGCTGCTCTCGCCGCAAGGAAGCCTTGAGGGCGAAGATAAGCCCCTCTTCGATCGAGAGGAGTCCGCCATCCGCGCCTTCGCCAGCCTTCCAAAACGCGTCGGCAGAGATGAAGGCCATTTCCGCTCCGTCAAAGTCGTCCTGGGCGCGCAGAGCATTCCCTAAGTGCGCCCAGGCGATGCCGCGCAGTTTGGCGCGTACAGCTTCGCCTCCCTCGGCAAGATCGGCAGCGACAAGCGCCAGCTCGCAGAGCGCCGCCGCTTTCATCGGCTCCTCGCCGCAGAGGCGCTGACTCTCACTGCACAAAAGATCGCAGACCGCCCATTGCGCTTCCGGCGGAGCGCCTCGGAGCGCCTCCATTTGTTCCTTATGAGGAAGCAGCTTGATCCGAGTCCATAGCGCTTGCGCCGCTCGCCGCTCGGCTTTGCGATCTCTCGCGGATGCGACCGGATTGGCGCTCTCCGATGGCGGGTCATCCTTCCTCTGGTCCTCTTTGAGCGCGAGGACCAGCTTGCTCAACCGTGCCGCCGTTTGGCTTGCCGCCACGACATCGGCGCTGAGTCGCGTCGCTAGAGAAGATGCAGTGACGAGCGCGGGCGAGGCGCCGCCTCCGGCGTCCTTCCCGTCAGGAGTCCGGCAGTCGAGCAAGAGTTGCTCGATGAACCACCCTCCGAAGTCAATCGCGGTCCACCGGAAGCGCATAGCGGTGAGGAGTCGTTCCAGGGTTACGGCGTCCGGCGTGCTCTTCCCGCTTTCGTACTCCGAGATCGACGCCCGCTTCACTCCGGAGAGCCGGGCGAGGTCCGATTGAGTCAAGTCGAGCGCGACTCGAAGGACGGCGAGCACCCTGCCGAGAGGAACGGACGCTCCGGTCTCCCGATCCTTCCTCACTCGTGTCATGGCCTCACCTCACGCGCCGTGACTGGCCGTCGTGATGCATGCAGACTCCTCTATGCGTCTTGAGAGCATATCGTGAACAACGAACTTTGGCCTTCACACAGATGGTGCCTTGAAGTGAAAAGAGCGCGCCTGCCCGTGTCCCACCCTCGCGCTTGACCCTATTGGTCCACACACTGTACCGTTTGACGGACCAATTGTCCGTCCTTTGGAGCACCTTGTATAGGGAGGGCGGAAGCCCGGCAGCCATGGTGGCGCCGGCCCCGGCCGCCCGGAAAGGAGCACTGCATGATCCTTCCGCGCCGCCTCCGCATAGCCCCCTTCCTTCTCGCGCTTCTTCTCACTGCCGGGCCTGTTGCCGCCGCGGCTCATCGGCCGCGAGAGGTGCGGCAGCCGCGACTCAGCGTCACCGGACTTCTGTCCGGGGCATGGGCTTTCGTGAGCCGGATCTTGTGGGAGGAAGGCAGCTCGCTTGATCCCTTCGGGAAGTCAGGCAGCTCCATTGATCCATTCGGCAATCCGAAGCCGCCGGAGACGCAGCCTCCGGCGGGCAGCACCTCATCTGCGCCTGCATCAGGGAACTGATATGTGCGTCGGGCGGGGCTCCCTCGCCCGCACCGTTTCTTCCGCTCTTTCCGCAGGACAGCAGGTTCTTGTCCCCTTCACGGTACACGCGGTCCGCCACGCCTACGCGGAAAGCGGGTGAGGCACATCTGCGCCATAGGCTCCCTGTGGGAGGGTTCATATCTGTGCGTAACCCACGCGCTACTGTCGCCGGCATCCCGCGCATCGATCCCGCGGAGTGGGAAGAGCATGAGGGGTTTCGCGAAACGCTTCTCCTTCATGTCACCGAGCCCAAGGCAAACGCGACACTCCGGGACTTCGGCGCCGTGCTCCTCGACATGGCGCTCGGATGCGCAGACTCATGGCCGCACCATCCTGTAAGCGAGACCCGCGCCGAGTTACGTGCGGCGCTCGCCGATCTCCGACACCTCGAAGGGTTTCTCACCGCTGTGGGGCAGGAGCACATCGTCTCCTCGCTTGAGGATGAGGACGCCGCGCTCTCGCAGTTTGCCGCACGGCAGGCGATCGCGGTGGGGCGGATCGCCGACCGGATCGAAGAAGAGCTAGAGGAGCGGAAGAGCTGACCCCTTCGGTTCTCGTAGTTGCTTTCTCCCGCCAACCTGCCTTCCCGCTCGTCCCCGTATCGGTACGAGCTGTACCGCCTTTCTCTCTCTTGTTGCCGGTATCCGCAATCTCCTGCCTACTACCTCTCATCATGGAATACGGAGGCTTTCGACTCACCGCACCGGCTCACGGGATGCTGACGTTGCCTGCGGTCCTCAAGCGCGGGCTCTCCATCGTGCCGGGAGACATCCTCTCCCTCCAATCCTTTCCGCCCTTCGTCCAGTTGGAGATCTATCGGGAGTTCCTCGCGGACCGATGGGAGCTTGTCGCGCTTGAGGCGCAGTGGAAGTACGTTGAGGGGTTTCTCGTGCGCACCTTGACGGCGGTCGATGCCAAAGGACGGCTCCCGATTCCTCGGGCGATTCTTGACGTGCGCCGGGGCGAGGCGTTCCGGCTGCAGGTCTTCAACCGCTGGCAGGTTCACACGCTTTTCCTCTTCCGGCTTCCGCCGAAGCCGCCGCAGAAGCAGCTCGGCATCCATCGGATCGCCGGACAGATCGCGGCTCCGGGATGCGAAGCGAGGATCTCGCAATGATCGATTGCGGCACGTTTGACCGCGAGTGGCTTGCATTCCACTTAGGGATCATGTCCAGACATCCAGAGGAGGACCGCTTCTTCGGTCTTTCTACGGGTGATCCTCCGCTGAAGAAGCCCCCTGTGTTCTCCTGTCCCCGAAAGAAAAAGGAGCGGCGGGCCTTGTGGCCCGATGCGAGGCTCGATGAACGCGTGTTGGACCTCGCGGCTCCCATCGGGAGGAAGATGGAAGGCGGTCTCTCTGAGGCTGTATGCGGTTCCGCTTCTTCGGCACGCGTTTCAGATCGTGCGGGCGGCGGTCACCTTACCATTGCACGCGTGCAACGAGGCGTTGCATGGGTACAACGGCCCGTTGCTCGCGGACAACGCTTCGATGTACGCGTACACCGACCCATTGCTCGCGTGCAACGAGCCGTTGTATGCGTGCAATGGACCATTGTACGGGTACAACGAGCCGTTGCTCGCGTACAACGCTTAAATGCACGCGTGCACTGACCCGTTGCTCGCGTACAACGAGCCGTTGCATGCGTGCAATGGACCATTGCACGGGCACAGCGAGCCGTTGCTCGCGTACAACGGGCCGTTGCTCGCATACAACGCTTCGATGTACGCGTACACCGACCCGTTGCTCGCGTACAACGAGCCGTTGCATGCGTGCAACGAGGCGTTGCACGCGTGCAATAGGAATTGCACCGCGCGCAACCCCAAGCAAAAGCTGACCTTAGAGGGCGCGAGGCGGTGCAAGGGCGAGCACGGAGGGTACGCGCTTGGGAGA
>Ga0075434_100006458_pt1 | contig 10745 bp, 12 predicted proteins | sample RhiMethybrSRZTD3_FD_75298 | JGI IMG/M metagenome (GOLD analysis project Ga0075434, IMG submission 75298) | Populus rhizosphere microbial communities from Tennessee, USA - Rhizosphere MetaG P. TD hybrid SRZTD3 | ecosystem: Host-associated > Plants > Roots > Rhizosphere > Soil | place: USA...
CGTCTCGGCGACGCTGCAGGAGATCGTCCAGCACATCGCCGACGACCTCGGCTTCGACGGCGCGATCGGCTCCACCTGCGAGATCGTCGACGGCCTCTACACAGGCCGCACGCTGCGCGCCGCCCACGGCGAGGGCAAGGCTCAGGCGCTGCGCGAGCTGGCGGCTGCGGAGGGCCTCGATCTCGGGCGCTCGACCGCGTACTCGGACTCCTACAGCGACGTCCCCTTCCTCGAGGCGGTCGGGCATCCGGTCGCGGTGAACCCCGACCGGAAGCTGCGGCGGATCGCCGCCGAGCGCGGCTGGCCGGAGGTGCGCTTTGCATCCTGACGAGGCGCGTGCGCGGCTCGCGCAGCTCGGCTTCGGGGCCGACGACATCGAGGCGCTCGCCGCCCACTTCCTCGACGCAGACGCGCGTGGTCAGACGGGCCACGGCGTCTCCCGCATCGCCTGGCTCGAGACCTTCGACGAGCTCGACGCGACCGCGAGGCCCCGGCGCGTCGCGACGGAGCCCGGCTACGAACGCTGGGACGGCGCGGGCGCGCTCGGGTACCTGACGCTCGAGGCGGTCGTCAGGGCTCAGCTCGCCGACCCGCCCGAGCGCGCGCGCCTCGTCGTTTGCTCACGGACGTTCCCGACCGGGTCGCTCGGCTACTGGGTGCGCCGGCTCGCAGAGGCCGGCCTGGTCGGGGTGCTCACCGCCACGTCACCGCGGCGGCTTCCGCATCCCGAGGGCGGTTCGCCCCTGACGGGCACGAACCCCCTCGCGATCGCGGTCCCCTCGAGCGACGGCGCCCCGGTCGTCACCGACGTCTCGATGGGGGCGGTCACACACGGCGACGTGCTCGCCGGCCGCGCCCGCGCCGAGGAGCTGGTGCCGTTCGGCGGGCGGCTCGCGCACAAGGCCTTCGCGCTCGCGGTCGGGCTACAGCTCTTCGTCGAGGCGCTGAATCCCGACGACGGATTCGGGGCGGTGCTCCTCGTCGCCCGTCCCGAGAGCGACCCGGTGCCGTCGCTGCGCGCGCTCGCCGGGGGCGTGCGCCTGCCCGGCGACCGCCGGCTTCGCCCCTGACCCGTTCGGACATGCCCTGTGGTCAGACCAACGTGTGCGGAAGTGTGTCGCGTTGTCCACAAGCCCTGCAGCTCGCGCACTTCGCGGACGGTCAGGGCGCGGCCGTTCCGGGCACCCTTCGTGGTCAGACCACGTGCGTCGACGACCGCTACGGCTCGGGGAACCCGGGCTCGCTCCTGATCGCGGCGAAGTCTGAGTCCGTCGCGGCGTAGTCGGCGAACTTCGGGTCGAGGCGCACGGAATCCTGGAGGTGCAGCAGCGCGTCGAGCGCGCGTCCGCCCCGGGCCTCCATGCACGCGAGGTTGTAGAGGAGCGCTGCGCTGTCGGGATGCTCGCGCAGCGCCTCGACGTGGATGCGTATCGCCTCGTCCCAGTTCTCCTCGCGGGCGGCGGGCACGGCGGCGAACATCGCCTCCCACGGCGACACCTGGTGCGGCTCGCCCGGCTTTCCGCCGAGCGCGAGCACGATCGCGTCCGCGTCCACGGCGACGGCGCCGCGCGTCAGCGCCGGGTCGCGGACGAAGACCAGCTGCCCGGGGCCCAACTCGTGCTCGTCGCCGCCGATGGTGAAGCGGACGCGACCACGAAGCACGAGGTAGATCTCCTCGTGCTGCAGCGTCTTCTCGGAGTGCTCTTCGATGATGTGCGCGCCCGGCTCGCGCGCGGTGTAGGCGTTCACGCCGAACGCGCGGATGTCGAAGTGGCGGCGCACCGGATGCCAGACGAACCCGTCTGGCATCTCGATCGCGTCCAGCTCTTCGAAGCGCGCGACGGTCATCCCGTCAGCTCGGCGAAGCGCGGATCGCCGCGGAGGCTCGCAAGGTCGGGGTCGGTCGCGAGGTACGGCTCGACGCCCTCACGGTTCCGCTCGAGCGCGGTCCTCAGGTGCTCGAAGGCTGCATCGATGTTGCCCACACGCGCCTCGAAGCAGGCGGCGTTGAAGGAGCCCTGCCACGCGTCGGGCTCGCGCGCGAGCGCTTCCTCCACCGCCGCACGCGCGGCTTGCTCGTCGCCGTTCCTCAGGTACGCGAACGCGACGTAGAAGTCCTCCCAGCCGGACGGCGAGAATGCCTCACCGGCTTTGGCGCCCACTGCGAGCACCCGTGTGTCGTCCTCGAGCGCCACGGCGCCGCGAAACGTCCCAGGCGGGGCGTGGACGAACGTGGCGACGGGCGCCTCGACCTCCTCGTCGCCGATCGCAAAGCGCGCGGTGCCGCGCAGGACGACGTACAGCTCCTCGGTCCCGTACGGCTCGCGATGCTCCTCGATCACACGGTCCCCCGGCTTCCGGCCGACCCAGACGTTCACGCCGAACGGCCGGAAGCCGATGCGCCGTCGCAGCGGGCTCAGCACCATCGTCCCGTCGCTCGATTCGAGCTGGTCGAGATCGTCGATCGAGAGGATCTCGTACCCGCTCACCGGCGCCGGAGTTCCTCGAGCACGACGGGGTCGATGCGCTCGACGCCGTCGACGCGCTCCTCGAAGTTCTCGGTCCCCGCCCAGTCGTCGAGTGCCTTCGGCAGCTCGCCGTCGTAGCCGAGCGCACGTAACCGTTCCGTCAGCTCGGCCCGCAACGCGTCGTCGACCTCGACCCACTGGTGCCGCGGCGTCTTTCCGAAGAGCAGCGAGTGGATGCCGTAAAGGCGCGCGAGCTCCGCGACGGGCTGCGCATGGTCGTCGACACGAAGGTCGACGAGCGTGTCGGTCAGGCCACCGTAGCCACCGTCCTTCTCGACGACGAGCAGGGCCGCCGACTGCTGTCCGCGCTTGTCGCCGCCCGCCGCCTGCGCGGCGGCGAGGCACTCCAGGAGCCGCTCGGCGAGCGGCCGGCCGTGCGTCGCCGCGAAGGTCTTCCCGAGCGCGGCGACAGTCTCCTCTCCGACGAGGATGTTTCCCTGCGCGGCGAAGCCCGGCCCCGCCAGCCCGCCGGCCCAGTCGAGGCACCCGTCGCCCGTGTACGTCGCGCTGCCGCCGCGCCCGTCCACGACGCCGAGCTGACGCTCGGCCCGGCCATCGTCCGCCTCGGTGAGGCGGGCGACGACGTCCTCGGCGGAGAGCCCGTCCGCGAGCAGCGCGAGCCCGTCCGGGCCGTAGCGCGGGTTCGCGAGCGCCTGGGTCGCGACGGCGCCGACACCGGCGGCCGCCCAGGGAACGATCGATCCGACCGCGAGGAATTTCGATTGCGTCGCCACGCCCCACTGCCCCGCCTCGAGGTCGCAGGCGACGATGGAGTACGTCGCGACGCGCTCAGCCATAGGTCAGCTCGGTGAGGTCGAGGTCGAGCAGCGAACGGTCGGTGACGAGTGCCGCGGCGACCTCGGGCCGGGCCAGCGCGGTCTTCACCTCGTCCGCGGTCGCGGCGCGCACGACGACGGGCTGCCCCTCCGCGTGGGCCCGGCGGAGCGCCTCGCTCTCGGGCGCGTCGAGGACGAGCGCCCCCGAGACGTCCACGTCGCCCTCGAGAATGATCTCGGGAACGCGGCGACCGGTGGCACCGAACCAGCGCTCCCTCAAAGGGTCACCGAGTCTCCCGGCTCGATCCGCTCGACCTGCGCGCTCGTCAACGCCGCGAGTGCGTCGGGCGTGCCGGTGAAGATCGGGAACGTGCCCCAGTGACACGGCACGCACCGGGGATTGCCGAGCAGCTCGAGCGCCAGCGCGGCCTCCTCCGGCCCCATCGTGAACCAGTCGCCGATCGGGAGCACTGCGACGTCCGGCTTGTAGAGCCGCGCGATCAGCTGCATGTCGCCGAAGACGCACGTGTCGCCCGCGAAGTAGACGGTCTTCCCCTCCGGCAGGCGCACGACGAGGCCGCACGACTCGCCCGTGTAGGCGCCGTCGTCGGAGCTCGACGAATGGAAGGCGTTGACGAGTGTGAACTTGATCCCGTCGATCTCCTGCGTGCCGCCCTTGTTGATGCCGGGCAGCTCGCCGACGTTCGCGCCCTGCTTCCCGAGCCAGCCCTTCAGCTCGACCTGAGCCACGATCTGCGCGTCCGGGAGCCGCTTCGACAGCGCCGGCACCTCGCTCGCATGGTCGCTGTGACCGTGCGTGACGGCGATGATGTCGGCCCGCTCCGGCTCCTTCTCGCCGGCCGGCGTCTTCGGGTTGTTCTGCAGGAACGGGTCGACGTAGATCCGCTTTCCGTCGTCGGTGTCGATGCGAAACGCTGCGTGACCCAGCCAGGTGAGTGTCGCCATTCCGATCCTTTCTCCGTCGAGGCCGGGGGGAGCATAGAAGGACCGTCCGGCTCGAGGGCGAAGCTAGGGCCGTGGGACGCCGAGCGCTTGCCGCCGTGCTGGTCCTCCTCGCTGCATTCGCGGACGCGCGTGGCGCGCACGGCCTCGCGTTCGACGCGCTGCTCGGGGCGATCCCGTTCGCCGCGGTCTCCGCGCTCGCCGGCTTCGGCGACTACCTCGAACGCCGGGACGACGGAATCCTCGGGCTGCAGGCGCTCCTGTGGACGCTGGCGCTCGCGCTGCTCGTCCTCTCGTGCGCGGCGCGCTCGCCGGATGCGCAGACGCAAGCGCTGCCACCGCTCGGCGCCTCCGCGCTCGCCGCCTGTCTGGGCGTGCTCGCGATCAAGGTCTGCCTGTCGCTCGTGCCGTACCTGCGCCGCGATACCGTGGCCGCCGCGAAGCCCTGACGACGCACTAGACTCGCTCCGTGGCCGAGGCGCGACTCGAGGACTCCGGCTCAGGCCTCGTGCCTACCGACGGCGGCTGGTTCGTCGTGAACGTGCGCGACGCCGAGTGGTGGACGTCGAAGGCGTTCGGATCGGGGACCGTCTTCGAAGGGCCGGAAGCGCCGTTCCCGCGGGTCGGCATCAACATCGCCGTCCTCGAGCCCGGCCAGCCGAACTGCCTCTACCACTCCGAGTCGCAGCAGGAGGCGTTCCTCGTCCTCTCCGGCGAGTGCCGGCTCCTCGTCGACGGAGAGGAGCGGCCGCTCCGCCCGTGGGACTTCTTCCACTGCCCGGCAGGCACCGAGCACGTCTTCGTCGGCGACGGCGACGGGCCGTGCGTCGTCCTGATGGTGGGCGAGCGCTCTCCGGACGAGCGTCTGCTGTACCCGGACTCGCAGCTCGCGAAGCGCTACAGCGCGGGTGCGGAGACGGAGACCCCGGACCCGAAGCAGGCATACGCGCCGTTCGAGCGGCCGCAGCGGGGCAGGCCGTCGTACTGGGCCGGCCTTCCCTGGTCGTAACGCGCGTCAGAGCGGGAGCGAGCTCGCCGCGTCCTTCGCGACGTCGATCAGCGGCTGGACCGCGAAGAACGAGCCCACCGTCACGACGACGCAGATGAGGACGCCCGCGCTCAACAGGAGCTCCGGGTTCGGCGCGCCGCCCACGGGTGCGAGCTGCAGCTCGGCCGCCTCGCGGAAGTACATCGCGCGCACGATCCCGAGGTAGTAGTACGCGGAGATCATCGTCGCGATCACCCCGGCGACGATGAGCCACCACCAGCCGGCGTCGTAGGCAGCGGCGAAGACGTAGAACTTGCCGAAGAAGCCGCCGGTGACCGGGAAGCCGAGCATGCCGAGCATGAACGTCCACATGGCGATGCCGAGGAACGGCCGCTCCCAGCCGAGGCCCGCGAGGTTGTGGAGCGTGACCGGCACTCCGAGCTCGCGCTCGCGCGCCGCGACGACGGCGAACGCGCCGAGCGACATCGCCGCGTACGGGATCAGGTAGAACATCACCGCGCGCGCGCCGAGCGCGTTCGCGGCCGCGACTCCGATCAGCATGAAGCCGGCGTGCGAGATCGAGGAGTAGGCAAGGATCCGCTTGACGTTCCGCTGCAGGAGCGCGGCGATGTTCCCCCACGCGAGCGAGACGATCGCGATCGCCGCGATCGCGCCCGTCCACAGGTTCTGGTCGTCAGGGAACGCCGTGACGAGGACGCGGTAGGTGACGACGAGCGCGGCGATCTTCGTCGCCGACGACATGAACGCCGTCACCGGCGTCGGCGCGCCCTGGTACGCGTCGGGCGTCCACATGTGGAACGGCGCCGCCGACGCCTTGAACGCGAGCCCGGCGATGATCATCGCGAGCCCGACGACGGTCATCACGTCGTGGCTGTGGCCCGCGGCCGCGATCCGGTCGAACGAGAGCTCGCCGGTGATGCCGTAGACGAGCGCCGAGCCGAAGAGAAGGGTCGCCGAGCCGAAGGCGCCGATGATCAGGTATTTGAGGCCCGCCTCGAGCGAGCCGATCAGGTCGATGTCGATCGCCGTCAGCACGTAGAGGGCGATCGAGAACCACTCGAGGCCGAGGAAGAGCGTCAGCAGGCTCGACGCCTGCACGAAGAACGCCATCCCCGCCCCTGCGGCCGTCAGGAGCGCGTAGTACTCGGCGATGTGCTCGTCGCGCATCCGCTCGCGGTAGGAGATGAGCACCGCGACCGCGCCCGACCCGGCGAGCAGCACCTGCGCGAGCGCCGACCACTTGTCGCGGAAGATCGCGTCGTGGACGGCGGTCGTGCCGTCCGCGCTGCGCGCATCGAGCACGATCGCGAAGACGAACGACGCGATGAAGCCGCCGAACGCGAGGAACGCGCTCAGCGGCTTGCGCAGCGCTCGCGGGGGGAGGACGGCGACGAAGAGCAGGACGCCGGTGACCGAGATCAGCGCGAGGGACGGCGAAAGCGCGAACCAGTCGACGTGCGGCTTGGCGATCGCTGCGATCACTTGACGACCCCGATCAGCGACGACACCTTGTTGGTGCCGAACGCGTGGCCGGAGATGAGATTCGGGTACGCGCTCAGCGCGAGCAGGCAGACGACGAGCGGGACGACCACGGCGAGCTCGCCCGCGCGCAGGTCGAGCGCCGACTCGGGCACCGCCGGGCCGACGTCCTCGTGCAGCACGGCCGAGATCGCGCGCAGCATGTACATGGCCGCCAGCACGATCCCGGTGGCGCCGATCGCCCCCCAGGCCCAGTGCTGCTGGAAGACGCCTGCGAGGATCAGGAACTCGCCGGCGAACGAGGTCGAGAGCGGCACCGCGAGGGCGATGATCCCGGTCGTCATCACGATCGTGGCCAGCGCCGGGCGGCCCCGCGCCATGCCGCCGAGCAGGGCGAGCTCGCCGGTCGACGTGCGCCGCTCGACCATGCCGGCGAGGAGGAAGAGCGTCGCGGAGATGAGCGCGTGGTTGACCATCTGCAGCACGGCGCCGTCGAGGCCGAGGTCGTTGAAGGCGAACAGGCCGAGCACGATCAGCCCGGCCTGCGCGAGCGAGGAGTAGAGGACGACCCCGCGGAAGTCCGGCGCGCGCCACGCGAGCAGCGACCCGTACACGAGGGACACCGAGGCGAGGACGAGCAGCACGATGCGCCAGTCGTGCGCGACCGTCGGGAACTTCGGGATCGCGATCCGCAGCAGGCCGTAGAGGCCGGCCTTGCCGACGATCCCGGAGAGCACCGCCGACACCTCGGCCGGCGACTCGCGGTACGTGCTCGGCAGCCAGCCGTGGAGCGGGAAGAGCGGTGCCTTGATGGCGAACGCGACGACGAAGCCGAGGAAGAGCCACGTCGAGGTCGACGGCCCCATCTTCGTCAGGTCGAACGTCCCCTGCTGCAGCCCGTAGACCACGATCGACGCGAGCATCAGCAACGAACCGACGACGGTGTAGATGACGAACGTCAGGGTCGCTCTGAGCCGCCCGGCGCCGCCCCAGACGCCGATCAGGATGTAGAGCGGGATCAGCATGGCCTCGAAGAACGCGTAGAAGAGCAGGAGGTCCTGCGCCGTGAACACGCCGACGATCGCGCCGGTGAGCAGCAGCATCAGCGAGAAGTAGGCGCGCGCACGCTCGCGCCCGATCCACCAGCCGTAGACGATGCAGGCGGCCATCACGACGGTCGTCGCGCCGACGAGCCAGAGCGAGAACGCGTACTGGCCGACGTGGTAGCTGACGTTCAGGTCGCTGAGCCACGATGCCTGCTGCGCGAACTGCAGGTCGGCGGAGCCGAAGTCGAACTTCGTCGCAGCCGTGATCCAGAAGCCGACCTCGATCAGCGAGACGAGCGCGGCGAGCGACCCGGCCCAGTAGCGCGGCAGCGGGAGGACGGCCACCACGAGCGCGCCGGCAACCGGGAGGAAGATCAGGATCGTCGTGAGCCAGTCGTTCATCGGCCGGTCACCTGGCGGCGAGGAAGACGACGGCGAGGACGGCGATGCCGCCCGCGAGCGCGAGGGCGTACGAGCGGACGAGCCCGTTCTGCGCCGTCGACAGCTCGCGCGAGCCGAGCCCGAACGCGCTCGTGACGGCCGTCAGCGAGCCGGCGATCAGCGGCCGCTCGACGAACGCGTAGAGCCCGCGCGTCAAGGACTCGGTGCTCCGGTACCAGACCAGGTCGTAGAGCTCGTCCCAGTAGAACTTCTTCTCGAACAGCTTGACGGGCTTCGGCGCGGGCCTCCGCTTCGCCGCGTAGATCGACCAGGCGATGAAGATGCCGAGCAGCCCGGCGGAGAGCGAGAGGCCCGAGGCGAACCATTCCTCCCAGCTCGTGGCGGTGGCGATCGGCGCGTCGACCGGGTCGAGCCACTTCGACAACGGGTCCCAGAAGGGCGCGAACTGCAACAGGCCGCCGACGCACGACAGGACGGCGAGCACGCCGACCGTCCACAGCATCGAGACCGGGCCCTCTTTGCCCTGGTGGGCGTGGTAGTGCTCGCGCGCGAACGGGGACGGCTCGCCTGTGAAGACGACGAAGTACAGGCGGAACGCGTAGAGGCCGGTGAGCAGGGCGCCGACCACACCGATGACGAAGATCGTCGCGCCGTACCAGCCGCGGTCGAGGCTCGCGGCCAGGATCGAGTCCTTCGAGAAGAAGCCGGCGAACGGGAAGATCCCGACGAGCGCGAGCGTGCCGATCAGGAAGACGATCTTCGTGTAGGGCATGAGCTTGCCCACGCCGGCCAGCCTGCGGATGTCCTGCTCGCCGGTGAGGGCGTGGATCGCGATCCCTGCGGCGAGGAACAGCAACGCCTTGAAGAAGGCGTGCGTCATCAGGTGGAACATCGCGTTCGGATACGCGCCGAGCCCCGCCCCGACGAACATGTAGCCGATCTGCGACATCGTCGAGTACGCGATCACCTTCTTGATGTCGGTCTGGACGAGCGCGATCAGCCCGGCCATCACCAGCGTGATCGCGCCGAGCGCAGCGGCGAGGTCCTCGACGATGTACGCGTTCTCGAACAGCGTGTGGCACCGCACGATGAGATAGACGCCCGCCGTCACCATGGTGGCGGCGTGGATCAGCGCGCTGACCGGCGTCGGGCCTTCCATCGCGTCCGGGAGCCACGTGTGGAGCGGCACCTGCGCCGACTTGGCGACGGCGCCGCCGAGCAGGCCGAGCGCGATCAGGTTCGCCGCGGTGCCGCTCTGCGGCGAGGTGGCGAAGACGCCGGCGTAGTCGAGCTGCCCCGTGTGCTCGATCAGCAAGAAGAGTGCGAGCGCCATCGTCGCGTCGCCGAACGCGTTCATCACGAACGCCTTCTTCGCGGCGGCGATCGCTACCGGCCGCTCCTGGTAGAACCCGATCAGCAGGTAGCTCGACAGGCCCACCATGCCCCAGCCGGCGAGCAGGATCAGCAGGTTGTTCGCCTGGACGAGCAGGAGCATCGAGAAGACGAACAGCGACATGTAGGCGAAGAAGCGGCGCTCCTCGTCCTCGCGGTCCATGTAGCCGAGCGAGTACGCGATGATCAGCGAGCCGACGCCGGTGACGATGAGCATCATCACCACGCTCAGCTGATCGGTCAGGAGCGTGAGCCCGAAGTGGTAGGGCCCGGCGGAGAGCCACGTCCACGCCGTCGTCGTGTGCGTCCGGTCCTCGGGGCTCTCGCCGAGCAGGCCGATGAACGCGACGACGGCGGCCGCGAAGGCGCCCATCGTGGTGATCGTCGAGACGTAGCCCGTGAGCCGGCGCGAGACGCGCGTGCCGGCGAGCGTGATCGCGATCGCGGAGGCAAGCGGCAGCAGCAGGCAGACCCAGGCAGCGGCGTCGATCACTGGTGGTTCTACCCCCTCAGCGTCCTGAGCTTGTCGACGTCGAGGTCGACGTGGCGGCGGCCCATGGCGACGATCAGGCCGAGGCCGACGACGACCTCGGACGCGGCGACGGCCATGACGGAGATCGCGAAGATCTGGCCGTCCTCGCGCCCGTGCAGCCGCGAGAACGCGATCAGCAGGAGGTTGGCCGCGTTCAGCATGATCTCGACCGACAGCAGGATGATCAGCGGGCTGCGCCGCAGCATCACGCCGAGCGCGCCGGTCGTGAACAGGATCGCGCTCAGGATCACGTACCACTGGATCTCAGGGCCGTGCATCGCCCTCCAGCTGCCGTGCGTGCGCCCCCAGCACGACACCTCCGACGGCGGCGACGAGCAGGACGATCGACGTGACCTCGAACGCGAGCAAGTGGTCGGTCAGGAAGAGCCGCCCGATCGCTTCCGGCGAGCCGAACGAGCGGCCGATGTGCTTCGGCTGGGAGAGGAAGTTGCCCGCCTCGAGCCCGACGACGACGATCACCTCTGCGAGGATCGCGCCGCCCGCGAGCACCGCGCCGACGATCTGCCAGGATGGCCCGCCCGACCACGGCGACTCCTCGGTCCGGTCGCCGAGGTACGCGATCACGAACAGGAACATCACCATCACCGCGCCGCCGTA
>Ga0075434_100006460_pt1 | contig 10744 bp, 10 predicted proteins | sample RhiMethybrSRZTD3_FD_75298 | JGI IMG/M metagenome (GOLD analysis project Ga0075434, IMG submission 75298) | Populus rhizosphere microbial communities from Tennessee, USA - Rhizosphere MetaG P. TD hybrid SRZTD3 | ecosystem: Host-associated > Plants > Roots > Rhizosphere > Soil | place: USA...
CACTACGTCTCCCTTGCGCCCAGCCCCCGCGCCGCGCTCGCGCTGTGCCGGCGCCTGGGCGAGCTCCTCGGTACCGACGTCGACGTCGCCGAGCTCGAGCAGGCGGCGGAGGAGTACGTCGAGCAGGTGACCGAAGCGGTCGCGTCCGACGCCGAGACGGCTGCGTACGTCGAGGAGCTCGAGCGCCGCGTCGACCTGATGGAAGCGGCCGAAGAGCTCCCGTCCGGCGAGAGCCTCGCCGCCGAGCTGACGCGCTTCCTCCGAGAGCGCGACGAGGAAGAGGACGCCGGCGAGAGCGCCGGCGGCCCGGCGTCCTAGAGCTCTCGATCAGTCGCTCTTGGCAGAAGGTGTGTCTTTGGCTTCCGCCGGCTGCTCTTGCTTCGTCTCGCCGGTGCCGTTCTGCTTGGCCTGCGCTCCGGCCTTCGCGGCAGCACCGCCGCCCTTGCGCCTCCGGCGGCGGCGGCGCCGGCTGCGCCCTGAGCCCTGCTTCGGGGCGGGGAGGTTCTCCGCGAGTGCGAGCGCGACCTCCTGGATCGTGCCGAGCCGCTCGCGCGCTTCGTCGATGAGCTTCGTCGCGCGCGGCGTGTAGCCCTCCGCCGAGGCGAGGAGCGCGGCGCCGACCGGCAGCGGTAGCTCGAGCGCGGCCGCCACGAGCTTCGCGGCGTTTTCCTCGTGTCGGTGGCCGCGCGAGTTCGCGAGCGCGCCGAGTAGGCGCTTCGCCTCCGGATACTCCGCCGAGGCGCGCCGGTCCTGCACCTTGCGCGTCGCGCGCGCCAGCCGCCACGTCCAACGGGCGAGGATCTGCTCCGGCGCGTCCGGCTTCTCCTCGCCGATCGCGCGCAGGAGGATGCGGATCCCGGGCAGCCGCTCCTTCTCCCACGGAGGGGCCTGCGTCACGAGCGTGACGAGATCGTCGAAGTCGGCGCGCTCGATGCGCATCGAGACGCGGTCCTGCAGCGCCATCATCCGCAGCCGCCGGTTCGGGTTCTCGGCCGCGGCAGTGGCCAGGAACTGTTCGAGCGCGACCTTGCTCGCGTTCCGGTCGGTCAGCTTCTGGACGAACGACGCGCGCTCGTCGAAGCGGATCTGGCGCCCCGCGATCGTGGCCCAGTAGCGCTGCTCGTCCTCGTCGAGGTACTTGGGATCGATGCGCTGCCACTCCTTCTGGATGACCTCGATGCGGCGGCGCACGTCCGGGGTGACTGGCACGAGCCACGGCGCCGGCGTGAGGCGGCGGCGCGCGCGGCGCTGCGAGCGGCGCCGCGGCGCCGGCGTGACCCGCGCACCCTCGCGGTAGAAGTTGGCATCGAGCAGCGAGTGGAGCGACACGACGCGCTCGTTGTGCGTCGCACCTTTCGGGACGAAGTCGACGACGATTCCCGCTTCCTTGCGCGGATGGAGGCGCATTATGCGGCCGATCCGCTGCTGGTAGACGCGTCGCGACGCGGTCGGCGCGAGGTGCATGCAGACCGTGGCGCGCGGCGAGTTCCAGCCCTCAGCGAGCAGCTGCGCGTTGATCAGCACGTTGATCTCGCCGCGCTCGTAGGCGGCGAGCGTCTCGGCGAGGCGCACCGGCGGCGTCCGACCCGAGACCGCCTCGGCCTTGATCCCCGCCGCGCGGAACTCCGTCGCGAGGTTGTACGCGTGGTCGACTCCGGCCGCGTAGACGATGCCCGGCGTGTTGTCGAAGCGCTCGCGGTAAAGGCTCGCGGCGGCCTGGTTCAGCGCCTGGTGGTCGAGGGTCTTGGCCAGGATCTCCTGGTCGAAGTCGCCGCCGACGATCGGCACCGAGTTGATGGCGGTGACCGGTGGCACGCGCAGGTCGCGCAGCGGCGCGATCAGGCCGCGGCGCGCGGCGTCCTGCAACGGCAGGTCGTCGACCGAGGCGGGGAAGACGTCGGAAACCTGTTTCGCGATCAACTGCTCGGTGGCGGTCATTCCGATGTAGAGCGGCTCGGGGAAGGAGCGGATCGCGGCCGAGGTCTTCTCCCCGAGCGCCGTGTGGGCCTCGTCGCAGATCACGAGCTGGTACGCGTCGCGGTCGATCGAGTCGACGTGGCGCGCGAACCAGGCGTAGGTCTGGATCGTGAGCGGCGCCTTCTTCGCGCTGCGGCTGTCTTTCGTGATCACGTCGGTGAGGCGCTTGCCGTAGCCCTCGGTCGTCAGGTCGCGCGTGAACTGGGAGACGAGCAGGCGGCGGTGCGTGAGGATCAGGACGCCGAGCGTGCGGGCGGCCTCGACGAAGCCCGCCGCGGCGATCGTCTTGCCCGACGCCGTCGGATGACGGAAGCGGTAGCGGCGAATCGCGCCCGGGTCGTCCTGCTTCGGTTCCTCGGGAAGCTCCGCGTCCTCGATCTCGACCACGAGTGTCGAGTCCTCGTCCTCGTCCTCGACTTGCAGCTGCTCGATCTCCTCTGCGGTCGCCGTGTGGCCGTTCCCGTTGCCGTTGCCGTTCGGCACGTCGTAGCGCTGGCTCGCGGCGATCAGCTCGGTGAGCATCCCGGCGAGCGCGTCGACCTGGTGCCGGCGGAGCGCGGTGCCGGCCGCGGTCTTCGGCTCCGGCTCTGCGAGCACGCGCTCGAGGCCGAGCAGGAGGCCGTACCGGACTTTCCATTTCGAAGAGGGAGCCTTGAGGCCGGAATCGATCTCCGCGATCGCGTCGTCGAGCGCGCGGCGGCGGGCCGTGCCCTCTCCGAGCGCCTCGGCCGGGTCCTCGCCCTCGCGGAGGAACGGCTCGCCCGCCCACGCTTCCGCGCGGAGAGCGGCGGCGACTACCGGGTCTGCCGCCTCCAGTGAGCTGGTCGGCTGCGGGATCGCTTCTTGCATATGCGCAGCACATTGCGGTGCTGCAAATCCATCAAGAGATGCGCGCTCGGCTTTGAGTTCCCCTGGGCGAGCGGCGCAGCAGGAAGCATACCCTGCTCGCCGGAATCGTCAACGTGGCTGAAGCTTCTAGCCGCCCAGGCCGCCGAAGATGGCGAACGGATTGCGCGGCTCGACCTCGTAGACGAGCTCGCCACCCGGCTCGACCTCGCCGTGCAGACGGGTTGCCAGGGCGTCGGCATCCTCGCGGCTCGTGGTGCCGACGATGAGGTAGTTGAAGCGCCGCTCGGGCCTGTAACCCTCGGCCTCGAGCTGATCCGCAAGCTGACCGGCCTCCTGGCGCGAAGCGCACTCCACGCGCACCTCCCACGGAGCGAACCCACGCTCGAGCTCTTCCTCCTCCCACGTCTCGCCCGGTGGCTCGTCGTCCCACCGGTCCTCCTCGTCGAGCCAGTGCTCGACTGCGCTCGTCCGCGCCTCGATGCCGTGCTCGCGCAGCTCCGCCTTGACCAGCGCGTGAGCTTGCTCGGCCGCCGCGCGGGTCGCCGCGTAGACGTAGATGGTGTCGTCGTCGCGCGAGATCGCGAGCCGGTGAGCCTTCAGGTCGTCAGCGAGCTCACGCGCCTCGGAGCCGAGGTTGCCTGTGAGCCGGTCGAGGAAGCCGGAGGTGTGCTCCTGTTCCTCGACCTCGATCCTGATGCGCCAGTCGTCGTTCGCCATCGGCTGAGCCTAGTCTGCACGGATGGACTGGCGCGAGCGCTACGAGCGCGCCGCCGCGCGCTACGCAGCCGGCGAGACGCGGGAGCTCGACGAGCGCCAGCTCGTGCAGCTCGCGAACTCGGCCTGGGCGGCCGGGCTCTCGCTTCTGATGGCAGGTGATCGCGAGGGAGCGGCGGAGTGGCTACGCCGGTCGGCCGAGCGCTACCGCGAGAGCTGGTCACCCGACGCCTGGGGGCGACCGATCGGAGCGATGAAGGCGCTGCTCATCGCCGGCGACGACGCTGGTGATGCTGCTCGCTGGGCACTCGACGAGGGCGGGGCCGAGGCCGAGTCGCCGATCGGCCGGTACGCGGGTGTACTCGCGCTGCTCGTTCTCGGTCGCGACGAGGAGGCGGCCGAGGTGGCGGCGACTCTCGGCGAAGACTTTCCGGGTGACGTCGCCGACGCGCTCCGTGCGCTCGCGGCTCATGAGGAGGACGCGTACCGAGCGGCCGTCGACTCGATCCGGCGCTCCTTCGAGACTCGCGAGGCTTTTCTCGAGGACGTCCCGGTTCCCGACACCGCGTTGGCGCTCGACGCGCTCGCCGCCCGTCGCGGCCTCGGCTAGAGCATCGCGGCGGCGGCGCGGTCGAGGATCCCGCGCGTCGGCCCCTCGGCAGCCCGCGCCAGGCTGCCCGGTGTTCCGGGCGAAGGGTCGCCCGCGAGGGCGCGCGAGGCCGCTTCGGCCTTGTCCTCGCCCGTGACGAGGAAGAGGAGCTCGTGCGTGTTGCGAATGCGCGGCAGCGTCATCGAGATTCGGTCGACGAAAGGCTCAAAACCCGCTTCGGAGCCGACAACGTCCCGTCCCTTAACGTCGAGCGAGGGGAACTTCGGGAAGAGCGAGGCGATGTGGCCGTCCGGGCCGAGGCCGAGCAGGACGAGATCGAAGGTACCGACGTCCGTGAGCTCGAGCCGGTACTCGGTCGAGCCCTCGTCGCGGCCGAGCTCGCCTTTGATCCGGTGGACGGCCGCCGGTGTGCCTTCGAGCCGGTCGAGCAGCGCGGCCTTTGCCAGCCCGTAGTTCGAGCGCTCGTCGTCGGGAGGCACGCAGCGCTCGTCTCCCCACCACAGCTCGACGCGGCTCCAGTCGGGTTCGAGCATGGCGGCAAGCTCGTAGGCGAGGCGCGGCGTGGCGCCGCCCGTGAGGACGACGTGGCCACCCGCGCGTGCCTGTTCCGCAAGGCGTTCCGCGGCGAGTCGCGCCGCCTGCTCCGGGTAGGCGACGACCGTGATGTCGACCGAGCTCATCCGCCTTCGGCGAGCTCGCGCGCGCGGTCCATTGCGGCCTGGATCGCGTTGAGGAACGCCGCGCGCACTCCGGCCTGCTCGAGCTCGCGGATCGCGGCGATCGTCGTGCCGCCGGGCGACGTGACCGACTCGCGCAGCTCGACCGGGTGCATGCCCTGGTCGCGGAGTTGCTTCGCCGTCCCGAACATCGTCTGCACGACGAGCGTCGTCGAGACCTCGCGCGAGAGACCGAGCAGGATCCCGGCCTCGATCATCGCTTCGGCCAACAGCGCGAAATAGGCGGGGCCCGAGCCCGAGACCGCGGTGATCGCGTCCATCCACGTCTCGGGCACGCGCACGACGCGGCCGAGATGCGAGAGCAATTCGTCGGCGAGCGCGAGCTGTTCGTCGCCCGCGTGCGCGCCCGCGCAGATGCCGGCCATGCCCTCGTGGACAGTCGCCGGCGCGTTCGGCATCGCGCGCACGACCGGGACGCCGTCCGCGATGCGCTCCTCGATGTACGCCGTCGGGATGGCGGCCGCGACCGAGACGAGGGTCTGCTCCGGGGTGAGGTGCTGCCCGATCTCGCCGAGCAGGACGCCGATGTCCTGCGGCTTGACGGCGACGACGACGACCCCGGCGCCGCCGACGGCTGCCACGTTGTCGGAGGTCGCCTCGGCGCCATGGCGCTCGTGCAGCTCGGCGACCCGCTCCTCATGCCGCGCGGTGACGACGACCTCGGAGGGGTCGCGCCAGCCGGAGCTGAGCAGCCCGGAGAGGAGAGCCTCTCCGATTCGCCCGCCGCCGAGGATCGCGATCTTGCGTGAGCTCATGGCGAAAGCCTAGGCTGCGCGCGCCGCCGGCAGCGGAATCAGGCCACGGCTGAAGCCGGTGAGGAGATAGACGCTCGCAAGGCCGGCCCACTCGCCGTACGGCTCGAGCAGCTCCGCCGTCTCCCAGCCCTCCACGGGGCGGCCGCGCAGCGCGCGCAGGAGCTTGACGAGCCCGAGGTCGCCGACGAGCCCATGCTCGAAGCGGCCGAGCCCCTCGAGGCAGACGACGCCAGCCGACCACGGGCCGAGGCCACGCTCGCGCTCGATCCGGCGGACGACCGCGTCGGTCGGCAGGTCGTGGAGCCGCTCGAGCTCGAGGCTGCGGCACACGCGGACGATCGCCGCCCCTCGCCGCTCGTGGAGCCCGAGCCGCCTCAGCTCGAAGGGCGCCGCAGCGGCGAGTGCCGTGGTTGAGGGCGCCTCGCAGTAGCCGTCCTCGTCCGGCGGCGCGAGCGCACGGATCAGGCGACGCTCGAGACTTCGTGCCGTCTTCGCCTCGATGAGCTGCCCGCAGACCGCGCGTAAGAGTGCTTGCGCGACCGTCGCCGTCCGTACCGGCCTCAGGCCGCGGAGATGCTTCACGGCGCGACCGAGCAGGGGATCGTCCGTGACACGCCGGAGGAACTCGGTGTGGTCGTCGTCGAGAGCGAGCGTCCAGCGGAGCTTCTCGGCTGCGGCTGCCGACTCCGATCGGACGGTCACGGTGCCGTCCGGCGACTGCCATGCGCGGGCAACAGCCCCGCAGCAGCGAGCGGTGAAGAGGCCGTCCCGCATCCTCCGCGTCGCGTCCCCTGCGAGTCGAGCGGAGAGCGCGAGCGAGTACGGACCGTTCGGGCGGACGGCAATTTCGACCATGTCCGCGAGCCTACTGCCTCGCCGGGACACGACTGCAAGAGCGTCTTGCGACGTCCGAAAGCGCGGCCTACCGTCGCCTCATGGCGAGGCCCGCGGACTTCGTTATCGCAGTCGTGCTCATCGTCGGCGTCCTCGTCGTGTTCTGGCACCCACATGGCCACGCGGCCCATTCGATCCTTGCCGACCCGGTGCGCACGCCCGGCGTCCTCAACGCGGACGTGACGCAGGCCAACATCCGCTCGACGATCTGCCGTCACGGCTGGACGGCGACGATCCGCCCGCCGACCGAGTACACGAACGCGCTCAAGACGAAGCAAATGCGGCAGTACGGCGAGACGGGCTCGCTCTCGGACTATCAGGAGGATCACCTGATCAGCCTCGAGCTCGGCGGCGACCCGACAGACCCCCGCAACCTCTGGCCCGAGCCCTACCCGCGCGCGTCGGACGTCGACAAGATCGAGAACGAGCTCAACTCAGAGGTCTGCTCGGGACAGCTCACGCTCGCCGAGGCGCAGCAGCGCGAGGACGACCTGAAGCACACACAAGGTTAGGAAAGCTCGGCGAGGAGCGCGTCCACGTCCAGCGGCTTCGTGAACATCGTGAACGAGCCGTCCTCGGCGCGCGGCCAGTCCTCCTTGGGCCGGTCGCGGTATAGCTCGACGCCGTTCGAGTCGGGATCGCGGAGGTAGATCGCCTCGCTCACTCCGTGGTCGCTCGCCCCGGTGAGGGGGATGCCGGCATCGAGCACCCGACGCACCGCATCGGCGAGCGTGCGCCGGTCGGGATAGCGGATCGCGGTGTGGAAGAGGCCGGTCGTGCCGGGTGCCGGCGGTGGCCCGCCCTTGGACTCCCATGTGTTCAGACCGATGTGGTGGTGGTATCCGCCGGCGGAGATGAAGGCAGCCTCGTCGCGGTGGCGCAGCTGGAGCTCGAAGCCGAGCACACCGCAGTAGAAGTCGAGGGCCCGGTCGAGGTCAGAGACCTTGAGGTGCACATGGCCGATGTCCACGCCCGGGTCGATCGTTGCCACGTTGCGATCGTACTCCAGGGCTATGCGTTCGACGCCTTCGGCAGCCAGCTGAAGCGGACGAGCGCAACCGCGAGCCCTATCCCGGCCCAGAGCGCGAGCACGCCGATGTCGCTCCAGACGATCCCGATCCCGGTTGTCGCGGGGTCGTACGCGTGGTGGAGCCCATTGGCGAGGTGCTGGACCGGGAAGACCTGGGCCACGTGGCTCAGCCACGACGGCAGGTTGACGGCGGGGATGAAGACGCCCGAGATGAAGTAGAGCGGCAGCATCACGGCCTGCACCATCGGCTGCGCCGCATCCTCGTTCGCGATCACCGTCGAGAATGCGTATGCGCAGGCGCAGAACGAGATCGAGCCCACGACCGCCGTGATCGCGACTCCCGGAATCGTTCGCGTCGGCAGGCGCACGCCGTAGGCGAAGCGGCCGACGACCATGAGCACGGCCATCGAGGTCAGCGAGACGCCGATCGCCATCAACGTGCGCCCGGCGATCAGGACCCAGGCCGGCACCGGTGTTGCGCGGCGTCGCTTCAGGATCCCTTCCTCGCGCAGCACCGTGATCGAGATGACGAGGTTGACGAACGACGCGGCGATGATGGCCAGCGCCGAGATGCCGGGCACGTAGTACGTCGACGCCTTGACCTTCGTCGGCCCGACGGTGTCGTTGCCGAAGATGCTGACGAAGATGACGAGGAAGAGCAGCGGCAGCGCGAGCGTGAAGAAGCGGGCCTGCCGGTTGCGGAGGAAGCCGCGCAGGTCGAAGCGCGCCTGGTGGAGGACGAGCGGGAGCGGCCCGCGCGCCGCGGCCGTCGTCACGCCGGCTCCTCCGTCAGCTCGAGGTAGACGTCCTCGAGCGTCGGCCGCCGCACGTCGAGGTCGGGCAGGTCGATCCCGCGCGCGAGCGACCACTCGGCGAGCGCGCCGACGTGAACGAGCGGCGTGTCGGTGGTGAGGGTCACGCGGCCGTCCTCGCCGGCGAGCAGCGCGCCCAGCTCGGGCGGCAGGTCGTTGGCGCTGGTTCCTTGCGGCAGCGTGAAGCGGATCGTCGAGGCCATGGCGTTGCGGCCGCCGAGCGTTCCGGGCGTTCCCTCGGCGACGATCCGGCCGCCGGCGATCACGGCGATGCGGTCGGCGAGCTCCTCGGCCTCGTCCATGTAGTGCGTCGTGAGGAAGACGGTCTTGCCGAGCTGTCGTAGCCCCTCGATGACGTGCCAGGCCGTGCGGCGCGCCGACGGGTCGAATCCGGTCGTCGGCTCGTCGAGGAAGATCAGCTCTGGGTCGCCGATCAGCGCGAGCGCCACGTCGAGCCGCCGGCGCTGCCCGCCCGAGAGCTGCGGCGCGAGCGTCTCGGCCTTCTCCTGCAGGCCGACGAGCGCGATCGTCTCGTCGATGTGGCGCGGCTCGCGGTAGTAGCCGGAGTAGAGCTGGAGGCTCTCGCGCACGGTGAGCCCCGGCTCGGCGTTCGACTCCTGCAGGACGGCGCCGACCCGGTCGCGCCACGAGGCGTCACCTTTCGCGGGATCGACGCCGAGCACGCTCACCTCGCCGGCCGTGCGGGTGCGGAAGCCCTCGAGGATCTCGACGGTCGTCGTCTTGCCGGCGCCGTTCGGGCCGAGGAAGGCGAAGATCTCGCCGCGCTCGATCTCGAGGTCGATCCCCGCGACCGCGTCGACCTGGCCGTAGCGCTTGCGCAACCCGTGTACGGAGACGACCGGCTCCATGCGGCGAGTTTCTCACGGAATTCTGCGTACTCCCTAAGAGACGAGTTCCGTTCCGTGCGCTATACCTGCGGGGAGGGGAATGAGCAGCAAGCCGGTCGAGCAGCTCTCACAGGTCATCGTCCGCTTCGCGGGCGACTCCGGTGACGGCATGCAGCTCACCGGCTCGCAGTTCACCTCCGAGGCCGCGCTGCTCGGCAACGACATCTCGACGCTGCCCGACTTTCCCGCAGAGATCCGCGCGCCCGCCGGCTCGCTGCCCGGCGTCTCGGGCTTCCAGCTCCACTTCGCCGACCACGACATCCTCACGCCGGGCGACGCGCCGAACGTGCTCGTCGCGATGAATCCGGCCGCGCTGAAGACGAACATCGCCGACCTGCCGAAGGGCGGGACGCTGATCGTCGACGCCGACGCCTTCACCGAGCGGAACCTCCAGAAGGCCGGCTACGCGCAGAGCCCGCTCGAGGACGGCTCGCTCGACGAGTACCAGGTGCACGCCGTGCCGCTCACGTCGCTGACCGTCGGAGCGCTGAAGGAGATCGAGGGCGTCACACCGCGCGAGGCCGAGCGCTCGAAGAACATGTTCTCGCTCGGGCTGATGTCGTGGCTCTACGGGCGCTCGATCAAGCCGACGATCGAGTTCCTCGAGCAGAAGTTCGGCGCGAAGCGGCCAGAGATCGCGGCGGCCAACATCAAGGCGCTGCGGGCCGGCTACGCGTTCGGGGAGACGACCGAGTCGTTCGCCGTGACGTACGAGGTGAAGCCGGCGCCGCTCAAGCCCGGGACGTACCGGAACATAACCGGCAACCAGGCGCTGTCGCTCGGGCTCGTCGCCGCGTCGCGGCTGTCGGGCCTGCCGCTCTTCCTCGGTGCCTACCCGATCACGCCGGCGAGCGCGATCCTCGAGGAGCTCGCGGGCTACAAGCACTTCGGCGTGCGGACGTTCCAGGCGGAGGACGAGATCGCGGCGGCCGGCGCGGCAGTCGGCGCTGCATTCGGCGGCGCGCTTGGGGTCACGACCTCGGCCGGCCCGGGCATCGTCCTCAAGGCCGAGACCGTCGGGCTCGCGATCATGCTCGAGCTGCCGCTCGTGATCTGCGACATCCAGCGTGCCGGCCCGTCGACCGGGATGCCGACCAAGCCGGAGCAGGGAGACCTGCTGATGGTCATGTACGGGCGCAACAGCGAGTCGCCGGTGCCCGTCATCGCGGCCGGCTCGCCGTCCGACTGCTTCCACGCGGCGATCGAGGCGGCGCGGATCGCGCTCAAGTACCGGACGCCCGTGTACCTGCTGTCGGACGCCTACCTCGCGAACGGCTCCGAGCCATGGCTCCTACCCGACCTCGACACGCTGCCCGACCTCAAGCCGACCTTCGCGACCGAGCCGAATGCGGGGGACGAGTTCCTCCCGTATCTGCGCGACGAGCAGACGCTCGCCCGGCCGTGGGCGCTGCCGGGGACGAAGGGGCTCGAGCACCGGATCGGCGGCCTCGAGAAGGC
>Ga0075434_100006462_pt1 | contig 10742 bp, 15 predicted proteins | sample RhiMethybrSRZTD3_FD_75298 | JGI IMG/M metagenome (GOLD analysis project Ga0075434, IMG submission 75298) | Populus rhizosphere microbial communities from Tennessee, USA - Rhizosphere MetaG P. TD hybrid SRZTD3 | ecosystem: Host-associated > Plants > Roots > Rhizosphere > Soil | place: USA...
TATGCTCTCCGCTGTGACAAAGTGGGCAGTCTTTATTTGATCTGAATTTAAGGTCGAAAACTACCCCACACTTTATGCAAGTACTCAGCCCTTGTGTCATTGCTAATACACCTCCATAGATGCTCTATCATGACCTACCGTTACTCCATATTATTTCTTGATTATACATCCATCATGATGCTTTTCCTTTTGAATAAAGTGTCTGTTATGGGCTGGAGAACAAGGAATATAATATTAATGCTCAGTCCTGGTAGCGCGGTAGTGTAAGTAGATGGATAAAGCCATGATCTAAATTCATTGTCTTTAAATTCTCAAGCTCATGGTTATTAATTATCTCTGATTAGAGATAATTAATCTTCCGGGGTTATTATTCAACATCCAGATTGTAAGTTCTTAAGCAAGTCTGTCTTAATACTAAATAGCAATGATGAATTATACGAACCCACAAGTAAGATCCAGTAATATTAGTAACCCCAAGAATGGCTTTGAGAGGGTTGTAGAAAATAGAGACAGCATCAAACATCTTCAGATATTTATGTATGGTAGCTGGAGACATAGCTCTAAATGTAGAGAATCCACAAATAAGGAATGTAGATCTAGGTAGTAGCGGTACAGCTACTATCAACAATTATCCCGAGATGGAATTTCTCCAGGTTCGACTTAAAGTCACAGTAGGGTAAAATTTCTTGCATGACAACTGGCAGTCATTTAGATGGCTTTATAGCAGATGTTGATGTAGTATATATGATAAAAAATGTATGTACCTTGCAATTCATGTAATAAAGAGTTCAATGATCTAACTGAAGGAGTGCGATATTCGAGCTCAATCAAAGGACTTTTATGGTTTTGTTCAGACGATTGTTGTAAAAACTATCTAGGCCTGGTAACGCAGCCAAACATTAGGTGAAGTAATTAGTCTGGGTTCCAGCTGCGGCAGCCGTGCATCGGGTGTGGGAATTACCAGCATTAAAAGATCCTCCCTAGTTCCTGACTCTTGGATGGATAATACAAATACAAACTGCTCGTTTGCAGGAGACTATCGACTATTTACAAAACTCCTAGTTAGATATTACAGAAACTGCCAATAGTTTTCTAGTTACATAATAGTAATTTGGTATCGTAATGGTAACTATCGTGTTTATATGTGGTTACCTCAGTATAGTTAATTGTATAGGTGAAAGGAAAATAAAAAGACTGGATCAAACAATATCACTTACTAACGATAAACAACAACGATATTATCGTAAGAGAATATCGCATATTAAAGATTTTAATGATGCTTTTGAATTGGTGAAAACGGCAGTTAACGAGAAATTCAAGATGCATAGAGCAGGATTAAGCCTGATTCTGCAAGGGTTACCAAACAACCTTGGAGCATATCATATTTTGGGTTCTAATATGATAATATTAAACAGGAGGATTCTTGATAAAATCAGACAAGGTAAATCCACTGAAGGATACAATTCATACTTATTCATGGTACTTGCTCATGAATATATTCATAGCTTTGGCATCGTAGATGAAATAGAGGTTAGAAACATGACGTACGATCTATGTAAATCTCTACTTGGAGAAGATCATATTGCTAGTATAATGGCGAGGTACCAGCCTTGGGCAGTATTTCCGGAACTGAACATTTATGAAAATAATAATACTAATAGCCCTAACTTTATTAACAACAGCTTTGAGAAGAACTTTGAAATTGTAAAGAATTTTGATAAGACTACTCAGTCTTATATTCAATAATACTGTTGACCTCCATGGGAACGAGAAGCATTTTAGTCCATCTGTAATGAAATAACAATATGCCAGTCAAGATAATTAACAAATTACCTCAGAACACAGTTATACAAATAGCATCATCAGTTTGGAAGTGGGGGAGCAGAGACATAAGAGATGTTCTGAAGATTGCCAAACTATGTAACCGATGGGATGGAGAAGAGGATATAACCAGACTCATATCGATACATCAGAAATACCATAGAACCGGTAATGACTACAATTGATAACTTTATGCTGCCCCCTAACTTCTGATTTTGGGGGACTATAAGTAACACTTAAGTTCTATGAGCATTTTATCCTTTTTTAATGACTTTGAGCTTGAATTGTAAAGACGCAGGTGATCCAGTATGCACACATACTATGTACAGTGAAACAGAAGAAGAACTATTGCAGAATGCCAAGAAGCATGGGATAGAAGTTCATGGGTATACAGAACAGACATGGAATGAGGAAATAGCAAAAAATAAAGACCACTTTAGAAAGCTGATTAAAACAGCTTAATCTAGTACTTTTTTCTTTTTTGCTATTTTTGATGGATATAACACTTTCTGATCAAAACTAGCATTGCTCCTGCAGAAAAGCAGTACTAAATACAAAAAGTTTATGAGATTGCTTATTTACCAAGTCATTTAAAAATAATGAATAAAATGAGCAATAATTATCGTAGAGTGGCACTGATAAGTCTAATCTCGTTATCGATTCTATTCTCTACTCTTAACTTCCAGATTCCATCAGCAAACGCGCAAAACAACAGTAATAATAATAATAATAGTACTACTGCCGGACTCTTCCTAACCTTAACACCTGAACAAATGCAAGAATTGGCTGTAAATATATTATAATATGTATTTTTTGCGCTAATAGGCCCGAATTTCTTAAATATACAATGTATTTAGGCGCGTGTCTGCATTTAGGTTAGTATAACGAGAGTTATAATTGCTCCAAATAGCAAAAATTATGATCAGCTAAAGCTGAGAATACTGCAAAGATCATGATTGGGTGGTTCATATTATTAGATGCATACATACCATATTTATTTTACTGAGAAAACCTAGTGCTAGTAGTAATTTTCAGAATCAAGGGGGTTTGAACAGATATCGGTGCTAAAATTGGTTCCTAGAACTGTATGGGCAATTAGACTTTAAAGGTTTTCCATTTGTAGAACAAGAATAGCTTTTTCATCCTATCTATAAGAGCAATAGCTAAATCTATCCTAGGCCCTGTTACTATACACATCTGCGAGCCTGATGATTTATCATCCTTCAAGCAAAGCCAAGCCATAAATCGAAGCATAAACTCTGATATGCCTAAACCTGTAGCCTTCTTTATCCATAGATGTTTGTTACCATTCTGATCAACTAGAGTGTCGAATATTACTCGCTCATAGTCGTAAAATGGTTTATCATTTCCATCTTTTTGAGGTAATCCAATAATGTGATTGAAGCAGCATTCCCCGTCTGTTCTGATGTCTTCCTGCTTGTGCTGTTCTTTGTCCCATATCCAGAACTGCTTGTTGATTAGTCTGTAGTATAGCTCGTTGCGTGCTTTCTCTTGTTGCTGCTGCGATACCAGCTTTTGTAGGTCTTTGAATGTCACTAGGTATATTGCACTAGATTAAGCTTTAGCTTTTTCTACTGCATCGTAAGACCTTTGATCGTATGTTATAGTATCATAAACAGTTGCCCTTATGATAATACTTGCAAGTTCTAATCTACAAATACTGCAGATCATTATGAGATCTATGGACTATAGGGACTATATCAAAAGGATAAGGATCTTCTTCTTGGCTAGGTTGGATAATGCACCAGAAGTTAATTTTGCAATATTTATATAAAATAATCATCATTTCCGTCTAGTCTAGCATATTTTAGGTACAATGTATTTTTATTCATGCCAGTAAGGTTTGCACCTCTTAAATCTGCTCGTACAAAAATTGTTTCCGACGTTTTACTATTGGTTATATTAGAGTCTTCAAGATTAGTGTAAATAAAATTAGTCCTACTTAAATCCGAATTGATGAGATTACATTTCTTCATCTCGGAGAACATGAATAGGGCATCACTCAAATTCGCCCCTTCAAGGTTCGCAAAACTAAGTTGAGCCTGTACAAAATTAGCTCTAGTTAGATTGCAGTACGATAAGTTGGTTCCAACACACGAAACACCGTTAAGATGTACTCCAGAAAGATTCTTACCTGATAAATCCTGACCACTGATATCCAGCCTTACGGCCAGATTTTTCATCCTCCAATGATTAAAATCTTGTATTTTCATCTCATGTAGAAGATTAATACCTCCACAAACTATAATGCGCTCACGTTTATTGTTATAGTTGGCCATAGCCATATTATACAATATCCTCGCTCACATTAATTATGTATTATACATATGTTCATTGAGTTAATTTCTTTTTGGCTTCGAATTATGGCTTTTCCGGGTTTTGATATGTCCTAGTTCTGGGCACCACTGCTATTATTACCAATATGACATGAACCTCTGTCATGTAGTTTTGAAAATCTATTATAAATGAACCTCACAATCAGTTTTCCTCCAGGAAGGTGATTGATTATTGAAGATATTATCTTGCCTCCAGGTAGTATCATAGCTATCAAATCAAGAAGGGCTTCAGATCCACTCTTTGCTTCGCCAGTTGGGGAAATAAGATGAAACGATCTGTAACGTAAAGGAGCAGAAATCCTATCGAGCATACCCAGTTGATCAGCTACAGTTAGCGAGGTAAAATCTATTCGCTTATTTCTATCAAGCCTATCAACTATATGTGCAAATCTAGTACATGGCCCACAATCTGCATCGTATGCCAAAATATAATTTGAAGTTGATGATCTAGCTTCCATTTGAGTGTACTAGCACCAAATAAGAGGTATTGTCAAATACGTAATTTAAAACTAGCATTATTATTGTTTCCTTGGGTTTGGTTTTTGACAGTAGGATATTCGCCATGATGATTCAATGCCGTTTTTCTAAATAAATTGATTCTAACCAATCTGCTATTTCTGAAAATGATTTTCCATAAGAATCATTTAATTCGATTATTTTATACAGCATAGCCTCATCACCTAATATTGTAGACAATTCCTTGTACAATTGATTAAATTCAAAATGGTAATTACCATTCCAGCCATACTTTTCGTGCATTATGGCCCCAAGCGCACAGAATTTTCTTTCATTAATATAATCACCTCTGCATTGCTGCAGCTTTGTTGTTCTTAATATTCGAATTATTTGATAAAATTCGCCATCCAGCGTGTAAGGGGTATCAAAATATTGTTTTTTTAGATTAGCATATAAGTATTGGTCTACCTGTTCTGCTATATTTTTACGTCTAGCTTTTCTTTCAAGTTCGCTTAACGGCTCTACAGTTTGAAATCCTTCTACCTGGGGATAAGCTTTCATCAGCAGTAATATAGCAAACTTAAATAAAAATTCGTTTAAGGTATATCTTAAAAGATTAATCAAGTAATTTAACATCTATAAATTCAACTCTGTAATGGAGTTTATTGTTATATACACAAATAGAAAGAATTAGTTGTGTTATACAAATAATAATAATAATAATATAGCAACAGGTTAATTTTATTAATCAACAAATATGTTGTATCCCCACTTGAACTAAAGGATATTCCGATATGAAATTATAAAAATAAAAGTAAAGATGTTATCTGAAACAAACATATTATTTTAAGGTATTATTGCGTGCGATCTGTACTATTTCTGTCAGCTCATCCCTTAATTTTCTCCACCCATACAAGCCGGATTCATCATCTCCATATTCCACATTAGGTAGTGTAGTGGGAGTAGTTTCTGTGCTGCTAGTTAAGAGTGATCCTGGAGATTTAGGTTCGAACATCTTCGAGGAAGTTACTCCTGTCCTGGAGATTTCATTTATATTATCTGCAATCAACTTCGAGTAATTCTTTGATATATCGATATATGCATCGAAATTATTCTGTGCTATATTCAACCCTGAAATAGCATAATCGGCGATAGATCTGTATGCTTTTGAGGTCATGTTGGCAAAGTATGGTGAATAGAGCCATGGATTATAATAATAATATTTCATACTGGATTGTGCTACTTCGCACCACCAGTCGACAATATCTTTTTGTGCTTCGTTGTAAGTGTATGCAACATCTCTAATATTATCAAGAATTTGTCCTTGCGTATCAAGAAATGTACTAGCGTAAATTCCATATGTGAATTTATCTCCCCTTTGTTCAAAGATTCTAGTGATTCCTTTTTTGATTTTTTTAGCCGCATCTTTCGGAAGACCTAACATAGCAGCATTTAATATTGAGCTTATCTCAATGAGATTTTTTACATTAAGATAATATTTAATTACCTCTGTTGGCCCTTGAAATCGGCCTTTGTTATCATCATCCTTTGACCTTATTTGGACTATAACGCCTACGTTTTGAAGTGCAGCAAGATGGTCTAGGGCTGCCTGTTCTGTAATATCTATCTCTCTGGCTATTTGTTTTCTCGTCTTGGCATGTTCTTCTTCTTTAGATTCTTTTGCTAAAAACCTAATGATTTTCAGTCTACGGCCGTGCCGATCTATAAACGCATCAAATATATCAACAAAATCCCCTGGTTTGAGTTTATCATAATTATCTACAGAATATCTTTTAGAGTCGCCAGGCATTATTATTATCCCCCTTATATTAGAGATTATACCAATCTTTTCTCGGCAGATAGTGACAATATATAGGTATCGAGAAAAGATCTTGATGATTTTGCTATAAGCAGTTGTTTTAATTAGTGTAAGTACATTTTCAGCATTGTTTGCTTGATGACATAGAATATTTTTCATTAGCAAAAAATCCTAAATGTGTTTAGATATACAATAGACCTTTAACCATATCCTTAAACATTATAGCGACAACTTAAAAGATTAATGGAGTAATTTAACATCTATAAATACAACTCTGTAGTGGAGTTTTTTGTGATAAGCGCAACTAGAAGGAAATCAGGTTGTGTTTACAGAAATTATAATGTTCGTGTCATAATTTATCCAAATACGAGGCACATTAAATGAGTTTTGATAACAATAACAATCCAGCCGACAACAAAAAGAACAATAACAATATTCCTCCTGAAAGGTTCATTATCATAAATGGACATAAAATAAAATACCTTGACTACAACCGGGAAGTTGAACGATTTTCCAATCTACACTCAATATTAGTTCTATTGCATGGACTTGGAGCCTCATGTGAAAGATGGCTAAATGTAGCTCCCATGTTATCCAAGTACTTCAGAGTAATAATACCAGATATTATCGGGTTTGGCAAAAGTGACAAACCTATGGATAAATATAGTATCGGTTTTTTGGTTAGGTTTTTAAAGGAATTTTTAGATAGACTGAATATCGACAGACCAATTATATTATGCGGACATTCATTTGGAGGATATTTAGCAACAGAATTCGCTATTGCGTTCAGTAATAGAGTAGAAAAACTGGTTTTAGTGGCTCCTGCAGGTGTAACGCAGTCTTCAACCCCTGTACTTGATCAATACGTTCTTGCTGCAATATATCCAACCTATGAAAATGCACTCAAGGCATTCGTGAACATGACTTTTGATCCCCGCTTTGTTACAGAGGATAGTGTTAGGGATTTTATAAAAAGAATGATGCTACTTAACGCAAAGTATGCATTCATGTCTATCTTGGTAGGAATAAGGTACTCATCTAATCTTCAGAGTAGAATACCAAAAATCAAATCTCCAACACTGATAATGTGGGGAGAAAATGATAAAATGACCCCACCGCCTGATGATAAATACATACAGGACTACCGTGAGAAAATCAATATTAAGAAAATAAATCATTGTGGGCATACACCGTTTGTTGAAAAACCAATTAGATTCATTGCAATGCTTCTAAAGTTCCTTTTAGGAAAAGATCTTTACTCTAGGCTATACAGACAGATGACTGATGAAGATAGAGAAAAGGAAAAGAATATGCATATGTGTGAAGAATGCAATCGATGTGCGCAGTCTGGCTGTTTAGTTGAGTGTCCTTTAGATAGATGTCTATATGATGATATAAAGACTTTTAGAATTCCAAAATGCATACTATGCCAAACCATAAGAATGAAGTAGAAGAATCGGTCAGCAACTGTTGCGAACTGATAAATGAATAAATAAATAAATGCAGGGGCATACCAGTTGTTTAAGATAATAGAAAATAAGCTAGCTACTCAAGGCATACATGAATTTAGTTGTCAGGAATTAAAAGATGTAGATTACGATACTGGCGGTATAACAAACATTACTTGGCCTGTTGCTGATGTCCGAGATCTATATGATGATGATTCTAACTCTATGGAAGATTATGAAAAAAAGATTGATTTTGCTTGGGAATTAATGCAAAAGCATGGCAGAGTTGTTATATGTTGTGTAGCAGGAATATCTCGTAGCAACGCCATAGCAGTTGGTGTTCTAGTCAAACATGGTGGAATGGACTTCTATGATGCGTTGGAGTTGGTTAAGGACAGAGTACCTATAGCGAATATAAATCCAAGCCACATTTCGAAACTAAAGAGATTATTCAATGTTACTTTGCCTTAATATTATGAAGGCGCCATACTATATCATAGTTAATTAGTCAGTTAATTAATGAGTGTCTACGGCTCCATAAATCTCCTTTTTATTGTGAAATCTCGACAAGAAACAAACGTGACAACAATAATCAAATGATTTGCTGTCCGGTTTCTTTTCTATTCTTGTATTTTCTTTCTGCTGCGTTGAAACTAGCTTTTGTAGGTCTTTGAATACCTACAACCAGGTTAATTAGTTGAGTCACTATATCTTTTTGTCATTATTAGAAGGATGAGTCAGAGTAAGTCAGTCAAGTCATTGGCATTTGATATTGAATCACGTAATGGTATACAAAATGACCAGAAACATTACCTGAGTGTAGTAACTCAGATTATGTCTCTGCAAAAACCATGTGAACACAATGCTAATATGACTTCCGAAATATTACCACTTGCTTTACGCACTCACTTAATGTGTTTGTATTTGCATTGTACGGGATGCCTAATCTTTAATAGATTCTAGAGTTCAGAAAACTTGATTTGCAGTTGCATTCAAGGTCATTTCTCCAGTTTCCTGTTCTTCTTGTTTTTCCCTTAACTGATCTTTGTCTTCATTATACTCAGGCTCGTTTGATTCTTCTTTTTGATGCTCAAATAATAACAATATATCTGACATGTTGTTATTTTCAGATATATTATACATCAGAAGTAGCTCTCTCATTTTTGCTTGACCATCTCATTTACTTTTTCAACCAGATCATCTATTGTTATTGGTTTTATAAGAAAAGAACCATCTGACAGAAAGCTTGGCCTGTTTTTCTCCTTGTATTTTTCAGATGCAGTAAGAAAGCAGACCTTTACTTTATCATCTATCTTCTTTATTTTTTCATATAATTCATTCTAATATCCAGGATAAGTAGATCATAGTAATATGGCTTGAAAGCAGATAAGGCCAATTTAGGATCACTATAGGCATTAACTTCAAACCCTGCATCTTTTAAACCTATTTTAAATATCAAACTATTATCATGATCATCATCAACAAGCAAAATTCTACCTTTCAATTTAATATACTACTGTCTTAAAATTATTATAGATTAACTAAGAAATATCAAGACATGCTTCCCAGTACTTATCATATAATGACCTAAAACATAGTGGGTTTTCAAAAAACATTTAGAATTGGAAAGTAAACGGTTATTGTACGAAATAGTGGTAGACTCTGAACTCAAATTCTTATGGGGTGTATCTACTTCTTCCTATCAGGTAGAAGGGGGAATTACAAACAATGATTGGGATTACTTTACTCGCTCTGGTCCAGTTAAGAAGAGGATATCTTCTCTGACGAAGCCAAGCATATTTTACAAAGGTAGAACTCAAATTCATTTACAACCCGCCGGGGAAGCAGTAAAATTCTGGGAGCCGCAATATTATGAAAAAGATTTTCAATTGGCCAAAAGTCTAGGTATGAATGCATTTAGAATTAGTTTAGAATGGGCTCGCATACAACCTGAAAAGGATCAATGGAATCGAGAGGCATTGGATCATTATAAAAAGATGCTAATTTCTATGCGAAAGTCAGGCTTGATACCTATTGTGACATTGAATCATTTTACTCTACCATTATGGATATTAACTCCCCCAGTTAATATTACCAAAAATATCGTACAACAAATACTACCTTCACCACTAAGAGATGCTCCTATAGGAGAACCACAATCTACAGATCCTTATTGGAATTCTCTGAGAGGGTGGGAGAACCATAGAACAGTTGAGGAATTTATCAAATTCACTGAAAGGATTGTTTTAGAACTAAAAGACATAGTTGATTATTGGATTACGATAAATGAACCTGTAACCTCAATCATAGGCGTAGGATATATCGCTGGATTATCTCCTCCTGGTTTTTTTCTTGATGGTAGAAGGGCTAAAGTAGCGTTACACAATTTAATTGAAGCGCATATTCAAGCGTATGATAAAATCACTGAACTAGACGATATCGATGCTGATGGAGATGGCATTTCAAAAAGAGTTGGTCTTGGGCATTTAACGATGTACATTATTCCAGATAAACCTAAAAATATCTTTGAAGTAAGAATAATAAATAAGAGTAATAATCAAGCAGCTCAGAATGCTTCTTACTTTTTGAATGATTATTTTCTCAACGCTGTAATTAATGGTGAAGAGGATCTAAATTATTTGAATACTCTAAAAATGCATGATAAAACTAGTAAAGACTTTATCATTCATGATGATTGGAAAAATAAAGTTGATTTTATAGGTCTGAACTATTATCGTCGTATACATGTATATCATAGTATTATAATTGCTCTATCCTCAGCTAAGTTTGTTGGAGGAGCATTCGCAAACGATTTGAATGAAAAGTAGATGGGTAAATGTT